>Ga0310810_10000321_pt1 | contig 50805 bp, 47 predicted proteins | sample NCmetagenome_FD_207641 | JGI IMG/M metagenome (GOLD analysis project Ga0310810, IMG submission 207641) | Soil microbial communities from experimental microcosm in Duke University, North Carolina, United States - NC | ecosystem: Engineered > Artificial ecosystem > Soil microcosm > Unclassified ...
CGCACGCTAGTTAGTGGTTAGTGGTTAGTGGTTAGTGGTTGGTGGTAGAGCATGGAGCTTCAACCACGAACCACGAACCACGAACCACGAACCACCAACCACGAACCACGAACCACCAACCACTAACCAGTTAAACCCCCAACATCGACGGCACCGTGATGTGCAGGGCGATGATCGCGACGAGGAGAGCGGTCAGGCCCACGAGCAGCAGCAGACCTCGGAACACACGGTGCACGGCGCGAAACTTCTCGGCGTTGGCGCGCGCCATGAGGTAGGCCTGTAGCGCCATCTCACGATCAAGCTGACCGACTTCCGCGGTCCGCCACAGCTCATAGTAGTCGTCGATATCCGTAACCAGGATGTCGTCCATCAGGCGAAGTCCGGGCACGCCGCCATCGGCGCGCTTTTCGCCCGCGCGATGCATCCGTCCCGCGCGCGGCCGCAGCGCCATGATCGCGTAGACGAAGAAGTAGAGCGAGAGAATCACATAGCCCGCGACATAGACCTGGATGAAGGTGTGATTCAGGCCGTCAGTATCGATCTGCGGGGCGCGGATGGCGATGAGCACGTTGACCGCGTTCAGCGCGCCGAGGATAACGAGCGCGAACCGCGTCTTGCGATCGGCCAACTCGGTGACGTCGAGCAGATGATCGACGTGATCCGAAAGCGCACGATAGCGCTCCCAGGGATCGAGCGGGCGAGACTCAGTGAGCCGCTCGAGCTCCTTCTTGCGCTTGCGCTCGGCCTTGGACTCCTCGTCCGGATGGACGACGCTCATGCCGGTGCATTGTGCCTCGGGAAGGGAAGTTCGGGAAGGGTGTCAGTAGAGGCGGCGCTCTCGGTCGCCCTACCAGCCCCGCGACATCGCGTGGAGCGCGATGAAGAGTGCCAGGATTGCGGTGAGCCCGACCAGAACGAGCAACCCCTGGTACACGCGCTGCAGCGCGTGGAATTTCTCGCTGTTGGCTCGGGCCAGCAGGTGCGATCGCATCGCCAGCTCTCGATTGATTTGACTCAGCTCGGCCTGGCGCCACGTGTCGTAATACGTCTCGGCGTCTGTGTCCGGGGCGCCGGCAAGCAGCTTCATGCCCGTCGGCTCATGCTGAGCCATCGCGCCATCCGTCTCCTGCGATCGCGGCTTCAACGCGAGAATGGCAAAGACCGCGGCATATAACGAGAGCAGCACGTAACCGGTGATGTAGGACTGCAAGAGCGCCGGGCTGACGCCATCGGCTCCCAGGTGCGGCGCGCGAACCGCAATCAGCACGTTGACGGCGTTCAACGCGCCAAGGATGACCAGCGCGAATCGCGTCTTGCGATCGGCGAGCTCGGTAATGTCGAGTAGGTGATCGACGTGATCGGCGAGCGCGCGGTAGCGCTCCCAGGGATCGAGTTGACGCGTCTCGAGCAGCCGCTCCGCGTCCTTACGCCGCCGCCGCTCGGCTTTTGATTCTTCGCCGATGAACGAAGACCGCCCGAACGGCGACGGGAACGCCGCCTGTCCAATACTCCCGCCGCCGATCTCAGGTTGCATGCTACTGCTTCGTTAGTGACACGTTGAGTGGGGTCGTTTCGCCAGGGCGCACGGTGACATCGGTGATGTACGTCCGATAGCCGTCCTTGCGAATCTCGACGGTGTGAGTACCGACACCGAGCTGGACCACGAGAGGATCCTGCTCTTGTGCGCCGTTCCACTGTTCTCCGTCGATCGTGATCGCCGCGTCGCCGGGCTGCACACGCAGCGCGATCGAGCCGGAGCTCGATTCGACATTACCGTTGCGTTCATTTGCACGCGGTGATGGGCGCTGAGGTCCACGGGAGTTTGGACGATCTGGTGGACCGTATGGTTCGGGCCGCACCGACGACGATCGCGGCGGCGCCACCGGGCGAGTCGGTTCGGGCTCACCGGCGCCAAGCGGTTCCATCATGTGGCGAATATTGAACGAGCCTCCCGGCTGCAGATACACCTTCTGCGAGAAGCTTCGGTGGCCAGGCAAGAACAGCTGGATTTCGTGGTCACCAGGCGCGGTACGAAGACGCTGGAACGTTCCGTCGAAGTTGTCCACGTTGCCGGCGAAGAAGCCGTCCACATAGACCTCGGCTTCACGCGGCGTCACTTGCAGACGAACCGAGGAGCTCGGGTCGTAAAAGCCTCCGTAGTACGGATAACCGCCGTAGTAGGGATACCCGTAGGGGCCATATCCGTAGCCGTAATACGGATAGCCGAATCCAACGGAGAAGGCGAACGAGTTGTACGGATACCCGTAGGGGTAGAACGATCGGTAGTACGGACCGTAGTAGTAGGGGCGGTAGAAGTAGGCGGGGCTATAGTGCCGCGCACCCACGATTACCGGTGACTGCGATCGGGGCACAGCAACCCGGCGCTGCGCGTCGGCAATGGCCGGCATCGCGAGCATCGCGAGAAGACTGAGCGTCAGAACTATTGGCCGAAGAAACCTGGTCACGGCGACCTCCATCAGACGCCGCACGCAACGGTTGTGCCGGAGAAAACGCTCATTTGTTGGCCTATTTCACGAGTTCTGCGCCGATATGCTGTCCCGGGCCGAGGACGACGGTGTGCGCGGGAGCACGATATCGAAGACAGCTCCGCCATCGTTCCTCGCAGTGATCGTGCCTCCGTGCCGCTCGACGATCGCTTTGACGATCGACAAACCTAATCCGCTGCCGCCCGCCGCTCGTCGGGCCGCATCTGCCTTATAGAAGCGCTCGAAGATCAGCGGTAGATGCTCCGATGGAATACCGCGACCGGTATCCCGTACTGTCAGCCGCACACCGCCTGGGTCTGAGGTGCTGGTCAACGTGATCTGACCGCCATCCGGTGTGTGCCGCAGTGCATTCGCTGCGAGATTCTGCAGTGCCTGCTCCAGTCGATCCGGATCGCCAATCACGTGCTCCGCGTCGGCACCCACGTGAAAATCCAGGTGCACGTTCCGTTGCGTGAGCTCACGCTCGTGACGCGCGGCGACGCGATCGAATAACGCCGCGACATCGACGCGCTCCTGTCGCATCGTGCCGCCGCCGCCTTCGAGACGCGCGAGGTCGAGCAGATCGCCGACGATGCGCTCGAGACGATGAGTCTCTTCGGAGACGATCTGCAGATATCGCTCGCGCGTCGGCGGATCGATATCGAGCTCCGACATCGACAGCGTTTCGAGATACCCGCGCATCGCCGTCAACGGCGTCATCAACTCGTGCGACACGTCGGCGAGCAGTTTCCGGCGTGTGCTGTCCGCAGCCTCGAGTGCGCGCGTACGGCTCGAGAGATCTTCGGCCATCTTGTTGAACGATCGGGCGACCGCGGTCACCTCGTCACCGCCCTGTTCAGGCGCACGTGCGTCCAGATCGCCCGAGCCGAGACGAACGGTCGCGGCTTGCACCGCCTTCAAGCGGCGTCGTGCCGGACCGAACACCACCAGGGCGATCAGCGTCGTTCCGACGACGAGTACGCTCGTCGCCACCAGCGCGATCGTCGGACCGAATTGCCGGACGATGCGCGAGAACGGCGGACCACCGGGAAGGACGACGACACGGCCGACCGGCTCGCCGCTGACAAAGATCGGGACGAACTCGCCGCGCCGGGGCCGTGGCGCCCCTTCGGGGCGTGGTGCGCCTTCAGGCCGTGGTGCACCGTCGGTGCGAGGCGCATCGTCAGTGCGAGGTGCGCCGTCGGTGCGAGGTGCACGGGGCGGGCCGTCGCCTCGATCGAGGCCTTCTCCCCATGGACCGCCCCGCCCAAATCGCCGCGGCCCTCGCGTTTCGATGAATTCGAGTTCGGCGCGCACCGCGTCCAGCAATTGCGGCGGCACATCGTCATGGTTGGCGAGAATCTGACCGTCTCGCATGATCACCACGAAGGTTTGCAGTGTCTGCCCGAACTGCTCGCGTATGTAGTTCTCGATGTCGAGATTTTTGTTGGCGGCAAGGGCGGTGCCGAGATCGGATGCGACGAGTGCCGCAAGGCGACGCGGCGACCGCGCTGGCATCGAGCCGGCGATGCGATCGGTCATCCAGAGGAAGATGCCGCCTTCGGCCGCCAACATGATGGCCAGGAAGGCGATGAGACCGAGCGCAATGCGCCAATAGAGGCTGCGATACCAGCGCGGGTTAGACATCAGACATCGGCGGCTTTATAGCCTGCGCCCCACACGGTCAGAATGATCTCCGGTTGCGCGGGGTCGCGCTCGATCTTCTTGCGCACCCGCTTGACGAGTGTGTCGACGCTCCGCACCGTCACGAAGGTCTGATCCTTCCAGACCTTGCTGAGGAGCGCTTCGCGACTGAACACGATGCCCGGGCTCGAGACCAGCACGTACAGGAGCTCGAACTCGTTGAAGGTCAGTTCCACTTCGCGCGAGCCGACGAGGACGCGTCGTCGCGCCGGATCGACCTCGATGTGTTTGTAAGTGACCGGTGCAGCCGCCGTCCCATTGCCCTGACGTGTCGGCGTCACGTGTCCGCGACGCAGCAGCGCGCGCGTACGGGCGAGCAGCTCGCGGATGCCAAACGGTTTCGTCAGGTAGTCGTCGGCCCCGCTGTCGAGACCAAGGACTTTGTCTGATTCCTCGCGCCGCGCCGTCAGCATCAGAATCGGCGTGTCTGCATTCGCCGATTCGCGACGGATTGCCCGGCAGACGGTGACGCCGTCGAGTCCCGGCAGCATCAAGTCGAGAATGATCAGATCGAACTTCCGCGTCCGGGCGAGCGAGAGTCCGGCGTCGCCGTCGATCGCCTCGGTTGGCGCGAGCCCTTCGAGTTGCAGGTGAAGCGAGACGAGTTCGCGAATGCGCACCTCGTCTTCGACGACCAGCACGCTGGGGCGTTCGGGCTGGGCGCTCGTCATCGGCTGGCCTGCGCGAGAGGCCTCATGTGGAGTAAGTGTACCGCTAGGGGGTGTTGCCATCATTCATACCGCAGCGCCTCGATCGGATCGAGGGCCGCTGCCTTTCGTGCGGGATAGAAGCCAAAGAAAATGCCGACGGCCGCCGCGCAGCCAAACGACAGCAGGACGGCACCAGGTGTCACCAGCGCCGACCACTGCATCACGTGGCTGACCAAATAGGACGCGGCGAAGCCGAGCGCCACGCCAAGGGCGCCGCCGGCGAGACTGAGCACGAGCGCTTCGACCAGGAACTGGAGCAGGACGTCCACGTCACGCGCGCCGACAGAGAGACGAAGCCCGATCTCGCGCGTTCGCTCAGTCACTGACACGAGCATGATGTTCATGATCCCGATGCCGCCGACGAGCAGAGACACAGCCGCGATGCTCGCCAGCAGCCAGGTCATCGTCGTCGTCGTTGACGTGAGGACCGTGGCCATCTCTTCGAGACTGCGAACGGTGAAGTCGTCGGGTGCGCCTGCTGTGAGCTGATGACGCGTGCGCAAGATCGTCGTCAGCGCATCAGAGACCTGATCGAACGGCACACCGTCGGCTGTGGACAGCGTGATGTTCTGCAGGTGGGTGATCCCCAACAGCTTCTTCTGCACTGTGGTGTAGGGCACGATCACGGTGTCGTCCTGATCGGGACCCATCGCCGCCTGGCCCTTGCTTGTCAGGACCCCGACCACGCGAAACGGCTGGTTCTTGATGCGGATCGTGGCGCCCGTCGGATCCGTGCCGGGTCCAAAGAGCTGATCGCGCACGACTGAACCGAGCACCGCCACCTTCGCGGCGGACACGACGTCCTGGCTCGAGAAGAACGCTCCGTACTGCAGCGACCACGACCGAATCGCTGGCAGATCCGGTCCCGCGCCCTGCACCTGTGTATTCCAGTTTGATGCCTCAGCGACGATCTGCTGTCGCGAGTTGGCTCCGGGCGAGACATATCTGATGCCCGGCACCTCACGCCCGATTGCATCAGCGTCTGCCGCGGTCAGCGTCGTCGTTGCGCCGCTGCCCTGGCGCACTGGACCGAATGCATTCGAGCCGGCGGTGATCGTGACGACGTTCGTGCCGGCGCTGCGGATGCGGCTCTCGATCGACGAGCGCGCACCGCTGCCGATCGCCACCATGACGATCACGGCGGCGACGCCGATGATCAGGCCGAGGGCAGTCAGCGCCGTTCGCATCGCATTCCTGCGAAGGGCGGAGATGGCGATGTTGAGTGTGACTAAGGGAGACATCGTTTTCCTCGGTCCGGCGAAAGCCGGACACTACGCCGAGCGTTCCTCCAACTCCGCCTCGAACTTCGCGAGTTCGTCGGCGGCGAACCGCCGCTTCGTCACCGGCTGATCGAGTCGGACGCGTCCATCGCGGAAGCCGATGATGCGTGTCGCGTACTCGGCGATGTCGGGCTCGTGCGTCACCAGGACGATGGTGATCTGCCGTTCGGCGTTGAGCCGCTGAAAGATCCCCATGACCTCGATGCTCGTGCGCGAGTCGAGGTTGCCGGTCGGCTCATCGGCGAGCAGGAGCGAGGGGTTGTTGACCAGCGCGCGAGCGATGGCCACGCGCTGTTGCTGACCACCGGACAACTGATTCGGGTGGTGATCCATTCGTGCGCCAAGGCCGACCGCGTCGAGCGCTGCCGCCGCACGGCGACGACGCTCTTTTGCCGGAATCGGCGGGCCATACAGCATCGGGAGCTCGACGTTCTCAATCGCCGACGTACGCGACAGCAGGTTGAAACCCTGGAACACAAAGCCGATGTCACGGTTGCGCACCGCCGAGAGTTCGCGCTTCGACAAACGCGAGACGTCGCGGCCGGCGAGCAGATAGGTGCCCTCGGTCGGCCGATCGAGGCAGCCAATCAAGTGCATGAACGTCGACTTGCCCGATCCCGAAGGTCCGGTGAGCGCGACGAACTCGCCAGGATCGATCGACAGCGAGACGCCGCGCAGTGCAGGCACGTCGACCTCGCCGACGTGATACGTCTTCACGAGGTCACGAATGATCAGCGCGTGGGCGCTCATCGCCGGCCTCCGGCGTTGCCGCCAGCGTTGTTGCCACCGCCGCCACCGCCGCCAAAGCGCCGACCCTGCGGAATCAGCGGTGATCCGCTGGGTGCTGCGGCCGTCGATGTCGTCGGCGTGGTCACTCCGGTCACGACACGCGTGCCGGGCGTCAGATCGCCGGTTGTCAACACAGTCTGCGTGCCGTCGCTGATCCCGACCTGCACAGGTACGCGTTTCAATGTGTTCTGGTCGAGGACCCACACGGCGTTGCGCTGGCCGTTGCCATTGCCTGCACCATCCGTCTTCGCGCCTCCGGCGCCACGCGACCCGTTCGCGGATTGACCCTGGGGACGTTGACGCGGCTCAGGCGGTTTCTGCCCGAGCGCCTCGAACGCTTCTGCCGACGGACGGAATCGCAGCGCCGCATTCGGCACTTTGATCGCGTCGTCCGCTCGTCCGGTCTCGATGGTGACCGCCGCGGTCATGCCGGGCTTCAGCTTGAGATCGGCGTTCGGCACTTCGATCATGGTGATGTAGCTCACCACGTTCTGTTCGACGACAGGCTGCAGTCGCACCTGCGAGACCAGTCCGGTGAACGTTTCGTTCGGATACGCATCGACGCGAAACCGCACGGGCTGATGCAGCTGGATCTTGCCGATGTCCGATTCATCCACGCTGGCCTTGACGTTCATCTCCTTCAGGTTCTGCGCGAGCACGAAGAGTGTTGGCGCCTGCATACTCGCCGCGACCGTCTGACCGACGTTCACGTTGCGCGCGATGACGACGCCATCGATCGGCGCCCGGATGATCGTGTGACTCAGGTTCACTTGTGCCTGATTCAGCGAGGCCTCTGCCTGCACGAGTTGCGCTTCCGCCGACTTCACCGACGCCTCCGCGGCGTTCGATGTTGAGACAGCGGCGTCGAGATCGCTCTTCGCAATGAGTTCCTTGTCCGCGAGATCGCGAGCGCGACCCAGCTTGACCTTCGCGTCTTCTGCCTGCACGCGCGCGCGATCGACTTCGGCTTTGAGCCGCGAGACCGTTGCTCGCTCCTGCGCGACCTGCGTGTCGAACAGCGACGGATCGAGCCGGGCGATGACTTGTCCTTGACGCACTTGTGAATTGAAGTCGGCGCCCAGTGTTTTGATGGTGCCTGACACCTGTGTGCCGACCTCGACGGTGGTGACTGCTTCGAGCGTGCCGGTTGCCTCGACGGTTGCGACGACATCACCCTGTGTCACCTCGGCGGTGTTCAGGGTGGGCGTCTCAGCCGCCACATCACTACGGTAGTAATAAATGCCAGCCGCAACCGCGATCACGATCGCGGCGATGCTGAGCCAGAGACGTTTACCCATCCTTCTTCCTCTGAGACATATGACGACTGGCGGATGGCCAGTCAGTGGCACAGATGTGACAAAACGATGCGGAAGCCTTGGGGCGGGTCGTGTTCAACCAACCGGCCGAGCTGTCATCGAACTGTCACGGCCACAACGTGTTAATGCCATGACCGTACCGTCCAATCGAACAGCCAGCGGATTTTGCCGTTCCCGTAGAGGCGGATCTTCAGATCCGCCTGCGTTCAGGAGGAGACATGGGTCGTTTTCGTTCATTAATAGCGGCGGTTGCGGCGGTTGGGCTGCTCACCACCGGCATGGTCGCGTTCGCGCAGGGTCCGCGCGGCGGGCCGGGTGGTCGTGGCCGAGGTGATGGGGGTGGTCCGGGCGGACTCGGGATTCCGCTCCGTCAACTGAATCTCACCGAGGCGCAGAAGACGCAGCTCGAACAGATTCGCCAGCAGCATCGTGGTGATATGGAAGCCGCGATGAAGAAACTCGCGGCCGCACGCCAGACGCAGCGGGCGGCAATCGAGAAGGTGCCGGCAGACGAGGCGACGATCACCTCGTTGACGCAGGACCTCACGCAAGCGGAGGTTGACGTGGCGATCCAGTCCGCCCGACTCAACACCGCCGTGTGGGGTGTGCTCACCGACTCGCAGCGTGCGGAGCTGACGAAGCTGCGTGCCGAACGTCAGTCTCAGGGCGAGCGGCACGATCGCCGCAACTAACTAACCGCGGTAGTTGCCGAACTGGAGCGCGACGCCAAAATCCTGTTCGCGCAACTGCCGCATCGCTTCCTGCAGGTCGTCTTTCGAGGGCGACGTCACGCGCAGCTGATCGCCCTGAATCGAGGCCTGCACTCTCTTCAGCTTCGCATCCTTCAGGAACTTGACGATGTCCTTGGCCTTCTCCACCGGGATGCCCTGCTGCAGCGAAATCTCCTGCCGCACGGTGCTGTTGGCCGCGGGGATCGCGGTGCCGCGCGTCAGGTTCTTCGTCGGCACATTCCGCCGCACCAGCCGCGTCTGCACGATCTCCCACAACGCGTCCAGCTTGAAGTCGTCGTCGGCGACGAGCACCAGCTTCGACTCTTTCTGATCGAATTCGATCGAGGCCTTCGCGCCTTTGAAGTCGTAGCGCTGCGCCACTTCCTTGCGCGCTTGATTCAGCGCGTTGTCGACTTCCTGCAGATCGACGTTGGAGGTCACGTCGAACGAGCACTGTTGTGCCATGCGTGAGTCATGTTACCCCGGTCGATCGTCATTCACCAATCGTCATTCGCCAACGAATCGACAATCACGCAGCAACAATCAACAATAACGTCGTGTCCCGTGATCTCGCTCCACCGCGCATCGGCATCTCTCGCTGTCTCCTCGGCGACGAGGTGCGTTATGACGGCGGTCACAAACGTGATGCGTTTCTCGTCTCGACGTTCGGCCGCTTCGTTGAGTGGGTGCCGGTCTGTCCTGAGGTGGAAGTCGGGATGGGGACGCCGCGTGAAGCAATCCATCTTGTCGCGAGTGCCGAGGGTGTGCCATCGAACGCGCAGCCTGTTCGTCTTCTCGGCGTCAGAAGCGGAGAAGACTGGACCACACGGATGACCGCGTTCGCCTCATCGCGCGTGAGGGAACTGAAATCGGTTGACCTGGCTGGATACGTGTTGAAGAAGGATTCGCCGAGCTGCGGTCTCGAGCGCGTCCGTGTTCATAGTGATGGTCATGTCATTCGGTCTGGACGGGGGTTGTTTGCCGAGGCGCTCATCACCGAGCTGCCGAACCTGCCCGTCGAGGAAGAGGGTCGCCTGAACGATCCGGCACTGCGCGAGAACTTCGTCGAGCGCGTATTCGCCTATCAGCGCCTGCGCGCGCTGTTCACAGGTCGTTGGACGACGCACGCGCTCGTCGTCTTTCACAGCCGGCACAAGCTGCAGCTGCTCTCGCACTCGAGGCAAGGCTATGCCGAACTCGGGCGACTGGTGGCCGACGTCGTCAAGTATTCACGTCGCGATCTGAGCACGACCTATCAGCGCGTGTTCATGGCCACGCTTGCGCGCGTCGCCACGCCGGGACGGCATTCCGATGTGATGATGCACGCGATCGGTCATCTCAAGCGGCTGATCCAGGCCGGTGATCGCGACGAGTTGCTGGCCGCCATCGACGATCATCGCCGTGGCATCGTCCCGCTTATCGTGCCGATCACGCTGTTACGGCATCACGTCCGGCGTCACGATGTGGGATATCTGAAGGATCAGACGTATCTGGAGCCCCACCCGAGAGAGCTCGCGCTGCGGAATCACGTCTGACAGTGCGCACACCAATAGGTGCTTCGCGCGAACGGACCCTGCTTCTTGCGCGAGATTGCCGTTCCACAGCGGCGACACGGCTGCCCGCTGCGGCCGTAGACCCATAAACGTGCGGACGGATCCGCGCGACCGGTCGTGCGCCGCATTCCCGCGTAAGTGACGACGCCGCCGGCAATACTCGTCTCTCCGCCGGTCCGGCTGAAGCCGGACACTACATTCGCACGCATGAAGCGAGTGGCGACCGCGACGATCGCGGCGAGCTGTTCGCGCGTGAGTTGGCTGACGTGCGCGAATGGGTTGACGCGCGCGCCGAACAGCACCTCAGACTTGAATACGTTACCGATGCCGGCGATCAACCTTTGATCGAGCAGCGCGTCGGCGATCTCGATGTCGCCGTGCGCCTGTATGCGCTCGATGGCCTGCTCGGCATTGAAGGTGTCCGAGAGTGGATCAGGTCCGAGCTCGGCGACGACATCGTGATTGGCCAGTTCGCGAGAGGTGACGAATTCCGCAACCGGTACGGTGAACGCGATGGCGTGCATCGCTGGCGTTTCGATGACGATGCGCATGTCGCGATGTGGACGCTGCCAGCGCTCGCCGGGACGGTAGATGTGCCATGACCCGTTCATGCGCATGTGGGTCCGCAGCACGAGGTCGCCTGAGAACCAGATCAGCAGATGCTTGCCGCGCGCTTCGACGCGCTCGACAGTTCGTCCGCGCACGGGTGTGTCGGCGTCCACACGCGTGAGCTTGGGAAGCACCGATTCGAAGCGCGTCACCACCTGGCCGCCGATCGCGCGTTGAAGCGTATCGGCAGTGCGGTGGATGGTGTCGCCTTCAGGCATGACGAACCTTGTTGTTCACGGTTTGACGTGCTCGGTGCTCAGTTCGTGTTCAGGTTCGGGTTCAGGTTCGGAGGTCGATTGCGCGCGGAGACCAGGCACTGGTCGCCGCTGCAGGCCCATTGCCGTCATCGCGAATCCGGCTTCGACGAACAACGGTGCGGCGCGATGCGTTGTCGCCGGTGCGCCATCGATCTCGCTCAGGAACATGCCGCGCGGCGCAGATAGTTCAGCAAGCGCACGGGCAGCAGTGCGAATCAGTCGCGATCGCTGTGGCTCGTCTTCCGGTGCGAATAGCAGTAATTCTCGTTCGCCGCGGCGGAGATACGCCGCGAGGAACCCGTCCACGAGAATGACGAGCGCGCCCGCGGTGCGAGTCGGGCCGCCAGTCCCTTCACGCTCGGGCCATTTGATCGTGGAGCCGTACGGATTCGCGGGATCCGTTGCGGCGAGTATCACCGCGCGAGGTTCTTCCGGCGGCTCGCGCAGCGAGCGAAGTTGATCGAGTGCGGCCGGCAGTGCGAACTGCGCCCCACCAAGACCGGCGACAAAATACCCACGTCGCACGCGGCCGGCGTCCTCCATCGCCTTCAGTACTTGATACACGCCGGAGAATCCGCCGACGATGCCCTCGGTCGCGGTCGTCTCGCGGGTGACGATCCCGTGACGCGTCAGCAACTGCTGCGCGATCGCCGTGGTCCATTCGGTGGCGGACGTCTTGGTGGCCGATGCCTGGTTCACTGCGGACCAACGGCCTTCAGCCGTGGGCGGCACGAGTCGCCGCGATCGGAACGAAGGACCGCGTGTGCGGCGCGATGATCGCGTGTCCGCTGGACGAATCAGCGCACGAAGCGGGTGCAGCGTGTCGTTGGTGACCAGACCCTGCCAGACGAGATCCCACAGCGCGTCCACGGTCTCCTGCGGAAAGCCTTCGCCGGTGCCCTGATGGATCGCCGCAAAGAACGATGCGCCATGTTCGCGAAGATATTCGCGCACGTCGACCGCTCGGCCCTCCGGCGTTTCGGATGTGCGCTCGACCGCCGCATGCGGCCGGGCGAGCCGTGCACGATGATCGGTGAGATAGAGCGCGATTCGTCCGTCGCGATCGCCGAGCGACTCGACGCCGACCCAGACCACCTCGCCTGCGGCCATCAACGCATCGAGCATCGCCGGTTGATAGTCGGCGACGCGAGCCGGCAAGAGTTGGTGCTCGAGCACGGACGCCGTCAAGGGCGCGCCCTGCAGTTGCTCGATCGCATCGAGCAGCGCGTCCGCGCCGCGTCGTAGCGATCCGACGCCGTGCCATGAGACGAGGAACCGTCCGAGCGCGTCCGCCTCGACCGGTTCCACCTGCTGCCGCAAACGCGCCAGCGAGCGGCTGCGCAGGCGACGCAGCACGTCGGCATCCACCCACTCGAGATCGCTGCCGCCCGGACGGAACTCGCCCTCGATGAGCCGGCCGGCTTCCGTCAGTCGCTTCAGCATCGCCTCCGCGACCGCAACGCCGAGCGCGTAGCGCTCGGCCAACATCTGTGCGTTGAAGGGACCATGCGAGCGCGCGAACCGCAGCACGAGGTCGCCGGTCGGATCGCGGACGGGTTCGAGCAGCGCCTCGGGAAGTCCCATGGGCAGAGGAGTGCCGAGCGCATCGCGATAGCGGGCGACGTCTTCGACCGCGACGTATCTCCGCTCTCCCGCAATCGGGAGCGCGACGATGCGCCGGGCGTGTTCGAGGAGCTCGATGTCACGGCGTGTGTCCGCCATCGCGCTGCGCGCCTCGATCTCCTCTGCCGTGAGATCGCCGATCTGAATCAGCAGGTCGTGCAGACTGTCAGTCGACCGGACGCGATAGGACGGGTCGAGATGCTGCAGCTGCCGCTCGACGAGATCGAGCGCCTCTGGATCGAGCAGCTCACGCAGTTCCGCATCGCCTAAGAGCTCGCGCAGCTGCGCCTGATCGACCGACAGCGCCTGGGCGCGCCGTTCGGCGAGCGGTGCATCGCCGTCGTAGATGTAGTTCGCGACGTAGCTGAAAAGCAGCGATGCCGCGAAGGGCGACGGCGCCTTCGAATCGATCGTCGTCAATCGAAGCGTACGCCCTTGAAGGCGACGCAAGATATCCACGAGCGCCGGCATGTCGAAGTGATCGCGCAGCACTTCGCGATACGTCTCGAGCAGCGCCGGAAACGATCCGAAGCGCGACGCGACTGCCAGGAGATCGGCGGCACGTTTGCGCTGCTGCCACAACGGTGTCCGCATCCCCGGCCGTCGTCTTGGGAGGAGCAGCGCGCGGGCGGCCGTCTCGCGAAAGCGCGCGGCGAATAACGACGTCGCGCCAAGCTGACGAAGGACGAGACCTTCCACTTCTCCGGGATCTGGCAAGAGCAGTGACGGATCGGGCGCGTTCTCCACTTCGGGGAAGCGGACCACGAAGCCTTCGTCGCCCCACATGACTTCGACATCGATTCCGGTGCGGGCCCGGATCTGCGCCGTCGCGGCCATGGCCCATGGCGCGTGAATCTTGCTGCCGAGTGGTGAGAGCAGGCACACGCGCCAGTCGCCGAGTTCGTCGAGACAGCGTTCGATGACCAGCGTGCGATCGTCGGGCACCGCACCCGCGGCAGCCTGATCCTCCAGATAGCGAAGCAGGTTGTTCGCCGCCGTGGTATCGAGATCGTGCTGGGTGACGAGCCGCTCGGCGGCCTTGGCTTCAGGCATGCCGCGCAGCTCTCGTACGAGCTTGCCAATCGCGAACCCGAGCTCCACGGGACGGCCGGCCTGGTCGCCATGCCAGAACGGCATCTTGCCCGGCTCGCCCGGTGCGGGCGACACCAGCACGCGGTCGTGCGTGATCTCTTCGACGCGCCATGTGGACGCACCGAGCGTGAACGTCTCACCGACCTCGGTCTCGAAGACCATCTCCTCGTCCAGTTCGCCCACGCGTGTCGGTCGGTCGGCGCCGGCGAGGAAGACTCCGTATAACCCGCGATCGGGAATCGTTCCAGCGTTGGCAATCGCGACGCGCTTCGCGCCGGTGCGACCCGTGAGGCGACCCTGCAACCGATCCCACGTGATGCGTGGTCGCAATTCGGCGAACTCGTCAGCGGGATAGCGTCCCGAGAGCATGTCGAGGACGCCCTCGTAGGCGCGGCGGCTCAAGTCCGCGAACGGTGCCGCGCGTCTGATGACCGCGAACAGCTCGTCAACCGACCAGGTGTCGAGCGAGACCATCGCGACGATTTGCTGCGCGAGGACATCGAGCGGATTGCGCGGGTATCGCGTCGATTCGACGCGGCCCTCGTGCATCGCTCGCGCAACCGCGGCGCATGCCACGAGATCGCCGCGGAACTTCGGAAAGATGATGCCTTCGCTGACCGCGCCGGCTTGATGTCCGGCGCGTCCAATGCGCTGGAGTCCGCTCGCGACTGATGGAGGCGCCTCGATCTGGACGACGAGGTCGATCGCGCCCATGTCGATGCCGAGCTCAAGAGACGAGGTGGCGACAAGGGCTTTGATGCGGCCCGCCTTCAGCAAATCCTCGACTTCGCTGCGCGCCGCGCGGGCCAGCGAGCCATGGTGCGATCGCACGAGCGGTTCTTCGGCGAGTTCGTTCAGCGAGCCGGCCAGACGCTCGGCGAGACGCCGGCTGTTCACGAAGAGCAGTGTCGAGCGATGCGATCGGATCAACTCGAGGAGGCGCGGGTGCACCGATGCCCAGATCGACGGCCGGACCGGGCCTTGTGCCGCCGGACCGCTGGGCAGATCCATGGGCGCGGCCAGGCGCGCCATGTCTTCAACGGGCACCTCGATCCGCAACTCGAGTGCCTTCTTCTCAGAGGCATCGATCACGGTGACCGGCCGATACGTCGCCGCGCTTCGGTCATCAGTAAATTCCTGATGGAGATCGGACTCGACGTGTTCGACCGGCAACAGCTCTTTTCGTTTGCTGGTTTTGGCTTTCGATGGCTTCGAGCGGCGCACGGCGCGTGGCTCGGCGCCGCCAAGAAACCGCGCGACCTCGTCGAGCGGACGCTGTGTCGCTGACAGGCCAATTCGCTGAAGCGCCGGCGCATCGCTGGATGCCGCGCGGCGGACTTCCTCGAGTCGCTCAATGGACAGCGCGAGATGCGCGCCGCGCTTGCCGGGCACCAGCGCATGGATCTCGTCGATGATCACCGTGTCTACGGTTGCCAGACGCTCGCGCGCGTTCGAGGTGAGCAGGAGAAACAGCGATTCCGGCGTCGTGATCAGAATGTCGGCAGGATCGCGCAGAAATTTCGCGCGCTCGAGCGCCGGCGTATCGCCGGTGCGGATCGCAATCGCCGGCATCGTGACATCCACCCCTTGCGCCCGGGCGACGTTCGCGATCCCGGCCAGCGGTGCGCGGAGATTGCGCTCGACGTCCACCGCCAGTGCTTTGAGCGGCGAAATGTAGAGCACCCGGCAGCGCGACGCTTTGGGTGGCGCTGGCGTGAACATGAGCCGGTTCAGGCACCACAGAAATGCTGCGAGCGTCTTGCCGCTGCCGGTCGGGGCGAGGATGAGTGTGGAGTTGCCGCTGGCAATCGCCGGCCAGCCCAGTTGCTGCGGTCGAGTCGGCGATGGAAACGAGCTGCTGAACCACTCGCGCACCGCCGGATGAAAGACCTTCATTGTGCAGCGGGCATTGTCCCCTGTGTATTGGGCATTGTGCATAGGCCGTCGGGCATTGGATAATTCATAGATATGGGTGATGCCGGAGAAGGGCTCGTCGATGCGGAATCCCGCCTCGCCGAGCGTATGGAAGAACGAGAACAAGAGCGCCGCAAGGCGCGGCAGGCTGCAAAGGGTCCAGACCCGGAGCAGGTCCGGCAACTCGAGTCGCTGCGCTTAGCGCGGACCGAGATGCAACGGCAACTCGAGGTGGCAACGCATGCGGCGCGGAAGCAGCAGTTGTCCCAGGCGATAGCCGAGCTCGACAAGCGGATTACGACGCTGTCGAAGTAGGTGTGGAGGGTGGTCAAAGCCCTCCATTACCATCAGGTCACCAAACACCACTTCAACCGGTTCGCGCGTTCACTCGGCTATCTGGATTGGGCCACGCAGCCTGATCCGTTTCGCCGGTACGCCGGCGCACCGGTGATCCACCTTTCTCGCGACATCGTCGCGGGCGAGCAGCGCTATGCCTCGCTGTACGAGAGGAATGGGCCTGCGTGCGCGTTCGACGATCGTTCGATCGCCGAGTTCCTGCGCTGCTCAATGGGACTGTCGGCGTGGAAGCGGTACCGTGAAACGCGCTGGGCACTGCGCGTCAATCCGTCGAGCGGCAACCTGCATCCGACCGAGGCCTACCTCGTTCGTGACGGTGACGTGTATCACTACGCACCGCGTGAGCACGCCCTCGAGCAGCGCGCACGGATCGATCGAGCTGCATGGGACGCGTTCACGGGCGGACGACATGGATGTCTCATCGCGCTGACCTCGATCCTGTGGCGCGAAGCGTGGAAGTACGGCGAGCGCGCGTTCCGCTACTGTCAGCACGATACCGGCCACGCGCTTGCCGCACTGCGCATAGCGGCCTCGATGCTTGGCTGGACGCTGACGATTCTTCCGCGATGGTCCGACACACATCTGTCGACACTGCTCGGCGTCGATCGTGACAACGACTTTGATCAGGCGGAGCGCGAAGAGGTCGAGTGTCTCGCGGTCGTCACTGCCGGTGAGGTCGCGCCATGGCTGTCTGCAGATCCCGCGCCGCTCGCTGACGCAGCGCGCGAGGCGGCATGGTGTGGCCGCGCGAATCGACTCAGCGCCGATCACGTTGACTGGCCGATCATTGGCGAGGTTGCTGAGGCGACGCGGTATCCGGGCGTCGCATTGTCAATTCCCAACTCCCAACTGCCAACGCCCAACCACTCCCAAACTCCAACGGCCAATTCCCAAGAGATTTTCGCGAGGGAAGCGATTCTCAAAAGGCGCAGTGCGGTCGCCTTCGATGCGCAATCGGGACTCGCGCGCGACGAGTTCTTCTCGATGCTTGCGCGTCTGCGTCCGGGCGCGCCGCCGTGGGACGCGATCGATTGGCCGCCGCAGGTGCATCTGGTTCTGTTCATCCATCGCGTCGAGGGCGTGACGCCGGGCGTGTACGCCTTCCTCCGCGACCCAACCGTGCTCGACGAGTGGCGCGTCGCGATGCGTCCTGAGTTTCTGTGGGAATCCGTTTCGCTTTCGCCTGGTGGCTTCGGCGAGACAGGCTCTCTGTTTTTACTGTTTCCAGCCGACGTGAAATTCACTGCCAATCGGCTGTCGTGCGACCAGGAGATCGCCGCTGATGGTTTCTTCAGCCTGGGGATGATCGCGCGCCTCGAGTCGTCTGTGCGTGAACGTGGCGAATGGTTCTACCGGCGTCTCTTCTGGGAGTGCGGGATGATCGGCCAGGTCCTCTATCTCGAGGCCGAGGCCGCCGGCGCGAGAGGAACCGGCATCGGCTGCTTCTACGACGATGCCGTGCACGAGCTGCTGGCGTTGTCAGACGAGCGCTGGCAAAGCCTGTATCACTTCTCGATGGGCGTCCCTGTCGAAGACACGCGTTTGACGACCGAACCGGGGTATCCTTAGTCGCCTTTCAGGGGAGGGACTATGTTCCGCTACGGTTGTGCGGCGTTCCTGGTCCTCGCGGCCGCTTCGATCGGAAGCCACCCGCAAACATCGGCGCAGAGCGCTCCCGTCACCTTCAACAAAGACGTTCTGCCCATCCTCCAGAAGAACTGTCAGTCGTGTCATCGGGCCGGACAGATGGCACCGATGTCGCTCGTGACGTTCCGCGAGGCGCGACCGTGGGCGCGGGCGATGAAGACCAAAGTCGAAAGCCGCCAGATGCCGCCATGGTTTGCCGATGCGGCGCACGGCGAGTTCGCCAACGATCGGTCGCTCTCGACACGCGACATCGAAACGATTGCCAAGTGGTCTGATACCGGCGCGCTCGAAGGCGATCCCAAGGACGCGCCGCCTCCGATCAATTGGCCCTCTGACGGTTGGCAGATCAAGCCCGACATCGTCGTCCGTGGACCTGAATTCCGCGTACCAGCCCGCACGCCGAACGATGTCGTCGAGTGGGTGACGTTCCTGATTCCGAGCGGCTTCACCAAAGACACCTGGATCACCTCGCTCGAGATCAAACCGAGCGAGATGGCGGTGACGCATCACATCTGCTTCACCTTCGAGCCGCATCGGCCCAACGCCAAGTACTACGTCGCGAACTGGTCGGAGTCGCCGCGCGACGATGAGGGTGTGGCTGTCCGGAACACGAACGCGACGCCACCACCGCCGCGAACTGGTGGACCGCCCGCGCGTACTGCGTCTGGCCGTACGGCGGCTGCGGATTCCGGTGGTGGATTCAACTGCTGGGTGCCTGGTCGTGTCGCTGATGACTATCGTCCGTTTGGCGCCGGCAAACTGGTTCCCGCGGGCAGCGACATCTCATTCCAGGTCCACTACACGCCGAACGGGAAGGACGTCGTCGATCGTCCGCTCATCGGGTTCACCGTTGCGGACAAGGCTCCGGAGAAGCGCTGGATGTCGTACGGCATCGTTGGCGGCGGGCCGGAGTTTGCGATTCCGCCGAACGAGGCGAACTACAAGAGCCCGGAGTTCGAGCTGGAGTTCACGGCCGACGTGCAGCTCGTCGAGTTCATGCCGCACATGCACGTGCGCGGCAAGTCGATGACCTATCGCCTGGTGTATCCGGATGGCCGTGAAGAGATTCCGTTGAGCGTGCCCAAGTACGATTTCAACTGGCAGCTGCTGTATCAGCCGCGCCAACCGATTCGCGTTCCGAAGGGGACCAAGTTGTATGTGGACGCGTACTACGACAATTCGCGAGCCAATCGACACAACCCAAACCCTGAGCGGACGGTGTATCTTGGTCGCATGACGTGGGAAGAAATGATGGCGCCGTTCTTCGGTGTGCTCATCGACTCGAACACGGATCCGAGTAGCGTGCTCAAGCTCGGTCGCTATCTGGTGTCAGGAGGCGGTGCGTGATCGTTCGCGCGGCGTCGCTTGTCGTCATCGCCTTCGTCGGGCTTTCTGCGATGACGTCGGCGCAGGGCGGCGGCAAGCCAGCGACGGGAAACCCGACACCGGGCATCGAGCAGCCGGCTCCGCCGAACGTCGCGGATCGCGTGACGTTCACCGGCTGTCTTCAGCCTGTGGCTCGCGCTGCAACGACTGCGGACCCGAACGCACCGAGCGACTCGCGATTCGAACTCACCAAGGCGACGTCAGCGGATACGAAGACGCCGAGCAAGACCTATCGTCTCGAGGGGATCGAAAGTCAGTTCTCGCCATTCGTCGGCTCGAAGGTCGAGATCACGGGCGAGATCAAGACAGCAGGGGCGAATCCGCCGACACTGCTGGTGGAATTCGTTCAGCGGATCGCTTCCAAGTGTTCGTAGGGCATGCCTCGCCCTACCGTACGCGGATCTGAATATCCTTGCTCACGGCCGGCCGATCGCCGACGTTCGCGCGCGCCTCGACATGAATCACGTAGATCCCCGGCGCGACGTCGTCGAGCGGTAGCTGCGCCGCGAAGCCGTAGCCGCCACGTGTTCCTTTCAGCTCGCTTGACGAGCGTTCGTCCGAGACGCTTCGAACGACTGTCCCGCCCTCGGCGCGTAGTTGTGCGGTGAGGGCCACCGTGTGGGGCACTGTATCCTTCAGCGTTTCGTAGACCTCCGTATACATCCCGAGCCTGTCGCCAACGTCGAAGACACGAGTCGAGGTGATGTTGCCCGGCAGCGCGGACGCGAATGGTGTCGTCGCATTCACGGTCGTGATTTGCGAGGTCGCTGTGGATCCGATCGCGACGCCGCTCATGATCAGTGGATCCTTCATGAAGTCGGGAACGTCGACGTCGTACACCACGCTGCCGGCCTTGGTGTCGCGGTTCCCCGCGGCGATTCGCATTTGGTAGCGGCCGGGAGGAAGCGTCGTCTCGATCATCATGCGAATGCCGGTCTTCATGGCCTGCGCATAGGTATCCGGCCGCAACGTCAGGCGCGCGGTCTGCGTTTGACCTGGATAGAATTTGTTCTTCATGTCGGTCGAGAAGTAACTGACCTCGAGGGCCCCGACATGAGTGCCGTCTTTCTCGACGAGTCCGAGCTGGGCGGCGTCCACTTCAACAGCCAGAACGAGCGTGGCGTCACGCGATGCGCCTTTGAATGGCGCCGCGAAGACGCGCACAGGGAGCCCGTTGACGGCCACCGTGCTGCGAAGAGCTTCGGCGACGATGGTGCTCACGTTGCCTGATGGCTTCGGTGGCTCGGGAGGCTTCTCGTTGCGCAGTGGCGCCATGTAGCTCGCACGCCCGCGGACGATAAGACCTGGCCGCTTCACGCGCACCTCGAGCTTGCGATTGCGGCCGTCCCGGCGCTCGTTCGTGGACGAGAAGCCCAGCACGTAATAGGTGCTGTTCTCCTGAACAATGCGCTCGAAAGCATTCTCGAAGCTGTTCGAGCTGCTCAACGCGAATCCGCCGGTCGCACCGGCGATCATGGTCAGGCTTTGTCGCGACGCGAGACGAGCGGTCGAGGAGTCGAGTCTGCTATCCGGATCGATGGGCAATCCGGCCTCGCTTTCCGCCAGGCCGCCCTCTTCCGTCAACCCGCGGGGATCGATCGGATAGATGACAACGTTGTTGCGCGTCGCGGCTGTAATCGCGCGGTGCAGATCTTCTTCGGGGAGGGACAAGACGCCTCCCCGATAGTCGATGACCCTGGAAAGGATCATCGGGGGTCTGTCCATCGGGTATCCCTGGCTGAACAGCAGCAGTGACTTTCGTCGTCCGTGGACGCTGGCCATGTACTGGACGATGTCGCGGATGCTGCTCATCGTGTCGCGCAGCCTCAGGTCGCTTTCGGGGTTGGAATCGAACGGACCCCGTGGCGGCGGCGCGCCACCTCCGCCCTGCGTCGGTGGCATCGCTGCACTGGGAGTTGGACCTGCTTCCTGCGCGAACCCGCCGCTGAAGGCGTTGACCGAGTCGAGGAGCAGTCGAGGATTGCTGGTCAGCCCCTGCGCCTTCGAGTGATCGGCACGGCCAAGGAAGACGACTGCACCGAGATCGTTCGGCGCGAAATACTGTTCGAGGAATCGACGTACGAATCGTCGCGTGCGGAGGATTTGCGCGCCGGTGACCTGATCGAGGGCAATCACGTACAGCCGCCCCTCGCCCTGGTTGTTGGACTGCACGTCGGGCTCGATGGCATTGGCCGCAAACAGCGGCCGCCCGGCTCGTACGCGCGGAATGTTGACGAGGCCGAAGGACGTGATCGTTTGCGGCCGGCCGTCTTCGAGAATCTCGAAATCGTCTCTGGTCAGGTCAATGACCACGTTGCCGCTCGCGTCGGTGACCGAGGCATCGATTTCGATCGCCTCGACCTGGACGCGGAAGGTTGGCTGCTGCGGGTCCTGCGCAAGCAAAACGTGGGCGGCACATGCGCACACGAGAACTGCGATTCCGAGTCGCGAGAGCATGACGTTCCGTACGGGCAGGGCTGGCGAGCGGATTCTATCGTAGGAAATCGACGGTGGCGCCGAATTCCGCGAGCACCTCGCGCGCGCGTTCGGTGCCGTCCGCGGTCAGGTGACGCGGCCAGTCCGGTGGCCGAGGTGGGGGGGTGACGGTGACCGCCTCCGCGAGGATCGATCGCCAGGCTTGTCGTGCGTGTTCGAGCGTCGCGTGCTGTTGCCACCACTTGTGCGCGGCGGACCCGAGTGATGTGCGTAGCTGAGCGTCCGCGGCTAGTCGTCGCAGCGCGAGCGCCAGCGAATGCTCTTCGTCGCGTGGATCGATCGAGACCACGATCGGCGGCTGGCCGGTCCAGCCGCGCGGTTGCCAGGTCTGCGGATCGAGTGCGGGCCATCCCGCGGTGCTCTCGGTCTCGAGCACGACTACCACTCGTCCTGCCGCCATCCCCGCGAGGGCCATCGTCAATTCGTCGGCGGGAGGCCAGGTGACGGCGACTAATATGTCTGCGTTCTCGAGTACCGATTCGGCGGAATCTGCGATCAGTTCGACGTCTGCACCCGCGTCCCGCGCTCGTCGAATGGCCCGCTGGATGAGCGAGTCGCGCGACGAATCGAGCGCTCCCACCCGGCTCGGGCCTTCGGGAATGCCCTGGGCCGTGCCCTGGGGAATGCCCTGGGCAGTGCCCTCCGCCGTGCCTTGGGCCGTGCCCTCCGCCGTGCCCTCGGCCCAGCCCACTCCCAGCGGCGCGACGCGCACGCGTGCGACAGGAAACGCGCGCTGCAGACGTGCCGCGGCGTGCGCATCGGAGACGACGGTCATCCGCGATGCGAGGACCGGCGCGGTGATGAGGTCCCAGTCCCCGAACGCGAGCTCGAGCGCGCGGTCGCGTTCGCGATGCTGTCGTTGCAACGACGCGGTACGGCTGTCGTGCAACGACAGACTCCGCAACCGCAGTACGCCAGGCACATGCAGGAGATAGGGCCACACGAAGGCGTGCTGCCGAGTGTCGGCCACCTCATACACACAGAGATCGAATGGCGCGCGAAAGTCGAGTCGAATAAAGTCGTGGGCGTGTGCCTCGTCGAACAGCGCTATCTCATGCTCGGCACCAAGCGCGCCGACAAGGGCGGCGGTGTCGTCGGGCTGTTCCGACACATGTGTCGCCGGGCGAAACCAGGCCAACCGCATTGACGTTTTCCGGACGGTTCTATAGCATGAAAAGGTTGCGAAACTCTTCACAAGCGCACAGAGCAGCGTGCGTTTGCGAGTCCGAGTGTTTCCCTTCGAGTTGAGAGGTCCATGGACGGCTGGCTGGGCGTAGTCATCATGATCGGCCTCGGCATTGGCTTCGCTGCGACGATGATCGGCGCATCGATGCTGCTGGGCCCGAGGAACCCCACGCCCGAGAAGCTCGCGCCGTACGAATGCGGCATGCCCGCGGTGGGCGACGCCCGCGAGCGGCACTCGGTCCAGTTCTATCTCGTGGCGATGATCTTCCTGCTCTTCGACATCGAGGTCGCCTTCCTCTATCCCTGGGCGCTGGCGTTCCGCGATCTCGGGTGGACCGGGTTCTGGCAGCTCCTCACATTCGTCGCAATCCTGTTTGTCGGCTACGTCTACGTCTGGCGCAAGGGCGTGCTCGATTGGGGCCCCGCACTGCGTCGTCCGCGCACGCAGGTCGAGCCTCGAAAGGTGGCGTAGGCCATGGCACCCGCAACGGAACAACAACACGACCACGGTCTCGTTGACCCCGAACTCTCATTCCTGACGACGAAGTTCGAGTGGCTGGTGCAGTGGGCGCGCCGTTCGGCGATCTGGCCCGCCCAGTTCGGCCTGGCCTGTTGCGCGATCGAGATGATGGCGATGGCCGCCAGCCGCTACGACATCGCGCGATTCGGCGCTGAAGTATTCCGCGGTTCGCCGCGTCAGTCGGATCTGATGATTGTGGCCGGCCGGCTCTCACGGAAGATGGCGCCGGCCATGCGCCGTGTCTACGACCAGATGCCCGACCCGAAGTGGGTGATTTCCATGGGGGCGTGCGCCTCGGTCGGCGGTGTCTTCGATAACTACGCCATCGTTCAGGGTGTCGATCAGGTCGTTCCAGTGGACGTCTTCGTCCCCGGGTGCCCGCCGCGTCCGGAGTCGTTGATCTACGGCATCGTTCAACTGCAACAGAAGATCGAACGGTCCCGCGCCTAGTCCATGGAATCTGCCGCCGTCATCGAGATTCTGCAGTCGGCCGTGCCCGGTGCCGCGTATGAAGTCGGTCTCAGCGTGGACATGCCGACGATCTATGTCCCGGCCGAGCACCTGGTCGCGACGTGCGGCGTGCTGCGCGACCTCCCGACACTCCAGTTCAACGTGCTCGTCGAGGTGACCGCGGCGGACTATCTGCCGCGCGAGCCCCGGTACGAGGTCGTATATCACCTGCTGTCGGTGCCCAATCGACAGCGGCTGCGCGTGAAAGTGCGCGTGGGTGCCAACGGCTCGCTGCCGACGGTGCAGAGCATCTGGCGCGGCGCGGGCTGGCCCGAGCGCGAAGTGTGGGACATGTTCGGCATCGTCTTCGACAACCACGGCGACCTCCGCCGTCTGTTGATGCCCGAGGATTGGGAAGGGCATCCGGCTCGCAAGGACTACCCGGTGCAGATTCGCAAGGCGGCGCAGACCTATGAGCCGCTCGAGGTCAGCGAGGCGGAGTTCAGGGCGAATATCGAACGCGATCGGTTGAAGAGGACGCATTGAGCGAGATTCGCACCGAAACGATGACCGTCAACATGGGGCCGCAGCACCCCAGCACGCACGGCGTGCTCCGTCTGGTGCTGGAGCTCGATGGCGAGATCATTCAGTCGGTGATGCCGACGATCGGCTACCTGCACACCGGCATCGAGAAAACCGCCGAGCAGAAGAAGTGGCAGCAGGTCGTGCCGCTCGTCGAGCGCATGGACTATCTGGCTGCGCAGTCGAACAGCCTGGCCTACGTCCTGGCCGTCGAGAAGCTGCTCGGCCTGACGATGCCGCAGCGCGTCAACGACATCCGCGTGCTGCTCGCGGAGCTGCAGCGGCTGGCCAGTCATCTGATCTGGCTCGGCACGCACGCGATGGAAATCGGCGCGGTGTCGATGTTGTTCTACGCCGTCCGCGAGCGCGAACTGCTGCTCAACATCAACGAGCTGATTGCCGGCTTCCGCTTCTTCCCGAGCTATTTCCGCATCGGCGGTTTGCGCGAGGACTTGCCGCGCGGGTTCCACGAGGCGGTCAACGCGTTTCTCGATCGTTTCCCCGGGAAGATCGACGAGTTCGAAGGGCTGCTGACGAAGAACGACATCTTCCGGCGTCGCACCGAAGGCGTGGGCGCGCTGACGCTCGAACAGGCGTTTCAGTGGGGGCTCGTCGGGCCGATCGCACGCGCGTGCGGCTCGGACTACGACGTTCGCAAATACTTTCCGTACTGCGGCTACGAGTCCTACGACTTCAAGATCCCGACGGCGACTGAAGGCGATGTGTACGCGCGCTATCGCGTCCGCGTCGCCGAGATGCGTGAGAGCGTCAAGATCTGCCGGCAGGCGATCCAGCGCATTTCACCGACCGGCGCGTGGGCGTGCGACGACACGCGTGTCGTGCCGCCGCCCAAGGACAAGGTTTACACCGAGATGGAAGCGCTGATTCAGCACTTCCTCATATACTCGCAAGGCTTTACGGTCCCCGCCGGCGACGCCTACGTCCCGGTCGAAGGTCCGCGCGGCGAGCACGGCTGCTACGTCGTCTCCGATGGAACGAATCGGCCGTGGCGCGTGAAGATGCGCGCGCCGTCCTTTATGGCGATTCAGGCGCTGCCGACCATCGTTCAGGGGGGCCTCATCGCCGATGTCGTGGCCGTGATCGGCAGCAATGATGTTGTGATGGGAGACTGCGACCGGTGAGCTTTCATCCCCAGATGGATTACGCGCCGGCACAGTTCCACCGCTCGGCGCGCAAGCTGGCCGAGCCCGGCGAGCCGTTTACCTACACTCCGGAGAATCAAGCCAAGTTCGACGAGATCGTGACGCGGTATCCGCCCGATCAACGCAAATCGGCGATTCTCTACGCGCTCTATCTCGTTCAACAGCAGCAGGGCTACATCACCGGCGCCGGCATGAGTCACGTCGCCGAACAGATTCGCTGCACCGCCGCGGAAGTCGAGGACGTCGTGTCGTACTACACGATGTTCTACACGAAGCCGGTCGGTAAGTACGTGCTGAACGTCTGTCGCACGCTGTCGTGCGCGTTGCTCGGCGCCGAGCGCGTCACCGAGGAACTCTCCGAGAAGCTGGGTATCAAGCCGGGCCAGACGACGGCCGACGGCATGTTCTCGTTGATCGAGGTTGAATGTCTCGGTGCATGCGACCGGGCACCAGTGGTGATGGTCAACGACGACTGGCACGAGGGGCTGTCGCCGGAGCAGGCGTCGCAGTTCGTCGATGACATTCGCGCGAAGGGCCGTGCGGCGTTTACCGGTTGTCATCTCCACGTGGAGAAGAAATAACCCCACATGGCGTACGAGCCAGTTCTCATCAAAGACGTTCGCGAGCCAGGAGCCTACACGCTCGACTTCTATGTGAAGAACGGGCGTGGCTACGAAGGGCTGAAAAAGGCGCTGACCCTCAAGCCGAACGACATCATCGAACAGGTGAAAGCCTCGGGTCTGCGCGGCCGCGGCGGCGCCGGGTTCCCGACCGGCCTCAAGTGGCAGTTCGTCCTCAAGGACACGCCCAAGCCGAAGTACATCGCCTGCAATGCCGACGAGAGCGAGCCCGGCACGTTCAAGGATCACGTGCTGATGGAGCGCAACCCGCATCTGCTCATCGAGGGATGCGCGATCGGCTGCTACGCCATCGGCGCGAAGGTCGCCTATATCTACATCCGCGGCGAGTTCTACCACGTGCAGGAGCACCTCGAGCGCGCGATTGAGGAAGCCTACAAAGCAGGTTTCCTCGGCAAGAACATCCTCGGTAGCGGCTTCGACTGCGACGTCTACGTGCATCGCGGCGCGGGCGCCTACGAAGCCGGCGAAGAGACGGCGCTGATCGAATCGCTCGAAGGCAAGCGCGCGCAGCCGCGCATCAAGCCGCCATTCCCGGCGGTCGCTGGCCTGTATCAGTGCCCGACTGCGGTGAACAACGTCGAGACCCTGTGCAACGTGCCGCTCATCGTCCTCAACGGGCCGGAGTGGTTCGCGGGACTCGGGCCAGAGAAGAACGGCGGACCGAAGCTGTTCTGCATCAGCGGCCATGTGAAGCGTCCCGGTGTCTACGAAGCCTCGATGCACACCACGCTGCGTGAGCTGATCTACGGCGACCAGTACGCGCAAGGGATGAAGGATGGCCGCAAGTTCAAAGCGATCATCCCGGGTGGATCATCGGTGCCGATCCTGCTCGATAAACATCTCGATACGCCGGCCAGCTTCGACGCCATTCAGAAAGCCGGGTCGCTGCTCGGCTCCGCCGGCCTGATCGTCATGGACGATTCGGTCTGCATGGTGTGGCTGGCGATGAACCTGCTGCACTTCTATCGTCACGAGTCGTGCGGCAAGTGCACGCCGTGCCGCGAGGGTGCCGACTGGCTCTACAAGCTCCTGCAGCGTGTCGAGCGCGGTGAAGGCCAGATGAAGGACATCGACCTGCTCTACGGCGTCGCCAACAACATCGTCGGCAAGACGCTGTGTGCGTTCGGCGACGCGGCGGCGACGCCGGTGTTGACGACGATCAATCTGTTCAAAGACGAGTTCGAAGCGCACGTCCGTGACGGTCGATGCACGCTGCCGGCGCCGTGGCGCGCCCGGCACGCGGTGATGGCGGCGCACTGATGGAACCCTTCATCCGCCCCGTCGTCATCGGCGCGATGATCTTCATCGTCTTCAACGCGCTGATCATCGCGTCGGCGATCCTCGTACTCGCCGAGCGCAAGATCATGGGCTTCATGCAGCAGCGCTATGGTCCGTATCTGGTCGGACCGCACGGCATGCTGCAGCCGATCGCCGACATTCTCAAGCTGGTGTTCAAAGAGGAGCTGCGCCCAAAAGGGGCAGACAAGTGGCTCTTCACGCTGGCGCCGGTGCTGTCTGTCGTCACCGCGTTCGTGGCGTTTGCTCCGGTCCCGTTCGGGGCCGAGACGACGCTGTTTGGACTCCTCGACGAGCCGATCAAGCTGGGCATCGCCGACATGAACGTCGCCGTGCTCGTGGTGTTCGCGGTGACGTCGATGGGTGTCTACGGCATCGTGCTCGCCGGCTGGGCATCAAACAGCAAGTACTCGCTGTTCGGTGGGCTGCGCGCCTCCGCGCAGATGATCAGCTACGAGCTGGCGTATGCGACGTCGCTCGCGGCGGTCATACTGCTTGCCGGATCGCTGTCGTTGCGCGAGATCGTCGACAAACAGGATGGGACCTGGCTCGGCCTGCTGCCGCAGTGGTACCTCTTCCTGCAGCCGATTGGCTTCCTCATCTACGTGATCGCGGGCGTCGCCGAGACCAACCGCGCTCCGTTCGATTTCCCCGAAGCCGAGCAGGAGCTGGTTGCGGGCTACAACACCGAGTACAGCTCGGTGCGCTTCGCGCTGTTCCCGCAGGCTGAGTACATCAACATGGTCACCATGTCGGCGGTGGCCACGAATCTCTATCTGGGTGGATGGCACTTCCCGGGTGTGCCCGTCCAGTTCGGGTGGATCGTGTTCCTGGCGAAGGTCTCCGTATTCCTCTTCGCCTATATCTGGATGCGGTGGACGGTTCCTCGGTACCGGTACGACCAGTTGATGATGTTCGGGTGGAAGTATCTGTTCCCGGCGTCGGTGGTGAACCTGATCGTGACCGCGGCGCTGGTGCTGTATCTCAATGCCTGAAATCATCACCTTCTATCTGTTCGCCGCGCTGACGGTCGTCGCGTCGCTGCTGGTCATCGGGCAGCGCAACCCGATGTACAGCGTGATGCTGCTGATCGTGTCGTTCGGTGGGCTGTCGGGCCTCTACATCCAGCTCGAGGCGCCGTTTGTCGCCGTCGCACAGATCATCATTTACGCCGGCGCCATCATGGTGTTGTTCCTCTTCGTCGTCATGTTGCTCAACGCGCCGAAGGAGGATGCCGCCGACTGGGACCGCACGCATCCGCTGCGACAGCCCGGCGTCACGCGTTGGGGCACTGTGCTCGCAGGGCTGCTCATCGTGCAGCTGACGACGGCGCTGCTGGCGGTGCGCGAATTCAATACCCCGGTCGGCGCCCAGAGTGACGCGTCGACGGTGAACTCGGTCCACGACATGGGACGATCCATCTTCACCCGGCACACGTTCGCGTTCGAGGCGACGTCACTGCTGATTCTGGTGGCGATGGTCGGCGCCGTGGTGCTGGCGCGCCGTGAGGGCGATCAGTGATCCCGCTGAGCCACTATCTCATCCTGTCTGCCACGCTGTTTGCCATCGGCGCAGCCGGCGTCTTCCTGCGAAAGAACCTGATCACGATCCTGCTGTCGGTCGAGATCATGTTGAACGCCGTGAATCTGACGTTCGTCGCGTTCAGCCGCTTCGCCGGTGACCTCGACGGTCAGATCATCACGTTCTTCGTCATGACCGTAGCCGCGGCTGAAGCGGCTGTTGGTCTCGCGCTGGTGATCGCGCTGTTCCGCCACCGCGAGTCGTTGAATCCCGACGCTTTTACGTCCCTCAAATGGTGACGACTTACACGTGCTCGCGCTAATTCCACTCCTTCCGTTCGCCGGGTTCGTCGTCAACGCGACGCTGGGACGACGGCTGCCGAAGAGCGTGTCCGGTGGCCTCGCCTCGCTGGTGATGCTGGCCTCGTTCGTCATCTCGGTGATGAGCGTGATGCAGATCGCCGGACGACCGGTCGGCGAGCGAGCCATCCAGGAGCTGCTCTATACCTGGATCGCCTCGGGCGACCTGAAGATTGACGTCGCCTTCCGCGTTGACACGCTGTCGGCGGTGATGATTCTGGTCATCACCGGCATCGGCTCGCTGATTCACATCTACTCGACGGCGTACATGCACGACGAGAGCGATGGCGAGTTCGCGCGCTACTTCTCGTATCTCAACCTGTTCGCGTCGTTCATGCTGGTGCTCGTGCTCGGCGCCAATTTCCCGCTGATGTTCGTCGGCTGGGAGGGTGTCGGCCTCTGCTCGTATCTGCTCATCGGCTTCTGGTTCAAGAAGAAGTCGGCCAACGACGCCGGCAAGAAGGCGTTTGTCGTCAACCGCATCGGCGACTACGCGTTCCTGCTCGGCATGTTTGCGCTGTTCGCGAAGTTCGGCACGCTCGACTTCCAGCAGATTGCCTCCGCCGTCTCGCGGCTTCCCCCCGAGGCGACCTTCGGCATCCTGTCGGTCACCACGCTGCTGCTGTTCATCGGCGCCACCGGCAAGTCGGCGCAGATTCCGCTCTACGTCTGGCTGCCGGACGCGATGGAAGGTCCCACTCCGGTCTCGGCCCTCATCCATGCCGCGACGATGGTGACCGCGGGCGTCTACATGATTGGCCGCAATGCGGTGCTCTTCGAGCACGCGCCGCAGACGATGCTGATCGTCGCGGTGATTGGCGCAGCGACGGCGCTGATGGCCGGCACGATTGGCCTCGTGCAGAACGACATCAAGCGCGTGCTGGCGTATTCGACCGTGTCGCAGCTGGGATACATGTTCCTGGCCATGGGTGTCGGCGCGTTCGGGGCCGGCATCTTCCACCTCTATACCCACGCGTTCTTCAAGGCGCTGCTGTTCCTTGGATCGGGCGCGGTCATTCATGCGCTGCATGGCGAGCAGGACATCCGGAACATGGGCGGGCTGAGGAAAGAGCTGCCGATCACGTTCTGGACGTTCGTCATCGGCGCGGTGGCGATTGCGGGCATCCCGCCGCTTGCCGGTTTCTTCAGCAAGGATGAAATCCTCTTCGAGACGTATGTCGAGGGTCATCAGATCCTGTGGGTGGTCGGCATGATCACCGCTGTGCTGACAGCCACCTACATGTTTCGCCTCGTCTTCCTCACGTTCTGGGGCGAACGGCGACAGGAAGCACCAGCCGCACAAGATTCGCACGGACATGCGACGGCCCCCTCGCACGGACATGGATCAAGTTCGCACCTGCATGATGCGCCGCCCGCGATGGCCCTTGCGCTTATCGTGCTCGCGATCGGATCCGTCGCAGCGGGATGGATTGGAGTCCCGCACGCGCTCGGTGGACATAACGAATTGCACACCTGGCTCGAGCCGGCGTTCTCGGCACCTGCGGCTGGAGCCGCGGCCGAGGGCGCGACGGCGGCCGCTGAAGGCGAAGCCGCCGCCGGATCACATGAGACGCTCGAGCGCATGCTCATGGGCGTCTCCAGCCTCGGCGCGGCCGCTGGCATCTGGTTCGCCTACTTCGTGTGGGTGAAGCGGCGCAGCATCGCCGAGAACGCGGCCCGCGAATTCGCGCCCATTCATCGTTTGCTTTTGAACAAGTACTACGTGGACGAGATCTACGACGCCGCGCTCGTGCAGCCGATCAAAGTCGCCTCGCAGGAAGGTCTGTGGCGCGGCTTCGACGTGAAGATCATCGACGGCGCGGTGAATGGCGCCGCGGCGATCGTCAACAGCAGCGCGACGCTGCTGCGGCGGCTGCAGACCGGTTCGGTGAGGACCTACGCCGGCTCGCTGTTTGTCGGGGTCGTCGCCATCCTCGCTTACTACCTGTGGCTGTGACATGTTGCTGACTTTGTCCTGGGCATTGCCCCTGGCCGGCGCGATTCTGCTGCTGCTCATCCCGAATCGCGACGGCAGCCGCAACAGCGCGATTCGCTGGCTCGCGCTGCTCTTGTCGCTGGCGGCATTCGCGGTGACGCTGGTCATCTGGGCGCGCTTCGATCCGACGTCCGCCGAGTTCCAGATGGTCGAGCGGGTGCCGTGGATTCCGGCGTTCGGCATCGACTACTACGTCGGCATCGACGGCATCAGCCTGCTGCTCGTTGTGCTGACCGGCTTCCTCACGCCCATTGCGCTCCTCTCGTCGTGGGAGGGCATCGAGAAGAAGGTGAAGGAGTTCTCGGTCTTCATCCTGGCGCTCGAAGCCGCCATGATCGGCGTGTTCATCTCGCTCGATCTCTTCCTCTTCTACGTGTTCTGGGACGCCATGCTCATCCCGATGTATTTCCTGATCGGGATCTGGGGCTACGACCAGCGCATCTACGCGGCCATCAAGTTCATGCTCTACACGATGGCGGGCAGCGTGTTGATGCTGATCGCCATCCTGGCGCTCGCCTACATGCACAGCGAGTCGGCAGGCAGTTACACCTTCGACCTGCTGAAGCTCTACACGCTGGAGATTCCCAAGCAGACCCAGACGTGGCTGTTCCTGGCATTCGCGATCGCGTTCGCCATCAAAGTGCCGCTGTTCCCATTCCACACGTGGCTGCCGGATGCGCACGTGCAGGCGCCGACCGCCGGCTCGATCATCCTGGCCGGTGTGCTGCTGAAGATGGGGACTTACGGACTGGTGCGCTTCGCGTTCCCGTTATTCCCGGCCGCCGCTGCTGAATTCGCGCCGTGGATCGCAGCACTCGCGGTCATCGGCATCGTCTACGGTGCGCTCGTCGCGATGGTCCAGCCGGATATGAAGAAGCTGGTGGCGTACTCCTCGGTAAGCCACCTCGGGTTCGTGGTGCTGGGCATCTGCGCGATGAACGTGCAGGGCATGCAGGGCGCCGTGTACCAGATGCTCGCGCACGGCATCAGCACCGGCGGGCTCTTCCTCCTCGTCGGGATGCTCTCGGATCGTCGCCACACGCGGCTCATCTCGGAGTTCGGCGGTTTGAAGAACAGCATGCCGCGGCTCACCGCGGCGTTCCTGGTCATCACGCTCGCCTCGATCGGGATGCCAGCGCTGAACGGCTTCATCGGCGAATTCCTGACGATGCTCGGCGCGTTCCTCTGGGATCCGCGATTCGTGGTCGTCGCCGGGCTTGGCGTGATTCTGTCCGCGGTCTACATGCTGTGGATGTTCCAGCGGGTGTATCTCGGGCCGATCACCAACGACAAGAACGAGAAGCTGCCAGATCTGCAACCGCGTGAGTGGGCCAGCGTCCTACCGCTGTGCGCGCTGGCGATTGCGATGGGTGTGTTCCCGTCGTGGTTCCTGGCGCCAATGGAGCTCTCGGTGAAGAAAGTGGTTGAGCGAGTCCAGACGGGGCAGCCCGTGAGAGCGGATATCGCGCAGCGCCGCGAACAGGGGGCTCGGTAACCATGTTCACCCTGCAACTCGACGCCGCAGTCCCGATGCTGTGCGTCACGCTCGGTGCGCTCGCGGCGATGGCGGGCGAAGCGCTGCGCGGCAAAGGCCCGCGCATGCCGGTGGGATGGTTCGGCATCATCGGCCTCGCCGGCGCTGCGGTGTCGGCCGTGATGCTCTGGAACCCGACGCCGGAAGCCTACCGCGAGGACTTCGGCGTGATCGTGGCCGACAACTTCGGCCTGTTCGTCACGCTGGTGCTGGCCGTCGTCGGCATCCTGACGATCATGTTCTCGTCGCAGGTGATTCATCGCGACAACCTGCCGGCCGGGGAATACTACGCGCTGCTGCTGTTCTCGATCGTCGGGATGATGATGATGGCCACGGCCACCGATCTCCTGGTGATCTTCATCGCGCTCGAGATCCTGTCGCTGGCGGTGTATGTGCTCACCGGTATCCGGCGCGATGATCTCGCCAGCACCGAGGCGGCCTTCAAATACTTCCTGCTCGGCGCGATTTCCAGCGCGTTCTTCCTCTACGGCATCGCGTTCACCTACGGTGTCACGCACAGCACGCGGCTGTCGGCGATCTCGCAATATCTGTCGGCGCAGTCGATGGCGGGCGAACCGATGGTGCTGATCGCGCTCGGCCTGTTGCTGGTCGGCTTCGCGTTCAAGATCTCCGCGGTCCCATTCCACATGTGGACGCCTGACGCCTACGAAGGCGCGCCGGCCATCGTCACCGGCTTCATGTCCACCGGTGTGAAGGCCGCGGCGTTTGCGGCGTTCGTCCGCGTGTTTCTCTCGAGCTTCGAACCGTTCCGCGACATGTCGGCAGCCGGGCCTGGCTGGGCGCCTGTCGTCGCGACGATCGCAGCCGCGACAATGATCCTCGGGACCGTCGTCGGCGTGGCACAGAGCAATCTGAAGCGCATGCTCGCGTATTCGAGCATCGCGCACGGCGGATACCTGCTGGTCGGCCTCGTGGCGGCCAACGCGGTGGGGAAGGCCGCCATCCTGTTTTATCTGCTGGCCTACTCGGTGACCAATCTCGCCGCGTTCGGTGTGATTGCGATGCTCGGCTCGCGCGATCGCGCCAACGACAGCCTGCGCGATTACTCTGGCCTGTGGCAGAGCAGTCCGGGGTTGGCAGCGCTGATGACCGTGTGCCTGCTCTCGCTCGGCGGCCTCCCGCCGACGGCCGGGTTCATCGGCAAGTGGTACATCTTCCAGGCCGCGGTCAGCTCCGGCTACTACTGGCTGGCGATCATCGGCGTACTAACCAGCGTCGTGTCGGTGTTCTTCTACCTGCGCGTCGTGGTCATGATGTATATGGCCGACCGCGAGGGCGGCCCCGAACCCGCCCGTGTCACTGGCTTCGGCATGGTGGCGCTCGCACTGTCGATTGCGGTCATCTTCTACCTCGGTATCCTGCCGACGCCGATTCTCGACTTCGCAGGCAAGTCGATCGGAACGATTTTCTAGAGCTCACAAGCGAGCGCTCTTCACTCGCCTACGACACACAGAGGCACTGAGGCGCCGAGGTCATCAAACCGGTTAACATGCGCTGCAGCCGTCCAATGACGACTGGAGCGCCACGTTAGCCGACGAATGATGCTGAAGTGTCACCGAGTCTTCGCCGTCATTCTCATCGTGGGTAGTGCCGCGGTCGTACCGCGTATGGTTCGGGATGCCTCGGCGCAGTCAGCCGCCCGAAATCTGGTGACCTACGAAGACGAACTATTTGCGGCCATAGCTGACGCTCGTGAGATACCTGACCTCCCGGAGATGTCGCTGCCCGTCGGGTACCGGGAAATCCGAATTCGGGGCCATCTCTCGATGGTCTCCACCACGCCCACACCGATGCTACGGCTCGTGCAAGGTCCGGATGGCGCCACTCGAGGCGAGCTTCTGCTGTTTCGACGGTTGGTTCTGAGGCCGGGGAACCCAGCTCCGCGCGCGGATGAACGATGTGCGCCGCTGCGCGACCAGCACGCCTGTGTGCGATCGTGGCCATCGAAATCCGATGATTGGATCGCTGTCGCGTCAGCACTCGAGGAACTCGACGCCTGGTCGATCTCCGAGCCATGTGAAGTCATAAACCACCCCGATGGGAGCAGTTCTTTGAGTGGGATCGTTGGCGATTCCGGCGAGCTCTATATTCAGCGACTCGTGGGGCCGTCTTTCACTCAGTATCGATGTAATGCGCCGAGTCTCAGGACCAGTCCAGAAGGACAGAAAGCTCACGACATAGACCAGTACTTTCTGAGCTTGGTTGGAAAGATTCCATACGAGTTCGACAGGATCGCGAAATAGGGAGACACCGGCCAAAGGACTCATGTCCCGCATTGGATTGCTGAACGAGAAACCGCTTCACGCCTCACTCAAGCAGTGGTACGCGCAGCCTGGCGATCGATTCGAAGTTCCCCTTGACGGGTTCGTCATCGACATCGTTCGCGACAACGTGCTGCTCGAAATCCAGACGCGACATTTCGGCGCGATCAAGTCGAAGCTCGCCACGCTGGTGTCTTCACATCGGGTCCGGTTGATTTATCCCATCCCTCAAGAGAAGTGGATCGTGCAATCGCCCACGGCCGCGAACGCGTTTGGGACCCGCCGAAAATCACCCAAGAGAGGGCGAGTCGAGGACCTGTTCCGCGAACTGGTCGCCATCCCGCACCTGCTCTCGCAGCAGAATTTCTCGCTGGAAGTGTTGCTGACCAAAGAGGAGGAACGGCGACGGTTCGATCGTCGGCGTCGATGGCGGACGGGAGGATGGGTCACTGAAGAACGCCGGCTGCTGGACGTCGTGGAGCGACGGGTGTTCGAGGGGCCTGGAAGCTGGTTGGCGCTCCTTCCGTTTCAGGACGAGCCGTTCACGTCGAAAGATCTTGCGCAGGCCATAGGCGTCAGGCTCGACCTGGCTCAAAAGATGACGTATTCGCTTCGACAAGCGGGACTGATCCAGGCGCTTGGCAAGCGGAGTAGGGCCACGCTGTACGGGCTCGCAAAGTAAATCGACCTAACATCAGCTCCCTCTCGTCCCATCTCACATGAGCGTGCGGAGAGCGCTGAGAGGATGTGCGGTGGGCGCAGTCCTTCTTCTCATTGCGCTCGCCTTCACGGTCGTGCCGTCGATCGCCGCGGGGGGACTGCTTCATCCGATCCGGGTTGCGCTCTATAGCCGCGCGCCGCAGGGATGTGTCGATCGAGCATTCACCGGCGACGGGCTGACGCTGCGCGGGTGGTACTGTGCGGCCAGGGGTGAGCGGCACGGCAGCGTCGTGTATCTGCATGGCGTCGCTGACAACCGGTCAAGCGCGGTCGGCGTCATCGAATGGTTCACGCCGCGCGGCTTCGACGTCATCGCCTATGACAGCCGTGCGCACGGGCAATCCGACGGCACCGTGTGCACCTATGGCTTCTACGAGAAGCGCGATCTAAAGGGCGTCATCGATTCAGTATCGCCGGGGCCGATCCTCGTGATGGGCCATTCACTCGGCGCCGCCGTGGCGATTCAGGGCGCGGCCGTCGACGACAGAATCACCGGCGTGATCGCGGCGGAAGCGTTCTCCGACCTTCGGACGATCGCGACAGAGCGAGCGCCCTGGTTTCTGCCTCGTCCGCTTATCGCACGGGCGTTCCGTGTGGCCGAAGAACAAGGACACTTTGACGCCGACGCAGTCAATCCAGCCGCTGCCGCTGCTTCGTTGCGAATCCCAGTGCTGCTGATTCATGGTGCAAACGATGTCGATACACGACCGGATCATTCGAGAAGGATTCTCGTGGCGTTACAGGGACCGAAGCAATTGCTGCTTGTTCCTGGAGCTGGACACAATCAGTCGCTAAACAATCCAGCTGTTTGGGCCGAGATAGAACGATGGCTGTCGTATGCCACAATGTTCCCGTCGTGCCTGACGAGTCTCCAGACATCGAGCGTGAACTGCGGACGCTCGAGGCTGAACTGAAACGCCTCGAGGCCGAGTACAACATGTACTTCGCCGGCCGCCTCCCCCGTCCGCCGTGGGAGACGCGCAAGCGCGTCGAGGGGATGGTCAAACGGATTGACCGGATGGTCATCAACAACACCGGACACCGTTTCAGGTTCAGCACACTTCAGGCGCGATTCACCTCGTTCGTCGATTTGTGGGATCGCGGGCAACGTTCACGCGACGAGGGCCGACCCGGTCCGTTCGTGCAGCCGCGTCCCGTGGAGGACAAGCCGACGGCGAAACCTGCGGAGAAAGAGAACCGCGTCGTGCACGTCGCGACGTTCAAGGATCCACTGAAGGAGATGGACAAGCTGCACGAGCTGTACGACAACCTTGCCGAGATGCGTCGTCAGGCCGGGCAGGACGCGATTCCGTTTCACAAGTTCGCCGACCTGGTGAAAACGCAGGTCGATCAGATGAAAGACAAGGGGACCGGTGAAGTCGCGTTTCGTGTTGCGATGAAGGACGGGAAGGTCGCCTTCAGTGCACGCAGCATGAAGGGAGACAAGAACAAGAAGTAGAGAAGTTGAGAAGTAAGTTGGGAGTTTGGCGTTTGCGGATCCCGAGAGGGGTATTACCCGGCGCCGCTGGCCCAGCGCCGGGTAGGTCAGAAGTGGTTATGGCTTGGTGACGTTCCCAGCCTGAGGACCCTTGGGGCCATCGACGATCTCAAATTCGACCGCCTGGCCTTCTTCGAGTGACCGAAAGCCGTTGCCATTGATTGCGGAGTAGTGCACGAACACGTCGCTGCCTCCCTCGCGTTCGATGAACCCGTAACCCTTGGCGTTGTTGAACCACTTGACCTTGCCTGTGATGCGCATCGTTCTTCTTCCCTGCTTGCTGTGCGGCTCCGTCAAGGACGCCGCTTGGTCGCTTGCGATCCGAACTCAAAGATGAGCTTCGGGACACAAAAAAAGACCGCGACGCTTGACGCGGTCTCGACTTCGACGTTTAGGGAACGCCCCTCAAACGCAGGCATATGCTAAGCGTGCGTTAAATAAGTGTCAAGCATTAGGTAAGGCCCCTGACTTGACTTGCGTCAATATGTGCACACACCCTCCATGCCCAGAGCGCTCCTGAGCGTTTCCGACAAATCCGGCCTGATTCCGTTCGCGCGCGGCCTGGCCGACCGCGGCTTCGAGCTCGTTTCGACGGGCGGTACGGCGAAAGCGCTTGAATCCGCGGGTTTGCCGGTGGTCGCTATCTCCGACGTGACCGGATTTCCCGAGATGATGGACGGCCGCGTCAAGACACTGCATCCCAAGGTGCATGGCGGCATCCTCGCGCGACGTGAGCACGTCGCCGATCTCGACGCCGCAGCCGCGCACGGGATCACGTTGATCGATCTCGTCGTCGTCAATCTCTATCCGTTCGTGACGGCCGCCGCCAATCCGGCGACGCCTTTCGATGCGCTCGTCGAAGAGATCGACATCGGCGGGCCGAGCATGGTTCGCGCCGCGGCCAAGAACTTCGCAGGCGTGCTCGTTGTCGTGTCACCGGCCGACTACGACACGGTGCTGACGCAACTCGATCGTCCGGACGGACCATCGCGCGAGTTCCGGTTCGAGCTGGCTCGCAAAGCGTTCGCGCATACCGGCGCGTACGACACGGCGATTGCCTCCGAGCTCGACGCAGTCACGTATCACGACGAGAAGTTTGTACGCGGCACGACGCAGGGATATCCGGCGTCGATCACGCTCGGACTGCGCAAGCGCGGTGATCTCCGCTACGGGGAGAACCCGCATCAGCACGCGGCCTGGTATGCCGAAGAATCACCGGTCGGTCTTGGCGCCGCACAACGCCTGCAAGGCAAGGAGCTTTCGTATACGAACCTGCTCGATCTCGACGCCGCGCTGCGCATCGTTCTCGAGTTCGGCGAGCCCGCGGCGGCGTTCATCAAGCACACCAATCCATGCGGCGCGGCGATCGGATCTCGCGCCAGCGACGCCTATGTCCGCGCCCGCGAAGCGGATCCATTGTCGGCATTCGGCGCCGTCGTCGGTTTGAATCGACCCATAGACATCGAGGCCGCCAAGGCCATCGTCTCGACGAAGATCGACTGCGTGATCGCGCCGTCAGTGGACCCAGAAGCGCGCGCGATTCTGGCGGCGAAGTCGCAGATGCGCGTGGTGATCACCGACATCGAGCAGTTGGAACAACTGAAGACGCGCGATGTTCGCTCGGTGCTCGGCGCCGTGCTCGTCCAGGATGGCGACCGCGTCGTCGAGGCTGCGACACCATGGCCATCCAATGATCTGCGGGTGGTAACCAAACGCCAGCCGACGACGCTGGAATGGAACGCGATGCGTTTCGCGTGGCGATTATGCGCGCACGTGAAGTCGAACACCGTCATCTTCACAAATGTGAGCCAGACCTTGGCGATTGGTGCGGGCCAAATGAGTCGCGTTGATGCGGTCAACGTCGCGCGCATGAAAGCCGGCCCCGACTCGCTGAGAGGGTCGGTCGCCGCGTCCGATGCGTTCTTCCCGTTCCGCGATGGGCTCGATGCGGTGGCCGATGCAGGAGCGACCGCGGTCGTGCAGCCCGGTGGGTCGATGAAGGACGCCGAGGTCATCGCCGCTGCCGACGAGCACGGGCTCGCCATGGTGTTCACTGGCAGGAGACACTTCAGACATTGATGATTGGGTGATCTTTGATTGATGAATCGTTGTTGATTTGCGATGTGCGATTGGTGATTTCTGGGTTGCCGCCGATGGCGGCACCAATCAAGGATCGACAAACGGCAATCAACAAGAAATCGACAATCAAAGATCGTTCAATCTGAAATCGATCGTGATGCAGCACATTTTGGTCTACGGCGATTCACTGTCGTGGGGAATCATTCCGAACACGCGGCGTCGTCTGTCGTTCCCCGAGCGCTGGCCAGGTGTGATGGAACGTGCGCTTGTGGATGGCGGTCACCAGGTTCGCGTGATCGAAGACTGTCTCAACGGCCGGCGAACCGCATGGGACGACCCGTTCAAGCCGGGACGCAACGCCCTGGACGGCATCGAGCAGCGAATGGAGATCAACTCGCCGCTCGCGCTGGTGATCGTGATGCTCGGTGCGAACGACTTTCAATCGGTGCACCAGAACAACGCGTGGCATTCCGGACAGGGCCTGGCTTCGGTGATTCGCGCGATGAGACGCGCGCCGATCGAGCCCGGGATGCCGGTACCGCCGATCCTGGTTGTCGCGCCGCCGCCGATTACGACGCCGGTCGGTAAGCCGATCTGGGAGAAGTTCGAAGGCGCGCCGGCCCGTTCCGAACAAGCGGCCGAAGCCTACGCCGCGATCGCTGCCGAAATGGAATGCCGGTTCTACGATGCGGGCCGCGTGGTATCAACAAGCCCGCATGACGGCATTCACCTCGACGCCGATCAGCACGCGACGCTGGGCGCCGCGCTCGCAAAAGCTGTCACAGCTTTGCTCGCCGGTGGTTGAGACCTGAGGTTTAGGTAGCGGCCGCAGCCTCGACGCCTTTCAGCAATTCCATCAGGCTGACCGTCGCTGGCCCGAACTTCGCCACCGAAAGGCCCGCGGCCTCATTCGCGAGCCGTGCGGCCTCGCTCATTGTCGCTCCGGCCGCGAGCATCACGGCCATCGTCGCAATCACGGTGTCGCCCGCGCCTGTCACGTCGGCCACTTCACGTGCGGCCGAGGGTAAATGGCCCTCGCTCTCCTCGCTGAGCAGCCACATGCCTTGATCGCCTCGCGTCATCAGCACATTCGCGCACTGTGCGCGCGCGCGAAACTGACGCGCCGCGGCACGTGCTTCGTCCTCGCTGCGAATTCGCGTGTTGGTCGCGACCTCCGCCTCGTGATGGTTGGGTGTGACGAGCGTCGTGCCGGCGTAGTACTCGATGTGGGGAATCTTCGGATCGACCAGCACCGGCACGCCCGGTGCGGCGTTGGCGACCGCGCTGTGCACCACCGTCCGCGTGATGCATCCCTTCAGATAATCGGAAATGACGATCGCGGTTGCGCGAGGCGCGTGCGTTTCGATCTCGCCGATGATGCGGCGCTCGATGTCGTCAGCAATCTCGACGTCAGCCTCGTAATCGATGCGCGCGACCTGTTGATTCCGATCGGTGACGATGCGGACCTTGGTCGTGGTCGGCCGGCTGGCATCGCCAACGAGCGACGGCGCGATGCCCGCTTCTCGGCAGGCGTGCGCGAGAGTCCCTGCGCCATCGTCTATGCCGGTGACCGCGACGAGCGTCGCCTGGCCGCCAAGCGCAGTGATGTTGTGCGCGACGTTGGCCGCTCCGCCCATCCGGAACATCTCGTGATCGAACGCGACCACCGGCACCGGCGCCTCGGGCGAAATTCGTGTCACGCGGCCGACGATGAACTTGTCGAGCATGGCGTCGCCGATCACGAGTATGCGGGCGTTACCCGCGGCGCCGGCGATCCGCCGCGCCCGATCAGGCGTGACCGGCGGCAGCAGCATGAGGATCGGGGCGTTCCGCGGCGAACGGCAGCGTGACGATGATCAGGAACAGCATCAGGAATTCCGAGTCGCCGAAGTTGTACTCGAACATACCGGCAGACAACATCGCCGCAATGGCGGCAAGTGCACCTGCGGCGAGCACACGGTCCTGAGCGCGGCGGAAGATCCCGAAGACACCGGCAGCGAGCGTGCCGATGAAGACGAGCCACACCGCGAGGGCCGGCACACCCCGTTCGGCGGCGATCTGCACCGGCACGTTGTGCAGATGCGGGTTCACCTTCTGCACGCCGTTCGGGTCGCGATACTGGGGGTAGAGGCGCTCCACCATGTTCGGACCGACGCCGGCCAGCGGATGGTCTTTGATCATCGCGGCGCCGGTCTGCAGCATGGCCACGCGATCGCGGCTGCTCGGATCGCGAAGATCGAACACCGACATGAGGCGGTCCGTGATCCGATCGGGCGCCAACGCGAAGAATAACGCGATGATCACCGGGATCAAGCCAGTCAGACGGAAGTCCTTGAGGATGAACAGCAGGCTGACGCCGACGCAGACACCTACCCACGCGCTGCGCGTGAACGTGAGCGTGATTGCGACGATGAGCGCCGGCATGACGAGCGCCGGCCAGAGCCGATCGCGCATGCCGAAAACGATGCGCGCAGCTGCAACGCCGATCACGAGCATCAGCGTGCCGGAGTACGTCATGTAGTGGCCCATCGTCCCGCGCGGCCGGAGGCGCAGACTATCGAAATGCAGCATGCCGTACTGGATGATTCCGTACGCGGCGGCGAGTGCGCCGACCGTGACGAGCACATCCGCCACCGTTTTGGTGCGGGCGCCGCGCGCGACGTCGTAGACGACCGGCACGATCAGGAAGAGATAGAGCTGCCGGCTGTCGATGAAGCTCTCGATCGGATCCATCGAGAACGCTGACGAGATCAGCGTCACGGCGGCATAGGCCAGCAACGGCACGAAGAAACGCGGTGCGGCCGGACGCGTTTTGTCGCGCACCAGCGTAGCCACCCAGGCGAACAGCAGCAGGACGAGGAATGCCTGGGCCGCGACAATCGACACCTGCACCGTCGCGACGAACGCCAGCAAGAGCGCGACTGTCACCCTGTCGAGCAGGGGCGTCGCGTGGGCGTCGGACGATAAGCTCAAGGTCGTGGCGTTCATGTCAGTACACGCTCCACGGCTGCCAGTACCTGCTCCGGCGTGATCCGCGTCAGGCACCGGAAGTCTCCAGGTATGCAACGACGCTGATCGCACGGCCGGCACGGCAGCGGACCGGCGTCTACCATCTCGGCGCCGAGCCGCGGATCCCGCCACGGGCGGGACCGCTCCGGCAATGTCGGCCCGAGCAACTCGACGATCGGCGTGGTGGTCGTCGAGGCCACGTGCAGGGGCCCGCTGTCGCCCCCAATGTACACCGCCGCGCGGGCAACGAGTGCGCGAAGCTCATTCAGGTCCCATTCGAGCAGCGGCGGCAGGGATTCTGGCCGGGACAGCCTCGACCGAGCGGCCTCTGTCACGCGGGCCGCTGCCGCCGCATCGGATGGACCCGAGGCGACGATGATCCGGCAACGGGCGTCCCGCTCGGCCAGAGCAACGATCGTCGAACAGAACGCGTCTTCGGGCCAGCGCCTGAATTCATTTCCTGCGCTGACGTGCACGACGACGAGGCGATGAGCCTCGTGAATGCCGGCCGCATCGAGGCGCTCGCGAACGCGACGAGCGGCGGCAGCGTCCTCGGTCATCTCTACCGGGTCGTGTTCGGGCGCGCAGGCGCCAATGCCTAAAGGCGCGAGCAGATCCCACTGATTGAGGACCGAGTGACGAGGAAAGAGGTCGGGCGATCGCTGCACGCGATGGGTGTAGATCCACGACCGCCATGGCATGTCATAGCCGATGCGCATGGGCGCACCGCTGGCCCACGTGAGCCATGCCGCGCGTGGTCCACCGTGCAGGTCGATCGCGATGTCGAACCGTTCGCGACGCAGTCGCCGTCCGAGCGCGAAGTCGTCCACGATCCGTTCAACCCCGCGGCGACGCGCGGCGACGATCACATCGTTGAGATGCGGATTACTGCGAACGACCGGGACCGCTGACGGCTCGACGAGATACGCGATGTGCGCATCGCGATACTGGCGGCGCAGCGCACGGATAACGGGTGTGGTGAAAACGACGTCGCCGATCAGGCGCAGGCGAACGAGCAGGATTTTCACTGGCGTTCACGCTTCTCGGTTCTCAGTTCTCGGTTCGTGTTCTGGTTCACGTTCGTAAGGGGCCGATTCGCGCGACGCTGCCCGGCCAGACAGGAGGACCGGAGCTTGAACTCAGAATCCAGAACCTCGAACCCTGAACGCAGAAGCGAACCTGAACATGAACATGAACACGAACGCAGCAGTGAGAACCAAGAAGTGTGAACGACAAACTGCGTCAGGGCTCGATGGTCGCCTCGTCAATCAGCATGACTGGGATGTCGTCCTTGATCGGGTATACGCGGTGGCACGTACCGCACTTCAGACCGGTGCCGTTCTTCACCAGCGTGACCGGTGTCTTGCAGTTAGGGCAGGCGAGAATCTCAAGCAGCTCGGCGTCCACAGGCATCGTCAGCTCCGACTGGGAAATATAGCATCTTGCGCTAAGATCATTGCGTGATGCTGTTTACGCGCCGCTCGACCCTAGCCGTGATGATCGCCCTGTTTATCGGGACACCGCTGTCGGCGCTGGCTCAAGCGTCAACAGACACTTATTACGAATTCCTGCTGGCTCGACGGCTCGAGGCCGATGGCGACGTCAAAGGCGCCCGCGCGGCGCTCGACCGTGCCGCCGCTGCCGATCCCAAGTCGGCCGAGGTCCGAGCCGAGATTGCTGCACTGCATCTTCGCCGGAACGAACGCGCTGATGCCGAGAAGGCGGCAAAAGCCGCGCTCGCGATCGACGACAAGAACGTCGAAGGCAATCGCGTGCTCGGGCTGCTGTTCGCCGCGGCCGCTGACGCCAGCGGTGAACGGAACAGTGCGCAGGCAACAGCCAACGTCAAACAGGCGATCACCTATCTCGAAAACGCATCTGCAGGGACCACGGTCACCGCCGATCCCCAGCTCTATTTCACGCTCGGCCGCTTGTATATCCGCGACGGCTCACCCGACAAGGCAGTGGCAACACTGACGCGAGTGCTCAGTCAGAATCCCAACTCGGTGCAGGGCCGTTTGGCAATAGCCCAGGCCTATGCCGCGGCAAAGGATCTGAAGTCGGCGATTAACACGCTGCAGGAGATCATCGAAGACGAGCCGCGTGTCGCGTCTGCGCTCGCGCAGTATCAGGAAGATGCCGGTCTGCTGATGGACGCGGCGGCCAGCTACACACTGGCGCTTGCTGTGCGGCCGGGCGATCGCGACTTGAAGATTCGCCGCATCGCCGTGCTGCTCGAGGCCAAGGAATACGCTCGTGCCGCAGGGTTTGCCGGCGACGCGCGTAAGCAGCATCCGACTGAGCCGGTTTTCCCGAGACTGCAGGGCCGGGCGCTCTTCGATTCCGGCGATCGCAGTGGCGGTATCTCGGTGCTCGAGGCTGCGGTGAAGCAGTTCCCGAAAGACACGGCGACGATGTTCGCGCTGGCCGACGTGTACGCTGATGCCGGACGTGCCCCTGATGCTGAGCGCATGCTACGCCAGTTGCTCGCCGCCGAACCGGCCAACGCCAACGCGCTGAACTATCTCGGCTACCTGTTGGCCACACGCGGTGAGCAACTCGACGAAGCGATTCGGCTCGTTCGCCGCGCGCTCGACGCAGAGCCCGATAACGGCGCGTATCTCGATAGCCTCGGATGGGCACACTTCCGCCGCGGCGATCTGGACGACGCGGAGAAGTATCTCGTCGCCGCAGCGGCCAAGCTTCCGAAGAATTCAGAGATTCAGGATCACCTCGGCGATCTGCATGCGCGGAAAGGCCGCTTCGCCGACGCGATCGCCGCGTGGACCCGCGCGCTCAACGGAGATGGCTCCGACATTCAGCGCGACGCGATCGAAAAGAAAATCAGTAATGCAAAAGGCAAAATGCAAAATTCAAAATGAAATGCAAAGGCCTTGTTTGCATTTTGATTTTTGCATTTTGCGTTACAGGCATTGCCTGTGGTCCACGCCGCATCGCCCTTCCCACCGACGCAGGCACTCCATTTCCTGATTTCGCTGCTGTTCACAAACAGGTGTCGTCTTCATGCGCCGGGGTGCGCACGCTGAGGGGTGTACTGAATTTGCGCGGACGCGTCGGAGGCGAGCGTCTCAGCGGCAACGTGCACGCCGGCTTCGAACGGCCGGCGTCCATGCGGCTCGAAGGTGTTCCGCCGTTCGGTCAACCGATCTTCATGCTCGCGGCACAAGGCGGTGATGCCGTGCTGTCGTTGCCGCGCGACCAGCGAGTACTCCGCGGTCAGCCTCCGCAAGCGATTCTCGAGGCGCTGGTCGGAGTCAATCTCGCACCAGCGGATCTGCAGGCCATTCTCACCGGCTGTGTTGTGCCGAACCCGATGCCGACCGGCGGGCAGCAGCATGGCAACGGATGGGCGTCGATCGATCTGCAGGGAGGCGGGAAACTCTATCTGCGCCGCGCGTCGTCGCAGTGGGAGCTCCGCGCTGCACAACGCGACGGGTGGCAGCTCGAATACACCATGGGGCAGTCGCAGTTTCCAGCGTCGGTCCGGCTGACGTCGGCATCGCAGAAGGTCCCTGTTGACCTGACGACTGGCATCTCGGAGCTCGAGACCAATGTCGATCTGGACCCAGCCGCTTTCCGCATCGAGGTGCCGCCCGGTGCAAAGCCACTGACGCTCGACGAACTGCGTCAGAGCGGTCCCTTGAGAGCGCCATGAAACGCGTCATCGTCATCGCGATGCTCGGAGTCATGTCGGTGCTGGTGTTGCCGACCAAGGCGCAGCGCGCGAAGGTGGCGACGTCAGCTCCGGTCTACGGCTACACCGTCGTGAACTCGTTCCCGCACGATCCCCAAGCCTTCACGCAGGGGCTGATCGTCCGCGACGGCGTTCTCTACGAGAGCACCGGGCTGAACGGCCAGTCGAGTCTTCGGAAGGTACGGCTCGAGACCGGCGAGGTCCTGCAGCGAATCAGTGTCGATGGGCGCTACTTCGCTGAAGGGATGACCGACTGGAACGATCGGCTCATTCAGCTCACCTACACCAGCAAGATCGGGTTCGTCTACGATCTCTCGACGTTCGCTCTTCAGCGCACCTTCGACTACACCGGCCAGGGATGGGGCCTCACCCACGATCGTCGTCGTCTGATCATGAGCGACGGCACGGCAGCGCTCCGCTTTCTCGACCCCGAGACGTTGCGAGAGACCGGCCGTGTGACCGTCAAGGACGGCGACAAATCGATCGAGAACCTGAACGAGCTCGAGTGGGTGAAGGGCGAAGTGTTCGCCAACGTGTGGCTCACCGATCGCATTGCGATCATTGCCCCCGACACCGGGCGCGTGACGGAATGGCTCGATCTGTCCGGCATCCGCGGTCCAGTGCGCTCCGGCACCGACGATGTGCTCAACGGGATTGCCTATGATGCGGCGCGGGATCGGCTGTTCGTGACCGGAAAGCTCTGGCCCCGATTGTTCGAGATCCGGATCAAGCGTTGATGCGCACATCCAACGGAGTGCTTGGCAGGCCGATGACCGTCCGGGCCCACGCCAAGATCAATCTCGACCTGCGCGTGCTGGGCACCAGGCCCGACGGATTTCACGAGTTGCGCACGGTGTTTCAAGCGCTGGCGCTGCACGACACGGTCGAATGCGTTCCTCGTGAGGGACCGTTTGCGATCGAGTGCGACGCGGCCGGCGTTCCACTCGACCGATCGAATCTGGTGTGGCGTGCCGCCGATGCGCTGTGGCGGTCGCTGCGACGTGATGGTCCCGTCCGCGATGTGCTCGTGCGGATCCAGAAGCGCATCCCGTTGCAGGGTGGTCTCGGCGGCGGCAGCACGGATGCCGCCGCGACGCTGCTCGGGCTGACGCAGGCCTGGCGAGTACCGGTTCGGCCGAACCAGCTGATGGACGTTGCGTCCACGCTTGGCGCCGACGTCGGGTTCTTCCTGTCGGGTGGTACCGCCCTCGGCCTCGGCCGCGGCGACGAGATCTATCCGCTCGCAGACCTGCCTCGCCACTGGATTGTCCTGCTCGTGCCCGGCTTCGGCGTTTCGACCCCCGATGCGTATGGCTGGTACGACGCCGAACGGAGCCAGGCGCGCGGCCCAATCGTCCGCGAGGCCCAGCATGTCCCCGGGCCATGGCCGTCCCGCGCCGCACAGATGATCAACGACCTCGAGGCCCCAATCGCCCGCCATCACCCCGAAATCGATCAGATGAAGACCGCGCTCAAACGCGCCGGCGCCCTGGCAGCGGCCATGTCGGGCAGTGGATCGACGGTATTCGGCCTCTTTCAGCAACGTTCCGAGGCCGAAGCCGCGGTGGAGAAGCTCTCGGGATCGGCGTGGCGCGTGCTGATGACCGAGTCGCTCGGCCGCGGCGAGTACGCACGGCGAAGCCAACCGAGAGCGCTGCGTAGCAGCGGCCGGTAAGCCGAAACCGTCGCTCAGCCTTGCCGGAAACGCCAAGTCTCGACTACACTAAGGGTTTGCGCCACCGTAGGCGAGCGGCTCCTACGCGATGGGGCGTGGCCAAGCGGTAAGGCGCGGGACTTTGGATCCCGTATTCGGAGGTTCGAATCCTCCCGCCCCAACCAACCTTCGCGCACGATGGCTCGCACGGAACGAGGCGAGCGGAGGTGGGCGCTTCGGTTGGCAGGCCAGGCGGACTAGGCGACGACTGCATGAAGCGATCCCTCAGCGGTGAAGGTCTCTTGTCAACCGGTTTCGGCGACCTGAAAATTTTTTCGGGCAGCGCCCACCCGCAGTTGGCCAAGGAGATTGCCGACTGTCTCGGGATTCCGTTAGGCAAGTGCAGCCTGCGGCGGTTCCCGGACAGCGAGGTGTCGTTCCAGATCGACGAGAACATCCGTGGCGCGGATGTCTTCATCGTGCAACCGACGTCGAACCCGGTGGACCAGCATCTGATGGAGATGCTGGTGATGATCGATGCGTTCCGCCGTTCGTCAGCGGCGCGCATCACGGCCGTCGTGCCGTACTACGGCTACGCGCGGCAGGACCGGAAAGACAAGCCGCGTGTGCCGATCTCGGCCAAGCTGGTTGCGAACCTGCTGAGTGCCGCCGGCACGAATCGCGTGCTGACGATGGATCTGCACAAGGCGCAGATTCAGGGGTTCTTTGATATTCCGGTCGATCACTTGTTCGCGGCGCCGGTGATCATCGAGTACTGCTCGCGGCTGAACTTTCCGAACCTCACGATCGTGTCGCCCGATGCGGGCGGCGCGGAACGCGCGCGTGCGTATGCGAAACGGCTTGGCGCTGAACTCGCCATCGTGGATAAGCGGCGTAATGAGGAAGGCACGGCCGAGGTGATGAATGTGATCGGCGACGTCGAAGGTCGCACCTGCATCCTGCAGGACGACATCATCGACACCGCGGGCACGATTCAGAAAGCCGCGCTTGGTCTCAAGCAGGCAGGTGCCGAGCGCGTGTTCGCGTGTGCCGTGCACGGCGTGCTGTCGGGGCCGGCGATTGCGCGCATCGAGGATTCGCCGATCGATCAGCTGATCGTCACGAACACGATCGCGCTGAACGGGGCGGCGCAGGGGTGCCGCAAGATCATGGTCCTGTCGGTGGCGCGGCTGCTCGGTCAGGCCATACGGAATATTCACGAAGAAACGTCAGTGTCTTCGCTGTTTGTGTAGGAAGTCAGGAATCAGGAATCAGGATTCAGGAATCAGATATGGATGCGACGCTTGTAGCGGAAAAGAGAGAAGGTCGGGGCAAGAACGAAGCGAATCGGCTCCGCGCCGGCGGCAAGATTCCCGCCGTGTTCTACGGTCCCGGTAAAGATGGCAAGGCACCTGAAGGTGTCGCTGTCGCCGTGGATCCCAAAGCCGTGCTGCGCATCCTGCACTCGGACTCAGGCGCCAACACCCTGATCAACCTCAAGCTGGGTGGCTCCGAGACGCGCGTCATGGTTCGCGAGTATCAGCTCGATCCGATTACGCACCACTTGCTCCACGCCGACTTCTACCAGCTGGCGATGGACAAGGCGATCGTCGTGACCGTGCCGGTGGTCGTGAAGGGCGAGTCGAAGGGCGTGAAGCAGCAGGGCGGCCTGCTCGACTTCGTCACGCGCGAGATCGAGGTCGAGTGCCTGCCGACCGACATTCCCGAGAACATCACGGTTGACGTCAGCGAACTGATGCTCCACGAATCGATCCGACTGCGCGACCTGCCGGTGGATCCGAAGTGGAAGGCGATCAGCGAAGGCGACACGATGCTCGTGCACATCGTGCTGCCGAAGGCCGAAGAGGAGCCGGTGGCGGCCACGGCGGAAGCGGGCGCAGCGGCAGCAGCTCCGGCCGAACCCGAGGTCATCAAGAAGGGCAAGACGGACGAGAAAGAGGAAGCGGCCGCCAAAGAGAAGAAGTGAATTGACGATTGACGAAGTACGATTGACGGATTGGATTGACGGATTTGGATTGGCACTGTCGATCAATCCCTCAATAGATTCGTTAATCGCCAATCGTCCATCGTCAATTGCATGAAGCTGATCGTTGGACTGGGAAATCCCGGCCGTGAGTACCGTGATACGCGTCACAACGTCGGGTTCATGGTCGTCGACGAAATCGCGCGGCGCCATGGCATCGACTGGGCCTCGGGTCCGTCGCAGATCACCGAGACGTTGATCGGCAAACGGTTCGGCGCGGAGCCGATGATGCTGGCGAAGCCGCTGACCTACATGAACAACAGCGGCGACTCAGTCGCTGGTCTGGTTCGCTACTTCAATGTCGCCCACGACGAGTTGTTCGTGGTCGTGGACGAAGCGGCGCTGCCGTTTGGAAAGTTGCGTGCACGCGCCCGCGGATCGGCGGGCGGGCACAACGGTCTCAAGTCGATCATCGAGCGACTGGGGACCACGGATTTCTCCCGGCTTCGGTTGGGAGTCGGGCGCGGAGACGGCCGGCGCGATCTGGCCGATCACGTGCTCGCACGGTTCGAGCGAAGTGAACAGACCGAGCTCGAAACGCTCATCACGCGGGCGGCGGATGCCGCCGAGATGTTTGCCGCGGAAGGCATCTCGAAAGTGATGAACG
>Ga0310810_10000322_pt1 | contig 50593 bp, 50 predicted proteins | sample NCmetagenome_FD_207641 | JGI IMG/M metagenome (GOLD analysis project Ga0310810, IMG submission 207641) | Soil microbial communities from experimental microcosm in Duke University, North Carolina, United States - NC | ecosystem: Engineered > Artificial ecosystem > Soil microcosm > Unclassified ...
GCGAGCGCGTGGTCGCCGACCTCGCACACGCGGCCGAGAGGAGCACCATCCATGGCCAGCACCGTCATCCCCTCGTGGATCCGCTGCTGGAGGACCTCGTTCGCTTCGTGACTCATGTTTGCCTCCTCGCGACGCCTCGTTGCCCGTCGCGGGCCTCCCGGGTCTCGCCTCACCTGGGAGGTGGGGAGGGATGGGCTCGGCGACAACCCTCCCCCGGAGGGCGTCTCGTGCGGTGCACGCATGGAGCCCATCGGGCGCGCGGTCGTTGCGCTCGGTCGCTCTCCCGGGCATACCCGAGAACACGGCCATGACCTCAGATTCCTTCAAGACCCGAGGCAGCCTGCAGGTCGGCGGCAAGACCTACGAGGTCTTCTCGCTGGACGTGCTGGCCAAGTCGAACCCCTCCGTCCGCCAGCTTCCGTTCTCGCTGCGCGTGCTGCTGGAGAACCTGCTCCGGCACGAGGACGGACGGGTGGTGAAGCGAGAGCACGTGGAGAAGATGCTGGCCTGGAACCCCAAGGCCGCTCCGGACACGGAGATCTCGTTCCACGTGGCACGGGTGCTGCTCCAGGACTTCACCGGCGTTCCAGCGGTGGTGGACCTGGCGGGGATGCGCGAGGCGCTGGCCGCCCTCGGCGGCGATCCGAACAAGATCAACCCCCGGAACCCGGCGGACCTGGTCATCGACCACTCGGTGGTGGTGGACCAGTTCGGGACCTCCGGCAGCTTCCAGGCCAACGCCGAGCTGGAGTTCGAGCGCAACCGGGAACGGTACGCGTTCCTCCGCTGGGGGCAGGGCGCGTTCCGGAACTTCCGCGTGGTCCCGCCCGATACCGGCATCTGCCATCAGGTGAACCTCGAGTTCCTCGCCCAGGTCGTCTTCCAGGACGGTAAAGGCCTGTTCCCCGACACGCTGGTGGGCACGGACTCTCACACCACGATGGTGAATTCGCTGGGAGTGGTGGGCTGGGGCGTCGGAGGCATCGAGGCGGAGGCGGCGCTGCTGGGACAGCCGCTGACGATGCTCATCCCCCAGGTCGTGGGCTTCCGGCTGAGCGGAAAGCTGCCGGCCGGTGGGACCGCGACGGACCTGGTCCTCACGGTCACGCAGATGCTCCGCAAGAAGGGCGTGGTGGGGAAGTTCGTGGAGTTCTTCGGCCCGGGCATCTCCGGGCTGTCGCTTCCGGACCGCGCCACCATCGCCAACATGGCGCCGGAGTACGGCGCGACCATCGGCTTCTTCCCGGTCGATGGGGAGACGCTCTCCTATCTCCGGTTCACCGGCCGCCCGGCGGCGCAGGTCGAGGTGGTCGAGGCGTACTGCAAGGCACAGGGCCTGTTCCACACCCCGGACGCGCCCGAGCCGGTGTTCTCGGACCTGCTCTCGCTGGACCTCGCCACGGTCGAGCCGAGCCTGGCCGGGCCGAAGCGCCCGCAGGATCGGGTCCCGCTGAAGGACGCCAAGCAGATCTTCCAGAAGAACCTGGTGGAGATGGTGAACACCGCTGGGCCGCAGGACGACGACGCGCCGGCGGCGAGTTCCGGTGCCGCGAAGGTGGCCAGCGGTCAGGCGCGCCTGGCCGAGAGCGCAAACATCAATCAGGGGACGCTGAGCTACCGGCTCCAGCACGGCGCGGTGGTCATCGCCGCGATCACCTCCTGCACCAACACGAGCAACCCGGCGGTGCTGCTCGCGGCGGGTCTCCTGGCGAAGAAGGCCGTGGAGCGCGGGCTGGGGACGAAGCCGTGGGTGAAGACCTCGCTCGCCCCTGGCAGCAAGGTGGTGATGGACTACCTGCGCTCCGCGGGGCTGGTCCCGTACCTCGAGGCGCTGGGCTTCCACCTGGTGGGCTACGGGTGCACGACCTGCATCGGGAACTCCGGGCCGCTTCCGGAGCATATCTCCAGCGCGGTCACCGACCACGACCTGGTGGTGGCGGCGGTGCTCTCGGGCAACCGGAACTTCGAGGGACGCATCAATCCCTTCGTCCGGATGAACTTCCTGGCCAGCCCTCCGCTGGTGGTGGCCTACGCCATCGCCGGGGAGATGGACCTCGATCTGGTGAAGGAGCCGCTCAGCGTCGACCGCAACGGCAACCCGGTCTACCTGAAGGACATCTGGCCCTCGGACGAGGAGATCCGCGAGGCGATCGCCGCGCACGTCAAGCCGGAGCAGTTCCGGAACCAGTACGCGCACGCGCTCGAGGGCGACGAGCGGTGGCGCAAGCTGACGGTTCCGGCGTCGGACACGTTCGACTGGGACGGCAAGAGCACCTACGTGCGCCGTCCGCCCTTCTTCGAGAACCTGCCCAGGGAACCGGTGCCGGTGCAGGACGTCAAGGGAGCCCGGGTGCTCGCGCTGCTCGCCGACTCGGTGACCACCGACCACATCAGTCCGGCGGGGAGCATCGCCAAGGCGAGCCCGGCGGCGCGATACCTGATGGAGCAGGGCGTGGAGCCGAAGGACTTCAACTCCTACGGTAGCCGTCGCGGCAATCACGAGGTGATGGTCAGGGGCACGTTCGCCAACATCCGGCTCCGCAACATGCTGGTCCCCGGAGTCGAGGGCGGGGTGACGGTGCACCACCCCACCCGCGAGCGGATGAGCATCTACGACGCGGCGATGAAGTACGCGACGGAGAAGACACCGCTGGTGGTGATCGCCGGCGCGGAGTACGGCACCGGCAGCTCGCGCGACTGGGCGGCGAAGGGGACGCTGCTCCTCGGGATCCGGGCGGTGATCGCGAAGAGCTTCGAGCGCATCCACCGGAGCAACCTGGTGGGGATGGGCGTTCTCCCGCTGCAGTTCGACTCAGGCGTGGATGCCTCGACGCTGGGGCTGACGGGGAAGGAGACGTTCGAGATCGGCGGCGTCGCCGAGGGGCTGACTCCGGGGAAGCGGCTGACGGTGAAGGCCACCGGGGAGCAGGGGACGAAGGAGTTCACGGTCACCTGCCGCATCGATACGCCGAACGAGCTCGACTACTACAAGCACGGAGGGATTCTCCCGTTCGTGCTGCGGCAGCTGGCGAAGGCCTGAGCGTCGGCGCTCGTCCGAAGTCGGGATCGGCAAGGTTCGAGCTCGCCCGGAAGGGACGCGTGTTGGCAGGGTAACCCCGTCGCACGGGCCGTTTCGAACGGCCTGCGCGATTCCCTGCGCTCCGGGGAGCCGCGGATGCACACGGCCTCGAGACAGCGCGGCTGATCGGGGAAACCGGACGCGACCCGTTCGGGAAACAACCTGGAACGCTCGTTCGATCGGCCGCCGCCGGCTGACCAGACGGAGGCGTTCCCTTCGGTTTCCCATTCGCGGCTCGAGGGTCAGCTTGGAACGGCACGCGGGCACGAAGGCGCCGCGGCCCCTCGGCATCCGTTCCATCCGGTTTCCCATCGGCCGCTCGGGAAACCCGATGGAACGCTTCGAACCGAGCTTCGAGGCTCCTCGCGCGGCGAGGCGTTCCAGGATGACGCTCACGCCGCGAACGCGAAACCCGATGGAACGGTTCGACGGGCGAGTCGAGGGCGGACGGGCAGGCGAGCGTTCCAAGCGGTTTCCCGTTCGCGCACCGCGGTGTTTCCTGGATCAGCGGACCGCTCCAGTGCGCGAGGTCGCGCAGGCCGGTCGGAACGAGCACGGCACGACAGCTCGGCAGGCCGCGTCGCCTCTGGGCAGCTCGAGACCCTGCTCCTCGACTCGAGTCGCGGTCCGAGCGCTGGAGCTGCGACGGCGGCTCAGCCCTCAGTGCGCCGAGGCATCCTTCCGCCGTCGCTTGTCGAGGTACATCCGGCTGTCGGCCTCGGCGAGCAGCTCCTCGAGCGGCTCCGGCGCCGCGGGATCGAAGGCCGCGACCCCCGTGCTGAAGGAGAGCTGGAACTCGCGACCGGGGCGCGCGTTCAGCGCGTCGACGCGCCCCCCGAGACGGGCGAGCAGGTCCGCCTCCCGGACCGCCGACGAGTCGGTCACCAGCACCACGAACTCGTCCCCTCCCATCCGGGCCACGATGTCCCGCTCGCGGAAGGTGGACTTCAGCACCGTGGCCGTGGCCACCAGCGCCCGGTCCCCCGCGGAGTGACCCAGCTGATCATTGATGTACTTGAGGCCGTCCAGGTCCACGAAGATGAGCAGCATCGGCCGCCGCGCCAGCGCCCCGGCGTCGAGCTGCGCCCTGGCGAAGCGGAGGAAGCCACGGCGGTTGTGAAGGCCGGTGAGCTCGTCGAGGTAGGAGAGATTCGTCTCGGGAGCGTGGCCGTGGATCTCGGCTGCCCGGAGCCGGGCTCGCTCGGTGACGTCTCGCCAGAGCCAGAGCTGCTCGGTCCGGAGGCCCTCGGCCAGCACGGGCAACACGTCGGACTCGAGGATCCGCCCGTCGCTCATCGTCCACGACTCGCCGGCGACCGCTTCGCTCCGGGCCTGGAGCTCGGCGGCGCGGGCGAGGAAGTGCGCCGAGTCGGCAAAGCCCTCGCTCAGCCGCTCGCAGACCGTCGTGAACGCCAGCCCCTCGAGCGCACCGGCCTGCGGAGGCAGCGTGAAGAGGCGGCCGAAGGCGGGATTCGCCGCCAGCACGGCGCCGTGGACCCCGACCACGAGCACGCCGTCGGCGGTTGCCTCGAGCAATGTCCGCCAGAGCGCGTGCGAGTGCGTCGCCGCGGCGTCCGGCGGGGCGGGGTCGCTGCTGAACACGGACGTCTCCACGAGGGGGTGCCCTGGGAAGATGGTATTTCCACCCGCTGACGGGAATCCCGCTTTCTTCGCGGCCGGGGTCCCGACCACGCCTCGACGGGTGCCCGGGGAGCGCCGTAACCCCCCGGACCTGCGGGCTGTCGCGGCGGGGCGCGCTGCCGGAGAGGGGAAACCTCAGGCCGCCGCGCGAGGCCTCGCCAGGGCGGCGACCCTCGCCACGAGCACCTCCGGCTCCACAGGCTTCGTCAAGTAGTCCTGGAACCCGGCGTCCAGCGCGCGCCGGCGATCCTCGGGACGGGCGAAGGCGGTGAGCGCGACCGCGGGGATTCCACGGGCCGCGCCCGCGCCGGTGCGGCGGATCTCGCGAATCAGCGCGCAGCCATCCATCCGGGGCATCGCGACGTCCGAGACGAGGAGGTCGGCGGAGTTGGAGCCGAGCCACCGCAGCGCCTCCTCGGCGTCACCGAGCGGCACGACCTCCGCCCCGTGCGCCTCGAGCGTCGAGGCCACCATCTCCCGGGTGTCGGGCTCGTCGTCCACCACCACCAGCCGCAGGCCCGCGAGGCTGATGCGCTGGGCCGGCAGAGTCTCGTCGGCCGGAGCCTCGAGCGCGACGGTGGCGGACAGCGGGATCCGGAGAGTGAAGGTGGCGCCACGACCTTCGCCCAGGCTGCTGGCCGAGACGGTGCCCCCGTGGAGCTCCACCAGGTGGCGCACGATGGCCAGTCCGAGCCCGAGCCCGCCGTGCACGCGCGTCGCCGTGGCGTCGGCCTGGCGGAAGCGCTCGAAGACGTGGGGCAAGAAGTCCGGCCGGATTCCCTGACCGGTGTCGGTGACGGTCACGGTGGCGGTCCGCTCTCGCACCTCCATCGAGACCGACACCCGTCCTCCGCGGGGCGTGAACTTCACGGCGTTGGAGAGCAGGTTCCACAGGACCTGGTGGAGCCGTTCCGGGTCGCCGGCGAGCGTGCACGGCTGGACCGAGGCTTCCAGCTCGATGCCCCGACTCTCGGCTCCGGGCCGGATCGAGTCCACCGCGGTCTCGACGATGCGCGCGAGGTCCGCGGTTTCCAGATTGAGCCGGGTCTTGCCGGAGACGATGCGGCTGACGTCGAGCAGGTCCTCGACCAGCCTGGTCTGCGCCCGCGCGTTGCGCTCCAGCGTCTCCAGAGCCCGCGACTGCTTCTCCGGCGCGAGCCCACCGCGACGGAGCAGCCGGGTCCATCCGAGGATGGAGGCCAGCGGCGTGCGGAGCTCGTGGCTCACCGTGGCCAGGAACTCGTCCTTGGCGCGGTTCGCGTCCTCGGCGCGCTGGTAGAGCACCGCGTTGTCCATCGCCAGGGCGGCGCGGCGAGCGAGCTCCTCCACGAGGCCCAGATCGAGCCGCTCGAACCGGCGCCCGCTGCGCACGGTGAGGAAGCTGATGACCCCGAGCGTCCGGCCACGCGCGGACAGCGGCGCGCACACCAGCGAGGTGGGGCTGATCTGCTCGAAGAGGCGGAGGTGCTCGGTCTGACTGGCCATCTCCAGCTTCACCGCCGCGGGCAGCCGCTCCCGCAGCACGGAACGCCGGGTGCGCAGCGCCTCCATCACCGGAGAGTCCGGATCCGTGCGCGGAAGCAGGCGGCGGAAGCCCTCGAGGATCTCCTCCTCCACCCGTCCGGCCACCTCCACCCGCCGGAATTGCCCCGAGTCGTCGATGAGGTCGACGATGCAGATGTCGGCGAAGGTCGGGATCGCCATCTCGCCCACGGCGCGGAGCGTGGCCTGGTAGTCGAGGGTGTTGGAGAGCTCGGCCGCGCCTCCGGAGAGGAGGCGCAGCGCCTCCTCCTCGCGGTGCCGGGTGGTGACGTCGATGGTGGTGCCGACCCACTCCCGGATGCGTCCGTCGCCGCGGAGCAGCGGGATGCCGCGCGAGGCCACCTTCGCCCAGCCGCCGGAGGCCTTGCGGATCCGGAACTCGGTCTCGAAGCGGCGCTTCTGCTCCACCGCCTCCGACCACACCTGCGAGGTCCGGGCGAGATCATCGGGGTGGATCGCGTCCACCCAGCCGAGGCCGAGCATCTCCTCCGGGGTCTGGCCGGTCAGCGCGCACCAGGCGGGGACCGGGTGCCGCATCTGACCGTTCCAGTCCGAAACCCAGACGATGTCGGCGTGGGTCTCCACGATGGACCGGAAGCGCTCCTCGCCCACCTCCAAGCGGCGCCGCTCACCCTCCAGCTCGTCGGCCAGCGTCATCCGCTCGCGGGCGAGGGCATCGCTCTGCGCACGCGCGGAGACCTGCTCGGTGACGTCGACGGCGAAGGAGAGGACCCCCTCCACCGTGTCGTCGGAGCCGCGGACCGGGAGGAATGCCAGGTCGAACCATCGGCGCTCGGGCCCGTCCGGGGTCTCGACCCAGAGCGGATGCTCCAGGTCCCGGTACGGAGCACCGCTGCGGTAGACCTCCAGCATCGCGTCGAGCAGAGGGTCGTCGCGCCAGCCGGGCAGCGCCTCGATCAGCGGGCGCCCGAGGAACTCCCGCCCCGGATGTCGCGCCTGGTAGCGGTCGTTGACGAACTCGTAGATGAGCGACGGGCCGCGGAGGTAGGCCATCTCCGCCGGCGCGTGGGCCAAGAGGGATTCGAGCGCGGCGCGGCGCAGCTCGGCGCGATCGCGATCGAGCTCGGTCTCGCGGAGCGCGTCGCGGGTCTCGGTCTCCTGCGTGACGTCCCAGAAGTGCACGACCAGGAGCTGCCCCGCGCGGCTGGCGCTGACCCGGAACCAGCTCCTCCGGTCCTGCGAGAGGTACTGGATGCGCCGGTCGGTGGGCTCGCCGGTCTCCATCGTGCGGCAGTAGCTGGCGAGCAGACCGGACCGCTCGGTGTCCGGCGCGCCGGCGCGCAGCCCGTGGGCGAACCTCTCCGCGGGCGAGGTCCCCACCATGCGCCCGGCGACCGGGTTGGCGTACACGTACCGGAAGTCCACCACCCGCCCGCCCTCGCGAACGGGAACGAAGACGAACACGGGCTCGGGGCTCTCGTCGTGGAGAGTCGCGAGGACTTCGGGAGTGAGCTCGGCCATCGGGGAACTGCGGGCCCTGGAAGCTTACCCCCACACCATCCGAGCAGCGCGATAGGTGCCGATGTGGGCGCGCACCGTCGCATCGAGCGGTCTTGCGTACCCGCCCCCCAGTGTGACCACCACCGGCAGCCCCGAACGCCGCGCTGCCTCGAGGACGAACACGTCCCGTGCCTCCAGGCCGTCGTGGGTGAGCGCGAGCCGGCCCAGCGCATCCTCGGCCAGCGGATCGACCCCGGCCTGGTAGTAGACGATGTCCGGTCGCGAGGCCTCCAGCACCCGCGGAAGGTGCCGGGCGAGGACGTCGAGGTACACGTCGTCGCCGGCGCCGTCGGGCAGCCCGATGTCCAGGCTCGAGCGCTGCTTGCGGAACGGGAAGTTGTGCTCGCCGTGGATGCTGAAGGTGAAGACCTCGGGGTCCGCGGCGAAGACCGCGGCGGTTCCGTTCCCCTGGTGGACGTCGAGGTCCACCACGAGCGCCCGGCGGATGCTGCGCTCGGCCTGGAGCGTCCGGATGCTCACCGCGATGTCGTTGAAGACGCAGTAACCCTCGCCGTGGTCCGCGAACGCGTGGTGAGTGCCACCTGCGAGGTTCCCGCCGATTCCATCGGCCAGCGCGCGCGACGCGGCCGCGCACGTGCCACCCACCGACGCGAGCGAGCGGCGGACCAGCTCGGGGCTCCACGGAAAGCCGAGGCGGCGCAGCTCGGCCTCGGTGAGCCGGTCCTCGAGCACCGCTTTGACCCACCGTTGCGAGTGCACGCGCAGGAGCGCTGCCACCTCCACCGGCTCGGCGGGGACCAGCTCCTCCGTCCGGAGGACTCCCGAGGAGAGCAGCGCCTCCCGGAGCAGACGGTACTTCCCCATGGGGAAGCGGTGGCCCGGCGGAAGCGGGACGACGTGGTGGTCGGAATGAAAAACGCGCACGACGGCGGTCGCAGTCTGCACCGGTGCCGGCAATTCTTGGAGGGCCGTCGGGTCGGTCTCCGGGCGCGCATGCCGCGTCGCAGAAATTGTCCCCCGGGTCAGTGGTGGGCCCCGGGGGCACGCCCAACCCTCTCCGGAACCTCGTGGCGGCCCGCTTGCTGTTTCAACCCAAGGGCCGCCTTCTGGAGAGAGACACGATGAACGGTTTCATCAAGAAGATGGTTCTCGTCGGGATGCTCGGGGCGGCGCCGTTTGCCTTCGCCCAGTCTTCCGGGAGCAGCAGCACGACCGGCTCCGGGACGACGGGCTCGACGCAGGACCCGCAGACGACCGGCTCGGGCAGCACGACGGGCACCGGCTCCGGCGCGTACGGCGGCTCGGGCAGCGCCGGCAGCGGCTCGACCACGGGCAGCGGATCCAGCTACGGCGGCTCGGGCTCGGCGGGCAGCGGATCCAGCTACGGCGGCTCGGGCTCGGCGGGCAGCGGGTCCGGCGCGTACGGTGCCTCGGGCAGCGCCGGCAGCGGCTCGACAGCGGGCGGCTCGGGTGACACGAGCGCGGGCTCGAGCACGACCGGCACCGACACCGGCAAGACCCCGAAGAGCTCCTCGAGCAGCAGCTCGACCGGCTCCACCACCCCGGACCCCGCGACCAGCGGCAGCGGCCGGTAAACCGGCGTTCAGCGCACCATCCACGAACGGCCACGGTCGGGCATCCCGGCCGTGGCCGTTTGTGCTAGTCCAGCCGCCCGTATGCCCTTCCTTTCCCGTCCCCTGGCCCTCGCCGGCGCGCTCGCGCTCGGCGCCACCGTGGTCGGTTGCTCTCACGAGCACGGGCCGCTGGCCGACAAGGCCGATACCACCAGCCTCGGCACCGCCGGCCGCTGGGGAGACCTCTACGTCAGCACCTCCGAGGGCCTGGCGTGGCGGCCGAGCGACCCGAACACCGTCGTCCCCGGGACGGTGCAAGGCGAGACGTCGATGCTCACGACGCAGGTCCAGCCGCCGCGAACCCTGTACGGCACGCGCGAGGACTGGACCTTCGGGCAGAGCTTCGGCCCCGAGACGGGACAGGCGCTGGGCGTCTGGATCTCCGGTCCAAACCTCCCGGTCGAGCCGTGGAACATGGCGATGGAGACCGCCGGAGGCGAGGCCGCCGGCGAGGGTCACGGGGCCGCGAAGGGCCACCACTAGGGGCTCAGTGCACCACCTGTGACTCGGGTGGGGGTCCGAGGATGCGGGTCACCGTCTCGCGCACCCGGTCGAGATCGACCGGCTTGCTGACGTAGCCGCTCGCGCCGACCAGCTCGGCCTCCCACTCGAAGCCGTAGGCCGAGATGATGATGATCGGCAGGCCGCGCGCACGAGGGAGCTTCTTCAGCGCCTCGAGCAGGCCCCACCCGCTCATCACCGGCATGCGCAGGTCGAGCAACACTGCCTGCGGCATCTCCTCCTCGAGCACGTCAAGCGCCTCGCGGCCGTTTCCCGCGCCACGGGTGCGGTAGCCCATCTCCTCGAGGAGATCGCAGATCAGCGTGCGATGGCTCGCGTCGTCGTCGACGACCAGGACGAAGGACATGGGGTTGCTCGGGGCGCCGGGCCGGAAGATGGTACTCCCCCCGCCCTCCCGGCAACTTGCGAACGCTCGTGACTGGACCCCGGCAGTGCTAGGAAGATCGGCCACTTCCAGGGGTCCCCACCGGAGGTAGGACAGTGTCGTTCCGCGCAGGGCAGGTCCTCTCGCTGCTCGTCGGGTGCACGGCCCTCGCCGCGGAGCCGCCCGTGCATGCCTCCTCCTCCGGGTCGGACGCGGATTCGGCGGTTCCTGCGCACCAGAAGCACCCGGTGGATCCGAAGCCGCCCGCTCCGAAGGGAAAGAAGGTCGAGCTCACGCTCCCCGACGGGAAGACCAGCACCGCCTACGTGGCCCGGCCCAAGGGGGCGCCGCGGGGCGGTCTGCTGATGGTCCACGAGTGGTGGGGGCTCGACGACGCGGTCAAGGCGGAGGCGGACCGCTATGCCGGGCAGGGGTACCTGGTCCTGGCCGTGGATCTCTTCGGCGGCATGGTGAGCACCGACCCCGAGGAGGCGCAGAAGCTCATGTCCGCGATGGACGACAAGGCCGCCACCGAGATCGAGGTGGCGGGCATCGACTGGCTGGCCCGCGCGCTACCGGGGAAGAAGATCGCGACCCTCGGCTGGTGCATGGGCGGCGGGCAGAGCCTGAACGCGTCGCTGGCCAGCGGCGGGAAGGTCGGAGCGACGGTGATCTACTACGGGCTTCCGGTGACCGACGTGAATCTGCTGCGGAGGCTGCACGGTCCGGTGCTCGGCATCTGGGCCAGGCGCGACGGGTGGATCACCCCCGAGAGGGTGGCCGCGTTCGACCTCGCGCTCAAGGACGCGGGCATCAAGCACGAGTTCCGCAGCTACGACGCGGACCATGCGTTCGCGAACCCCACCGGTGGACGCTACAACCCGGCCGCGGCGCAGGACGCGAACGAGGCCACCCGCCGGTTCCTCAAGTCGGTCCTGAAGTAGGAAACCTTCACTCGGTCCCCCGCACCAGGGGGGACGCCTGCGGAAGCGCGCGGTGGCGCGCCAGCGATCAGGCTCAGCCCCCCGCACCAGGGGGACGCCTGCGGAAGCGCGCGGGGGCGCGCCAGCGATCAGGCTCAGAATCCGGTGATGCCCTGCGACTCGAGCGAGCGCCGGAGCACCGGGATGGCGCGGGTGACGCGCATCTGCAGCGTGCCGGGGCGAACGCCGCAGCGCTCGGCCATCTCCTCGTAGGAGAGCATCTCGCCGTAGCGCAGCTCCACCGCGCGGCGCGCCTCCGCCGATAGCACGTCGAGCGCGTGGCGCAGCCGCTGCACCAGCGAGGCCTGGTGCACCTCGTCCTCGGCGGTGGAATGACCGTCGCGCACCTCGGGCAGCGTCGCGTGCAGCACCTGCCAGCGGCGGCGGCGGCGGTGGATCTTGAGGGCGTCCAGGCAGCGGTTCCGGGCGATGGCCATCAGCCAGGCGGCGATGGACTCGCGCTCCAGCACCCGGTGAAGCGACTGGTAGGCCTGCACGAAGCAGGTCTGGTGCACGTCCTCGGCGAGCGCCCGGTCGGGGATGAACCGGGAACAGACCGCGAAGAGCTGCGTGCCGTACGCATCCATCAACTGCCGAAGCGCCGCGTCCTTCTCTCCCGCCTGCACTGCCCGGCGGATTCGCTCGTCCGCTGCGCTGCGTTCCTCGAGCCCGACACCCATCGTTCCGCTGGCCCCCGGCGCCAGCAGGCCGTCGATCGGCCTGCGGTGAAGGGGAGTCGGACGGACTCCGGAATCTTCCCGGACGGGTGCGGAGGAGGAGGGGTCGGGACGGCCCCCGGGGACCGGATCGGGTCAGTCCGGCCGGGAGGAGGAACGGTCCCGGTCGAGGCGCTCGAGGAAGCGTCCCTGGTCGCGGTAGCCGGCGCGGGTGAGCCGCTGGCTCTCGACCATGTCCGCCAGCCGGGTGCAGAGCGTGCCCAGGGTGCGGAAGGTCTCCACCAGGAGCCGCTCGGCCTGGTCCGTCTGTCCGAGCGGAGCCAGGAGCCGGTCGCGGACGCGCATGAGGCTTGGAAACTTCACGCGAGTCACCTTAATCATACGGCATGGCCAGTGGACAACGGGTCGGATTCCTGGGGCTTGGATTGATGGGGCACGGCATGGCGAAGAACCTCGCCACCAAGGGCTTCCAGGTCACGGTGTGGAATCGTTCGCGGGCGCGCGCGACCGTCCTCGAGCCACTGGGCGTGAAGGTCGCCGACACGCCAGCCCAGCTGATGGGCGAGGTGGACGTCGCCTGCACCTGCGTGGCGACGCCGGCCGCCCTCGAGGAGGTGGTCGCGGGGAAGAGCGGGCTCCTGTCCGCCGCGCGGCGCGGCCAGCTGATGATCGACTTCAGCACCATCGGTCCGGATCAGGCGCGAAGCCTCGAGACGCGCGCCGGCGCCGCCGGAGTGGACTTCGTCGAGGCTCCGGTCACCGGGAGCAAGAACGGCGCGGAGAAGGGCACGCTGCTGATCATGGCCGGGGGAACGCCGGCGGCGCTGGGCCGCGCCGAGCCGGTGTTCCGCGCGGTGGGCGAGAAGTGGATCCACTGCGGCCCGGTGGGCGCCGGGAGCCAGGTGAAGCTCGCCGGCAACGCGCTCATCGCCTCGATGCTCCAGGCCTTCGGCGAGGGAATGCTCCTCGCCACAAAGGCGGGCGTGGATCCGACGAAGGTGCTCGAGGTGGTGCAGGCCTCCGGCTATCGCTCGCCGTACTTCGACTTCAAGGGCAACCAGCTCCTGCGCCGGGACTTCGAGACCCACTTCGCCATCGACCTCATGCACAAGGACCTGGGTCTGTTCCTCGACAGCGCCGCGGCCCACCGCGTCCCCACGCCGGCCACGGCCACGGTTCGCCAGTGCTACGAGCTCGCGCGCGCCGCGGGGAAGGGCGAGCAGGACATCGGCGCGGTCATCACCGTGTTCGAGCAGCTCGTCGGTACCGAGATTCGCCCCAAGTCGTGACGCGTCAACCGCTCGCCTGCCCGCGTCAGGCGCGCATGCCGCGCTGCACCGCTTCACAGCCGCGGCCATTGACAGGTTGACGGCCGGGGACGTGAAGTCGGCAATGAGTGCTTGCCAGACGACGCAGTGCTCGTCAGTGATTCCAGCACTTTACGTAGGCTTTACCACCTGGGCTTGCCGGCCGTCAGGGAGGCTGCTTACAGTCCCTCCAGACGACGTCCGGAGGGTGCCCTTGGCCGACATCGGAGAACTGGTGAAGCTGGGCGATGGCCGCTGGGCGAGGTACCAGCAGATCGAGGTCAGCGGCACCGGGCTCTCGATCCTGGTCGCCGTCGAGCTCGACGATCGGACGCAGCGTCTGCTCGATGCCGCCGAGTTCCGCAGCGCACTCGACCTGGACGAGGTGCGCGAGGAACCGAGCCTCGAGCTCGCCGACGTGGGCACGCCGAGCGAGGTCGCCGCGTCCGTCCACTGACGCCGCCGCCCGACGGCGTCGTTCCTACTCCACGCCGAAGAAGCGCCGCGCGTTGCGGAACGCGAGCTGCGCGACCAGCGTCCTCCCCAGGCCGGCCCGTTCGAGCAGGTGAACCGCGCGCGGCAGGCCGAGCAGGTCTCCGGGGCGGTCGCCGGCGTCGCTCCCCAGCGTCAGCCGGAGGCTTCCGACCTTCCGCACCAGCTGCACCGCGCGGTCCGCGGTGAGCTCGCCGACGTTCACCGTCAGCCCGGCCCAGTGTCCCCGGGCGAGGATGAGCGGGACGGTGCGGGCGCTGGCGTGCTCCACGAGCACGCGGCCCGGTGCCGGCCCATGGGAGCGTGCGAGGGCGAGCAGGTGGCGCGTCCAGCGCTCCTTGTCGAGCGCGGGCGTGTGGAGGACGACCCGGAGCGAGAGCCGGCGCGCGAGCGCGAGCTGTTCGACCACCGCCTCCTCCTCGTCGGGTCCACCGCGGTGAAAGCCAATCTCCCCCAGCGCGACCACCCTGCCGCCCCGGAAGAGCGCGGGGAGCCCGGCGAGCACGTCGTGCAGACCTCGCCGGGGAATCGCGCGCGGGTGAACGCCGAGCGCGACGTAGCCGCGGATTCCCGCCCGCTCCAGTCGCGGAAGCTGCACCTCCAGCAGGTCGCGGAAGTGCGCGCGCAGACCGCGCGAGGTCGGCTCGGGGAAGTGGTGGCCGAGCGCCACCGCGCGCTCGACGCCGAACGCCCGCAGGGACTCGAGGTCCAGGTCGGACAGTGTCTCGGGATGGAGGTGGGCGTCGAAGAGCACGGGAGGCCGGCGAGACAGTGTGGCCCTGCGGCGTCTATTCTGCTCTGGCCGTGGACCGTGGCGCACGGCCGCGGTTCCGGAATGGAGGTTCGAGCGTTGCGAGTCCTCTTGATGCTGCTCGCGGTCCTCGTGCCCCTCTCGGCGGCGGCGCAGAAGAAGCGCGCCCTCGCCACCTCGCCGAAGGGTCCGCCGTGCTCGGGCGCGCCGTACCGGCAGTTCGACTTCTGGCTCGGCGACTGGGACGTGCAGACCCCCAAGGGCACGGCTGCCGGTGAGAACAAGGTCGAGAAGATCCTCGACGGGTGCGCGCTCCGCGAGACCTGGACCTCGGTCGACGGCAGCCACGGCAGCTCGCTCACCAGCTACGACGCTCCCGCGTCCCGGTGGACCCAGACCTTCGTGGACGACCTGGGCATGGTGCTGATCCTCGACGGGGAGTTCCGCGACGGGAAGATGACGCTCACCGGCCGACGCTCGGCCTCGCGCGGAACCGCTGCGCTCAACCGCATCGTCTGGCAGAAGATGGAGGGAGACCGGATCCGCCAGCGGTGGGAGCAGTCCTCGGACGACGGGCGGAACTGGACCCTCCTCTTCGAGGGCATCTACTCCCGGAAGAAAGGCTGACCGCGATGGAGCATCCTCCGGCATCGCTGACGCCCGACGAGCGGGCTCTGCTCGGCCTCGAGGATTCGGTCATCGACGCCATCCGGCGCCGGGACGCCACGGCACTGGGCGCGCTGGTCACCGAAGGATTCGTGCTCCTCGGCTCGGACGGAACGGAGACCCGGCGGGAGGACTTCCTCCGCGCCGCGGTGGAGATCCCCGGCGAGATCCTCGAGCTGTCGGTGCTGCATCTCCGGGCGCGGGTGGTCGGGGGAGTGGGCGTGCTCACCGGGCTGCAGCGCGCGCGGGTGCGGCTGCCGACCGGGATCGAGGTGGACGACGTGGCATTCTTCACCGACGTCTGCGTCCGGACCGGGGCCGGCTGGCGGATGGCCGTCGCGCACTCGGGGCCGGCAGTTCTCCCCGGCTGAGCCAGAGACCCTAGGGCTGACCGAGCCCCGTGCCCTCGCCGCGCGGGTCGGAGGCCGTGGTCCGCAGGCCGGTGTCCGGGTCCTCCATCACCGCCTCCACGTCTCCGAGCGGACCGTCGACCACCTTGAAGGTGTGCCCCATCGACTCGAGGGCGGACCGCGTCGCCGGGTCGAGGCCGTCCGGGGTGATCATCACCACATCGGGGAGCCACTGGTGGTGGATGCGGCCGGCCGCGATCGCGACCGGGAGGTTCATGCGCCCGTCCAGCACGTTGATCACCGCCTGGAGGATGCCGGTGGGGATGAAGGCGCCGCCCGATCCGCCCACGACCAGGAGGACCCGGTCCGGGCGGTCCTTCTGGAAGACCAGGGTGGGAGCCATCGACGAGACCGGGATCTTTCCGGGGGCGACGGCGTTGGCCTCGCCGTAGACCAGGCCGTAGACGTTGGGGACGCCCGGCTGGGTCGAGAAGTCGTCCATCTGGTCGTTGAGGAGCAGGCCGGTGCCGCGGGCGACGAGGCAGCTGCCGAACCCGTAGTTCACCGTGGTGGTGAGCGCGACGGCGTTCCCCGCACGGTCGAGGACGGAGATCTCGGTGGTGTGCTTCTCCGCTGCCGGGGACGCGGCGCTCCCGCCGCCGGCCCCCGACGGCTGGATCGCGGTGGAGGGAGTGGCCCGCGCGGGGTCGATGCTCGCGGCGAGCTCGGCGATGTGCGCGGGCGAGAGGAGCCGGGCGGTCGGAACGTCCACCTGGTCCGGGTCGGACACGAAGCGCGAGCGGTCGGCGTAGGCCCGCCGGAGCGCCTCGATGTAGAGGTGGACGTCGGCCGGCGCGCGGCGCTCGAAGCCCGTCGGGCGGAGGCGCTCGAACACTCCCAGCGTCTCGAGGAGGATGACCCCGCCGCCGCTCGGGGGCGGAGAGGTGGCGATGCGGTGGCCGCGGTACGTGCCCCAGAGCGGCGGGCGCCAGCGGGCCCGGATGCGGGCGAGATCCTCCTCGCTCACGATGCCGCCCGCGCCACGGACGGTCTGGACGACGGCCCGCGCGACGGGACCGCTCCGGACCGCCGAGGCCCCGGAGGCCGCGATGCGCTCCAGTGTTCGAGCGAGCTCCGGCTGGCGAATCCGGGTGCCGAGCGCCGGGACGTCCGGCCGTCCTTCGGGTCCGGGCCGGAGGAAGATGCGGGAGGCCTCGGGATCGCGCCGCAGGCACTCCAGCCTGCCGGCGGCCATCTGGCGGTACTTGGGGCCCACCACCAGGCCCTCGCGAGCGAGGCGGATGGCGGGGGCGAGGACCGCGGAACGGGGCAGCGAGCCGGCCTTCTCCAGGAGGGCGAGGTAGCCGTTCACCGCGTTGGGGACGGCGACCGACAGCCCACCGTCGGTGGACAGTCCGGGCACCGGCTTGCCGTCGCGGAGGAACATGTCGCGAGTGGCGGCCGCGGGCGCGACCTCGCGGAAGTCGAGCGCGAGCGTGCCCTTCCCCTGGAGCGTGAGCACCGCGAACCCGCCGCCGGCGAGGCCGTTGTGGTACGGGCCGACCACTCCCGCGGCGAAGGCCATCGCCACGGCCGCGTCGACGGCGTTGCCACCGCGGTCGAGCATCTGCAGCCCCGCCTCCGCCGCCGGCGGGTAGATGCTGGAGACGACTCCGCCGCGGTAGGGGCGGGCTGCCAGCGCGGGAAGGGCGACTGCCAGGAGCAGGACGGCGAGGAGGCGGGTCATCGCGGCGGTGTCATCGCCGCGGCCCGGGCCGGACGCAACCGGAATGCCGGGTGCCGGCGGCTCGACCGTCAGCGGGCGACGACGTCCTTCACCTCGAGCTTCTGCAGCTGCCTCAGGGAACGGCTCGGCGGACGCCGGTGACCTGGTGGGAAGCCCCGTGCACCTTCCAGGTGCCGGTGGAGGCGCCGAGGGCGCTCAGCTCCGCCTGGCCGAGGCTCGCCTGGCGGGGGAGGCCCGAGACCTCGATCTTCGCGGGAGCTGTTTCCTCGGCGGAGGCGGGAACGCCGGGCGCCAGCAGCCAGAGGAGCGCGAGGGCCCTACTTGGCAATCAGGACCTCGCTGGCCTTGATGACGACGATGACCCGGTCACCGGCCTTCAAGCCCATCCGGAGGGCGGAGACCTTGGTGATGGTGGAGACGAGCTCGGTGCCGGCGCCGATGTCCACCGAGACTTCCCCCATCAGCCCTTCGACACGAACGCTCGTGACGGTTCCAGCGATCTGGTTCCTCGCACTCAGCTCCACCGGGTGCTCCTCGAGAGGGTCCGCGGGCAGCGAACACCTGTCACTCCTGTCAAGTCAACAGGACGAGGAGGTGTCAAACACCTCGTTCTTCCTCGTTCGGGGGATCCGACCTCACCGCCCTCACTTGTTGACTCTTCCGAATCCGGCGCCTTCGAGCGCGGCCTGGCCCGTCGGGCCGGTCACGAGTGACACCCAGGCACGCGCCAGCTCTGCGTTCGGTGCCCGGACGACCGTGGCGATCGGATACTCGGCGACGACATTGAACTCGGGAGGAATCTCGACGATCCGGACCTTGTCCCCGGCGCTACGCGCGTCGGTGCGATACACGATCCCCGCGTCTGCCTCGCCGAGGATCACCTTGGTGAGCACCTGACGCACGTTGAGCTCACGACTCGCGACCCGGGCCTGGACCCGCGCCGGGAAGTCCGGGCCGAGCCTGGCCTTCGCCTTCTCCAGGATCTGCATCGTGTAGATGCCGATCGGGACCTGGCTCGTTCCGATGACGAGCCGTTTCACCGTCGTCAGGTCCGCCAGCGACTTGACGTTTCCCGGGCTGTCCGCCGGCACGACGATGACCGGGTCGTTGGTGGCGAACAGCTTCGGGGCGTCGACCACGCCGGCCTGCCGTGCGGCGTCCATGTGCCTGGTGTCGGCGGAGGCGAAGACGTCGGCGGGCGCTCCCTGCTCGAGCTGGGTTCGAAGCTCCTGGCTGCCGCCGAAGTTGAACTGGGCCTTCACGCCGGGGTGCTCCTTCTCGAAGGAGGCTCCCAGGGTTCCAAAGACGTCACGCAGCGAGGCAGCGGCGAAGACCGTGAGGGTCGCACCGCCCCGCCTCCCCGCGTCCTGCGTGGTCGCGACGGCCCAACCCGTGTCGAGCGCGAACACCATCGGCACCAGAAGGAGCCAGCGGAGCAGACGCACCTGCATGGAGAGAAACAGACGCCGGGTGTGATGCCTATGTCAAGTATACTTGACATAGGCCTCGCACGGGCCGAAGGAGTCGAAGGGCGGAGCCAATCCGCCTCGGGCCGACGGTGACGGGCGACGGCGAGCGCGGGGCCCCGAGGCGGGTGGCTTCGCCTGCAGCCCGATGGGGTCAGGCACCTCCGACCGAGCGGGTCACGAGGCGGCGCGCGAACTCGCTGGGTGGCGAGGTGCGGAACAGGTCGAGGGTCCCCGTGGACCGGACGCGGCCGGCCTCGAGCAGCACCACAGGCCCCGCGAGCGCCAGGACGTCCCGCATCTCGTGAGTGACCACCAGCGACGGAATGGCCGGACGGTGCAGGGTCTCCGCGAGGAGCACGCGGGTCGCCTCCCGGGTGTCCGCATCGAGTGCCGCGAGCGGCTCGTCGAGGAGGAGCGCGCGGGGCTCGGTCGCCAGCGCCCGCGCGAGCGCCACCTTCTGTCGCTCCCCGCCCGAGAGCGCGCCCGGACGCCGCGAGCGCAACGCCTCGAGGCCCAGCTGGCCGATCAGCGCATCGGCACGGGCATGCCCCGCGGGACCGGGGACGCCGAAGGCGACGTTCTCCTGCACGGTCAGCTGCGGGAACAGCGCGTATTCCTGCGGGACCCAGGCCACGCGTCGCTCCTCCGTGGGCACGGAGATGCCCCGGTTCGTGTCGATGAGGACGTGCCCGTCGAGCACGATCCGTCCCCGTCGCACCGGTACCGCCCCGAGGATGGCCCGGAGCAGCGTGCTCTTCCCCGCGCCGTTCGGGCCGACGAGCGCCGTCGGACCGGGGCCGAGCGAGAGCTGGACCGCGAGCGCGAAGCCGTCGCGCACCACCTCGAGGTCAAGCTCGAGCACGGACCGCCTCCAGCACCGTCCGGCGCCCGAGAATCCCGAGGACCGCCAGCGCCACGGCCACCAGCAGGATGCTGAGCGCCTTGGCCGGCCGGAGGTCGGTCTCCAGCGCGCTGTAGATGGCGAGCGGAAGAGTCTGCGTGCGTCCCTGGAGGTTCCCGGCGAACATCAGCGTGGCGCCGAACTCGCCGAGCGCGCGAGCCCAGCTGAGCGCCGCGCCGGTCACGATCCCGGGGCGGCTCAGCGGAAGCACCACCCGGAAGAAGCGGCGCGCGGGCCCGGCCCCGAGGCTCCGCGCGGCCCAGAGCAGATCCTCGTCGAGGCGCCTGAAGGTGGCCGCCGCCGACTGGATGTAGAAGGGCGCCGACACGAACAGCTCGGCGAGGACCACCGCAGCGGTGGTGAAGGGGAGCGCCCAGCCGGCCTGCTCGAGGGCAGGTCCCAGCAGCCCGCGCCGACCGAAGGCGAGCAGCAGGGCCAGCCCGGAGACCGCCGGCGGCACCACGATGGGGAGCTGGACGATCGTGGCGGCCACGCGCTCGGGCGGTCCGGGGTGCCTGGCCATCCACCACGCCAGCGGGGTGCCGAGGAGGAGCGTCAGGGCGAGGCTGGTGGTGGTGGTCAGCAGGCTGAGGCGGAGCGCGGAGAACGCGAGCGGGTGCCGGAGCCCGTCCACGAGATCTCCCGGAGATGTCGAGAGCACGAGCGCGAGGAGCGGCACCGCGAGCACCACGAGCATCAGCGCCGCCGCGGCCGCGGGGAGGAGCCCGAGGAGCCGCGCTCCTGCGCGCGAGCTCACGTCAGGCCCACCGCCTTGCCGGAGCGCGCGGTTCCGTAGCCAGGAAGCGCACCCACGTCGCGGTGGAAGGCAGGGGTTCGTGCGACGGCGAGGAGCCCCTGGACCTCGGGGCGAGCGAGCTCGTCCGGCCGCACGACGAGGTTGAAGCTCTCCTCCGAGAGCTGGCGGAACTCGAGGCCATACGCGGCGGCCGCAGCGCGGGTCGTCACCCCGGCATCCGCGGCCCCGAGGGCGACGGCGCGCGCCACGGCGTCGTGGCCCTGCACCTCGTCGGCGTGGCCGCGCACCGCGGCGAGGGACAGGCCGAGGTCGTCGAGGAGATCCTCGAGGAGCGTGCGGGCCGAGGCGCCTCGCTCCCGGTTGACGATGCGCACGTCGTCGCGGGCGAGATCGGCGACACCGGAGATGCCGAGCGGATTTCCCTTCCGCACGGCGAGGCCGAGCGGCCAGGTTGCGAGATGAACCAGGAGCGTCCCTTGCACGCGGCGGCGGTCCCGGTTGCTGAGCGAATGGACGCCGACGACGTGCACCTGGCGGCGCACGAGGAGGTCCACCGCCTTGCCGGTTCCCGCGTTGAGCCAGCGTGCATTGCCAGCGCGCACGGCGAGCATCCGGAGCGCCGGATCGCATCCCGCGACGAGGAGCGTTCGCCGCCAGCGCTCGGGCTCCAGCAGCGTGGGTGGCCGGCGTGGATCTTCCACCAGCGCGTCGGCGGGCTCTCCCGAGCTCGCCTCCAGCCGGTGCGCCTGGACCCGTCCCGCGACCTCCACCAGGAGCAGCCGGGTTCCTGCCGGACCGGCCTTCGCGGGGAGTGGGAGCGGGGAGAGGTGAGCCTTGCCGAAGAGTGCCTCGACGGTCGTCCCGAGGATCGTGGCCAGCGCGAGGGCGGTCTCCAGGGAGGGCCGGGCATGCCCGCGCTCCAGCGTGTTGAGCGCCTGCCGGCTCACGCCAACCTGTCGCGCCAGCTGGTCCTGCGACAGACCCTGGACGAGTCGCCGCTCGCGCAGCGGGCTCGGGGGATCCTCTTCCATTCATCCAGACTCGGGGCTGGGTGGAGTCCCTGTCAAGCTGGCTTGACTTTCCGACCTCTCGGAGAGCTCCGTGCTTGGGCTCGTGACGCGCACACACCGCGCGTGTTGCTCCCGGGTGGGGAATCCGACCGTCCGAGCGAGGGGGGCCCCTGGTGTTGTCACCAGACGTGCTCCGGCGCCTGAGGCAGTGTGCGTTTCGGAGAGAGGGAGCTTCCGGTCATGTGTTCTCGTGGATGCGTTCTCGCGTCGTTGCTGGCCGTGTTCGTCTCGTGTGGCTCTTCGCCAGGGGAACAGGCCTCGGGCGAGGCCATCGACCACTACCTGGCGGCGGTGCGGTCCGGGGACGGCAGCGTCGTCGGACAGCTGCGGTCCGGGTCGCTCCCCTCGGGAGGGGGTCCGTCGGTCCAGGCCTCGACCTCCGGAGCCATCCTCCCCGGAGGGTCGAGCATCGTCTCGGTGACCTCGGGTTCGGCGATCGACCGCGTCGTCGTCGGTGTCCAGGGTGCGTCCGGGTACTACGAGCTGACCGGGCTCCCATCGGCCGCGGCGCAGTCGGTGCTCCTGACGCTCGCCCAGACCGCGCCCTCCACCTTCTCCTTCCTCGTCGCGGGGGGAAGTGGTGGCAGCGTGGGCGCCTCGGCCGCCGTTCCGGTCACCCTGACCGCCGTCGGAACCGGAGACGTCCAGGTCAACCTCACCTGGGACGTGGACAGCGACGTGGATCTCCACGTCGTCGATCCATCGGGCGAGGAGATCTACTACGGGAATCCCTCCTCGGCGTCCGGCGGCGAGCTCGACCTCGACTCCAACGCCGGTTGCGCGCTGGACCACAAGCGCGCGGAGAACATCACCTGGCCGGTCGGCCACGCACCGAACGGGAAGTACTACGTCCTGGTCGACTACTGGGATGCGTGCTCGCAGACGGAGAGCCGCTACGTGGTGACGGTCAACCGGAAGGGCCAGGCGCCGGCCACGTTCTCCGGCGCATTGACCGGGTCCGGCGATCGCGGGGACGAGTGCTTCTCCGGGGGCAGTGCCGTCTGCGGGACACTGATCGTCTCCTTCGACGTGCCCTGAACGGCGGCCGACTCCGGCCAGACGCGAGGCGGGATGCCAGCTGCCTTTCGTGGTCCTGGTCTCCCCGGGCGGCCGCGGATGCTGCATCCTCTCGGCGTCGATGCTGACCGAACGCGACGTCATCATGCGCCTCGTGCGCCAGCTCGCCGAGCTGCTCGCGGCCGTTCTGCGGCTGCGGCGCGAGGGACGGCGGGACGAGGCCCTGCGGCAGCTCGACGCCATCACCGGCCGCCTCACGGGGATGGACGCCGGGGCGCTGTGTCTCTTCGGCGGGGCACCGCTGGCGGGGCTGCCGCGCGAGCTCAAGCTCCCGCTGGCGTGCGTCCTCCGCCAGCGTGCGCGGCTGCTCCGGGACGCCCGGCGCGAGGTCGAGGCCCGACAGGCGTTCGGCGCCGCCCGGCTCCTCGTCCGCGGCGCGCGACCGAGCTGACCGCATCCGTTTCCCTCGCCCTCCGAAAGCGCGGCCGCCGTTTGACGCGCGCGGCAGCCGCCTTGCAATCTGCCGGGCACGATGAACGAACCTCTGGCGGCGGTGGTGCTGTGCGCGGGGAAGGGGACCCGCATGAAGTCCAGCACGGCGAAGGTGCTCCATCCCGTGCTCGGACAGCCGCTGGCGGCGTGGCCCGTCGGCCGCGCCCTGGCGCTGGGGTGCAACCCGGTGGTGGCCGTGGTGGGACACCAGGGGGACCAGGTGCGTGCCGCGCTGGAGACCCGGTTCCCGGGTCAGGCTCTCCGCTTCGCGACGCAGGGCGAGCAGCGAGGCACGGCGGACGCGGTCCGTGCCGCGCTGGGAGCGCTCGACGGCGTGAGCGGCCCGGTGCTGGTGCTCTACGGCGACACGCCGCTCCTCCGGGGAGCGACGCTGGAGGAGCTCGTCGACACCTACCGGCGTCACGACGCCCCGCTCGCGCTGGTGAGCACGAAGGTCCACGACCCGGCCGGCTACGGCCGGGTGCTGCGCGTCGGCGAGCGCCTCACCGGCATCGTCGAGGAGAAGGACTGCACGGCGGACCAGCGCTCCATCCGCGAGATCAACGCGGGCGTGTACGTCATCGACGCGGGCTTCCTCCGCGAGCGGCTGACCGCGCTCCGCCCCGCGAACGCCCAGGGCGAGTACTACCTCACCGACCTGGTCGCGCTCGCCGCGCAGAAGGGCGACGTCGGCTCGGTCAGCGCCGAGTTCGAGGATACCGCCGGGGTCAATGACCGCGCCGACCTGGCGGCGTGCGGGCGCGTGCTCCAGGGGCGCATCAACCTCGAGCACATGCGCGCCGGCGTGACGATCCAGGATCCGGCCAGCGTCACCATCGAGCCCTCGGTCACCATCGGTGCGGACACCACCATCGAGCCGAACGTCTCGCTGCGCGGGAAGACTCGAATCGGCAGCGGGGTGACGCTCGGCCAGGGCTCGGTCCTCGTGTCCACCGAGGTGGGCGACGGGACGACGGTCCTCCCGTATTCCGTCGCCGCCGACTCCGTCATCGGCCCGCGGTGCCTCGTCGGCCCCTTCGCCCGGATGCGCCCCGGCACGGAGCTGGCCGAGGCCGTGGAGCTGGGTAACTTCGCCGAGACCAAGAAGTCCCGCCTGGGCCCGGGCACCAAGGCGCATCACCACTGCTACCTCGGCGACACGGTCATCGGCGCGAAGGTGAACGTCGGCGCTGGCACCATCACCTGCAACTACGACGGCTTCGCCAAGCACCAGACCGAGATCGGCGACGGCGCCTTCATCGGCTCGGACAGCCAGCTGGTGGCCCCGGTGAAGGTGGGCGAGGGGAGCTACGTGGGCGCCGGCACCACCCTCACCGAGGATGTCCCTCCTGACACCCTGGTCTTCTCCCGCGCTCCTCGAATCGTGAAGGAGGGCTGGCCGAGTCGGCGCCGCGCCAAGGCCCCGGGACGGAGATAGTGTTCAGGGGTCGTCCGGGGAGCCTTGTCGGCCATGGTCCCCGGGCCCAGGTTCCCCCCAGGGGACCGGGGCACGAGGACCGGCCGGAGGAACGAACGAACCCATGTGCGGCATCGTCGGCTACGTCGGGGAGCAACAGTCGGCTCCCATCCTGGTCTCCGGGCTGAAGAAGCTCGAGTACCGCGGCTACGACTCCGCAGGGCTCGCGGTGGTGAACGGCGGCACGCTGAACGTGGTGCGCGCCACCGGCAAGCTGAAGAACCTCGAGGCCCGCATCGGCTCCGAGCCGCCCTCCGGCACGCTGGGCATCGGCCACACCCGCTGGGCGACGCACGGCCGGCCGACCGACGAGAACGCGCACCCGCACACCCATGAAGGCGTGGCGGTGGTGCACAACGGCATCATCGAGAACCACCTCGAGCTGAAGGCGATGCTCAAGGAGCGGGGTCACGTCTTCGCCAGCGAGACCGACACCGAGGTGTTCGCGCACCTCATCGCCGCCGAGCTTCGCGGAGGCAAGGACCTCCCGGAGGCGGTGCGCGCCACCATCGCTCAGGTGAAGGGGACCTACGGCCTCGCGGTGGTCTGGGCCAACGACCCCGACCGGATCGTCGCGACCAAGGACAGCTCGCCGATGGTCGTCGGGCTCTCCGAGGGTCAGAACTTCGTCGCCAGCGACGTGCCCGCGCTGCTCGAGCACACCCGGGACATGGTGTTCCTCGAGGAGGGGGATCTGGCGGTGCTGAGCCGGGCCCGCGTGGACTTCTACGACCGCCAGGGCCGACCGGTGAACCGGCCCACCCGCCGCATCGACTGGACGCCGATGATGGCGGAGAAGGGCGGCCACAAGCACTTCATGCACAAGGAGATCTGGGAGCAGCCTCGGGCGCTGGCGGACACGCTGCGCGGACGGGTGCTCCTCTCCGAGGGCGACGTCTTCCTCGAGGGCTGGACGCTGGGGCCGGAGGAGGTCCGCCAGCTGTCGCGGATCGCGCTGCTGGCCTGTGGCACCTCCTGGCACTCGGGGCTGGCCGGCAAGGCGATGATCGAGAGCCTGGCCCGGATCCCGGTGGACGTGGAGCTCGCCTCCGAGTTCCGCTACCGCGATCCGCTGATCGAGCCGGGGCAGCTGGCGGTGGCCATCAGCCAGTCGGGCGAGACGCTGGACACGCTGTGCGCGCTGCGGGAGGCGAAGGCGCGCGGCGCCCGGACCGTGGCGCTCTGCAACGTGGTGGGCAGCGCGATGACCCGCGAGGCGGACCTCACCGTGCTCACCAACGCCGGCCCGGAGATCGGCGTGGCGTCCACGAAGGCGTTCACCACGCAGCTCGCGGCGCTCTTCCTGATCGCGGTGAAGCTGGGGCGGCTGCGGGGGACGCTGGACGTGGGCCGGGCGCAGGAGCTGCTGACGCAGATCACCGAGATCCCGAAGCGGGTGGAGGAGGCGCTCCACTGCGAGGGCGAGGTGAAGCGCATCGCCCGGGCCTACCACAACGCGCAGGACTTCCTGTTCCTCGGGCGCGGGCCGATGCACCCCGTCGCGCTGGAGGGAGCGCTGAAGCTCAAGGAGATCTCGTACATCCACGCCGAAGGGTACGCCGGGGGGGAGATGAAGCACGGTCCCATCGCGCTCATCGACGAGAAGTTGCCGGTGGTGGTGCTCGCGCCCCGCGAGCCGCCCGTGCCCTACGAGAAGATCGTGGGGAACGTGGAGGAGGTCAGGGCGCGCGGCGGCAAGGTGATCGCGGTCGTGGACGAGGAGGACACCCAGGTCTCCTCGCTCGCCGACGACGTCATCCGGCTGCCGGCGAGCTCGGCGCTGCTCGGCCCGATCGTCACCGCGGTGCCGCTGCAGCTGCTCGCCTACCACGTGGCGGATCTCCGCGGGACGGACGTGGATCAGCCGAGGAACCTCGCGAAGAGCGTCACGGTGGAGTGACCGCGGCGCTCCGGGTCATCCCTTCGAGATCGATTTCCAGCGCTTGAGGCGGTCGGCGAGCAACCTGGCCCGCTGACGATCGTCGCGGCCGTCCAGGACGGTCAGGTCGTCCGGGTCCGCGCGGAGGTAGACACCTGCGGTCCGGCACGGTGCTCCGGAGGCGTCCTGCGTGATCCAGTACCCGGTCGCGCGGTCGGCGGATTCCAGGCGGACCTCCCCGACTCCCTCGATCTGCGGCGACGCGGGATCCCGGGGCCGTTCTCCCCTCCAGAAATAGAAGATCCCCGAGGGCCCGGTCTTCTCCTTCGCTGCCTCGCTCCAGTATCTCGCCGACAGGCCGCCGTCCTTCTGCCAGGAGCGCCCGCTCATCTCGAGCACGCCGGCGCGGTCGCGCGAGATCCGGAGGAGGCTCAGGACGGACGGTTCGCGCGCGCCATGCTCGGTCAGCGAGTACTGCCACCACAGGCCGTCGATCCGCTCGACCGGCCCCTGGTCCTCGATGGCCTTCCGGAGCTTCTCGTTGATGGTCCTGACCTGGGCAGGGGTCGTCGTCTCGCCGTACCGGATGGCAGTGAGGCCGAGCAGATCGGTCGGAAGCTTCGCGCCGTTCGCATGGAGGATGAAGGTGCGGCGCATTCCGAGGACCCCGCCGAACAGACCGGCCTCGAAGACGACGTTGTCGCGCGGCGACGCCTGACCCGTTCCGGCGGAAGGGGCGGCGGCGGTCACGCTCGTCCAGTCGTCCCTGGCGAACACGAACGCGGCGAAGTCGACCTGGCGCGTGAGCTCGAGAAGACGCTCCAGCGTGGTCGTCCCCGGATTGAAGGACGTCGTCCACGGGTCCACCCGCGCGACGTCCTCGAGGCCGCGGGTGAGGGCCTGCAGCAACTTTTCCTGCTGCCCCGAGGACCCGAGAAAGATGCGTGGCTTCTCCATCGCTGGACCTCGACCGCCGACCTGGCGCAGGCGCGCAGGTTGTTCGGGAGTCCTGCCCGAGTTCAAGTGCCGAGCGTGTCCGAGTTCGTCCGTCAGTCGACGGGACGGAGATCCAGGAGCGTCACGGCGGAGTGCCCGACGTCCTAGCGCCGGCTGGCGGTCGCGGGCGGACCGCCGATGCGGATGAGGTGAATCACCCCGCGCGCGGTTCCGACCGCCAGCATCTTCCCGTCGGGCGAGAAGGTCGCGCTGGTCGGGAAGTCGTCCTGCAGCGCGAGGGTCAACCGGCCCGCGACCGCGCCCGTGGGCCACGACCGCAGCCGGAGCTCGGGCCCGTCGGCATCCACGCTCACGTCGCCGCGCGGAGACAGCGCCACCGGCCCGCCCAGACGAGCCCTCCGGGGCACGCCGTCACGCATCGTCGGCCGTCCCACCTCCCAGAACCCGAGCAGCTTCGACGAGGCGAGCAGCATCCGCTTCCCGTCCGGGGTGGCCTCGCAGGACAGCACCTTCCCCAGCTTGCTCCCCGCGCGCGCCACCGGCTCTCCGTCCGCGTCGCGGAGCTGGATGCCGCCCTTGTCCGCCCGGGTGACGAAGGCGCCGCCGGGCGGAACGCAGCCGCCGAGCAGCTCCTGGTCCAGCGGGAGACTCTGCACCCGGCGCCCGGTCCGGACCGCGATGCGCTCGAGGTGGTAGTGCCGGCTGCAGCCGATGGAGCAACCGCTGCGGAGCAGGCTCACGCACGACTCCTCCGCGACCGGCGCCAGGACGTTCTCTCCGTCCGACGAGAGCACCAGCTCGGGCACCGTCTGCAGCCCGGACCAGGACGAGGGGTCGCGAACGCCGAGCACGTTGTTCGCGGCCGGGCGCATCAGCTCGGCGACCTGCGCCTGGGCCGCGGCGCACGCCGGCGCCGACCGGGCGGGGTCCGGCGACGGAGGAGGCACCAGCACGTGGCCGGCCGCGCCATCGCTCACGCGCCAGGTCCGCACCGAGTCGTCCTCGTGCTGGGACAGCAGCGTGTCCGACTGCGGCGTGAAGCGGAGGTCCACCAGCGCTCCCCCGGGAAGCGAGCCCGACAGCCGCTGCGCCCGCGTGCCGACGTCCCACACCGACCAGACGCCGGCGGCGTCTCCGGAGGCGAGCCGAGCGCTGTCCGGCGAGAACCGGAGCGCCGTGACCTGGGCGCGGTGGCCCGGTGGCGGCGCGGCGGGGGCGCCGTTGCGGAGGTCGAGCCGAACCAGCGTGGTGGAGATGGGGTCCACCCGGTCACGCACCTGTCCGGCCGCGGCCACCAGCACCGAGCCGTCCGCGGCGAAGAGCGCGGCGGTCACCTGGACCGGCTGGATCTCCCAGCGGATGCGTCCGGTGGGCAGCTCGATGAGCCGGAGCGAGCCGGACGTGCGCGCGTCGTCGCACTCCTCGCCGCCGGTGATCGCCGAGACGAGCGCCAGCGTGCCGTCGCCGTTGAAGGTCAGCGCGCGCAGCGACTCGTCGCAGGGACGGCCTCGGCCGCGGATGACGTCCAGCTTGAAGCTCCCACCGTTCCGGTCGAAGCCGCGAACCATCCCGTCCTGGGCCGCGGTCATCAGCCGCCCGTCCGAGGTTGCCTGGAGCGCCACGATGCGCGCGTCCTGAGCGTGGAACCGGCTCATCTGCCCGCCGTCGAAGGGGATGAGCTCCACGTCGCCCTCCGGCGTGGCCCGGAAGGCGGCCGTGCCGTCGGAGGAGATCGCCAGCGCCGTGGTGCCGTCCACGCCGGGCACCGTGAGGTCGCGGGGCGCCCGGCGCCCGGTCGGGTCGCAGAGGCGCAGCGCCAGCCCCTCGGCGGTCAGCAGCCGTCCGTCCCCGGTCGTGGCCAGCGGCGGCGCGAGCAGACACCCTCCGCTCCGATCGCCCGGAAGCCCGAGACCGCCCGGCCCGATGAGCGCGCGCGTGCCCGGAGAGGCGACGCCGAGCTGCTGCCAGTCGGAGACGTCCCACAGCCGCGCCAGCCCGGCCGCGTCGAGCGCGACCACGCGCCGGGCGTCGAGCTGCACCAGCGACTGGATGCGGCTGGCGGAGGCGAGGTCCGGACGCCCGAGCGTGCCGGCGGACTCGGTGGAGAACGAGGGAGCGGCGAGCGACGACGCCGACACGAGCGCGAGCAGGACGAAGGAACGCACGGCGCCTCCTAGGCTAGCGGGGCCACCCCCCGGAGCAACAGGGCGGGTAGATCACCACTCGGGGACGCTCGGGGAACGCGCGGCATTCACGCCGTTGCGTCCGGAGAACGCTTCCGTCGCCGAGGGCGTCCGGCGGCGGACGCCTGTGGTGTGGACCCCCCTTCTCCCCTCCGGCAACGGAGCTTCGGGAGGCGCACCCGCACCGCACCTGGCGGGCTACGGTGGGCGTCATGTTCGTCGGCCACCTGGGCGTGGGCCTCGCCCTGTCCTCCCGCTCCCGCCGGTTCCGGCTCGGTCCGCTCTTCGGGGCCGCGATGCTGCTCGACGTGCTCCTGGGGGTCTTCGTCCTCGCGGGGATGGAGCAGGTCATCGTCCCGCCGGACTTCGCCACCGACCACGCTCTCGAGTTCGTGTTCCCGTACTCGCACGGGCTCCTGAGCTCCCTGATCTGGGCATCCCTCACCGCCGCGCTGGCGGGGGCAGGGTGGCTCCTGCTCGGCCGGGGCTCCGCCGCCGCCTGGATCGCCGGAGCCGCGGTCTTCTCGCACTTCCTCTGCGACGCGGTGGAGCACGTCCGGGGTCTCCCCCTCCTCGGCGAGGACCTTCCCCACGTCGGCCTCGGGCTGTGGCGGGCGATGCCCTGGGCGCTCGCGCTCGAGGTGCTCCTGCTCGTGGTCGGGGCGGTGCTGTTCCTCCGCTCGCGGCCGGGGCTGTCCCGGGCCCGACGGGCGGTGCTCCTGGCCGTCCTGGGGCTGCTCGCGCTGATGCAGGTCGTCGGCCAGCTCGGCGGGGCTCTGCCGCCGCCGGCGTCGGTGCTGGCGGTGAGCTGGATCGTCCAGACCGGAGTGCTGGTGGTGCTCGGGCTGTGGGCGGATCCGGCGCCGGTCAGCGCGCCGGCAGTGGCCGCGCCGGCCGGGTGACCGCCGCCGGCTCGGCCGGGGCGGCAGGAGAGGCCATGGCCTGAGGCGGGGGCTCCTGGAACCGGAACTCCACGTCCACCACTCCGCCGTCGGGCGGTGGGACCTCGTCGGCGCCCACGTCGCGGAGGAGGGCGATCATCGCCGAGTTCACCGCCAGCACGTCGGCGCGGAGGCCCTTGAGCCCGTGCGCCCTGCCCACCTCCACCATCCGGCGCATCAGGGCGCTGCCCACGCCCTTCCGCTGCCAGGCGTCGGCGATGACGATGCCCAGCTCGCCGATGCCGCTGACCGGGTCCAGGTCGTAGCGGGTGAGGCCGATGAGCGTGCCGTCCTCGGGCAGCTCGGCCACGAAGGCGCAGCCGCGCTGCGGGTCGGCGTCGAGCAGGGCCTGGACCTCGTCCCGCGGGTAGCGCGTCCGGAGGTGGTGGTAGCGCGAGTACACCGACTCGGGCGACAGGCCGTAGAGCAGCTCCTGCACCTTCGCCTCGTCGGTCAGGCGAGCCGCGCGAACGCGGATCTCCCGACCGTCCCGGAGCTTCTCCTCCCAGCAGCGGACGTCGAACGGTGGCCGGGGGACCGCCTGATCGAGGAACACCCAGCGGCGCTGCTTGGCCTTGGCGAGCAGGTCGGCCCGATGGTCGGGGTGGGCGATGGCGATGAGCGCGAGCGCGCGCTCGCGGACCGACTTGCCCCAGAGGTCCGCCACGCCATGCTCGGTCACGACGAACCGCACGTCGCCACGACTGGTCACCACGGCCGAGCCGTCGGGCAGCGTGGCCTGGATGCGGCTCACCGTTCCGCCGCGGGCGAGCGAGGGGAGGACGATGAGTGCCCGGCCTCCGGCGCTGCGCGAGGCACCGCGGACGAAGTCCACCTGCCCGCCGATGCCCGAGTAGAAGCCGCCGTCGAGCGTGTCCGCCGCCACCTGGCCGGTCAGGTCCACCGCGAGGGCGGTGTTGATCGACACCATGCGCGCGTTCTGGGAGATGACGTACGGGTCGTTGACCCAGTCGCTGGCCCGCATCTCCAGCTCGGGGTTCTCGTGCGCCCAGCGGTAGAGCGCCTCGCTCCCGAGGAGGAAGCTGGCCACGATCTTCCCCGGGGCGAGCGTCTTGCGCAGGCCGTTGACCACGCCCAGCTTCGCGAGCTCCATCACCCCGTCGGACAGCATCTCGGTGTGGATGCCGAGGTCCCGGTGGCTCCGGAGGGAGGAGAGGACGGCGCGGGGGAGCTCGCCGATGCCGACCTGGAGGGTGGCCGCGTCCGGGACCAGGTCGGCCACGAGCTCGCCGATCGCGCGGCTCACCTCGGTGAAAACCACCGGCTCCGGCTCCGGCAGGGGCGAGTCCACCTCGACGACGTGCTTGCACCGGCGGATGTCGAGCAGCGTGTCGCCCGGAGTGCGAGGCATGCGCGGGTTGATCTCGGCGAGGATGAGTCGGGCCGAGTCCACCGCCGCCCGGACGATGTCCACCGAGACGCCGAGCGAGACCATGCCGTGCGCGTCGGGTGGGCTCGTCTGGACGAGCGCCGCGTCCACCGGGAGCCGGCTGGACTTCAGGAGATGCGGAATCTCGGAGAGGAAGACCGGCGAGAAGTCGGCGCGGCCCTCGGCGACCGCCTCCCGGACCCCGGGCCCGATGAAGAAGGTGTTCGCGCGGAAGCGGCCCTCGCACGCCGCGGCGGTGTACGGCGCCTGGCCCACGGTCATCAGCTGGAGCAGCTCGTTGTCCGAGAGCTGCCAGGCGCCCTCGACCATCGCCCGGACGAGCCGGGTGGGCTCGGCGGCGGCAGACCCGATGAAGATCCGCCGCCCCGGCCGGAGCGCGCGGACCGCCTGCTCCGGCGTGGTCAGCAGCCGCGCCCAGCGGCTCCGCCACCCCGGGTCGGGTTCTGCGCGGAAGACCGAGGGAGGTTCTGACACAGTGCGGCAGCCCTGGGCCGAATTGAAGACCCGAAGGCGGCGGTGGTGTCAAACACCTCCGCTCCCGCCAGCGCGGCCTAGAAGCTGTACGAGACCGAGAAGAGCACGGTGAAGGTGTTGAGGGTCAGCTCCTCGTGCTGCGAGGGGACGGTGTCGGGCGCCAGGTCGGCGATGCCCTTGCCGTGCTCCCATCCAACTCCCAGCGACGCGCCGAGCTTGCCGACCTTGAACGCGACACCGGTCCGGACGCCGATCAGGTCCACGCGCCGGAAGCCCTGGGCGAGGATCTCCACCGGGCTCTGGTCGAGGTACACGCCGGCGCTGAGGCTGATCGCCGGGGTCAGCGTCACGTGTCCGCCGAGGCTCCCGTTCAGGACCGGCCGGGCACGGTACGGCACGCCGCCGAAGGCGAAGGTGCTCACGACCGGTGCCCCCGAGCTCGTGTCCACGACGCGGCCGGTCTGGTCGGAGGACAGGAGCTGGTAGGTGTGCGTCCCGTCGTGCCAGCGAAGGTCGAGCTCGAGCTCCACCGGACCGACGTCGACCGCCGCGCCGACCGAGATCTCCATCGGCGTCCGAAACTCGAACCGCGCGTCTGGATCGTCGAAGAAGACGTGGTGGCTTCCCCCGTTCGCGGCGGTGAGTGACTCGTAGTCCACCGCACCGCTCGAGAGCAGCTTGAGCCCCGGCGAGCGGAAGGTGAGCCCGAGCTGGAGCCAGGGAAGCGCGGTCCACTGCGCGCCGACGACCGCCACCATGTCCAGGGTCGATCCGCCCAGCGCGACGTTCTGGATGCTCCCCTGGCTCGCGGTGGCGGTGGTGAGCTCGCCGGAGAGCTCGCCTTCGTTCGAGATGCTCGTGTAGGGGAACTCGATCGAGGCACCGAGCCGGACAGACGACGACACCGCCCAGCCGACGGCGAAGGTCGGCACCACCGTGGTGAAGCTCGAGTGCACGGTGTAGGAGGCGCGCTGCCCCTCCTGCGGGATCGCGCTGGCGATGGCGGACTGGTCCCAGTGAATGGGCGTCACCACCGCGAAGCCCAGCCGCACCGACTCCCAGTCGAGAACGTCGCGCCCGAGGACCAGACCCAGGAAGCTGGGGATGCTCTCGAAGCTGGAGACCGGCGAGGCCTGCTCGAACCCGGTACCCCCCAGCGCGGTGAGCTGATACCCCTGCGCGCTGGCGTTGAGGACGCTGCGGTCGGTGACGGCGATGCCGGCCGGGTTGTAAGCCACGGCCGGGGCGTTCCTCGCGCGTGCGATGACCGCGCCCGCCTCGAGCGCCTCGATGAGACCCGGTTGGACACGGTCGTAGTTGGGGAGCAGCAGGCTCGGTGGGATGCGGACGACCTGTGCCCGGGCACTCAGCCCGCCGAGCAGCAGCGCCACCGAGCAGGCCCGGACCATCCCTCGACGGAGCCGCGAGCCTCCGGACCCGGACGGCGCAAGACGTGAGTGCATGACCCCTCCGCCGGTCGGACGCCGGGACTGCCGGCTCCTCGTCGGCGGAACCGAGGTAAGCAGCCGCGGCAGACACTGCGCCGCTGGGGTCGGCTCAGCGGTCCTGCTTGCCCTTCCTTGCCTCGAGCTCGAGCATCATCTCCAGCTCCTGGCTCTCGGCGAGGTGCTCGAGGAGATCCAGGTTCTGGATGATCTCCTCGTCCTCCGCGCTCCGCGAGGCCGGTGGCGGCGACCGAACACCGCCGTCCGGGGTCGCGAAGTTTCCGGCGTCGGTGGAGAGGATGACGAGGAGCGCGAGCAGCCCCGTCACTTGCCCCGCCTCTCCCGCATCTCGCGGAGCCGCTGCCGCATCATCTCGCGCTGCTCGCGGTTCATCGAGCGCCAGGTGCGGAGGTTCTCCATCATCTGCTTGCGTCGCTCGGGGTTGGCCCGGAGGTACTCCCGCATCTGGTGGCGCATCTGCTGGCGCTGCTCCGGGCTGAGCTTCTGGAAATCTCGCCACTGGTCGCGGAGCTTCTGCCGCTCGTCGGGCGACAGCCTCTGGAACGCCTCGAGGTTCTGCCGCACCCGCGCCTTCTCCTCCGGGGGAAGCGCTCGCCAGCGCGCGACGTTGGCCTGGACGCGGGCCTGCTCGTCGAGCGGGAGCGCCTTGAACTGCCGGAGCCGCTCGCGGAGCTGGGCCTTCTCCTGCTCGCTCATCTGGTCGAAGCGCGCCGCGGAGTCGTCCGCGGCGCCCTCGGTCTGCGCCCTGGCCGGAGCCACGGCGAGCACGAGGGCCACGAACGCCGAGACCAGCGCCCAGGTCCTCATGGCCGGCCCTCCTTGTTCAGCTGGTCGAGGTGCTCCACCACCTCGAGGTCCTCGGGGGAGAGTCCCACCACCTCGTAGTCGGTGAGCAGATCGTAGTTCTCGGCGACCGCAAGCTCGGTCCCGCGCTCGACCGCGCCCTTCCGGACGCCGACGTGGCCTCCGACCACGAGCAGCGCCACGGCTCCGGCGAGCGCCACCCCCGCGACCGGAGCGAGCAGCGCGGGGCGGAACCACGTCCCGAGCCGCCGCCGCCAGGGGAGGGGCAGCGCCTCCACCTCGGACAGCACCCGGCGCCGCAGCCCGACGGAGGGCTCGAAGGCGGGGAGCGCGGCGAGCTCGGACAGCGTCCGGCGGAGGAGCATCTCGGTCGCGCGGCAATCGGCGCAGGAGGACAGGTGGCTACGCACCCGCGCCGCCTCCACCACGGACAGCTCGCCGTCCAGGTACGCGGTCAAATCGTCTTCCACGGTGCAGCTCATGCCTCGCTCCTCGCGGGGCCTCGGGCCCCGGCCTGCCATGCCTCCACCGCTCTTGCGACCGACAGGGTCGCGCGGTGGATGAGACTCTTCACCGCGGCCTCGCTCGCCGAGAGCACCTCGGCGATGTCGCGGTACGACATTCCCTCGAACCGGCAGAGCGCGAAAGCGGTGCGCTCGCGCTCGCTCAATCTCTGGAGCGCGTCGGCCACCGTCGCCTCCAGCTCGCGCCCCTCGACGGCGCGGTCGGGTGCGTGTGCCTCGGGGGCCGGCATCTCCGCGGAACGGCCCTCCTCGTCATTCTCGGACACGTGTGTCACCCGGTACTCGCCGCGGCGCACCTCGTTCAGGCAGTGGTTGGCCGCCACCCGGAAGAGGAAGGTCTTGAAGCGGGCGGTCGCGCGGTAGCGACCTGCGTGTCGGTACAGCTTCACGAAGATGTCCTGCGTCAGCTCCTCTGCCTTCCCTGCGTCCTTGACGAAGCGATGGGCGAAGCGGGCCACCGACCGGTGGTGCCGGTCGTAGAGCGCGGCGAAGGCGGCGGTGTCCCCCGCCGCCACCCGCTCCATCAGGGCCGCGTCCTCGTCCGCTCGTTCGTCCACGGGCACTGAATGTGAACACGAGGGGACCCCGCGCGGTTGCGGGGGCGAGCCGGATGCGTGGCCCGGAGGAGGGGCCCCTGGTAAGGAGACGTCGGGGTACCCGTGGAACGACAGCAGGCACACATCAGCCCCCCTGCGCCGGTCGAGGACCCCGGGACCGTCGCGGCACCGGACCCACTCGAGCTCGCGCTGGCCGAGGCACGCGCCCCCGGCGCCGACGCGACCGCCCGGCGGGCCTTCGTGGACCGGCTGGCCCGGCTCGACCTCGGCGACGCCCGGGCCACGGCCGATGCCCTGCTGAAGGTCCTCGCCTCGGAGGACCTCGCCACCCTCCAGGCGTCCGGCGGCACCTCGGCCCGGGCCGTCGCCGTCGAGCGCCTCCTCGCCCTCGGCTACCCCTACGCCCTCGAGGTCTCGCCGGAGGACCTCGCCCACTGGCGGGCGGAGCGGCCTTCAGAAGCCACCGATGGGCGCGGGCTGTCGGTCCTGGTGATGACCGTCGCGGTGTGCCTGTCGCTGTGGGGGGTGTCCGAGCCACCGACCGGCCTCGGGCTCGCCTCGGTGCTGGCCCTCGAGGCCGTGACGGTGGCCGGGGTGGTCCGGCCCGGACTCCGCGCCTGGGCCCGCAAGGCGGTGTTCGCCCTCGGTGTCCTGGCCTGCGCGCTGGGCCTCCGCTACGGGGTCGGGACGCTGCTCCCGGGCGTGGCGGGACTGGTGACGGCGTACCTCATCGCCCCCAGGGGTGTCAGGGGAGTCGACTAGGAGATCGCCGTCGGCCATACTGAAACAGCGTTCAGTCCCAACCCCCAGAGCGCGGACGAGGTCAGGCACCCCATGGCGGTGAATCCGGAGAAGGAAAAGGCGATCGAGCTGGCGATGGGCGCCGTGGAGCGCCAGTTCGGCAAGGGCTCCATCATGCGGCTCGGCAAGGACGAGCCGCTCATCCGCGACATCCAGGTCATCTCCACCGGATCCATCTCGCTGGACATCGCCCTCGGCGTGGGCGGCGTCCCCCGGGGCCGCATCGTGGAGATCTACGGCCCGGAGTCCTCCGGGAAGACCACCCTCAGTCTCCACGTCGTGGCCGAGGCGCAGAAGAAGGGCGGCATCTGCGGCTACATCGACGCCGAGCACGCCCTCGACGTGGGCTACGCCCGCAAGCTGGGGGTCCGCACCGACGACCTGCTCCTGTCCCAGCCGGACACCGGCGAGCAGGGGCTGGAGATCGCCGAGATGCTGGTGCGCTCCGGGGCCATCGACATCCTGGTCATCGATTCGGTGGCGGCCCTGGTGCCCAAGGCGGAGCTCGAGGGCGAGATGGGCGATGCGCACATGGGCGTCCAGGCCCGGCTGATGAGCCAGGCGCTCCGCAAGCTCACCGGCACCATCTCCAAGAGCCAGACCTGCGTCGTCTTCATCAACCAGATCCGGATGAAGATCGGCGTGATGTTCGGCAATCCGGAGACGACCACCGGTGGCAACGCGCTGAAGTTCTACGCCAGCCAGCGGCTCGACATCCGTCGCATCGGCGCGATCAAGAACGGCGAGCAGGTGGTGGGCAGCCGGACCCGGGTCAAGGTGGTGAAGAACAAGGTCGCGCCTCCCTTCAAGGAGGTCGAGTTCGACATCATGTACGGCACCGGCATCTCCCGGGAGGGAGACGTCCTGGACATGGCCTCGACCGAGAACATCATCGAGAAGAGCGGCGCCTGGTACTCCTACGCCGGCGAGCGCATCGGCCAGGGCCGGGAGAACGCCAAGGACTACCTCCGCGACCATCCGGACGTCTGCGCCGCGGTGGAGCGGAAGCTTCTGGAGAAGGTCGGCGTCCTCAAGCCCGTGGTGCAGGTGGTGCCGGACGAGGCGGACGAGAAGCCCGCCAGAGTCAAGGCCGTGAAGTGACGCGCGCCACGTGACGGCGCGCGGCATGCCCCGCATCCGGCATCCGTTCGCTTGAACTGTTCGCCTGCCGGAGGTTAAGGCACCCCATCGAGGGGCGGGCGCAGGAGTCATGGGCTTCGGTCAGTCGGGCTGGTTCACGGCGCTCCTGGAACAGGAGCTGGCACAGCATCAGCCGCTGGAGGACGCGCGCGCCCCCGGTCTCAGCCCCCGTGCCCGCGCCCGGACCCACGTCCGGATGGTGCTCCAGGACAGCGGCCTCCTCTACGGCACGCCGGAGCAGGTCGAGAGCTCGGCGGGGATGACCCGCGAGGAGCAGCTGTCCCTCGCCGTGCTGCGGACGCTGGCCCGGCTGGCACTGGACCTCGCGGACATCTGTGGCCTCGGGCCCGAGCGCCGCGTGGAGCGGATCACCATCCTCTTCGCCGCCTGGAGCGGGCACCTGCGCCTGGCGGAGACGCTGCAGACGGCCCTACGCAGCACCGGAGCGCTTCCCCGGCGGAGCGTCGCGCGGCTGGAGACGCTGCTCGAGGACCGCGCGATGTCGCTCGGGGCGGATCCGCTCTACGGGCTTCTGCTCCACAACGGCGCTGCCTACGTGGACGCGCAGCTCTTCGCCCACCTCGCGCTCGCCGCCTGGCTGCACACCCGGCTCGGCCTCGAGCACGCCAAGCGGAGGCTGTCGGTGGCGGCGCGGCAGAAGGCGCTCCTGGTCGAGGTGCTGACCGCGCTCGCCTGCGCCGAGCGACCGCCCACGCCGGCGGCGCGCAAGGCCATCCTCCGCCAGGTGGACTCGCTGGGCCTGCCCAAGCCGGTGGGCCCCATGCTCCGGGCGCGGGTGAAGGAGGTCTTCCGCGAGCGGCCCGACCTGGACATCCTCGTCCGCCCGGTCCGGAGCCTCCCCCTCCGGCGCTTCATCCTCCAGCAGACGCTCCTCGCCTCGCTGGTCGAGGGGCGGAGGTCACCAGCCGAGCTGGCCTTCCTCCGCGCGCTGGCCCGCGCGCTGCGGATCTCTCCCGAGGGCCTGCGGGAGATCGAGGGCGAGGTGGCGGAGTTCTACGCCGAGAACCGCTCGGTGCTGGACGTGTTCGCGGTGAGCGACAACGCCGCCTCGCTCGGCGACGAGTGGGTGAGCAACATGCTCCGCTCGCTCGACGAGAACGCGAAGGCGCTCCTTCTCGAGGCACGGATGATGGGCGAGCTGGGAGTCTTCCTGGGCAAGCTCGCCATCGGCCAGACCCTGGCTCCGGACGAGAAGCGGCGGATGCGGCTCGAGCTCATCGACCTGGCCAAGGCCATCCCGGCGCTGGCCATCTTCGCGGCCCCCGGCGGGCTGCTGCTCCTCGCCGCGCTGGCGAAGGTGCTGCCCTTCAACATCCTCCCCAGCGCGTTCCAGGGAGGTCGGCGCCCCGCGGCGCTCCCCGCCGAGGTGGCGGGCGACGGCGCGATCAGGCTTGCTCGGCCCGGCGACGTACCTCCGTGATGAGGCGCCGGAGCTGCTCGCTGGTCGCCGCGTAGTCCTGCCGGCCGCGGTCGCCCGAGACCTGCTGCTCCAGCCGCGGCAGCATCGGGACCAGCTGCCGGGCCGCCGCCGTGTCCCCCTGCACCAGCCACATCAGCGCCTGCAGGACCGCGGCGCGCGTCTCGGGCTCCTTGTCTGCCAGGTGCTCGCCGAGGGGCTTCACCGCCTCGGACTTGCCCATCCGCCCCAGCTCCAGCGCCGCCCGCTGCCGGACCGGGCCCTCGGCGTCCCCGAGCTTCCTCACCCAGCAGTCCATGCTCGCCTTGCACTGCGCGGCGGCCTTCAGCGGAGCCTGGAACACCTTGACCGTCTTCAGCCGGTTCGCCGCGACCTCGTCCACGGGGAGGTTGCAGCCGTAGCGCTTGCAGTCGGCCGCGGTGGCCTTCGGCTCGTCGGCGGCGATGCGGTCCATGGCCGGCTGGTCGCGTTCGTCGCCGAGCATCCCCAGGGCGCCGATGGCGTACTGCCGTGCCTCCCACGGCCCGTGCCCGGCCGAGCGCTGCAGCGCGGGGATCGCATCGCGGCCGCCGATGAGCACCAGGGCCCGGGCATATTCGGCGCGGGCCAGCGGCTCGGACTCGTCGAGCAGGGCCTCCAGGGCGTTGCGCCCCTGGGCGGAGCGCATCTTGCCCAGGGTGCTGGCCGCGGCCATGCGGGCGTAGAGCGTCTGCTCGGGGGCGGAGGTCTTGTACGAGAGCTGCTTCACCAGCGCCGGCTCGGCGGAGGTGGCCCGGAAGTCGCCCAGCGACTCGGCCGCGCGCACCAGCACCACCGCGTCCGCCACGTCGTTGGCCCGGGCCCAGCTGGTGAGCTCCCGGTCCTTGCCCTCGAGCACCGCGGTCAGCGCGTCGGCGGCCGGCTTGCCGACCTGGAAGAGGGAGTAGCTCGCCTCCTGCGCGAACACGGTGTTCCCGCGCTGCTTGAACATCGCCTTGAGCAGCGCGGGGACGGCGCGCGGGTCGCCGATCTCCCCGAGCGCCACGATGGCGCGCCGGTTCACCGCGGGAGGGCTCTTGTCGTCCAGCGCCAGCTCCACCAGGGTGGGGACCGCGGGCTGGGCACGGAGCTCGCCGAGCGAGGCGATCGCGTCCTGCCGGACGTAGTCGTCGCGGCTGCGGAGCAGGGAGATGAGCGCGGTGGCCCCGCGTGGGTCCTTGATGTCCCCCAGCGCCTGGGCGATGGCGGCGTTCATCCGGGAGGTGGCGCCGTCGGCGGTGTTGACGTCCAGCGCTGCTGCCAGCGGGTCGACGCTCGACGGGTCCTTCAGCTCGCCCAGGGCGCGGGCGATGACCGCCCGGGTCTCGGGGCTCTTCTCCGAGGCCAGCCGGGCGTTGAGCATGGGCGCGAACCGCTTGTCGAGCCGCTTGCTGGAGCGGAGCGTCTCCAGGACCCGCACCTTCTCGCTGGGCCGCTGCGCGGCGTCCAGCTGGTCCTCCCAGTACGCGGGGCTGCCCGGGTCCTTGCTGCAACCGACGGCGAGGAGACCCAAGGAGAGCCCCAGTGCGACCGCAGCTGCGGTGCGTCCCATCCGTCCCCTCCGGGGGTGATGTCCCTCAGGAAAAGTCCCCGGGGTTTTACGCCAACCGACCGACTGCTTCCAATCCAGCGCAGCGGCGAAACGGCCGGCATGGCCCGGCAGCGGTCCGAGGGTAGAGTGCGTCCCGACCCGCTCGTGAGCCCCGAGGCCTACACCCGCCGCCAGGTCCTGGTCGACCGCCGCTTCCAGCTGAAGTACGCCGTGGGGCTCGCGCTGGGCGGCGCCTCGCTCTGCGGCGCCTTCGGTGGAGCGGTGTGGCTCGCGCTCCACCAGGCCCGCGAGACGCTCGGACCCGAGTCGCAGGCCACGCTCCAGGGTACCGAGACCACCGTCCTGGTGCTCACCGCCTTCATGGCGCTGGTGATGTCGCTGGTGCTGTCGCTCGTCGGCCTCCTCGTGTCCCACCGGGTGGCCGGGCCGATGCGGGTGCTCCGGGGCCAGCTCCGGCGCCTGGCGGAGGGCGGCTTTCCTCGCTGGCGACCGCTGCGGAGCCACGACGAGCTCCGGGACGTCTTCGCCGAGTTCCACGCCACCGTGGACGCGCTCCGCCGACGCGAGCACGAGGAGCTCGCCGCCGTCGAGTCGGTGCTCGCCACCGGCACCGGCGACGACGGACGGACGACCCTGACCTCGCTGGCGGCGACCAAGCGGGCGCGGCTGGACGGGCTCGAGGATGGCTGAGCAGGGAACGGCTCCCGCGCGCATCGCGTTCTTCGGGACTCCGACCTTCGCGGTCCCGGCTCTGCGGGCCTGTCAGGCGGTGGGCACGGTCGTGCTGGTGGTGACACAGCCCGACCGGCCGCGCGGCCGCGGGCAGCACGTCACGCCGTCGGCGGTGAAGGCCGAGGCGGAACGGTCGACGCTCCCGGTCCTCCAGCCACCGACGCTCAAGGGGACGGACTTCGGGGAGCGGCTCCGCGCGATGCGCCTCGACGTCGCGGTGGTCGCCGCCTACGGGCGCATCCTCCCCACCGACGTCCTGTCCGCTCCGCGGCTGGGGTGCGTGAACGTCCACGCCTCGCTGCTCCCGCGCTGGCGAGGCGCCGCGCCGATCCAGTGGGCGATCGCCTCGGGTGACGCCGAGACCGGTGTCTGCCTGATGCAGATGGAGGCGGGGCTGGACACCGGGCCGGTGCTCGCGCTGCGCCGGACGCCCATCCTGCCCGACGACACCTCGGAAACTCTCCAGCAGCGGCTGTCGGAGCTCGGCGGCGCGCTGGTCCGCGAGGAGCTGCCGCGTTTCCTCGCCGGTGCGTTGACCCCGGATCCTCAGCCCGCGGACGGTGTCACCCTCGCCCGTCTGGTGGAGAAGGAAGACGGCCGGCTGGACTGGACGCGGCCGGCGAGCGAGCTCGAGCGGCAGGTCCGGGCCTTCGTCCCCTGGCCCGGCGCATGGACCCAGCTCGGCCCGCAGCTGCTGAAAGTGTGGCGCGCGGAGGTGGTCCCGGGCGCGGGTGCGGCCGGGACCGTGCTCGCCGCCCACGGCGCCCTCGACGTGGCGACCGGCGAGCGCGCGCTGCGCCTGCTCGAGGTGCAGCCCGAGGGAAGGCGGCGGATGACCGCCGCGGAGTTTCTGAGCGGACATCGCCTGCGGCAGGGCGAGCGTCCCTTCGGAGGAGGCGTGCCATGAACGTGCTCGTGCTCCACGGACCGACGCTCCAGTTCCTCGGCCAGGGGGAACGGGATCCGCCGGGGCTCACCCTGGCCGACGTGGACCGCCGCCTCGCGGAGAAGGCGCGCTCCCTCGGCCACGTGCTGCGGACGTTGCAGACCAACCACGAGGGGGCGCTGGTCGACGCGCTCTGGGAGCAGCGCACCTGGGCCGATGGCGTGGTGCTCAACCCCGGGCCGCTGGCCGCGGGCTCGCAGGTGCTGCGGGCGGCGGTGTCCGCCTCGCGCATGCCGGTGGTGGAGGTGCTCCTCGCGCCGGCGAAGGGCCGGGCCGCGGCGCAGCGGCGCTCGGTCCTGCGCGAGGTGTGCGCGGCCCACGTGGCCGGAACCGGCGCCGAGGCGTACCTGGAAGCCCTGGAGCGACTCTCCCGCGCCGCGAGCCGGACCGCCGCGGCACGAACGACAAAGACCCTCGGCCGCGCTCCGGAGCCGGCGCGCGGCCGCGCCGGGAAGCTGTCCCCGAGCGGCGGAGCTGCCGCCCCCCGGACCGCTCCCGCCGCTCCTCCCACCGCGTCGGGCGCGGCCCCCGAGCCGGCGCGGAGCTCCACGCAGGCGCCGACGGGCGAATCCGCCACCTCGACGGCCCGCGCGGCGAAGACGCTCGGACCGGTGCGCAACGGCACCGCAGCGGCGGCCGTCCCCGAGGCGACGCGGAGCGCCGGGCGCGCGCCGACGGGCGCAACCGCCACCGCGCCGGCCGGCGGCAAGACGCTCGGCCGGGCCGAGCCGCGTCCGCCGGCGGGCACCCGGCGTCCGGGCGGAGGTCTCACTCGCGCCGAGGTGCGCTCGCGGATCGCCGAACGTCTCGCGGGCCGCCTCACGCCGGCGGGACTGGCCACCTGGGCCCGGGGCGAGTGGGTCGCGGTGCAGCGGGGAGCGGCGGTGGAGGCCGGGCAGCGTGACCAGCTGGAGGAGGTGCTGCAGGCGCTCTTCCTGTCGGTGCAGCCGAGGGCGGCGCTCAGCGAGGACCAGCTCGTGGAATGGATGGCGGCGCTGGAATGAACGCGCGGGCGGTGGCGATCGACGTGCTGGCCCGCGTCGAGGCCACCGATGCGTACCTCAACCTGGTGCTGGACCAGCGGCTCGCCGAGTCGCCGCTCCGCGATCCACGCGACGCGGGGCTGGTGACCGAGCTCTGCTACGGCGCGACCCGGAGACGCCTGTCGCTGGACGGGGTCATCACCGGCTTCTCCGACCGGCGGCTGGCGGCGCTGGAGGACCGGGTGCTCGCTGCGCTGCGGGTGGGCAGCTACCAGATCTTCTTCTCCCGTGTGCCCCGGCGCGCGGCCGTCTCCGAGACGGTGGAGGGGCTGAAGCAGCTCGGCCTGTCGCGGGCCTCGGGGTTCGTCAACGCCGTGCTCCGCAAGGTCGCCGGCCTCGAGTCCATCCCGCTGCCGCCGGAGTCCGATCTGGCCGAGCACCTGTCGGTGCGCGAGAGCCATCCCCGGTGGCTGGTGGAGCGGTGGCTCCGTCGTCACGGCCGGGCGGTAGCAGAGGCGATGCTCGTCGCCAGCAACGAGTCGCCGCCGGTCACCGTGCGGACCAACTCGCGGCTCGGCACGCGGGAGGCGCTGGGCGCGCTGTTCCGCGAGGCGGGCCTTCAGGCCATCCCGACCGAGCGCTCTCCGGTGGGCTTCCGGCTTCCCTCGCCGGGACCGGTCGAGGATCTGGTGGGCTACCCCGAGGGCCGCTTCCAGGTGCAGGACGAGGCGGCGCAGCTGGTGGGTCTGTACGCCGCCATTCCCGACGGCGCGCGGGTGCTCGATGCCTGCGCGGCGCCGGGGGGCAAGGCCTGCCACCAGGCCGAGGCGCATCCGGTTCTCGCGGTGGACCTCTACGCGGCGAAGCTGGAGAAGATCCGCTCCGAGGCACGGCGGCTGCGGCTGCAGGATCGCATCGAGGTCCTGGCCCACGACGCGACCGAGCCCTTTCCCGACTCCATCGGGCGGGTGGACGCGGTGCTGCTGGACGCTCCGTGCACCGGACTGGGCACGCTCCGGCGGCATCCCGAGCTGCGGTGGCGACGGGAGGAGCCGGACCTGGCGCGGCTGGCCACCCTGCAGCGCCGCATCCTCGAGCAGTGCCAGGCCGCGGTGCCACCCGGTGGCCTGCTCGTCTACGCCGTCTGCAGCACCGAGCCCGAGGAGGGGCAGGACCAGGTGGAGCTGTTCCTGCGCAGCCACCCGGACTTCACGGTCGAGTCGCCCCCGGTTGCCGAGCGGCTCGGCTGGCCGCTGGCTCAGGGGGCGCTCCGCACGCTCCCTGGTCCCGAGGGGATGGACGGGTTCTACGCTGCGCGGCTCCGTCGCCTGGCGTGAGCCAGGTGATTTTTCGTGCCCTGCCGACGTCTGGAGTCGGCACAATGCCCGCCCCCTTCAAGGAGACCCCCATGATCCGCGCGCTCGCCGTCGCACTGTGCCTCGCAGCACTCCCCGCGCTCGCCTTCGAGGGCGTGATCGAGACGAAGTTGACGATGAACCGGAGCGCGATGGGCGACGGAGCTCCTCAGGGGGGTCCATCGTCGATGACCGGCAGCGGCCTCATCACGGTGAAGGGGCTCAACAGCCGGATGGAGCAGCAGATGAGCCTGCCCGGCATGGGCGAGCACAAGACAGTGGTCATCCACCGCGCGAGCGAGCCGAAGACGACGTACATCATCAACGACGCGAACAAGACCTACAGCAAGAGCACCTCGGACAAGGACGACGCATCCGAGGCGAGCAAGTGGACGGTGAAGAAGCTCGGCAAGGACACCGTCGCCGGACGGAGCACCGAGCACGTCCAGGTCCAGCGGGAAGGCGGTGGCGACAACCTGGACGTCTGGATCGACAAGAACCTCGTCTCCGCGGGCGATCTGGAGAAGGCCTTCAACGCCGGCGGACGCGGTGAGTCCGGCTGGTGGGCCGCGCTCCGGAAGGAAGGAGTCGCCGGCGTGCCGCTCAAGGTGATCTCCAAGAACAGCAAGGGAGAGACGGGCGTGACCTGGGAGGCGACGTCGGTGAAGTCCCAGTCGGTCCCCGACTCGGCCTTCGCCATCCCCTCCGGCTACACCGAGAGCAAGGGCCACGGCGGGATGATGTCCCCGGGCGCGGGAGCGCAGCAGCGCGAGCAGATGATGCAGAACCTCACGCCCGAGCAGCGCAAGCAGGTCGAGGAGATGATGAAGCAGCACGGCGCCGGGGCGAAGTAGGGCCCCCGCGGCTCGCGCTACTCCTCGGCGACTGCCGCTTCCTTGAACGTGTCCAGGACCGCCTGCGAGGCGCGGTCGAGGTACTTGCCCTTGCGCACCAGCAGGCCGATGGGTCGGGTGTAGTTGCCGTCGGCGAACGGCCGGGCCACGAGCGTTCCCTGTGCCACCTCGTGCTGCACGGTGGCCGCCGGGAGGATGGAGACCCCCACGCCCATCTCGACGGCGCGCTTGATGGTCTCCACGTTGTCCATCTCCATCACCGGCTCGAGCTCCACGCCCTTCTCGCGGAAGATCCGGTCCAGCGCCTTCCGGGTGGGAGCCTCGCGGTCGAAGGCGATGAACGGCGTGTCGGCGAGCGCGGTCAGCGAGACCTTGTTCTTGCTCGCCAGCGGGTGGCCGGGCGCGCAGACCACCGCCAGCCGGTCGTCGCGGAAGGGGATCACGTCCACGCCCGCGCGGGGCTGGGGGTAGGCGACGACGCCGATCTCCGCCGCGCCGAGGATCACGTCGTCGTAGACCTGATCGCTGCGGCGGTAGATGAGCCGCATGTTCACCTTGGGGTGGGTCTTCAGCAGGCGCTTCTGGATGTTCTGCAGCTCGTGGAGCCCCACCGAGTAGATGGTGGAGACGGTGCAGGTGCCGACGACCTCGGCGGACTGCTCGCGGATCTCCTGCTCCACCTCGCCGAAGCGCGCGAGGATCTCCTTGCAGCCGCGGAAGAGACGCTCACCGGCCGGCGTTGGCGTGACCTGGCGGGCGCTCCGGCTGAGGAGCTTTTGCTCGTACCGGTTCTCGAGCGCGCGGATCTGCTGGCTCACCGCGGACTGGGTGACGTGGTTCAGCTGGGCGGCGCGCGAGAAGGAGCCCGTCTCGACGACGTCGCAGAACATCTTGAGCGACTCGAGTTGCATGAGGCACCCTCATTGAGAGACCTCGAGCTATTAGCGCCGGTGGAAGGCTGGTGCAACCGATCCTGAAAGCCGCTCAGGCAGCCTCACCACAGTCCACCGGGAGTGCGGCTCCGGTGAGCCCTGCTGCTTCGGGCGATGAGAGGTACAGCACGAGGGCTGCGACCTCCTCCGGCTTCACCGGCCGACCCATCGGGTTGTTCGCCAGCACCGCGTCCCGGGCCTGCTCGGCGCTGCGGCCGGTCCGCTGGACCACCGCCTCGAGCGCGCGGCTGAACATGTCGGTCTCGGTCCAGCCGGGGCAGACCGCGTTCACGGTGACGTTCCGCTTGCCCCACTCGACGGCGAGCGCCCGGGTGAGGCCGAGGAGCGCGTGCTTGCTCGCGCAGTACGCCGACGTGTAGCGGATGCCCTTCAGCGAGGCGATGGAGCCGACGTTGATGACACGGCCGCCGCCGGCGTCCGCCATCCGCGGCACCACCGCGCGGCAGAGGACGTACGGGGCCACGGTGTTGATCTGAAGGACGCGCTGGAGCTCCTCGGTGGTGGTCCGCTGCAGGGGCGCGGAGAGGGAGATCCCGGCGTTGTTCACCAGCGCACCCGGCGCCGGGTCGAGGTCGGCGAGCGCCCGGGCCACCCCCTCGAGCTGCGCGGCGTCGGCGAGGTCGCAGGTCAGCGGCCGGATGCGCGCGGCGAGGTCTCCCGCCTCCCGGCGCAGCGCCTCGAGGCTGTCGGCGGTCCGCGCGATCGCCACCACCGGCCAGCCCGACCGCAGAAAGGCGAGGGCGATGGCCTTGCCGATGCCACGGTTCGCCCCGGTCACCACCGCGCCGCGCTGAACGAGGTCGCTCATGAGCGAGGACCCTACAGCGGAAATCGGTTGATCTCGCTGTGGCTCCGAGACCGCGGCGTGCGCTGGGCCAGCGCGTGGGCCGGGAGCGTGGCAGAGTCCCGGGCGAGCCATGCTGTCCAGTCACGCGCGCATGCGGGTCCGGCAGCTCCACGTCGCGAGCCATCTGCTCGCCGCGCTGGCCCTGCTCTACGTCGCGCTGAGGAGCGAGCAGGACGGTGGGCTGCTGCCCTGGGTGTCCGGGCTCGCGGCGGTGTTGCTCCTGGCCCTGGTGGGCACCGAGCAGAAGGGAGCGACCGGATGAAGACCGTCGCGCTCCTGACCTCGGGCGGGGACAGCCCCGGGATGAACGCCGCGCTGCGGGCCGCGGCCAAGACCTGCGCGGCGCGTGGGGTCCGGCTCCTCGGCGTCCGCGACGGCTACGAGGGCCTGATCGACGGCCGGATGGTGGAGGTGGTCCCGGGTCCGTGCGTGCTGCTCGGCGAGCCGGGACTGGACGTCCTCGGTGGGCAGGGTGGCACCGTCCTGGGCTCCGCCCGGAGCGCCCGGTTCCGCGAGGCGACGGGGCGGACCCGGGCGGCGGAGGCGATGCGCGCGGCGGGCGTCGAGGGCCTGGTGGTCATCGGCGGGAACGGCTCGCTCACCGGTGCGCACCTCCTCGCCCGCGAGCACGGCGTCCGGGTGATGGGCATCCCCGCCTCCATCGACAACGACATCGGTTGCACCGCGCTGGCCATCGGCACCGACACCGCGCTCAACACCATCGTCTCTGCCTGCGACAACATCGACGACACCGCCCGGGCCCACAGCCGGGCCTTCGTGGTCGAGGTCATGGGCCGTGCCTGCGGCTACCTGGCGATGGCCTCGGCGGTCGCGGCCGGAGCGGACGCGGTGCTCTTCCGCGAGCAGAAGCGCAGCGAGGAGGCCATCGTCGAGGCGGTGGCCGAGGTCATCCAGCAGGGGTTCGGTCGGGCGAAGCGGCGGGTCCTCATCATCAAGGCCGAGGGAGTCGAGATTCCGTGCACGCGGCTGGTGCGCAAGGTGGAGGACCGCCTGGGCGGGCTGGAGGTGCGGGCGGTGGTGCTCGGACACCTCGTCCGCGGCGGCCACCCGAGCTTCCTCGACCGCCAGGTGTCGGCGCGGCTCGCCTACGGGGCGGTGGCGGCGCTGCTCGAGGGAGCGACCGACGAGATGGTGGCATGGAACGCGCCGCTGCCCGGAGGGACCGCGACCTCCGACGCCTCGGTGAAGCGGTTTCCACTGGAGCGGGTGCTCCAGGAGACGGCGGCGCTCGAGGACGGGTCGAGCCCGGTCATGGCGCGGCGGCTCCAGCTGCTCCAGCAGGTCGAGGGCGTGCTGCCGCTGTAACCGGAGCTCGGAGGAGGACCGACGTGGAGCGGAGCGGGGTGGAGGCGCTGTACCGGCTGGACGATGCGCTCAGCCCGGACGAGCGCGCGGTTCGGGACGCGGTCGCGCGGGTGGTGGACGCCGAGGTGCTCCCGATCATCGGTCGGCACTTTCGCGAGGGGACCTTCCCGGCGCAGCTGGTTCCCCGGCTCGGGGAGCTGGGCGTCCTCGGCGCGAACCTGACGGGGTACGGCTGCGCCGGGGTCAGCAACGTCGCGTACGGCCTCGGACTGCAGGAGCTCGAGCGCGGCGACTCGGGGCTGCGGAGCTTCGCCTCGGTGCAGGGGTCGCTGGTGATGTATCCGATCCACGCCTGGGGTTCGGAGGAGCAGAAGCAGCGCTTCCTTCCGGCCATGGCCCGGGGGGAGTGCATCGGCTGCTTCGGTCTGACCGAGCCGGAGGCGGGATCGGATCCAGGGAGCATGCGGACTCGCGCCGTCCGGGACGGGCAGGACTGGGTGCTGGACGGGAGCAAGGCGTGGATCACCAACGGCACGGTGGCCGACGTCGCGGTGGTCTGGGCGAAGACCGGGGACGGGCCGGACTCGGTGCGCGGCTTGCTGGTCGAGAAGGGGATGCCGGGGTTCGTGGCGAAGGAGATCCCCGGGAAGCTGTCGCTGCGGGCGTCGTGGACCGCCGAGCTGTCCTTCACCGAGGTGCGCGTCCCGGAGCGCAACGTGCTCCCGGGAGTGCAGGGGCTGCGGGGACCGCTGGGCTGCCTCAACAACGCGCGTGCGGGCATCGCCTTCGCGGTGACCGGCGCGGCGATCGCCTGCTTCGAGGCGGCACGGTCGTACGCGCAGCAGCGCCGGCAGTTCGACCGGCCGATCGGCTCGTTCCAGCTGACCCAGGAGAAGCTGGCCGACATGCTGGAGCGCATCGTCCAGGCGCAGCTGCTGGGACACCGCCTGCTCCGGCTCAAGGACGAGGGGAAGCTGCCGCCGGTGCTGGTCTCGCTGGCCAAGCGCGCCAACGTCCGGTCCGCGCTGGAGGTCGCGCGCTCGGCGCGGACGATCCTCGGGGCCAACGGGATCACCGACGACCTCCCTCCGCTGCGTCACGCGCTGAACCTCGAGTCGGTCCTCACCTACGAGGGGACGCACGAGGTGCACACGCTCGTGCTCGGGAAGGCCATCACCGGGATCGACGCGTTCGGGTGAACCGGGTGGAGAAGCTCTACCGCTGCGGTGACTGCCCGGTCTGCTCGTTCATGGGCGACCTCGTTCTCCTCGAGGCGATCGGAACGCGAGCGCTGTTCGTGTTCTGCCCATGTTGCGGATGTACGTTCAAACAACCCCCCGACGGCGTCGAGGAGGTCACTGCCCCAGGGGAGTATCCGTTCCGAGCCGCGAGCAGGTGCGGGTCGCGATCGATCGCGGATGGGCACCGAGATTCCTCGCGGTGTTCGATGCCGAGTGGAAGGAACGACTCGGGCCGGGCTTCAGCGACGCGAGTTCTCTGGGAGCGGAGGGGCGCTGACGGCTCTCGGCGGGCTGCCCTCGTGACTGCAATCCCGACCGCACGCCAGCCTGTCTCCCGTGCCCGGCCGGTCAGGCGCCCGCTGACGGCGGGTTCCGGCACGGGCTGCCGCGCGCGCTCAGCCACGCCGCTGATCCACGAAACACCTGCGCACGCGAACGGGAAGCATCTTGGAACGCTCGCACGGCCGCTCGTCCCCGGATGACCCGTGAAACCGTTCCATCCGGTTTCCCGTTCGCGCTTTGAGCGTCAACTTGGAACTCCTCGCTGGGGGCTTGGGGCCCGAATCAGCGTCCGGGGCGTTCCATCGGGTTTCCCATCGGCCGTCCCAGGGTCAACTTGGAACGCCTGCTCGACTGCAGGCTCTCCCGTCGTCCGCTCCGCGACCGCTCGAGCGAGCGTTCCAAGAGGCGCCTGAAACGACCGATGGGAAACCGGATGGAATGGGTGCGAGGGTGTTCCTGGGTCGAGCGCCCGGGGGACCGTTCCAAAGTGGCTCCCACCCCGTGAACGG
>Ga0310810_10000323_pt1 | contig 50519 bp, 52 predicted proteins | sample NCmetagenome_FD_207641 | JGI IMG/M metagenome (GOLD analysis project Ga0310810, IMG submission 207641) | Soil microbial communities from experimental microcosm in Duke University, North Carolina, United States - NC | ecosystem: Engineered > Artificial ecosystem > Soil microcosm > Unclassified ...
CGGTGCCGAGGCTGTCGCGGTGCAGGATTTCGCCCTCGAAGAGATAGGTGACGGTGGCGAGTCCGATGTGGGGGTGCGGCCGCACATCGAGCCCCTTGCCGGCGCCAAGCGCGACCGGCCCCATCTGGTCGAAGAAGACGAATGGGCCGACGCTGCGGCGCTCGATCGCTGGCAGCGCGCGGCGCACGGTGAAGCCGTCGCCGAGATCCCGCGTGCGGGGAACGATCACCGCGTCGAGCATCGGGACAATGTATCGTATCGACCGCCATGCCGCTCACCCTGCCGACCGGCGACGTCACTCATGTCATCCAGCTCGCGATCGCGCCGGTGTTCCTGCTCACCGCAGTCGGCACGATGCTGAACGTGCTGGTGAGCCGCCTCGGTCGCACGGTCGACCGTCGCCGCGTCCTGGTCGCCGCGCTTCCGGCCCTGGACGCCGTGCTGGCCGGCGAGGTGCACCGTGAGCTCGACTACGTCGAGCGCCGCGTGCGCTTCATCTATACGGCGATCTTCCTCGCGGTGACCACGGCGCTGCTCATCTGCCTCCTGATCGCGCTCGCCTTCCTGGACGCGCTGATCGGCGTCGATCTCGCGCAAACCATCGCCATCCTTTTCATGCTGGCCATGCTGGCGCTCATTGGTTGCCTCGCCCTCTTCATGCGCGAGGTCTACCTTGGCGTGAATACGGTGGCCTGTCCCATCCAATAGTGGCGAAGCTCCGCCACATAGCGATCACCGTTCCGGATCCGGAGAAGGCTGCCGCCTTCTACGAGGCCGCCCTGGGACTGAAGCGGGTCGGTACGACCGACTGGGAAGGCGCCCATGGCATCTACCTCACCGATGGCGTAATGAACCTGGCGCTGCTGCACTACCGGAAGGAGGAATACGCCGGGAAGCTCGGCTCCTGCCACGTCGGCGTGCACCACTTCGGTTTCATCGTGAAGGACGTCACCGCCACGGGCGAAGCGATCGCGTCCGCCGGCGGCCAGCACTGGATGGGCGAGCCCGCCGAGGGCGGTGGATTCTACGAGGTGAAGTACTTCGATCCCGATGGCATCGCGTTCGACATCACCGCGAACGGGTGGAGGGGAGCTAAGGCTTGACCCCGACCCGCCGCATGAATGCGGCGGATCGGGTCTTAGTGCAGTTACTTCTTCTTCGACTTCTTGGCTTTGCGCTTCTTCGCCACAGGTCCTCCCTGTTGTTAGGGACACGCTCCGCGAGCGCGCCAAGTGCGAAGCATAGGCGACATGCATCGACGTGTCGAATCCATACGAAGAACTTGCGTCTGCCTGACGTGTCCATGTTGCATGCCGCGCACAGATTTCCCGCAGGAATGGCAGGACTGGGTGGCGCAGAACGTCGCGCGCGGCTGCTCCAGCGCCGAGATCTTCAATACGCTGCTCAAGGAAGGCTTCGCCCCCGAGGTTGCGGAGCGGGCGCTCAACATCCGCCGCGTCGCGCTCAAGCGCTTCCCGTCCGACCGCATCGAGCTCTACACCGCCGAGGGCTTCCTCACGCAACCGGAGTGCGAGGAGCTCGTCGACATCATCAAGGACAGCCTGCGGCCCTCGACCATCAGCCATGACGGCACCGCCGACTCGTCCTTCCGGACCAGCCGCACCTGCGATCTCACCGGCGGCGAGCCCGCCGTGCGGGCGCTCGATGAGCGCATCTGCGGCGCCATGGGCATCGATCCGAAGATGGCCGAGGCAAGCCAGGGCCAGTATTACGAGGTCACCCAGCAGTTCAAGCCGCACACCGACTACTTCGAGCCCTATGAGCTGGAGCGGAACTCCACCCCTACCCTGGGCCAGCGCACCTGGACTTTCATGATCTATCTCAACGACGTCGAGTCGGGGGGCGAGACCGAGTTCGTCAACATCGGGCTCAAGGTCCCGCCGAAGGCCGGCACGGCGGTCCTCTGGAACAACTTGAAGCCTGACGGCACGCCGAACTACGACACGCTGCACCACGGCACGCCGGTCAAGGCCGGCCACAAGGCCATCATCACGAAGTGGTTCCGGCGCCCCCGTTGAAAAGGCAGGTCGCCGCCCTCATCCTAGGCAGATGACCCTCCGCACGATTCACCGTCTCATCAAGTCCATGCCGGCATCCGACGGCGCCGGCGTCAAGCTGCGCCGCAGCCTCGGCCAATCCAACTTCGCCCGGCTCGATCCGTTCCTCATGCTGGACGAGTTCTCGTCCGACGACGCGGCGGACTACATCGCCGGGTTCCCGGCGCATCCGCACCGCGGCTTCGAGACGGTGACCTACATCCTCGACGGGCACATGCTGCACGAGGACCACCTGGGCAACAAAGGCAATCTCAAGTCAGGCGGCGTGCAGTGGATGACCGCCGGCCGCGGCATCATCCATTCCGAGATGCCGCAGCAGGACCGCGGCCGCATGCGCGGCTTCCAGCTGTGGATCAACCTGCCGGCAAATGAAAAGATGAAGCCGGCGAGCTATCGCGATCTGCAGGCGTCCGAGATTCCCGAAGTCGCCCTGCCGGGCGGCGGCAAAGTTCGCGTCATCGCCGGCAGCGTCGACGGCACCAATGCGCCGGTGAAGCCGGGCGCGACGGATGCGACCTACCTGGATGTGCACCTGCCGGCGGGCGCGACGTTCCGCCAGCCGGTGAAGGACGGCTACAACGCGTTCGCCTACGTGTACGAGGGCGCGCTGGAAGGCATCCCGGAGCGCAGCGCCGCGGTGTTCACCACCGAGGGCGACGTCGAGGTGAAAGCCGCCAAGGACGGCGCGCGCTTCATCCTGCTCGCCGGAAGACCGATCGGCGAGCCGGTAGTCCAGTACGGTCCCTTCGTGATGAACACACGCGAGGAGATCGACCAGGCGATCCGCGACTACCAGGCCGGGACGCTGGCTACCGCAGCCTAATTACTCTGCACTCGGGTTCGGCCGGAGTTGGAAGCGCACCACCTTCGGCCGCGTCCCCTTCCCGCCTTCCATATGGAAAGGGGCCCGCGTTGAAGTGGTCGACCAGAGGCCGCGGCCCTTCCAGCCCTTTTTCTGGTCGTCGATGCGCCCGTCGAGCCACTTCGTGTAGTAGCCCATCGGATACGGCACGCGCAGGACGATGAACTTGCCGTCGACGAGCGCGAGCAGGCCGCCGTTCAGGTTGCCGGTCGCGATCGGGACGTTGCTTCCCAGGCCGAAGGTGTCGAACTGGTCGACCCAGGTGTAGTAGCTCGACTCGACGCTACCGGATTCACTCACGCCCTTGAACTGCGGTCCCGGGAACGGATAGAGCGCCCAGCCTTCGGGGCAATGCCTTCCGGTCGCGTTCGGACCGTTGAGTGGCCCCTTGCACTTGCGGCGATCGAAGCTCGCCAGATGGCCGCTCGCGAGCGATGACCAGAAAACGCCGTCGCGATCGATGTCGCCGCCGCGCGGCCCGTAGCCGGGCATCGGCGGCTCGTAGATCTCGGTGAGCGCGGTGCGCGCCGGATCCGGGCCCGGATTCACGCGCACGACATAGCCGGGAAAGCTGCGCGAGGTGCCCCAGATGGTGCCGTCGGTCGGGTTTATCGCCACTGAATACAGACCGGTGACGACCCGCTTGTCCTTGGTCGCATCCACCGGTTGATCCGGCTCGACCCATTCGTCGCGCTTGCCGTTGCCGTTGGTATCGAGCACGAACGGCGCCCAGCCCTGCGCCCTCTCTTCGTCGCCGGTCTCGTCGAACACCTTGCGATCGAGCCAGCCGATCACCGGGTTCTGCGCGCCGCCGGCGCTCGTCCAGAGCGTGTTGTTCGCGTCCTCGGCGAAGACGAGGTGGTGCGTCGAGAAGCAGGTGCTGATCAAGGTGAACTTGCCGGTCGCGGGATCGAACATCGAGAGGTGCCGGTTCGCGCTTTTCAGCGGGAACACGTCGGCCGACGGATGGCCCTTCGTGCAGTACTCCGGGTTCCGCGGCGAGCGGATGCGCGCGGTGTACCAGACGCGCCCCCGCTCATCGAGCATCGGGTTGTGCGTGGTGGTGTGGCTGTCCCAGATCGGCTCCTTGCCCCAGTACGGCGAAGGCGCCATCGGCGCATCCTTCGTCGACGGCGTCTCGGGATCGCGCACGGGATGCTGCATCTCGGTCGCCACATTCTTCACGGGGTCGAGGACCGGCAGGAAATCGGTGCTCTCCTCCGTGGCGCCATAGAGCTTGCCGTTGGCGTTGAGCCGCGGGTTGCGCTTATCGGTCGAGACTTCGTCGTGCAGGTACGCCTTCGGATTGCTCCAGTCCCAGAGCGTGATCACGACGTTGCGCTCCACCCCCTGCGGCCGCAGCGGCCGCTCGGCGGGCAGCTCGCCGGTCGCAACACGATCGGTCCAGTCGGCAAATTGCCTGAGCATGCGGTCGGTATCGGTGCGCGCAACGATGTTCACCATCGAGGTCATCGCCTGGCCTGACGTGATGCGCCGCGCCCAGGCCTCCTGCGACGTCGCGAAATGGCCGAGCGCGCTCGGCACGGTTCGGGTGGCCGCGGTGCCGAGCGCATGGCAACCGATGCAGCCGTTCGTCTTCACCGTGTCGAGCCACTCGGCCTGGGTGTGCGCCTTGCCGATCGGGAACTCGCTCTTGCCGGGAATCGACAGCATCGAATACCAGTAGATCGGCGGGTAGTACTGCGCGGCCGAGCCTTCGTTCGGCGCGATGCTCGCCTTGAGGCGCAGCGGCGCGCGTCCCGGGGTGGCCTTCACTTTCTTCGAGTCCACGAGGCCGTAGCCGCGCACCCAGACCTGGTAGCTCGCCTTCGGCAGGTCGGGCACCACGAAGCGTCCGCGCTCGTCGGTGACGACGATCTTCGCGAACTTGGTCGGCAGCTCGTCGGTCTCGGCGATTACCCAGACGCCGACCTCCGCGGTCTTGCCGTTGGTGACGATCCCCTTGATGGCGTTCTGCGCGCTCACTGGTGCTGCTGCAAACGCGACGACGACGAGTAGCGCGCGCATCAGACCTCCTAGGCTGCGGCCGGGACGAGCTTGGGCTGCGCTTCCTTGATTGGCAGGTGAACCACGGCGGCGAAGACGCAGAGTGCGATGTCTGCGAACCACATCCAGTCGTAGCTGCCGGTGGCCTCGAACGCCTTGCCGCCGAGCCACGCGCCGAGGAAGCCGCCGACCTGGTGCGACAGGATCACCAGGCCGAAGAGCGTGGCGAGGTAACGCGGACCGTGGAGCTTCGCGACCAGGCCGATGGTCGGGGGAACGGTGGAGAGATAGGTGAAGCCGATGACCGCGGCGAAGATGAAGAAAACGAGCGGTGTCTTTGGCGCGAAGAAGAAGATGAGGATGCAGATCGCGCGCGCGAAGTACACGCCGGCGAGCGTGAGCTTCATGCGACGCGTCTGGATGTGCCGCCCGACCCAGAGGCTTCCCGCAATGTTGAATAGACCAATGATCGAGAGCGACCAGGCGCTCACGCTTGCCGGCAGCTGGCACAGGGCGACATAGCCCGGCAAATGGGTCGCGATGAACGCGATATGGAAACCGCAGGTGAAGAAGCCCGCGGTGAGGAGCAGGAAGCTCGGATCGCGCACGGCGTCGTGCACGGCCTGGCTGAGCGTGCCGGCCTGAGCGTGCGCGTGCGCAGGCACGCTCGACGTATCCGTGATGTAGAACACGAGCGGAATGGCAATCAGGCCCATGACCCCGACGATGACGAGCCCGGGCTGCCATCCGGCAAGTCCGATGCTGAGTTGCGCGAGCGGCACAATGACGAACTGGCCGAACGAGCCGCCCGCGCCGATGATGCCGTTCGCCACCGAGCGCTTCGCTTCCGGAATCCATTTGCTCACCGCTGAAGCGAGCTGCGCAGGGCCGAACGCACCGGCGCCGGCCGCGGCGACGACGCCGATCGCGAGGGTCAGGGCCAAGGGCGTCTGCGCCATGGCCGTGAGCGCCGTGCCGAGGGCGAGGAATACCGCGCCGGCGAGCATCACCGGACGCGGGCCCCAGCGGTCGCCGATGCCGCCGGCGACGGGCTGGGCAATGCCCCACACGATCTGCGCGACGGCGAAGGCGAGGCTGATCGTGGCATAGCCGATGCCTGTCGCGGAGTTGATCGAGCTGATGAAAAGCGGCTGCGCGCTCCGGATGCCGAGTGCGAGGGCGAAGATCGAGCCGGCCGCGAGAACGAGGCCGACGAAGCTCTTATTCATGGACCGAGGATGCCCGCGGCGGCGGGCAAGCACAAGGTCAGAATCGCGTCACAGGATGCGGTTGAACCAGGCAAGCGAGAGGAGGCCCGCCACCAGCACGAGGAACGCCGCTGCGGCGGAGAAAAAGGCGCCGATCTCGGTCTTCTTCGTCTCCATGACGAGGCGGGTGTTCATCGTCTGGTAGATCTTCTTCAAGTCCACGGCGTTGCCGGCATAGAAGTACTCGCCGCGCGTGAGATCGGCAATCGCCCGCAGCGTGTCCTCATCCAGCCGCACGTGCATCGACCAGCCATCGAAGCCGACGATCTTGCCTTCCGGCGTGCCCACGCCCACGGTGAAGATGCGCACGCCCCGCTCCGCCGAGAGCCGCGCCGCCATGACCGAATCGGGACCCGTCGTGCGCTGGCCATCGGTGAGGAGAATGATCACGGCCGAGCCATAGGAGCCCGGCGGCACCGGCTTGAAGTTCGCCGGCGGCCTGCGCTTCTCGGCGTTGCCGTAGGAGAAGGCGGCGACGTCGTAGCCGCCATCCGGAAAGAGCGTGGCGAGCGAGACGATGATCGCGCTGCCGATGGCGGTCGCGCGCTGCAGCTGGAAGCGGTCGATCGCCGCGTACAGGTCCTCTTTGTTCTTCGTCGGCGCCTGCGCCACTGTTGCGGTGCCGGCGAAAGCGACGATGCCGACGCGCACGCTGTCGGGCTGGTCGGCGATGAAGGACTTGGCGGCGTTCTGCGCAGCGACGAGGCGATTCGGCTCGACGTCGCTCGCGCGCATGCTGCCCGAGACGTCCATCGCCAGGATCACGGTCTCGTGCGACGACGGCAGGGTCATCACCGCGCTGGGCCGGGCGATTGCGATGACGAGAAGCGCGAGCGCGGTGGCGACAAGGATCGGCGGCACGTGCCGGCGCCAGCTCCCGCCGCGCATCGCTTCCCTGATGAGCGGCAGGTTCGAATAGCGCAGCGCGAATTTCTTGCGGCGCCGCAGGACGTAGAAGTACACCACCGCGAGGAGCGGCAGCGCGGCGAGCAGCCAGAGGAACTCAGGCCACTGGAAAGTCATGCCGGTACTGCGGCCTGATTAACCGCGCGCTTGCGCTTGCGGAGGTCGGCGAAGCGCATCACCGTGTCGACGAGATCGGCGTCGGTCGAGAGCTCGAGCGCATCGACGCCGGAATTGGCGAGCGCACTGCGCACCGCCGCTTCGCGCCGCTCGGCCGCGTCCATGAACCGCTGGCGAAAGCGCCCGTCGTGCGTGTCGACGAAGAGCTGCTCGCCGGTCTCGGCATCCTGGAAGACGAGCAGGCCGAGATCCGGCAGCTCGATCTCCAGCGGATCGTAAAGCCGCACCGCAACCGTTTCATGCCGCTGCGCCAGCTGCATCAGCGGCCGGTCCCAGCCTGGAGCGCTGATGAAGTCCGAGACGATAAAAAGGAGCGAGCGGCGATGGATGAAGTTGAATGCGCTCTTGAGGAGCACATCGAGCTGCGTCCCCTTGCCTTCGGGCAGAGGCTTCCTCTGCTCAAGCGCGTGCAGGATGGCGAGAACCTGCCGGCGCCCGGAGCCCGGCCGGATGACCTGGTCTACATCCAGTCCGTAGAAGATCGCGCCGACGCGGTTGCCATGCCGCGTGAGCATGCGCGCGAGCATCGCGGTGAAATCCGCCGCCACCGCGCGCTTCTGCACGTCGCGCGAGCCGAAGTCCACCGAGCGCGAAAGGTCGAGCAGGAACCACGCGGTGATCTCGCGATCCTCGTGGTACTCGCGCACATACGGCGTCTGCAGGCGCGCCGTGACGTTCCAGTCGATGTGGCGTACGTCGTCGCCGTACTGGTATTCGCGGATGTCGGCGAGGTCGAGCCCGAACCCGCGGAAGAGCGTGCGGTAGTCGCCGTGCAGGAGCCCGTCGAGCCGTCGCAGCACCGTCCACTCGAGACGGCGCAGGACCGCCTCAGGATTGCGCGGGGGTGCGGGCTTGGCCTTGGGGCTGGGCTTGGGTTTCGACTCGAACATGGGCCTGCATCGGCTTCTCGGGTGGACGCACTTTCTGCATGAGCCGCTTGATGAGCTCGTCGGGCGTGAGGCCTTCGGCGAGCGCTTCATAGGAGAGGACCAAGCGGTGCCGAATCACGTCCGGCACGATGTCGATCACGTCCTGCGGCAGCGCGTAATCGCGTCCGCGCAGGAAAGCAAGCGCGCGCGCGCACTCGATCATGTGGATCGAAGCCCGCGGGCTCGCGCCGTAGGTGAGGTACTTGTCCGGTTGGCGCGTCGTGGCCGCGAGCCGCACGGCGTACTGGATCAGCGCCGGCTCGACATAAGTCTTGCGGCATTGCGCCTGCAGCTCGATCAGCTGGTCGGTGTCGGCCACCGGGAATGGGTCGTACGACGAACCGGTGACGCGCTCGACGATCACGAATTCTTCTTCCTCGCTCGGATAACCGACCAGGACCTTCATCAGGAATCGGTCGACCTGCGCCTCGGGCAGCGCGTAGGTGCCTTCGGTCTCGATCGGATTCTGCGTCGCCATCACGAGGAACGGATTGGGCACTTTGTGCGTTTCCCCCGCGATCGTCACTTGGTGCTCCTGCATCACCTCGAGCAGCGCGCTTTGCACCTTCGCCGGCGCACGGTTGATTTCGTCGGCGAGCAGCAGGTTGCAGAACACCGGGCCGAGCGACGTAGCGAAATCGCCGGTCTTCTGGTTGTAGATGCGCGTCCCGACCAGGTCCGCCGGCACCAGATCCGGCGTGAACTGGATGCGGCGGAATGTGCCGCGCACCGTCGCGGCGAGCGTCTTCACGGTCAGGGTCTTCGCCAGACCGGGAACGCCCTCGACCAGCAAATGCCCGTTTGCGAGCATCGCGACCAGCACGCGCTCGAGGAAATGATCCTGGCCGACGACGGTCTTCTTGACCTCGTAGAGCACTCGCTCCATGAGCGTGGCGGGTTGTTCCATAAAGCGTTCCTTCTAGAAGGGTGACAGGCCGATCGCGGAAGCGGCGTTCTCGATCGGCACGGCAAAGCCGATGCCGATGAAGACGCGCTGCTCGGTCGGGTTGAGCAGTCCCGTGACGATGCCGACGACTTCGCCGTCGAGCGTGACGAGCGGCCCGCCGGAGTTGCCCGGGTTCACCGCCGCGTCGAACTGGATGAGGTTCGAGAGCATTCGCTTGCCTTCGGGCGAGATGTAGTCGCGCTTCAGGCCCGAGACCACGCCGGCGGAAGCCGACGGGCCGATGCCGAACGGGAAGCCCACGGCGACGACTTCATCGCCCGGCCGCAGACCCGCGGTCGAGCGCATCGTCGCCGGCATGATGTCGTCGGGCAGCGTCTTCGCCTGCAGCACGGCGAGGTCCTGGTCGGCGCGCTGGCCGATCACTTCGGCCTCGGCGTCGGTGCCGTCGGAGAACGTGACGTGGATGCGCCGCATGCCGTTCACGACGTGCAGGTTGGTGAGGATGATGCCGCTTTCGACAATCACCACCCCCGTGCCGCGCTGCACATCCTGCTTGCCGGTCTCCATGCCCTTCGTGCCCTCCTCGCCGTCGTCGGGCGTCGCACGCACCGCGACCACGGAAGGCAGGATCTTCTCGAACGCGTCGGTTGACGTCGGCTTGGGCGGGATGTCTTCGATGGCCCGGTGCACGAGGGCCTCGACCTGCGCCTGGGTGAGCGCGGGCGGCTGGGCGAGCCACAACGCGCCCGCGGCGATGACGAGCAGTGCAATGACGGAGGGAACCAGCGCCCGACGCCAGGCGAAGCGTTTCTTCGGCTGCACCTTGGCACCCGGCTTCTGGATGACAACGGGCGGCTTCGGCGCTGTGCTCGGCGCCGGCGCCGGTCTACCGCTGTAGACGACGGTGCGTCTTCTCATGGGCGGGCGGATTCAGTGTAGCAGCGCCGTGGCGTATAGTCGCTCGCGCTTGCACTATCTCGAAGATTTCGCCGTGGGTCAGAAATTCGGCGGTGCGGAACGTGTGCGCGTCGACGCCGCGCGCATCAAGAGCTTCGCCGCCGAATTCGACCCGCAGACCTTCCATCTCGATGAAAACGCCGCGAAAGACTCGATATTCCGCGGTCTCGCGGCGAGCGGCTGGCATACCGCGGCGATGACGATGAAACTCCTCGTAGCGAGCGAACTACAGCCGGCCGGTGGGATCGTCGGCGCCGGCTTCGACGAATTCCGCTGGCCGACGCCGGTGCGACCTGGTGACGAGCTAAGGGTGGAAACCGAGGTGCTGGAAGTGCGGCCTTCGAAATCGCGCCCGGACATCGGCGTGGTGAAAATCCGCACGACGACCTACAACCAGAAAAACGAGCCCGTTCAGGTCAACGTCGGGAACCTGATGGTTCCCCGGAGACCTTAGTCCCGTAGAGCCGCGCGCGGCTCGCGTAGCAGACCGCGCAGCGCACAAGACCTCCGGAGAGGAGCCCCGCGGGCCGGTATTCGTGCAACAGCGCGGGCCGGATCTCGTCGCACACATCGCAGTACACCTTCGCCTCGCCAATCATGGTGAGCGCGAGCCAGCCGCAGCGCGCGCAGCGCGCGGCGGTGCCGAGCGCGGGCTCGTCGAGGAGAAGGCGCTGGAACTCGACCGGCCGGATGGCGCGGCAGGCGGCACAGTAGATGTGCGTCGCATCCATGCCTCGGGAAGAGCAAGATCAAGTCCCGACGGATGAGCCCGCATGGCGTGCGCTGGATGGCGGAGAGTGAGGGATTCGAACCCCCGAGCCCTTGCGGGCTAACGGATTTCAAGTCCGCCGCATTCAACCGCTCTGCCAACTCTCCGGGCTTGAAAAAAGCGTTGTGCGCCCGCATTTTAGCCGCAAGGCGTTGAAACACTGGAGACCTTTGGTAGTGGTAGTCTAGGCGTACAACCACGGAGGATTGATGGAACTCAAACCCGTTCGCACCGACGACCAGACCTCAGTTAGAGAGGCCGGGCGCGGCGTGACCTATGAATCGACGCACGATGTGGCGGCCTCGGATTCCAGCCGCCGGGTCCTGCGGAACACGTATCTCCTGCTCGCGGCGAGCCTCGTGCCGACCGCGATCGGCGCTGTTGTCGGCACCAATCTCGACCTGTCGTTCCTGCACGCGAGCCCGATCGTTGCGTCGTTCGCGATCCTCGCTATCTTCTACGGCTGGATCTTCGCCATCGAGAAGAACAAGACGAGTGGCCTCGGCGTCGGCCTCCTGCTCGGCTTCACGGCCTTCATGGGCCTCCTGCTCGGGCCCCTGCTCCACGCGGTGCTCGGCTTCTCGAACGGCGTGCAGCTCGTGGCGATGGCAGCGGGCGGCACCGCGGCGGCTTTCTTCGGCCTGGCTGGCGTAGCCAGCACGACGAAGCGCGACTTCGGCGTGATGGGCAACTTCCTGACGGTCGGGGCGATCGTGATCATGCTCGCCGTGGTGGCGAACATCTTCTTCCAGAGCCCGGTGGTCTATCTCGCGCTGCTCGGAGCGTTCATCATCTTCAGCTCGCTCCTCATCCTGTGGCAGATCAACGCCATCGTGCGCGGCGGCGAGACGAACTACATCTCGGCGACGCTTTCGCTCTACATCTCGCTGTACAACCTGTTCTCGAGCCTGCTGCAGCTGCTCGGGATCTTCGGCGGCAACCGAGACTAAAGAACAGCCACCCAAAAAAGGGCGCCTCGGCGCCCTTTTTTATTTGCTGGTGTCGTCCTTCTTCTTCTCGTCTTTCTTGGCCGGCGCTTTCTTCGCCGGCGCCTTCTTCTTGTCGTCCGACTTCTTCGCAGGCGCTTTCTTGGCCGGAGCTTTCTTCTCCGCCTTCTTCGGCTCGGCTTTCTTGGGCGCCGGCTTGGCCGCAGGCTTCGGCGGCGGCGGACCCTGCACGACGACCGGCATCTGCGCCATGCCGTCGCACGGCCGCTTGCCCGTGCCTTTCGCAACCACGGTGTAGCTGCCACCCTTCTTATAGGTGTGCTTGACGTTGCGCTTCGATGCGACTTCGAAGTCGAGCGTGCGCCCTTCACCGTCGCCGAATTCGACCCTCGCGTCGCAACCGCCCTTGTCGAACTTCGTGCGGGAGACGTTGACCGAGACCTCTACTTCCGGCGGCTTGTCGCCGCTGAACTTGGGCTGGCTGGGATCGACCGTTACGTTTTCGACCTTCGGTGCCGAGAATGCCGCGGATGCGAAGCAGGCGGCGATGAGAACAGCATATTTTGGTTTCACGTGCTTCCTCCTCTATCGAAGAGTGTAATGCTCTCGACGTGCGCCGTGTGCGGAAACATGTTCACCACGCCGGCGGCGACGAGACGATAGTTCTGAGTGTGAACCAGTACTCCTGCATCGCGCGCGAGCGTCGCCGGATCGCAGGACACGTAGACAATCCGCGGCGCGGAGACCGATTTCACTATTTCAATCGCGCCTTGCCGTGGCGGATCGATCAGGATCTTGTCGAAGCGACCAAAGGTTGCAAGGCGGGACGCTGGATTCGGCGCGATGAGGTCCATCACCTCGAACTGCGCGACGAGCCCGTTGGCCGCTGCGTTCTCACGTGCGCGCTGCACCAGTTCTTCACTGCCTTCGAAACCGATCACCTGCGCCCCATGTCGTGCGATCGGTAGCGAGAAGTTGCCGAGGCCGCAAAAGAGGTCCGCTATGCGTTCGCCCGGCTGTGGATCGAGGAGGTCGAGCGCGCTCGAAACCAGGATCCGGTTCATCGCGGGGTTCACCTGCGTGAATTCGGTCGGCCGGAAATGGATGCGCAGGCCGAAGTCCGGCAGCTCGTAGTAGAGCGCGCTTTCCGCAGGCTCGAACGGGTATGCGCTCTCCGGACCGCCCGGCTGCAGCCAGAGATGCACGCCCTTCTCGCGGGCAAAGGCTCGCAGATGGCCATGGTCCTCTTCGGTCAGCGGGAGCAAATGGCGCAGGACGAGCACCGCCGCGTTGTCGCCCACCGCGACCTCGACCTGCGGCATGCGGCTGCGCACCGAAAGCTTCTCGATCAGCGCCCGCAAGGGGTCGATCAGCGCGGAAATGCGCTCCGGCAAGACCGGGCATTCATGCATGTCGGTGACGTAGGTCGAGCGGCGCTCCCGGAAACCGACCATGACGCCACCCTTGCTCTCCACCCTGCGCACCGACATGCGCGCGCGGTGCCGATAGCCCCATTCCTCGCCGGTGATCATCGGCAGCACGCGCTCGGGCTGGACGCTTCCGATGCGCTTCAAGTTCTGCAACAGCCAGTCCTCTTTCGCCGCCATCTGCGTGGCGAGGTCGGCGTGCTGGGTCGCGCAACCGCCGCAGACACCGAAGCTCGGGCAGCGCGGCGTCCGACGACCAGGTGAGTGGTTGAGCAGGCGCTCGGCGCGGCCGAGGTCGAAGCGCTTGCCGCCGGTCATGATCCGCACGGCCGCGCGCTCGCCGGGCAGCGCGCCTTCGACGAACACCACCTTGCCGTCGGGCTCGCGCGCGACGCCGCGACCCTCGGCGTCGAGGCCCTCGATGTCGAGAATCAGTTCTTCCAGAGCGACAGGAACTCTCGCCAGTGCGGCTGGTTCTGCTTCTCCATGAACGCGCGGAGCAGCGCCGTCTCCTTGTCGTACTGCTCGCGGCTGAGCGCGCAGCGCATCATCTGGAAGCGCAGGTAGAGAAGATAGGTGTTGGCGCAGTCGGTCTCGCAGTAGTCGCGGATCGGGCCGAGCTCGCCGCGCCGATAGGCATCCCACACGCCACCGCCGCCCACGCCGAGCTTGCCGGGATAGCCCGAAAGCCGCGCCAGCTCGTCGAGCGGCGAGCCGCGGCTGCCATAGAGCGAAAGCACGTCCATAAGATCGAGATGCCGGTCATGGAAGCGGTTGACGTAGTTCGACCACTTGGCGTCCTTGTTGTCCTGGCCGGTATCCCAGAAGCATGCCGCGGTGACGCCGTGGATCATTCCGCGCGCGACGAGCACCGGCAGGTCGAAGTTGCGGCCGTTCCACGACACGATCTGCGGCGTGTACTTGGCGAGGCCGTCGAAGAAGCGCTGGATCGCGCCCGCCTCGGGTGTCTCGGGCTCGCCGATGGAGAAGATCCAGACCTCATCGTCCTGTCGTAGCACGCAAGATATGACCACCACGCGTTGCAGATGCGGCGGCAGGAAATCGTTGTTGCTCACAGCGCGGCGCTTCTGGAACGCCACCTCGGCCACTTCGGCATCGGGCAGATCCTCCGGAAGCTTGTATAGCTTCCGGATTCCCGCGCAGTCAGGAACCGTCTCGATATCGAACGCCAGAACCGGCGTCATCTAGTCTGGGAAAACACCGGTAGTGAGGTACCGGTCGCCGCGATCGCAGACGATGCTGACGATCACGGCGTTTCTCAGCTCCTTCGAGACGCGCAGCGCCACGTGCATCGCGCCGCCGGAGGAAATGCCGGCGAAGATGCCCTCCTCGCGCGCGAGGCGGCGGGTCATCTCCTCGGCCTCGGCCTGGCTTACCTGCTCGATGCGATCGACACGCTTGCGGTCGAAGATCTTCGGCATGTACGCCTCGGGCCATTTGCGGATGCCGGGGATCTGCGAGCCTTCCTCCGGCTGGCAGCCGATGATCTGGATCTTCGGGTTCTTCTCCTTCAGGAACTTGGAGCAGCCCATGATCGTGCCCGTGGTGCCCATGCTTGAGACGAAGTGCGTAACCTTGCCCTCGGTATCACGCCAGATTTCCTCGCCGGTCGCCCCGTAATGGGCGAGCGGATTATCGGGATTCGCAAACTGGTCGAGCATGGTTCCCTTGCCCTCGCGCACCATTTTTTCGGCGAGGTCGCGTGCGCCTTCCATGCCGCCTTTCTGCGACGTGAGGATGATCTCGGCGCCAAAGGCGCGCATGGTCTGTCGGCGCTCGATCGAGAGATGCTCCGGCATGATGAGGATCATCCGGTAGCCGCGTGTCGCGGCGGCCATGGCGAGAGCGATCCCGGTGTTGCCGGAGGTCGGCTCGATCAGGGTGTCGCCGCGCTTGATGCGCTTACGCTCTTCGGCGTGGCGGATCATCGAGATCGCCGGCCGATCCTTCACCGAGCCCGCCGGGTTGTTCCCCTCGAGCTTGGCGAGGATCACGTTCTTGTTCTTCGCGTTCTCGGCGCCGGGCAGGCGCTGCAGGCGCACGAGCGGCGTATTGCCGATGAAGTCTTCGAGCGTCTTTTTCACTGTTTCTGCAGCTCTTTCACGTATGCCGAGACGCCCTGCTCCACGGTCATGAACTCGCCGGGATAACCGGCGGCGCGCAACCGCGTGAGATCGGCTTCGGTGAAGCTCTGGTACTTGCCGACGAGCGCCGGCGGGAACGGGATGTATTCGATCAGGCCTTTGCCGACGAGGTCCTGCAGCGTCGCCTGCGTGCCGTGCACGGCGTTGATGGCGGCGACCGCGACCCGGTTGAAGGTCTGCGCGCGACCCGTGCCGCAGTTGAAGACGCCGGAGACGTTGCGCCGCTCGAGGAACCACAGGTTCACGGCCACGCAGTCGTCGACGTAGATGAAGTCGCGCCGCTGCTCGCCGTCACGATAGCCGTCGGAGCCGACGAAGAGCTTCACCTTTCCTTCGGCGTGCAGCTGCTGGAAGGCGTGCAGCGCCACCGAGGCCATGCGGCCCTTGTGAGTTTCATTCGGCCCGTACACGTTGAAATAGCGCAGCCCCACGATCTGCGCCGTTGCGTCGGGTAAGCGCGCGCGCACGAGCTGGTCGAAGAGGAATTTGGAGTAGCCGTAGATATTGAGCGGCCGCTCGCAGGCACGCTCTTCGCGGTAGTCCGGCCCCCGGCCGTAGACCGCGGCCGAGGAAGCGTAGACGAGCGGCACCTCCTCGTCCTGGCACCACTCGAGGAGACGCCGCGAGTAGGCGTAGTTGTTCTCCATCATGTAGCGCCCGTCGGTCTCCATCGTGTCGGAGCAGGCACCCTGGTGCAGCACCGCCTCGACCGAGCCCTCGAGCGCTTCCAGGCGGGCCGGCAGCTCGGCGAGATCGATGTAATCGGCGATCTCGCAGCCGGCAATGTTCTTGAACTTGTCGGCATGCGCGAGATTGTCGACCGCGACGATCTCGGTGATGCCGCGTCGGTTCAAGCCCTCGATCAGCTTCGAGCCGATGAAGCCGGCGGCGCCGGTGACGATGTAGTACATCATTTGCCGAAGATTTCTTTCAGTGTGACCTGGGCTGTGCCGAACTTCGTCACCTTGATCCCGCCTGCGCGATTGGCGGCGCGCACCGACGCTTCAATACCCTCGCCTGCCGCCAGCATCACCGCGAGCGTGGCGATTACGGTATCGCCAGCGCCCGTGACGTCGGAAACTTCGCGCTTCTCGGCCGGGATGCGCACGGTCTTGCGGTTCCTGAAAAGCACCATGCCGTTCTCGCCACGGGTGAGTAGCAGCGCATCGAGCTTGAGGCGCTCGCGCAGCGTTTGCGCTCGGGTCGCGAGATCCTTCTCGTCCTTCCAGCGCCCGACCACCTCGGTCAGCTCCTTGAGGTTCGGCGTGAGGAGGCTGGCCCCTTTGTAGCGCGCATAGTCATCGCCCTTCGGGTCGACCAGCACAAGCTTTCCGGCCTTGCGACCCTCGCGAATCATGACGGCGATGTGCTCGAGGCCGCCCTTGCCGTAATCGGAAAGCAGCACCACGTCGCAATCCTTGAGCGCCTTGCGGTAGTCGGCGAGCTTGGCGGCCAGCACCTCGCTCGAGGGTTCGTGCTCGAGGTCGATGCGCAAGAGCTGCTGGTGACGGCCGCCGATGATGCGCAGCTTCTGCGTTGTCTTGACGCGTGCATCGGTGTGCAGGCGGGCGTCGACCTTTTTCGTCTTGAGCATGGCGCCCAGTTGCCGCCCGGCGCTGTCACGACCCACGACCGAAAGCAGCCGCGTCGTCGCGCCGAGGGCGGCGCAGTTGGCCGCAACATTGGCCGCGCCGCCGAGGCGGTACTCCTCTTCGCGAAAGAGCAGCACCGGTACCGGGGCCTCTGGCGAGATTCGCGAGGCATCGCCGTACCAATAGCGGTCGAGCATCACATCGCCGACGACCAGGACGCGTGCTTTGGAGGTGTTCGGCGCCTTCACTGCTTTCGACCGATCGGGTAGTACTCGAAGCCCTGCGCGCGGAGCGCGGCGGGATCGTAGAGGTTGCGGCCATCGAAGATCGCCGGGGTCTTCAGCGCTTTCTTGATAGCGGCGAAGTCGGGACTCCTGAATTCCTGCCACTCCGTGACGATCGCGAGCACGTCGGCGCCTTCGAGGGCGTCCATGGCGTGCGGCACGATGGTCACGCCTGCGCTCTGCGCAAAGATCTTCTTCGCCTCGTGGCCGGCCGCCGGGTCATAGGCGCGCACCTTGGCGCCCGCCTGGACGAGGTCGTCGACCAGCGCAAGGCTGGGCGCTTCGCGCATATCGTCGGTGTTCGCCTTGAACGCCAGGCCCCAGAGCGCGATGCATTTGCCGCGCAACTCGTTCTTGAAGCGATCGCGAATCTTGAAGCCGAGCACGTGCTTCTGCGCCTCGTTCACTTCCTCGACCGCGTTCACCAGGCGCAGCGGCTTGCCTGCATCTTGTGCGGTGCGCTGAAGCGCCTTCACGTCCTTCGGAAAGCACGATCCGCCGAAGCCCACGCCGGGATAGAGGAACTGGTAGCCGATGCGGGGATCGGAGCCGATGCCGCGGCGCACTTCCTCGATGTCGGCGCCGATGACCTCAGCAAGGTTGGCGACCTCGTTCATGAACGAGATGCGGGTGGCGAGCATGGCATTCGCCGCATACTTGGTGAGCTCGGCCGAGCGCACGCTCATCACGATGATCCGCTCGCGGTTTCGCTGGAACGGGGCGTAGAGGCTACGCAGGATCGCGATAGCTCGAGGGTCTTCGGCGCCGACGATGATGCGATCCGGCCGCATGAAATCCTCGACCGCCGCACCTTCCTTCAGGAACTCCGGGTTCGACACGACGCTGAAATCGTTGCCCAGGTGCCGCTTCTTCTGCTCCTCGATGATGGCGTGCTTCACCTTGTCCGCGGTGCCCACGGGTACGGTCGACTTGGTGACCACCACCTTGTAGCCCTCCATATACCGACCGATGTTGCGCGCTGCAGCCACCACGTGCTGCAGGTCCGCCGAGCCGTCCTCGCCGGGCGGCGTGCCCACCGCGATCAGCTGGATCTCGCCGTGCGCGACGCTCGCCATGATGTCGGTCGAGAACTTCAGCCGCCCGGCTTCCTCGTTCCGCTTCACGATCGGCTCGAGGCCCGGCTCGAAGATCGGGATCTCGCCGCGATTCAGGCGCGCGATCTTGTTCTCGTCCACGTCGAGGCAGAAGACGTTGTTGCCCGCGTCGGCCAGGCAGGCGCCCGTGACGAGGCCGACGTAGCCGGTTCCGATGACGGTGATGTTCATGCGAATTTCTTCATGGGGTCAGCTCGAATTCCTCAGTCCGGCGCGGCGGATACGTTTCCCAGCCGCCGCAGCCGGGGCAGCGCCAGTAGAACTGGCGCGCCTTGAAGCCGCAGGTTTCGCAGCGATACCGTGCAAGCCGTTGCACGTGGCCATGCACGAGGTTGCGCACGAGCTCGAGGTCGCGGCGCTTGTCGGGTGTGGAGGCCGCGATGACCTGCGCCTCGAGCCAGCGATCGAGGCCAAGCAGCGTCGGATTCCTCCGCAGCTCGTCGCGCATCAGCTTGTAGGCCTCTTCGTGGCCCTTCGCTTCCAGCGTTTGCTGGAAAACGATGTCCAGCAGGTCGAGCGACGGATAGCGCTCGAGGTAGTCGGCCAGCAGGCGCAGCCCGTCCTCGGCGCGGCCCGCCTCGCGGTAGGCTTCGTAAAGACGCGGCGCGGCGAGCGCGAGGTACGCCGGGTTCTGTGACTCGATCCGCTTCCACTCCTCGATCGCCTGATCGGCGCGGCCGGCACTCTGTGCCAGATCACCCAGCTGCAGGCTCGCGCGCACGCATTTCCGATTGGCGTCGAGCGCGGCTTCCAGGTGCTTACGGGCAGAATCGGGCCGCGACTGCGCCGCGTCGGATGCGGCGAGCTCGCAGTAATACTGCGCAAGCTCACGCGGATCGGCATCGAGCTCGCGCTGCATGTCGATAGCTCGGTTCCAGTCTTTCTCCTGCTCATAGATCTCGAGCAGGTGAGTGCGCGCGGCCGCGGCCTGGGGGCTTTTCTCGAGCTTCTTGAAGACCTCCTCGGCCCGGTCGAGGATGCCCGCCTTCAGGTAATCCTGTCCCAGCTCCGCGAGCGCGATCACGCGCTGATCCTCGGCGAGGTTGGCGCGCTCGAGTAGATTCTGGTGCATGCGGATGGCGCGGTCATATTCGCCGCGCCGGCGGAAGAGGCTGCCGAGCGCGAAGTGGAGCTCGATTGTCTCGGGATCGACCTTGACCACCTCGATGAAAGCCTCGATCGCCTTGTCGGGCTGCTCGTTCAGGAGGAAGTTGAGGCCCTTGAAGTAGGAGCGCGGCAGCGAGCGCGACTCCTGCACGACCTGCCGGATGTCGATGCGCGCGGCGAACCATCCCAGCGCGAAGAAAAGCGCAAAGCCGATCAGCCACCACAGCTGCACCGTTTCCAGGTCGAACATCTAGAGCTCGGGAACCGGCGGACGGCCCGGCTCCTCCGGCGGGATGCGCTTGCGCAGGATGGCGATCTCGCGGCGCTGGCGTAGCAGCGGCAGCACGAGCGCCAGCACGCCGAAGAGCGCGCCGGCGGCGAAAAAGACGAACAGCACCACGATGAGCGGCGCCTGCCACACGAGGTCGAAGTAAAAGCGAAGCGTGATGGGATCGGCGTTCTTTGCGGCGAACGCGACCAGCAGCACGAAAACGATAAGGCGGATCGCCCAGGTGACGATGCGCACCCGGGTTCCTACCTAGCCGGCTGCGAAGCCCGCTCCTGTGGTGAAGCGGAGGCGTCGCCTTCCGTGCCATCGACGCGCTCGCGCAGCTCCTTGCCGGCCTTGAAGTGCGGCACGTACTTCTCCGGCACGTGCACCTTCTCGCCCGACTTCGGATTGCGGCCGGTGCGCGGCGGCCGGTAGTTGAGCCCGAAGCTGCCGAAGCCGCGGATCTCGATGCGGTGGCCGCTGAGCAGGCTCTGCGTCATCGCATCGAGGATCATCTTCACCGCGTACTCGGCGTCCTTCGCCACCAGCTGCGGGTAGCGCTGGGCGAGGCGCGCGATCAGTTCCGACTTGGTCATCGATCCATCCCCCTGAATCTTCCCCTAGCCTCGTCGTGCCCTTATTTCTCCGAGCCGCCCTTGTCCAGCTTCGCGCGGAGCAGCGCGCCCAGATTGGTCGCGCCGGCGCTGGCCGCGGCGTTCTCGGTCCTCAGCTGCTTCATCGCGTCGCTCTCTTCCGAAAGGTCTTTCGCCTTGACGGAGAGGTTGATCGAACGGTTCTTGCGGTCGACGTTGATGATCATCGCCTGCACCGTGTCGCCTTCCTTCAGGTGCTTGGCGAGATCGTCGACGCGGTCGCGCGAGAACTCGGACGCGCGCAGGTATCCCTCGACGCCGCCGATGTCGACCACCGCGCCCTTGGCGTCGACCGACTTCACCGCGCCCGAGACGACGCTGTTCTTCTCGTGGCTGGCGATGAAGTTGGTGAACGGGTCGCCTTCGAGCTGCTTCACACCGAGCGAGATGCGCTCGCGCTCGACGTCGATCGAGAGCACGACCGCCTCGAGCTCTTCGCTCTTCTTGAAGTTCTTGACCGCTTCCTCGCCCGCAGCATTCCAGGAGAGGTCGGAGAGATGCACCAGGCCGTCGATGCCGCCGGGCAGGCCGACGAACACGCCGAAATCGGTGATCGACTTGATCTGGCCTTTGACCTTGTCGCCCTTCTTGTACTCGCGTGCAAAGTCTTCCCAGGGGTTCGGCATGCACTGCTTCATGCCGAGCGAGATGCGGCGGCGCTCCTCGTCGATCTCGAGGATCATCACCTCGACTTCGTCGCCGACCTGCACGACCTTCGACGGATGCACGTTCTTGTTCGTCCAATCCATCTCGGAGACGTGCACCAGGCCCTCGATGCCGCTTTCCACTTCGACAAAGGCGCCGTAGTCGGTGAGGTTCGTGACCTTGCCGAAGAGGCGCGTGCCCTGCGGGTAGCGGCGGGCAATGCCGACCCAGGGATCTTCGCCGAGCTGCTTGAGACCCAGCGAGACGCGGTTTTTCTCCGCATCGAACTTCAGCACCTTGGCCGTGACTTCATCGCCGACGTTCAGCACCTCGGACGGATGCTTCACGCGGCGCCAGGCGAGGTCGGTGATGTGAAGCAGGCCGTCGATGCCGCCGAGATCCACGAACGCACCGTAGTCGGTGATGTTCTTGACGATGCCCTTGACGGTCGCGCCTTCCTGCAGCGAGGCGAGAAGCTGCTCGCGCTCGGCGCCCGCGGTCTCCTCGAGCACGGCGCGGCGCGAGACAACGACGTTGTTGCGCTTGCGGTCGAGCTTGATGACCTTGAAATCCATTTCCTTGCCTTCGTACGGCGTCGTGTCCTTCACCGGACGCAGATCGACGAGCGAGCCCGGCAGGAACGCGCGGATGCCCTTCGTCATGACGGTGAGGCCGCCCTTCACCTTGCCGGTGATGACGCCCTTCACCTTCTCGCCGTTCTCGAGCGACTTCTCGAGCTCGAGCCACGCCGCCATGCGCTTCGCCTTGTCGCGCGAAAGGCGCGTGGCGCCAAAGCCGTCTTCCAGCGCCTCGATCGAGACGCTCGTGAAATCTCCGGGCTTCACGTCGACCTGGCCGGCGTCGTTCTTGAACTCCTCGGCCGGGATGATGCTTTCGGACTTCAGCCCCGCGTTGACCACCACCCAGTTGTCGTCGACCGAAAGCACCTCGGCGGTAATCACCTCGCCGACGCGCATCTCCTTCCGGTTGAGGCTTTCCTCGAAGAGCGCGGCGAAGGACTCGCCGCCCGAGGCTTGTGCGGGTTTCGATTTCTGGGACTGGGGTGCTGGGGAAATGCTAGCCATTAAGAAAAAACCTTTTCAGTCCACAGCTTGCGCCGTGGGTCACGTTGAACACCGGGTCAGCTTCTGACCGACCCACCCAATTTCTTTTCCCGACTCCAGCCGACGATGCGCTCCACCACCTCGTCGATCGAAAGTGCAGAGGAATCGAGCACTTGCGAATCCGGCGCCGGAACCAGCGGCGCAACCGCCCGCTTGGCGTCGCGCTCATCCCGGTCCCGAAGATCCCGGGAAAGGGCGCGAAGATTAGCATCGATTCCTTTTTCTATCAACTGCTTATAGCGCCGTTCGGCCCGGATTTCGGGGGTGGCTGTCAAGAACACCTTCAGGTCCGCGTCCGGGAACACCACGGTGCCCATATCCCGGCCGTCCGCGACCAGTCCGGGAGGCCGCCGGAAGGCCCTCTGGCGCGTCAGGAGCGACTGGCGCAGGGCCGGCAGCTTCGCTACCTCGGACGCCCGGATTCCCACCGGTTCGCTGCGGATCTTCTCGGTCACCGCTTCGTCCACCAGCACAATTTCGCCGTCGTTGAAGACGACGTCCATCTCCTCGGCGAGCCGGGCAAGCTGCTTCTCGTCGACGGTGCCCTCGCGAAGGGAAATCAGCGCGATCAGCCGATAGAGCGCGCCGCTTTCCAGGTAGTGAAAGCCCAGGCGTTTGGCCACGCGGCTCGCGATCGTGCCTTTGCCGGAGGCCGAAGGGCCGTCGATTGCGATGACGGGTGCGGCGTTCAAGCGCGAATCGTCTCCAGCTCGCGAAAGTAATCCGGGAAGGTCTTCGCGACGCACTGCGGGTCGTTGATCTTGACCGGCACCCCGCCGAGCGCGACGAGCGAGAAGCTCATCGCCATGCGGTGATCATCGTAGGTGTCGATGGCCACGCCTGGCTTCACCTTCGCCGGCGTGATCCGCAAATGATCGCTTCCCTCCTCCACCGTCGCGCCGAGCTTGCGCAGCTCGGTCGCCATCGCGGCGAGGCGGTCGGTTTCCTTTACGCGCCAGCTCGCGATGTTGCGCAGCGTGCTCGGACCATCGGCGAAGAGCGCCAGCACTGCTGCCGTCATCGCTGCATCCGGGATGTGATTCAGATCGATGTCGATCGCACGCAGCTTGCCCTTACCGGCGCACTCGATCCATCCCTCGCCCATCGTCACCTGAGCGCCCATCGCCTGCAGCACTTCCGCGAAGCGAACATCGCCCTGGATGCTGCCGCGACCGACCCCCTCCACGCGCACCGGTCCGCCGCCAAGCGCACCGGCGGCGAGGAAATACGAGGCGGACGACGCATCACCCTCGACGAAAATCGCGCCCGGCGAGAGGTAGTCCGCGCTTGGGATCACGAAGCGCGACCAACCGGTCCGCTCAACCTGGATGCCGAAGCGCTGCATGACGTTGAGCGTGATCTCCACATAAGGCTTCGAGATGAGCTCGCCCTGCACTTCGATGATCGCGGGCATGCCGGTGAGCGGCAGCGCCATGAGGAGTGCCGTCAGGAATTGCGATGACACGTCGCCGCGCACCGCCACGGGTCGCGCGACGTTGATCTTCGCGGGATGGATCATGAGCGGCGGATAGCCGTCGTTCTCGCGATAGTCGATGCGCGCGCCGATCGAGCGCAGCGCATCGACAAGATCGGCGATCGGTCGTTCGTGCATGCGAGCCACGCCCGACACAAAGTACTCGCCGCTGCTCAAGGCGAGCGCCGCAGTCAACGGACGAAGCGCAGTGCCGGCATTGCCGAGGAAGAGATCGGCCTTTTTCGTCCTGAAGGTACCGCCGACCCCGCGCACCTTGATGCCTTTGCCGTGCTCGGTCAGCGCAACGCCCAGCCGAGCGAGCGCCTCGCGCATGACGCGCGTGTCTTCTGCATCGAGGAGCCCCGTGACGTCGGTCTCGCCCTCGGCGAGCGACGCGAGCAGTAGAACGCGATTGGAGATGCTCTTCGAGCCCGGCAGGCGCACCGTGCCGCGCGCGCCGCGCGCCGCCTTCAGCTCGAGGACTTCAGCCATCGATCGCGCGCATCGCGCGCTTCGGTGAAGAGTTTCTCGAGTGCCTTGGCGTCGCCTGCCTGCAGCAGTTTCTCGACGAGCCCGAGCTGGGTGCTGTAGCGCGTTACCTCTGCGAGGAGCGCATCGCGGTTGGCAATACAGATGTCGCGCCACATCTCCGGATGGCTCGAGGCGATGCGCGTGAAGTCACGAAACCCGCCCGCGGCATAAGAGAAAAGCTGCTCGGCGTTGCCACGGCCAGCAATGTCGTGCACCAATGCGTACGCGAGGAGATGCGGCAGGTGGCTCACCGCGGCGAGCACCGCGTCATGCTCGTCGGGATCGAGCCGCGTCACACGGGCGCCACAGGCTTCCCAGAGCGATTGGATCTCGATGACCGATGCTTCGGGGTTTTCTTTCAGCGGGGTGAGCACAACGCGGCGCGTCTTGAAGAGATCCGCGCTCGCTGCGGCTGCACCGCTTTTCTCGGCGCCAGCCACAGGATGCCCTGGAACGAACTGAGCGATCCTGGCGCCGAGCGCTGCGCGCGCCGTTGCGACGACATTGCGCTTGGTGCTGCCGCCGTCGGTGATCAGCGCCTTGCAGTCCTTCAACTGAGAGAAGACCGCCTGGAATTGGCCCACTGGCGTTGCCACCAGAACGACATCGGCGTCGCGAGCAGCGCTGGCGACATCCGCTGCGGTCGAATCGATGATACGGCGCTCGCGCGCGAGATCGAGGTTGGCGCGATTACGCCCAACGCCGACCACGTGACTGACTTTCTTCGCCTGCTTCAGCGCGAGCGCGAACGAGCCGCCGATCAGCCCCACGCCGATGACGGCGAGGCGCATTTAGTCTTTGAGGCTGGCCGCGAGCGCGGCGAGGAATTTCTCATTCTCCTGCGCAGTGCCGATGGTCACGCGCAGGTGCTCGGGCAACTGGTAGCCGCCACCCACGGGCCGAACGATGACGCCACGGCGCAGCAAGCGTTTGAAGATCTCCGCGGCCTTGCCCACCTTGATGGTGAGGAAGTTGCCGTGCGAGGGGATGAAGTCGAGCCCGAGGCCGCGCGCGCCCTCCTCGAGCTGGCGCATGCCGCGCAGGTTCTCGGCGTAGCTGCGCGCGACAAACTCCATGTCGTCGAGCGCCGCGGTCGCGGCGACGAGCGCGATGCTGTTCACGTTGAACGGCTGCCGCACGCGGTTCATGATGTCCGCGACTGATCCATGCGCGAGCGCATAGCCCACGCGCAGGCCTGCAAGGCCGTAGGCCTTCGAGAACGTTCGGGTGATGATCAGGTTCGGATGCCGCTTCAGCCATTTCACGCTGTCAGCGCGCAGGTCGGGCGCGAGGTATTCGTTGTAGGCCTCGTCCAGCACGACGAGTACACGCTCGGGCACGCGGCGCAGGAAGGCTTCCATCTGGTCGGGGCGAGCGAAGGTGCCCGTCGGGTTGTTGGGGTTCGCCACCCAGATCACGTAGGTCTCGTCGTCGACGGCCTTGGCCATCGACTCGAGGTCGTGCCCGTAATTCACCGCCGGGATCACGATCGAGCGCGCGCCGCGCGCCTGTGTCGCCAACGGATACACCGCGAAAGCGTGCTGCGACATCACCGCGGCGCGGCCGGGCCCGAGGAAGGCGAGCGCGACGAGCTCGAGCACGTCGTTCGAGCCGTTGCCGAGCACGATCGAAGGCATGTCGACGCCGTAGTGCGTCGCGAGCGCCTGCTTCAGCTCGAAGCCGTTACCGTCCGGATAGCGCGCGATCTCACCGAGCGCTGCGTCGATCGCGGCGCGCGTGCGCGGGCCGATGCCGCGCGGGTTTTCGTTCGAGGCAAGCTTGACGATCGAACCGACTTCCATGCCCATCTCGCGCGCGAGCTCGGAAATTGGCTTGCCCGGCTGATACGGCGCGATCGAGCGGACATAGGAGGGAGAGAGCTCGCAGGGATCGATGAGCATTAGCCTCAGTTTCCTCTACTCGCGACCGGATAAGAGCCGAGCACCTTAAGGAATGGAGCCTTCGCTTGCAGATCGGCGATTGCCTTGGCCACCGGCGCATCTTTCTGGTGGCCTTCGACGTCGATGAAGAAGACGTATTCCCAAAGCGCAGAACGACTGCGCGAGGGGCGCGATTCGATGCGAGTCATGCTGACCTTATTTTCCGCGAGCGGCGTGAGGAGCGCATGCACGGCGCCCGGCTTGTTTTCCGCCGACATGACGAGCGACGTGCGGTCTTTGCCGCTCGGCGCCGCATCCAGTTGGCCGAGGACGAGGAAGCGCGTGGTGTTGTTCGCCTGGTCTTCGATCGAGCTCGCGAGCACTTTCAATCCGTAGCGCTCGGCTGCCGCTTCGCCGGCGATCGCGGCAGCGCCCTTCTCCTTGGCCGCGCGTCGCGCGGCTTCGGCGTTGGAAGCCACGGCAACACGCTCCGCTTTCGGCAGGTGCTGGCCGAGCCAGCCGTTGCACTGCGCGAGGGATTGCGAGTGCGAATACACGCGCCGGATCCCTTTGAGCGGTCCCTTGGCGAGCAGGTTCTGCTGCACACGGAGCTCGATCTCGCCACAGACTCGCAACGGCGTGGTGAGAAGCAGGTCGAGCGTGCGTCCGACAACGCCTTCGGTGGAGTTTTCCACGGGGACGACCGTGAACTGCACGGCTCCCGCCTCGCATTGGCGGAATGCCTCGTCCACGGACGCGGTCGGCTGCGCCTCGACCGCACGGCCAAAGTGCTGTCGCACGGCCTGCTCGCTGAACGTTCCTGCAGGGCCGAGGTAAGTCACGCGGATGGCTTCCTCGAGGCCGCGGCACGCGGAGATGACCTCGCGGAAGACACCGGTGACTCGCTCGGCGGCGAGCGGCCCGGGATTCGTCTTCGTCATGCGGCGCAGGATTTCCGCCTCGCGCTCGGGCCGGTATACGGCCGCGCCCTTCTTGAGCGCACCGATGCGGCCGGCAAGGCCGGCGCGGCGGTTGACGAGAGCTAGGAGCTCGTCGTCGAGCGCGTCGATCCGGCGGCGAAGCTTCTCGAGGTCATCCGCCATCAGCCGGTAAATAGCGCACCGCCAGCACGCCGTGCGTGTGGCTCAGCTCATCGATCACCTCTTTGCCTACCGCGGTGTCGGCATCGACGAGGGTGTACGCCATTTCTCCCTTGGACTTGTTCAGCATGTTATGGATGTTGATTTTGCGTTTTCCCAGCGTGTGCGAGATGCGCCCCAGCATGTCGGGCACGTTGGCATTGGCGATGGCGAGGCGATACGGCGCCTCGCGCGGCATCTGCGCGTCGGGAAAATTCACCGCGTTCTGCAGATTGCCGTGCTCGAGATAGTCGCGCAGCTCGTCCACCACCATGACAGCCGAATTGTCCTCCGCTTCCGCGGTGGACGCTCCGAGGTGCGGCAGGGCGATCACGCCCTCCTTCCCCAAGAGCTCGGTGCTCGGAAAATCGGTCACGTACCACTTGAGACGGCCGCTCTCGAGCCCCTTTAGCACCGCTTCATCCGAAACGACGCCTTCGCGCGAGAAATTGAGCAGCACCGCCCCCTGGCGGAAATGATCGATGTTCTTCGCATTGACGAGGTGCCTGGTCTTCTCGACGAGCGGTACGTGCAGCGTCACGAAATCGCTGGACTTGAGGATCTCGTCGATCGAGTTGGCGCGCTTCACCTGCGAGGGCAGGCTCCACGCCGCCTCGACGGTGATGTGCGGGTCGTAGCCCTGCACGTTCATGCCGAGGCGGATCGACGCGTCGGCCACCAGGCTGCCGATCTTGCCCAGGCCAATCACGCCGAGCGTGTGACCGGGCAGCTCGAAGCCGGCGAACTGTTTCTTGCCGCCCTCGACGGTTTTGTTGAGGTCGCCGTTCCCGTCCAGCGTCCTGACGAAGTCGAGCGCAGGTCCGAGATTCCGGGCGGCGATCAGCATGCCGGCGAGCACGAGCTCCTTCACCGCGTTCGCATTCGCGCCGGGCGCGTTGAACACCGGGATGCCGCGCTTCGAGAGCGCCGGGACAGGGATGTTGTTCACGCCGGCGCCCGCGCGCCCGACGGCGCGCAGCGACGGACCGAATTCAAACTTGTGCAGATCCTGCGAGCGCACGAGGATGCCCCAGGGATCCTTGGATTCCTTCACCACCGCGTAGCGATCGGCCGGGAAGCGCTTCAGCCCGACTTGCGCAATGGCGTTGATGACGAGGATTTCGCACTTCTTCTTAGCCATGGCGCTTCTCAAAATCCTTCATGTACTCGACCAGGCGCTGCACGCCTTCGATCGGCATCGCGTTGTAGATGGAGGCGCGCATGCCGCCCACGGAGCGATGGCCCTTCAGCTGCACCATGCCCGCCTTCGAGGCGCCCTTCAGGAATTCCTCATCCAGCTTGGCATCGCGCAGCGTGAAGGGCACATTCATGCGCGAGCGATCTTCCTTCGCGACCGGATTGCCGTAGAACTGGGTCGCGTCCAGAAAGTCGTAGAGCAGCTTCGCCTTGGCGACGTTGCGCTTCTCGATCTCCTGCACGCCGCCGAGCGCCTTCAGCCACTTGAACACCAGGCCGGCGATGTACATGGAGTACGTCGGCGGCGTATTCAGCATCGACTCGGCTTCGGCCTGCTTCTTATAGTCCATCACGCTCGGCGTGTGCTTCTCGGCTTTGCCGATCAAGTCCTCGCGCACGATGACGATCGTCAGGCCCGCCGGACCGACGTTCTTCTGCGCGCCGGCGTAGATCAGCCCGTATTGGCCGACATCGATTGCGCGGGACATGAAATGCGACGAAGCGTCGGCGACGATCGGCACCGGCGATTGCGGCAGCGCGTGGTATTCGACGCCACCGATGGTCTCGTTCGAGCAGAAGTGGACGTAGGCTGCGTCCTTGCGCACGTCCCACTTCTTCGGCGCATAGGTGAACTTCTTGTCTTCCGACGACGCAGCGATATGCACATCGCAGAATGCTTTCGCTTCCTTGATCGCCTTCCCCGACCATTCGCCAGTCGCGACGTAGTCGGCCTTGCCCTTGCCCGCGAGCAGGTTGAGCGGCACCTGTGCGAACTGCAGCGTCGCGCCACCGGCGAGGAACAACACCTTGTAGCTCGCTGGGATGGCGAGGAGCTCGCGCAGGTCTTTTTCAGCTTCCACGGCTATGCCGATGAACTCCTTGCCGCGATGGCTCATCTCCATCACCGACATCCCGCTGCCGTGCCAGTCGAGCATTTCGTCGCCGGCACGGGATAGGACCTCCGCGGGGAGCATTGCGGGCCCCGCGCTGAAATTGAAGATGCGGGACATTAGTGGACTGTGGGGCCGCTGTCCGAAGGAGGTGAAGGCGGTTCCGACGCGGGTTCCTCATGGCTGTCGCCGTTGCCGCCATGCCCCCCATTGCCGTTTCCATTGCCGTTGCCGCCGAGATCGCGCTCTTCGATGCGCTCGATGCCGGCCAGCTTCTCTCCCTCGGAAAGCGAAATGAGCGTGACGCCCTGCGTGGAGCGTCCCTGCTCGCGGATCTGACCGACGCTCGTGCGGATGAGCACGCCACCGGTGGAGATCAACATCACTTCGTCGTGCTCCTCGACCAGGACCGCGCCGACGACGGCGCCATTGCGCTCGGAGGTCTGGATCGAGATCACGCCCTGCCCGCCGCGCCCGTGGCGCGGGTACTCGCCGATAGGCGTGCGCTTGCCGAAGCCGTGCTCAGTCGCAGTGAGTACGCCCTTGGATTCATTGTTGGCGGCCAGCATGCACACGACGCGCCCGCCCTCGCCGAGCTTCATGCCCCGCACGCCCGTCGCCTGGCGGCCCATTGGGCGCACGTCGCCTTCCTCGAAGCGCACCGCCTTGCCTTCGGACGAGAAAAGCATGACGTCGTATTTGCCGTCGGTCAGCGCGGCGCCAACGAGATAGTCGCCCTCGTCCAAACCCACGGCGATGATGCCGCTTGGGCGCGGGCGCGAGAACTCGTCGAGCGGCGTCTTCTTCACGGTGCCGTGCGAGGTCGCCATGAAGACGAAGTGGTCCTGGTCGAACTCCTTTACCGGCACGACCGCCGTGATCTTCTCGCCTTCCTCCATGGGGAACAGGTTGACGATCGGCTTGCCGCGGGCCGCGCGGCTGCCGGCCGGCACCTCGAACACTTTGAGCCAATAAAGCTTGCCGCGATTCGAGAAGCAAAGCAGGTAGTCGTGAGAGTGGGCGACGAAGAGGCGCTCGATGAAATCGTCCTCCTTCATCGTCGTCGCCAGGCGCCCGCGGCCGCCGCGCCGCTGCGCGCGGTACTCGGCGAGCGGCTGCCCTTTGACATAGCCGCCATGCGAGAACGTCACCACCATGTCCTGTGGCGCGATCAGGTCCTCGATCGAGATGTCCTCGGCGACGGTGACGATTTCGCTCTTCCTCTTGTCGCCGAAGGCTTCCTTCAAGCCCTTGAGCTCGTCGCCGATGATCCGCGTGATGCGCGCGGGCTTCGCCAGGATGTCGAGAAGGTCCGCGATGACCGCGATCACTTCCTTGTACTCGTCGCGGATCTTGTCGCGCTCGAGGCCCGTCAGGCGCTGCAACCGGAGCTCGAGGATCGCCTGCGCCTGCTCCTCGGACAGGTGGTACCCATCGGCCTTGAGGCCGTAGGCGGGATTCAGTCCTTCCGGCTTGAACTGCGCCGCCGGCTTGTCGCCGATCATCGTGCGCACGAGGTCGGAAGGCCACGCGCGCTCCAAGAGACCGCGCTTCGCATCGGCCGGTGATGGCGCCTTCTTGATGAGATCGATCACCACGTCGACGTTCGAGAGCGCGACCGCAAGACCTTCCAGCACGTGGCCGCGGGCGCGCGCCTGGCGCAGCTGGAACACGGTGCGGCGGGTGACGACCTCGCGCCGGTGCGCGATGAACGCCTCGATCAGCTCCTTGAGGTTGAGGAGCCGCGGCTGCCCGTCGACGAGCGCCACCATATTCATATGGAAGGCATCCTGCAGCTGCGTGGTCTTGTAGAGGTTGTTGAGCACGACCTCCGGGATCTCGCCGCGCTTCAACTCGATCACGACACGCATGCCGTCCTTGTCGGACTCGTCGCGGATGTCAGAGATGCCCTCGATGCGCTTCTCGGTGACGAGTTCGGCGATCTTCTCGAGGAGCGCCTTCTTGTTTACCTGGTAGGGCAGCTCGTCGACGATGACAGCCTGGCGATCGCCCTTGCCGATCTCTTCGAAGTGCGTGCGGGCGCGGACCACCACGCGTCCGCGACCCGTGCGGTAGCCCTCATGGGCACCGGCGATGCCGTAGATGATTCCGGCGGTGGGAAAATCGGGGGCGGGCATCCGCTTGATGATGTCTTCGATAGCGCAGCTTGGGTGCTCGAGCACGTGCAGCGCCGCATCGACGACCTCGCCCAGGTTGTGCGGCGGGACGTTGGTCGCCATGCCGACGGCGATGCCCGAAGAACCGTTCACGAGCAAGTTGGGTACCCGCGTTGGCAGGACGACCGGTTCGCGCTCCTTGCCGTCGTAGTTCGGGACGAAATCGACTGTTTCTGCCTCGATGTCGGCCAAGAGCTCAGACGCGAGCTTTTCAAGCCGGCACTCGGTGTATCGATAGGCCGCGGCCGAATCGCCGTCGACCGAACCGAAATTGCCCTGGCCGTCGATCAGCGGGTAGCGCATGGAAAAGTCCTGCGCCATGCGCACCAGCGCTTCATAAGTGGCCGCGTCGCCGTGCGGGTGGTACTTGCCCAGGACGTCTCCGACGATGCGCGCGCACTTCACGTAGGGGCGGTTCCAGACGTTGTTCGCCTCGTGCATGGCGAACAAAACCCGGCGATGGACGGGCTTCAGGCCGTCCCTGACGTCCGGTAGCGCACGCCCCACGATCACGCTCATCGCGTAGTCGAGGTACGAACGCCGCATCTCCTCCTCGAGTGAAATCGGGAGGGTTTCTTTGGCGAAGGATTCCATGCGAGAAGAGGCTCAAATTTTATCATGCACCGCATTGCAAAAATCCCGCGCAAGCGGCGGTTTTCCCTCGTAAAATCGCCTTGTAAGCGAAGTTGCGCCTGTGCTTAAATGGCGCCCAGTCTCGACGCAAAAAAAGAGGGGGAGGAAATGAAAAAGACGACGCTCATCCTGGCGCTTTCTGCTGTCCTCGCCGCGTGCGCGACCGAGGAAGCGCAGAAGCCCGCTGCAACCGCGCCGAAGCCCGCTCCGGCATCGCCCGCACCTGCACCGGCACCCGTGCCGCGCGCGACGCAGGACATGCAGATCGGTCAAGGTGGCGCTGCCCCGGCGCCGAAGAAGCCCGCAGTCGTCAACCTCGCGTCGACCGGCCTCTTCGAGTTCAACAAGGCCACGCTCACGAACGAGGCGAAGGGCACCCTTGACCGAGAGGTCATTGGGAAGCTCAAAGAATTCGGCCAGATCCGCTATATCAACGTGGGCGGCCACGCCGACCGGCTCGGCTCCGCCCAGTACAACCAGAAGCTCTCCGAGCGCCGCGCCGATGCCGTGCGCGCCTATCTCATCTCCAAGGGCGCCGACGCTTCGCACGTCGAGACGCTTGGCTTCGGCAAGACGACGCCGGTCAAGTCCTGCCCCGACCAGAAGGATCGCAAGGCCCTGATCGAGTGCCTCGCGCCCAACCGCCGCGTCGTGGTCGAAATCCAGGGCACCCCGAGATAACTAACAGCTTTATTGTTTTCCCCCGCTGGCTCGTTCCCATCGAGCCGGCGGACCGCGTCCTGTCCGACCACGCCGTCGCCGTACGCGACGGCAAGATCGAAGCGTTGCTGCCTGCGGCGGAGGCGCGCCAGCGGTTCAGCGGCTACGAGTCCGTAGTACTCGACGAGCACATCCTCATTCCGGGGCTCGTCAACGCCCATACACATGCCGCGATGACCTTGATGCGCGGGCTCGCCGACGACCTGACCCTGATGAGCTGGCTGCAGGAGCACATCTGGCCGGCCGAGAAGCGGCACGTCTCGCCGGACTTCGTGCGCGATGGAACGCTCCTCGCGTGCGCGGAGATGCTCCGCGGCGGCATCACCTGCTTCAACGACATGTATTTCTTTCCCGATGCCGCGCTCGAGTCGGCGCTCGAAGCGGGCATGCGTTCGTCGCACGGCATCATCGTGATCGAATTTCCTTCCGCCTACGCCGTCGACGCCGCCGACTACATTCGCAAAGGCCTTGAGCTGCGCGATCGCTACCGCGACGAGCCGCTTGCCTCGTTCACGCTCGCACCGCACGCCCCGTACACGGTATCGGATGCGAGCTTCCGGCAAATCGCCACGCTGGCGGCCGAGCTCGATCTTCCCGTGCACGTGCATATACATGAGACCGAGCACGAAGTGCAGGCTTCGCTCACCGAACACGGCGTACGGCCGATCGAGCGGCTGCGCCGGCTGAACCTGCTCGCACCCAATCTCATCTCGGTGCATTCCGTACACCTCACCGCGGACGAGATCGCGCTCCTCGCGCGGCATGGCTGCAGCGTCGCGCACTGCCCTTCATCCAATTTGAAGCTCGCCAGTGGCTTCGCGCCCATCGCGCGGCTTGCAGCCGCCGGCGTCAACATCGCGCTCGGCACCGATGGCGCGGCGAGCAACAACCGGCTCGACCTGTTCGCGGAAATGCGCCTCGCGGCGCTGCTCGCGAAAGCTGTCGCCGGCGATGCGCAGGCGATGCCCGCGCATGCGGCGCTGCGGGCGGCGACGCTCGGCGGCGCCCAGGCGCTGGGCCTTGCCGATCGCATCGGCTCGATCACCGAAGGCAAGGCCGCCGATCTCACCGCCGTGGCATTGCGCGGCCCGGAGCTCGCACCGTGCTTCGATCCGGTCTCCCATCTCGTCTATGCAGCGGGACGCGAGCACGTAAGCGACGTCTGGGTCGGGGGTGAAGCGCGCGTACGAGAGGGCAAATTGCTCAACGAAGCCTTTTCTCGTTTGGAAAATCGCGCGCGCTTGTGGCAGAATGCGCTCGGCTCTCTCGCAGGGTCTTGATCCAAATGGATTTTTCAGGGGGACGCATGAAGATGAAGAACATCTCGGTGCTTGCAATCGCGATCGCTTTCGCGGCCGGCTGCGCCACCGACGAAGCGACGAAACCCGCGGCCACGGCAGCGCCGAAGCCTGCTGCCCCCGCCCCCGCGCCCGCCCCGGCGCCGCAACCGGTCCAGGCAGTGAAGCCGGTGGAAGCACCGAAGCCCAAGCCGGTTGCCGAAAAAGTGACGTTCGCTTCCGACGTGCTCTTCGATTTCGACAAGTCGGTGGTAAAGCCTGAAGGAAAGGCGAAGCTCGACGATCTCTCCGGCAAGGTGCGCGGCATCAGTCTGGAAGTCGTGATCGCGATCGGCCACGCCGACTCGATCGGCAGCGATGCCTACAACCAGAAGCTTTCAGTGCGCCGCGCCGAGTCGGTGAAGGCCTACCTCGTCTCCAAGGGAATCGAGGCGAACCGCGTCTACACCGAAGGCAAGGGAAAGAAGCAGCCCGTGGCGGACAACCGTACGAAGGAAGGCCGCGCCAAGAACCGCCGTGTAGAGATCGAAGTCATTGGTACACGACGCCTCTAGCCGTCAATAGTCTTACACGCCCATGAGAACCCCGCTTCGGCGGGGTTTTTGTTTTGCGGCACATGAATTGCTGATCCATCTGGACCATGCCGAGCTGATCCGCCTGGCACGGCAACGTTTAGACCTTCGTTAAGGAGACGAGGATGGACAAAGCAATTCTGGCAGTGCTTATCGCCGCGCTGGCCGGCGGAGCGTACGCTCAGTCGAACTACACGACCAGCAATGACGTGCCTAAGAGCACCGCGCCGCAACCGGCAGGTGCGACGGCGCGTATCGGCAGCCCGCCGCCCGCCCCTGGCTATGTCGGTTCCGGCGCCGGTGTCGTCGCAACGAGCCCGTTTGGCCTTTGCTGGCACGGCGGCGCGGAGTGGACGCCCGACAAGGCGGCTGCGCCGTGCGACATGACGCCGACCGCTTCTGCCCCAGTGGCGCCCGTTGCCGCGGCTCCCGCGCCAGCGCCCGAGCCGCAAGCGCTGGCAGCAACTGAACCGGCAGCGCCGGTTATCGAGAAGATCACGCTCAACGCGGACGTGCTTTTCCCGTTCAACAGTGCCGAGCTCCTGCCCGGCGGCCAGACGAAGCTCGACCAGCTCGCGCAGGATGCGCGAGGCGCAAATGTCGACCGGGTGGTGCTGACCGGCCACGCCGACCGCATCGGCTCCGAGGATTACAACCAGCAGCTCTCCGAGGAGCGCGCACAGGCCGTGGCTGATTACCTGGCGCAGAAAGGCGTCGACTCGACCCGTATCACCGCCGAAGGCAAGGGCAAGAGCGATCCGGTTACCGGCAGCGAGTGCAACAACCTGGGTAAGGACAGCAACAAGAACCAGAAGCTGATCGCGTGCCTGCAGCCCGATCGTCGCGTGGACGCCGAGCTGCTTGGCAGCCGCGACTCGACCGCATCGACCGGCTCTGCTTCGACGTCGTCCGCCGGCTCGACCTCGAATAGCTCCAGCACGGGAAGCGCAAGCGGCTCGTCCTCGAGCGAATCGGGATCGACGACCAACAAGTAATCGTTCTTCGCTGCAAAACGAAGCCCCGCTTTGGCGGGGCTTTTTTTTGGGACAATGGCTCGATGAACGCCGATCCGGCCGAGCTCGAGAAATTCAGCCAGCTCGCCTCGCGCTGGTGGGACCCGCACGGCGAGTTCCGTCCGCTGCACGAGATCAACCCCCTGCGCCTCGACTGGATCGACGGGCGCGCGCATCTCGCTGGCAAGCGCGTGCTCGACGTCGGTTGCGGCGGCGGCATCCTGGCCGAGGCGATGGCCGGGCGCGGTGCCCGCGTCACGGGCATCGATCTGGCGGAGAAGCCGCTGCGCGTCGCCGAGTTGCACCTTCTGCAAAGCCAGGCGCATGTTACGTACGAACAGGTCAGCACCGACGAGTATGCCGAGCGCCATGCGGGCGAATTCGATGTCGTGACGTGCATGGAGCTCCTCGAGCATGTGCCCGATCCGGGCAGTATGGTGGCCGCCTGCACACGCCTGGTACGACCCGGCGGCCAGGTTTTCTTCTCCACGATCAACCGCAATCCCAAGTCCTACCTCTTTGCCGTGATCGGCGCCGAGTACATCCTGCGGCTGCTGCCAAAGGGAACGCACGACTACGCACGGTTCATCAAGCCGTCGGAGCTTTCGCGCTTCGCACGCGACGCGGGCCTGCGCGTGGCAGAACTGATCGGCATGACCTACAACCCGCTCACGCAGCGTTATCGGCTCGAAGCGGACTGCGACGTGAACTACCTCCTGCGCTGCGTGCGTGACCCATAGGCGACCCGCACAAGCAGCGCTGTTCGATTTCGACGGCACGTTCGCCGACACCGCGCCCGATCTCGCGGCAGCGGTCAACACCATGCGCACGAAGCGCGGCCTCGAGCCGCTTCCGTCCGACACGGTGCGCCCCTACGCGTCCATGGGAGCTCGCGGCCTGTTGCGCATTGGCTTCGATATGACTCCGGAGCACGCCGATTACGCAGCGATGAAAGACGAGTTCCTCGTCAACTACGCCGCCGCGATCTGCGTTCACACTCGCCTCTTCGACGGCATGCATGACCTCATCGGCGAGCTGACCGCGCGAAGCATCATCTGGGGCATCGTGACCAATAAGGCGACGCGCTTCACTTCGCCGCTGGTGCGCGAGCTCTCGGTCACCCCGGCGTGCGTCGTCTGCGGCGACTCGACGCCGCATCTCAAGCCGCACCCGGCGCCGCTGCTGCTCGCGGCCAAGCAGCTCAAGCTTTCGCCCGCCGACTGCGTCTACGTCGGCGACGACCTGCGCGACATCCAGGCGGCGCGTGCCGCGGGCATGCGCTGCGTCGCTGTGGAATACGGCTATCACGGTGCCGACAATCCAGGACCACAGACCTGGAATGCCGACGCGATCATTTCCCATCCTCGACAACTGCTGGAGCACCTATGAAAGCTGTCGCGCAAACCGGAACCGATATCGCCTCGCTCAACGACATCGAGCTGCCGAAGCCCACGCCGACCGGGCGCGATCTCCTCGTCAAGGTCGAGGCGGTCTCCGTGAACCCGGTGGACACGAAGCAACGCAAGGCAGGCAGCCCGACGCCGCGCGTCCTAGGCTGGGACGCTGCAGGCACCGTGGCTGCGGTGGGTCCCCAAGTCACGCTATTCAAGCCGGGCGACGAGGTCTATTACGCCGGCGATGTCACGCGGCCCGGCTGCGACAGCGAGTACCACCTGGTCGACGAACGCATCGTCGGAGGCAAGCCGAAAAAGCTGGATTTCGCGCAAGCGGCCGCGATCCCTCTGACGGCGATCACGGCGTGGGAAGCGTTCTTCGATCGCATGAAGGTCCAGAAGGGACGATCGCTCCTCATCATCGGCGGCGCGGGCGGCGTCGGCTCGATCGGTATCCAGATCGCAAAGATCGCCGGGCTCAAGGTGCTGGCTACGGCCTCGCGGCCGGAAACCGTCGCATGGTGCAAGGAGCTTGGCGCCGATCACGTCATCGACCACCGCAAGCCGATGCGCCCGCAGATCGAGGCGCTCGGCATGAAGAACGTCGACTACATCGCGAACTTCAACGAGGTCGACGAGCACTGGGCGACGATCGGCGATCTCATCGCGCCGCAGGGCGCGATCGTGCTCATCGTCAGCAACAAGGCGCCGCTCAACGTCGACGCGGTTCGCGCCAAGAGCGCCGCGATCTGCTTCGAGCTCATGTTCACGCGGCCGCGTTTCCAGACGCACGACATGATCGAGCAGCACAAGCTCCTGAACCAGGTGGCCGACTGGCTCGATAGTGGAAAGCTGCGCGGCACGCTCAAGCAGACGCTGTCGCCGATCAACGCCGCGAACCTGCGCGCCGCGCACGCGAAGCTCGAGTCCGGAACCATGATCGGCAAACTCGTTCTAAAAGGTTGGTAAGGTAAAATGCACATTGATTCCGGGGGCGACCTGGTTTCGACGTGGGCAACGAAGCAGCGCAGGGCATGCCGAGGACCAGATCACCTCGTAAATCCAGTCTGGAAACACTACAAACGCCAACGACGAGCGTTTCGCTCTAGCCGCCTAATACCGGCTAGACGCTGCACTAGATTGCTGATGGTCTAGGCCCCGAAAGGGGTGCAGCGTCATTTACATCAGCCTCTCCTCCGGGTGTGGCCGCTTCGCCCGGGGGATCCGTCGAAGCGGCTAGCCGAGCGCAAGCCTGCCGGTGGGCGGGCGCGAAGCGAAGCTCAAACCACTAGGCTAAGCATGTAGTCCTGACTGTGTAGGGCTTACGGACGCGGGTTCGATTCCCGCCGCCTCCACCAATACCTATCGCCGAGCCCGCGCGGCGAGATTCGCGGCGAGCTTCGCCTCATAGTCCACCCACTCGTACTGGCGCCCTTCGCGGCGGCGCCCCGACGTCGCCCCGGTGTGCAGCACGCGGTGACAGGGCACGGCGAAAGCGAACCAGCTTCGCGAGCACGACTGGGCCACCGCGCGGATCGCCTTCGGTGCGCCAATGGCGGCAGCGATCTTGGTGTAGGTCGAGGTCTCGCCGAAGGGGATCTCGCGTACCGCGTTCCACACGCGCCGCTGCAGTTCCGTGCCGCGGATGTCGAGCAGCAGCGGAAAAGGACGCAACGGAGCCGCGATATACCGGGCGACCCGCGCCAGCGTGGCTTTCATTCCCTTTGCATCGAGGACGCGCTCAGCCTTGGGAAATCGCGCGCCGAGGTCGCGGACCAGCCGCGATTGCGTGCCGCGCACCATGATGGAGACGATGCCCTTGCTGCTCGAAGCGACGAGCAAAGCACCGAGGGCGCAGCGGCCGGTGGCGTAGCGGATTGTTTCTGGCGCGCGGCGGGTGAGCGGACCGTCCCGGAACATTGCGGTCTCCGTGGGTGAGTATGCCTGGATTCAGGCACTTAGCGCCGGAGGTCGAGGTAATCGTGACTCAGCCGTCACCGCCCGGCCTCAGGGAATCACTGATGGCCGATGTGATGAACCGCCCTTATCGTCCTGTCCACCATGACCCCCAGCGTTCTTCTCATAGATGCCGATGGCGAAGCGGTCAACACGCTCGCCTCTCTCCTGAGCGAAATCGGTTGCCGCGTTTCTTCCACGCTGGACCCACGACTGGCACTGGCCTTCGCGAGGATGTGCAAGCCGGATATCGCGTTCATCGGGCTCCGCATGCCGCACATGACCGGCTCCTACCTCGCCTCCATGCTGCGCGAAGAAAAAGCGCTGGACGACTGCGCGATGGTCGCGCTTTCCAAGCCAGGTAGCGAGCACGGGTGGCTGAGCGTGCGTGCAGACTTCCAGGGCATCCTCAGCAAGACCGCGACGCTGGACGAAGTCTCCGCTGCAATAGAGGTCTTCGCGGGCTGACGGCGCTCTGCCGCTACGGCGGTTGAGGGGTTATTCTTTCTCCCGAACCCCCGGGAGATCCGCTCAACCCATGATGATCATTGATTCGCAGGTGCACGCCTACGAGGCGAACACGCCGAAACGCCCCTGGCATAGCGCGCGCAACTGGCCGCCGAGCGCAACGGGCGACGAGACCGTCGCGGCAATGGACAAGCTCGGCATCGACGGCGCCATTTTCATCTCTGCCGCCTCGCTCTACCGCTACGACGCGAGCTATGCCGTCGAGGTGCAACGCAAGCACCCTGGGCGGTTCGCCATCGTGAAGCCCCTCGATCCGGATGATCCGGCAGTGGCAGACGTCGTCGCGGACTGGAAGAAGACGCCGGGTACGGTCGGCGTCCGCATCATGGTGACGAAGGAGCCCGGTCGCGATCGCCCAGCGACCGATCCGGGCCTCGACCGGATCCTGCGCGCGGCGCTGCGCTACGACTTCCCGGTGAACATGCTGTGCTGGGGCAACCTCGAGGTGGGCACGGCGCTGGTCGACCGCCATCCCGACGTGCGATTCATCATCGATCACCTCGGCATCCTGCAGCCGCACGCGCCACCCGCGCCGCCGGAGCCCTGGGCAGAACTGCCGAAAGTGCTGGCACTCGCCAAGCGGCCGAATGCGGTGATCAAGGTGAGCGGTGCCTGCACGCTGGCGAAGGAGCCGTATCCGTTCCCCGATATCTGGGACCCGCTCAAGCGCGTGTTCGACGCCTGGGGCTTCGACCGATGCCTCTGGGGCACGGATTGGACGCGCGCTTTCGCGGTGGTCAACTATGAACAGGCAACCAAGCCGTTCCTGGAAACGAAGCGGCTCAGCGAGAGTGAACGCGCCATGCTGATGGGCGGCGCCTGCGCCAAGGCCTACGGCTGGTCGCCGAAGAAAAACCGCTAAAGGGAGGAAGACATCGTGGTGAAGGCAATCCTTGTTCTGCTGCTCAGCGCGACCTCCGCGGTTGCGCAGACGTATCCGACGAAGCCGATCCGCATCCTGATCGCGCAGGCGCCCGGCAGCGCGACCGACGTCATCAGCCGCGTGGTCGGCAACCGCCTGTCGGAAGGACTCGGCCAGCCGGTGATTATCGAAGCGAAGCCGGGCGCCGGCGGCGCGCTCGGGACAGAGGCGGCTGCGCGCTCCGCACCCGACGGCTACACGCTCTTCATGGCGAACAACTCCACGCACGGCTCGAACCCGGCGCTTTATCCGAAGCTGCCGTACGACGCGGTCAACGACTTCGCGCCGATCAGCATGGTGGCGAGTGTTCCGTACGTGCTGGTCGTCAACCCGTCGATGCCGGTCAACACCGTGGGCGAGCTCATCAAGATGGCGAAAGCGCAGCCGGGCAAGATCAACTACGCCTCGGCCGGCAACGGAAGTACGCACCAGTTCTGCGCCGAGCTCCTCAAGAACATGGCGAGCATCGATCTCGTCCACGTGCCCTACAAGGGTTCGCCTCCCGGCGTCGCCGCGGTCGTCGCGGGCGAAGTCGGCGTGATGTTTGCGAACCTGACCGACATCGGCGGCCAGCTCAAGGGCGGGAAAGTGAAACCGCTCGCGGTCACCAGCGCTTCTCGCAACTCGCATCTCCCGCAGACGCCGACGCTCGCCGAAGCCGGCCTGCCGGGATTCGAGATCCTTTCCTGGTTCGCGCTCGTCGCTCCCGCCGGCACTCCCGCCTCGGTCATCAAGCAGCTCAACGGCGAGACTGTGAAGGTCCTTGCGCGCGATGACATCAAGTCGACGCTCGGAGCACAAGGCTTGACGGTCTTCTCGAGCACGCCCGAGGAGGTCACCGCTCACATCAAGAGCGAGGTCGCCAAGTTCACGCGCATCGCCAAGGCGGCGGGGATCAAGGCGGAGTAAGCCCAAAAGAAAAGCCCGGATCGGCGTTCGCCTGTTTCCGGGCTTGGTGTCTCAGATCCCGAGGAGGAGGTGAAACGAGACAGCGCCAAGTTACGCGCTCGCTCGCAAGCCCGCCGTGGCATATGTCGCGCCGCCTAGGGGGACCAGACCGCCGGGGCTCGGCGGTGGATGGACGGCAAACCCGGATGTGACTTTCGCCCGGGAGATAATGCGCCTGTGAGAACCGCTACCAAACGGCAACCCGCGCTGATCGACCTAGCGCAGGCGAGGTTCGAGAACACGTTCGTGCGCGACCTGCCGGCTGACCCGGTGCCTATCAACATCCCGCGCCCCGTGAGCAACGCCGCCTACACACGCGTCGAGCCGACACCTGTAGCGGCTCCGAAGCTGCTTGCCTGGTCAGACACCATGGGCGAATTCCTCGGCCTATCGCGACCTGGCCCGGAGGCGGTGGAAGTGCTCGGCGGCAATCGCGTCCTGCCCGGGATGCAGCCCTACGCGGCGCGCTACGGCGGCCATCAGTTCGGCCACTGGGCCGGCCAGCTTGGCGATGGCCGCGCGATCACGCTCGCGGAAATGCTCGCCGCCGACGGCTCACGGCAGGAACTCCAGCTGAAAGGCGCGGGCAAGACACCCTACTCGCGCACCGCCGACGGTCGCGCTGTGTTGCGCTCTTCCTTGCGCGAATTCGCGTGCAGCGAGGCAATGTTCCATCTCGGCGTGCCGACGACGCGGGCTCTCTGCCTTATCGGCACCGGCGATGCCGTGATCCGCGACATGTTCTACGACGGCCATCCGGCGCCGGAGCCGGGCGCAATCGTCTGTCGGGTGGCGCCCACGTTCGTGCGCCTCGGCAATTTCCAGATCCTCACCGCGAACGACGAGACCGACGCGCTGAAGCGCCTCGCCGACTACGTGATCCGCGATCACTTTGCCGGTCTCAGCTACGCCGCCTGGTACCAGGAAATCTGCCGGCGCACGGCTCTGCTGATGGTGGATTGGATGCGCCTCGGCTTCGTCCACGGCGTTATGAACACCGACAACCTCTCGATCCTCGGCGTGACCATCGACTACGGCCCTTACGGCTGGCTCGAGGGCTACGACCCGATGTGGACGCCGAACACGACCGACGCGCAGGGACGCCGCTATTGCTACGGCAACCAGCCCGGCATCGCGCAGTGGAACCTGGCACGGCTCGCCGAGGCGTTGTTGCCGATCGTCGAGCGCGAGAAGCTCGAGGAGGGCCTCAATCTCTACGCCGACACCTTCAACGAAGCATGGCGCAGCGCGCTCACGCAAAAGCTGGGGCTCGAATCGCCGGACGAGGAGCTCGCTTCGGAGGCCCTGGAAGCGCTTGCCGAATGCGAAACCGATTTCACCATCTTCTTCCGGCAGCTTGCGCGTGTGCCACTCGCTGGCAGCGACGACGAGTTGCTGGCCCCGCTGCGCACTGCCTTCTATGCCGATGATGCGCCGCACGAACGGTTGGTGGCGTGGCTGCGGCGCTATGTGAAAAAAGTCGCGGCCGATCGCGCCGCGCGCATGGACCGCGTCAATCCGAAATACGTCTTCCGCAACTATCTCGCCCAGCAAGCGATCGACGCAATGGCGGGCGGCGACGCATCGGTGCTGGAACGGCTCATGCGAGCGCTCGAGCGTCCCTACGACGATCAACCGGAATTTGAGGAATTTGCCGCACGGCGACCCGAATGGGCGCGCCACAAGGCGGGCTGTTCTGCGCTATCGTGTAGCTCATGAACCTGCGCTCATATCTCGCGATCGCTGCAATCGCGGCCAGCCCGGCATTCGCGCAGCAGCAGCAAGGCGCGCCACAGAAGACCACCGAGCAGCAAGCACGCTCTTACGTCGCGAGCGCGTTCATCACGGGTGCAGCACCGGTGATCATGAGCCAGAAGGTGAGCGTTTCCCCTGCCCTGCGCCAGCACTTGAGCCTGGAACCGGACGCTGACGGCCCCGCCGTCTACAAGGCGATGATGAACATCACCGGCGGCAAGCCGGTGACCGTGCGCCGCGCGGCGGCGGATGAAATTTCGGCATCCGAGGCGCCGGCGCCGGTTTCCCAGCAGCCGATATTCGCCGTGGAAGCGGGAAGTGCAACGCTGATCGTTCAGTACGACCTCGGGCACGACAACATTTCGTTCGTCGGGCTGCCCGGCGCAGTCGCGACCTCAGCCCCGGTGATGGCGCCGACACCGCCCGAGAAAGTGGCGGATACCCCTGTCGTTGTTCCGACGGCAGCGCCAGTACCGGCCGTTGGGACCGTGGTGCCGGCCGCAGGGACCGTGGTCGACGCCCCCAAACCAGCGCCGACGCCGGAGCAGAAGCCAATGCAGGTTGTAGAGCCCACGATTCCGCGCGCGGCGAAGCCGGCCCCCGCTGCTGCAGTCGCCCCGCGCCCGGCGCAGCCGGTGGTGATGATGCAGGAGCCGAAGCTCCCGCCGCTCAAGCCGAACGGGGCTTGCGTGATCAAGCCGGTGATGTCGGACCAGGATCTGGTGAATTGCGGCGCAACGCCGCGCTGACGCCGAAAGTACTATCCTTTAAGGCACGATAACTGCAGCACCTCCGGTGCCTTTTAACAGCACTGGAGGATTCATGAAGATCGTCAAGCCACTACTGATCGCATCCGCGATCGCGCTTGCTGCGGGACAGGCGTTCGCCGAGAAGGCGAAGGATGACCCGGGCTTCAACAAGCTCGACCGCAACAACGACGGCTGGCTCTCACGCAGTGAGGCGATGAAGAACTCGTACCTGCGCAAGAACTTCAAGGCCGCCGACAAGGACCACGACGGCAAGCTCTCGCGTACCGAGTATCTTGAAGCGATGACCAAGAAGGATATGGCCTCGCTGAAGAACAAGGTCACCGGCAACAAAGAGCAGAACGCCGCGACGGGCTCGAGCAGAGCGAAGTAACTCGTTATTCGCGGCTGCGGCGACGCAAGGCCGCGATGAGCGAGATCGTGCACACCGCGAGCGCCGCCACCACCGCCACTTTGGCGACGATGGCGGCCGCGGTGATCACATATCCGAGGGCTGCCCCCAGCATGCCGCATTAGGGCAGGCGGACCCGTCTGCCCGTTACACGGCGTGGGTTACGCGGCGTGAGCCGGTATGACCATGCCGCGCAAATTGCCCAGGCCGGTAAAAGCGAAGTCGATCTCGGGCTTGCGGCCGCTGATGATGTCGGCGACGGCGCGCCCGCTGCCGCACGAATGCGTCCAACCCAACGTGCCGTGTCCCGTGTTGAGGAAGAGATTCGAATAGCGCGTCGCGCCGATATACGGGACGTTTGACGGCGTTGCCGGCCGGAGTCCCGTCCAGAACTGCGCCCCGGCTGGGTCGCTCGCCCCGGGGAAGAGCTCGAGCACGCGGCGCAGGATCGCGCGGCAGCGAACGTCGTTCAGCTCAGTGCTATACCCATTCAGTTCCGCCGTTCCGGCGATGCGCAGGCGATCGCCCAAGCGCGAGAACACGAGCTTGTACTCGTCGTCGGTCATCGAGACGTTGTAGGCCCGGGCGGCATCCGCCACCGGCAGCGTCACGGAGTAGCCTTTGGCGGGATAGATGTTGAGGTGAATGCCGAGCGGCCGCGTGAAGAGCGGACTGTACGAGCCGAGGCAAACGAGATACGCATCGGCTTTCACCACTTCCTCGGTCAGGTCCGGCCGCTCGATGCGCACGCCTGCGACGCGGCTCCCTTCACGGGCAATCGCCAGCACGCGGGCGGCACGGAACTTCACGCCGCGCTCAGCCGCGAGCTTCGCCAGGCCCTGCGTGAACTTGTGAGCGTCGCCGGATTCGTCGGAGGGCGTCCAGCTGCCGCCGACTACCTTCGCATTGGCGAGCGCCGGCTCGATCGCGAGGCACTGCTCGCCGCTCACCATCTCGACGTCGCAGCCATGCTCGCGCATGACGCGCGCCGGTTCGACGGCGGCGTCGAGCTCACGCTGCGTGGTATAGAAATGCAGGATGCCGCGCGAGAGCTGGTCGTACTGGATGCCGGTCTCCGCGCGCAGCGCCTGCAGGCTCGAGCGGCTGTAGAGGCCGAGCGCGACGATCTGGCGGATGTTGTGGTGCGTGCGCGCGGGCAGGCATTCGCGCAGAAACGAAAGTCCCCACAGCCATTGGCGCAGCTCCGGACGCAGGCGGAAAAGAAGCGGCGCGTCTTCGCGTGCGAGCCACTTTAGGACCTTAAGCGGCGCACCCGGATTCGCCCAAGGCTCGGCATGCGACACCGAGATCTGGCCGCCGTTGGCGAACGAGGTTTCCATGCCGGCGGCGCTGTGGCGATCGATCACCGTCACTTCGTGGCCGGCTCTTCCGAGATACCAGGCGGATGCAACGCCGACGACACCGGCGCCAAGGACTACGACTTTCATGAGCGCACTCCTTCTCTGTGCGCCGCTCCCTCTGTCCGTTTACCTGAGAGATTCGGCCCGCAGCACCCGCTGCGCGGCCTTGCTCCTTCGGTGAGCGGATCACGGGATCCGCTGCTCTCCAGAATTCGGCTGTTCGTGCGCTCCAGCCTGGGTGCCTGAGCGGTTACGGGAGATTTTCGCCTTCGGCGCCGCCGCTGTCGTGTCGCGGCGACTCTCCTGGAACGCACATCGTGATTTTACGCTCAGTCGAGCGTGAAGCCCACTTTCATGGTCACCTGCCAGTGGGCCACCCTTCCGTTCTCGATCTCGCCGCGAGTGTCCATCACCTGGAACCAGCGCAGGTTGTGCAGCGTCTTCGAGGCCTTCTTCACCGCATTGGCAATGGCTTCCTCGAGCCCCTTCGGCGAAGAGCCGGTTAGCTCTATCGTTTTGTAAACGTGATTGGACATTGGCGCTCTCCTCTAGAAGAGTTGCTCGCTCGCAATGCGCGCGCCCGCGGCGAGCGCTTCGAGTTTCGCCCACATGATCGACGGGTGCACGCGGCGGTGGAATGGGCCCTGCGCGAAGCCGCAATCGGTCCCGGCCATCAGGTTCTCCGGCCCGATCAACTTGCCGACGCGCACCAAGCGCTCGGCGACGAGCTCGGGATGCTCGACGACGTTCGTGGCGTGGCTGATGACGCCGGGGGCGAGCTTTCGTCCTTTCGGCAGCTTCACTTTCTCCCACACGCGCCATTCGTGCTCATGGCGGGGATTCGCGCCTTCGATGAGATAGGTGCCCGCTTTCACTTTCAGAATGAGATCGACCACGTCCTTCAGCGGCACATCGGTCGTGTGCGGCCCGGGCCAGCTGCCCCAGCAGACGTGATATCGCACGCGCTCCTGCGGGATGTCCTCGAGCGCTTCGTTGAGCACATCGACATGCATCTCGACCCAGCGTCGGTAGTCCGCGAGGCTCGCCGGCGGCACCATCCGGTCGTAGGTGACGGCAAAGCGCGCGTCGTCGAGTTGCACGTACAGGCCGGCATCGACGATCGATTTGTACTCGGTGCGCATCGCTTTTCCGATCGCGCGGACGCAGTCTTCGTCGGTCTTGTAGTACTCGTTCTTGCGATCGGGGATCACGCTCGCCGGGGCAGCGACCGGAAGGAAGCCCTGCTTCACGCCCGCGGCCGCCAGCGCCGCCTTGAAATTCGTGATGTCGCGCTCGAGCTCCGCCTGGCCGGTGTATTCGATTGGCCCGGTGCATACCGCCAGCACGCCGGTCGCGCCGGCAGTCGCGGGCGGACCATCGGCGCGATCGAGCTCAGCATAGAACTCGGCGAAGCGCGTGCGATCGGCGCCGCGCGCAAAGGGATTGCCGCCCGCCGGCGCAGGCCGGCGCTCGAAGCCCGACAGCCGCTCGAGCGCGTACTGCGACCAGCTGATGGCTTTGCCGAATTCGCCGTCGCTCGGAACATCGATTCCCGCCTCGGCCTGGCGGCGCACCACGTCCTTCACCGATTCAGCGAGGCAGCGCTGGTACGCCTGCTCGTCGTAGGGCTCGCGCTTCTGCCGCGCGCGGATGAACTCGAGCAGCGCCGACGGCCGGATCAGGCTGCCGACGTGCGTGCTTGGAATTCGGCGGGCAGCTATTCCTGGCGCGGCGCCTGCTCGGCGTCGTCCTCGTCGGACATGCCCGAGGACACCGCGCGAGCCTTGCCGTCAGCCACCGGCGGCAGCTTGGGTTTGGCTTCTTCCGGGAAGCCGGGCAGCTGGGCGATCGCGGCGCTCCAGCTCGAGGGCTTGCGCGGCAGCGTGTCTTCGTTTTCTTTCATATCCGCCTCATAGTTTACCGGCGCCTCAAAAAATTTAAACCGAGGCTCGCACTTATGCCAACAGCAAGGCCCGCGCCGAGCCTCACGAGGACGGCAACCGGGCTCGCCGGCTGCGAAACTGGGGAATTTGCCGCAGCCTTGACCGGCACTTTCGTGGGCGTGTGAGGCGTCACGGCTGGCTTGGGAACGGCGTGGGAGCCGTGCTCCTCGGCGTAAAGCCGAGTGAATTCAGCGCCCAAGAGAAAAATCTGCGACGAGTAGTAGACCCAAACCATGAGCACAACGAGGGATCCCGCCGCGCCGAACGCGGAAGCCGTACTCGACCGGCCAATGTACAGGCCGATCAGCCACTTGCCGATGGCGAAGAGCGCCGCAGTCGCGGCCGCGCCGACCCAGACGTCGCGCCAGGCGATGCGCACCCGTGGAATCACCTTGTAGATCATCGCGAAAAGCACCGTGCTGAGCGCGAAGCTCAAGAGCACGTCCAGGGCATGCAGGCCCCACCAGTCGCCGAGCGCAGAGACCACCGCTGAGAGGATGAGCGACACCATGAGTAGGAATGCGATGCCGAGAATCATCCCGAAGGACAGCACGCGCGTGCGGATGAGCTTCCACCAACCCTTGGACTGGATGCGAGCCGGCGCACGCCAGATGCGGTCGAGCGCATTCTGCAGCTCGCCGAAGACCGTGGATGCGCCCGTGATCAGAAGTGCGAAGCCGATGAGCATGGCCAGGATCCCGCTTTCCGGCTTGCGCGCGCTCGCAACGAGGCCTTCGACAGTGTGCGCCCCATCTGGGCCGATCAGGCCTGCGATCTGGCCGAAGATCTCGCCGCGCGCCGCCTGGTCGCCAAAGAAGTAGCCGGCGACGCCGATGACGATGAGAAGGAGCGGCGCGATCGAGAAGAGCGCGTAGTACGAGAGCGCCGCGCCCATGCTCGGCGCGTAGTCCTGCGTCCAGGCGTCGACGGTGCGACGCGCGAGACTCCACCCGCGGCGGAAATCCATCGCGCGAGTTTGGCGGCTTCTAGGCGGCCCGGCGATGCGCCTTCTGGAGTGCTTCCCATAGCCGGCGCGGCGTAGCCGGCATCTCGAAGTGCTGTCCGAGCGCGTCCACCACGGCATTCATGAGCGCCGGCAAAGAACCCGTAACGCCCGCCTCGCCCACGCCTTTGGCACCGAGTGGATTGAGCTTGGTCGGCACAGGATGCTCGAGGAGCTTGAGGCCGCCTACTCCGCCCGGACGGGGCATGGCGTAGTCCATGAAGCTGCCGGTGAGGAGCTGGCCCGCTTCGTCATACACCGCCACCTCGTCGAATACCTGCCCGGCACCTTGTGCGAGACCTCCCTGCACCTGCCCCTCGACGATCTGGTGATTGATGATGTTGCCGGCGTCGTCGCACGCGATGTACGACACGACCTGCGCTTCGCCCGTCTCGGGCGTGATCTCCACCTCGGCGATGTGGCAGCCGTTCGGAAAGCAGGCGCCAAACTTGTTCGCGTACGCGAGATCCAGCTTCCCCGGCTCGCGCGCCGCAAGCTTCTGGATCGATATGCGGCGATCCGTCCCTTTGATCCTGTATTCGCCAGCGGCGAACTCGATGTCCGCTGGCGCCGCTTCCAGCGCCTCGGCAGCGAGGGCCATGCCCTTCTTCACCAGCTCCTGCGCGCCGAGAAAGATCACGCCGCCAACCGCGAGCAACGAGCGCGATCCGCCGGTCGCATTACCGGTGATATAGAACTCCGGGCCCGCGGTACGCAGCTTGATCTTCTCCAGCGGAATGCCGAGCACGCCGGACACGAGCTGCGCATACGTCGTCTCATGCCCTTGGCCGTGATTGTGCGTCGGCGCGTACATCGTGAGACTGCCGTCGGCGCCCCACTTCATCTCGATCTGGTCCTGCGGCGCAAAGCCCGCGCCCGTCGCCTCGATGTAGGTCGACATCCCGCGGCCCCGGAGCTTGCCGCGCTTCTGGCTCTCGGCCCTCCGGGCCGAAAAATTCTTCCAATCGTTGGCGGCAAGCGCCTTGTCCATTACGCCGCCGAAGTCGCCGGAGTCATATTCGAAGCCGGCTGCAATCTTGTACGGGAACTGACGGACGAAGTTACGTCGGCGGAATTCCGCCGGATCCATCTTGAGCTCGCGCGCTGCATGCTCGACGAGGCGCTCGAGCGCATACGACATGACCGGCCGGCCAGCGCCGCGATAGGCAGCCATCGGCGCGGTGTTGGTAAGCAGCAGACGAATGCGCGCGTAGGAAGCGGGCACGTCATAGACGCCGGAGAGGCAGTTGACGATGCCGATCGTGTTGATGAACGGGCCCGTCGGCGCGAGATAGGCACCGAGGTTCGCGACCATGTCGAAGCGCATGGCGAGGATTTTTCCTTGCGAATCCAAAGCCAATGCGCCACGCGACCGCACATCGCGCGCCTGTTCATCCGCCAAGAAGACTTCGCTCCGCGTGCCGGTCCACTTTACCGGCCGGTTTAGCTTTTTCGCGGCGAAGAGCGCGGCGCAGTACTCGGGATAAACGTTGAAGCGCACCCCGAAGCCGCCGCCGACTTCTTCGGCGATGACGCGAATCTGCTCCGGCGGCACACCGAGCACCGCCGAAAGCTGGTTGCGCATGATCGCCGCGCCCTGCGTGCAGGCGTACAGATGGTATTGGCCGTTGGTAAACGCCGCGAGGCAGGCGCGCGGCTCCATCGGATTGCCGACGACGCGCGAGATGTCGACTTCCAGCTCGATCACGCGCGCGGCTTTCGCGAACGCGGCCTTCGAGCCCGCGTCGTCGCCGGACTCGTAGTCCATCACCATGTTTCCCGGCACCGCATCGTGCACGAGCGGCGCGCCGGATTTCATCGCATCGTGCGCGCTAAC
>Ga0310810_10000324_pt1 | contig 50404 bp, 47 predicted proteins | sample NCmetagenome_FD_207641 | JGI IMG/M metagenome (GOLD analysis project Ga0310810, IMG submission 207641) | Soil microbial communities from experimental microcosm in Duke University, North Carolina, United States - NC | ecosystem: Engineered > Artificial ecosystem > Soil microcosm > Unclassified ...
GACACAACGGCTACTATTACCTCAAATAACAATCCATCCACGTTTGGGCAAAGTGTGACGCTGAGCGCCACAGTATCCACTTCCGCCGGCACGGGCACACCTGGCGGCAGCGTAACCTTTAAGGATGACGCCACAACGCTTGGTTCTTCAGCGCTCACGAGCGGCGTGGCGACTCTCGCCTTGTCGAGTCTCGCAGCCGGACCGCACTCGATCACGGCAGTTTACGGGGGTGATGCTAACTTCAACGGGAGCACCTCGGCAGTTTTGACGCAGACGGTAAGTACGGCGGGCACAACGACCACAGTTGCCTCAAATAACAATCCATCCACGTTTGGGCAAAGTGTGACGCTGAGCGCCACAGTATTGCCTTCCGGCGCCACGGGCACGATACGGTTCTTCGACGGCCCCACTCTGCTTGGATCGTCAAACCTGAGCGTCGGCACAGCGTCGCTGTCGACTGCCAGCCTGTCGGCGGGGACGCACTCCATCACAGCGACTTATAGTGGCGACGGAAGCTATGCCGCCAGCTCTTCAATGGCATTGTCCCAGGTAGTGAATCCGCCGAACACCACCACCACGCTGACGTCGAGCGCGAATCCTTCAAAGTCGAACCAAGGCATAACGTTCACTGCGACGGTATCGCCGTCGGCGGCTACAGGATCAGTGACATTCCTGGACGGATCCATATCGCTCGGCACTGGAACCCTGAGCGGAGGTAAAGCATCGCTGTCTATCTCAACCCTGTCGCTGGGGGCGCACTCCATCACAGCCCGGTACGGTGGTGACAGCACCTACGCCGGCAGCACATCTACGGTCCTGACACAGACCGTACAGCACAAGAAGTAAAAGATGACGATTGGGCCTCACGCAGCATGAGAATCCGTTCCGGACTCGTCCTGTGATTTGAGCGAAACGTGGCTGCGTTTGAACGCTTCGAGACGGTCGAATGTTGAGCAGAACGCCCCCGCTGACGCGGTGACGTCCGGGTTTCAATTTCTGCCGGATGGGCGCCAATATGCTCGCTCTCCACGTCTGGACGACTGAAGTACATTCTGCTCGAACCCGCCCAAGTACGCGGACATATTTGTTCTAGATGATCGGGTAAGTGAGGCGTGGTAGCAACAACTTCGTGCAGCGTTGGTGCCGCGCTCATGATCCGCGGCAACGGATGTAAATACCGCGTTCGCCCAGGCATCCAGCTCAGGGGTCCCGCAGCCGCGTCCTTCGCACCTTTGCTTAGCTTGTGCCCGCAGTGGTCAGGCGCTCGAGCTGCGCCTTCAAAAGAGACGGATCAAATCCGAATGGTCCCGGCTTGGTTTTGAACGTGACACGGCCGCTGCGATCGATCACGTAGATGCGGTCGGGCCATCCTGTGTACGCGCGCTCGGTCGAGTCACTCATGTCGTCGATCAGTGCGGGAATCTTGATTCCCAGCTTCCGGACGCAACTTGACGCCACGCCGGTTCGTTCCTCGAAACTCCTCGGCAGGCGGAAAACGACACTCTCCCGTATGTTGCTGGGCATCTGCCACACATCGCTCGCATGGGCTTCCTGGATGTAGACAACGAAGAAGGCGACGCGGTCTTTGTACTGCTCATACATCTTGTTGAGCGCGGGAACCTCCCGGCGAAACGGCGGTCAAGTGTAGCTCCCGAAAATCAGAACCACCGGGCGGTCGCCGCGGAAGCTGGAGAGTTCGACGAGGGACGATTTATCGTAGGTTTGCAGCCGGAAATCCGGCGCGGGATCGCCAGCCTTGAGAACTCCGGCGCGCGCGATGTTCCACAACGGCTCGAAGGGCAGCACTATCATCGAAACCATCGGAAGCTTGGACATCACGCTCCCGAACTGGGTCGGTGTCTGCTTCATGGCGAGGAACACGCCGGCCGAGAGGATCGCATAAACGATGACCATGGCTGTCACGATGCGTAACCACAAACGCAGCTTTCCTGTTTTCTTTTTGGGCTGATCTGGGGTCGGTGACATGGACTCTCGCGGGATCTCCTTCAACGCGAATGCCGTTTGCTCAGCTTACGCCGGAACAACGGGCCAGCGGGTTCAGCAGAGGATAACGTGAGGAACGAGTACCGATCAATAGCGCAAATGTACTAACTCGATGTGAAAAACGTGTTCGTGACGGACGGCTCGTGTTTCGTTTCGTCGGCCTGCCAGAACCCGACGCTGACCATAATGGCGATTACGGCGCGCGCTTGCGATCACCTGGTGGAGCGATTCAAGCGGAACGAAGTGTAGCGGCGGCGCCATGGAAGTGCTTTGGCATCCACATTTCGCGTCCTTCGGGCAGCAGATCGAAGAGATTCCATACCGGCGAAAACAGATCGATGGCCCGGTGATGCCCGGGGCCGAGCGAGGCTTCGGTGCTATAGAAATGGTAAATTTTCCCATCCGCGCCGCGGCTGAAGACACTGACGCCAGGCTTCTGTACGCCCTGTTCATCCTCTACCAGAACGTCCCGGTTAAAGGTGTCGCCGTGACTGGATAAGAGCCGGATCGTGCCTCAACCGCGGCCGCGTGCCCACTGCCGGAGCTTTTCGATCTCGACTTTTGCCCAGCACGAAGTTGACCTTGTTTCCGACATGATCAGCCACGGCATCGTAGCCGTCCGCCCACATGTTGCCCATCGGGCATGGGAGCTTATCGTTGGCATCCCCCATCATATGGCCTACGATGAGCCGCTCCTTGCCGGGCGCAAAGAGCTCAGAGAGGCGCACATCGCGGAAATTCGCCGGCGATTCATCGCGTATGTCAGCCGGGCCTTCGCGGAACACATAGTCGGTGTCTACCAGAGCGCCCATCGGTAATTGTCTTCGCAGTCCGGCAACACGCTCCCGCTGGTCCTTCAATGCGATCTCGGCCTGGAGCAATTGATCCCGCAGCCTGCGGTCGTGGTGAATTTCTCGTCCGGGGCTCGGCCTGCGCTTCAAGCACTAGCGTGACCCCTCAGTTGCATTCCCTGCCTAGTTGCGTTCTCATAAGACCAATGAAAACTGCCATGCACGTCTTTTGCGTTTCCGCGGCCATACTCCTGCCGCTGTTGAGTTCGATAGCGCGCGCCGCCGACAAAGCCTCCAAAGGCGAGTACATCGCGTATATCGGCACGTATACCGGTGAGAACAGCAAGGGCATTTACGCATTTCGCTTCGATGCCTCGACGGGGAAACTAACGCCGCTCGGGCTTGCAGCCGAAGCCACTAGCCCGTCGTACCTGGCCATTCATCCCAATCGAAAATTCCTCTACGCCGCGATTGAAGTAAATGATTTCAAGGGCCAGAAGGCCGGCGCCGTCGGGGCATTCTCGATCGACCTGAAAACCAGCAAGCTGAAATTCCTGAATTCGGTTTCATCGCGCGGGACCGGACCCTGCCATGTAAGCGTGGACCACACCGGAAAAGACGTTCTGGTCGCCAACTACGACGGTGGCAGCGTGGCCGTCATGCCGGTGAATGCGGACGGCGCTTTGCACGAAGCCTCGGCATTTGTTCAGCACACCGGCTCGAGCGTAAACAAAGAACGCCAGGAAGCACCGCACGCGCACTGCATCTTCAACTCGCCGGATAATCGCTTCGCCCTCGCCGCCGATCTGGGGCTGGATGAGGTGGTGGTTTATCGCTTCGATCCTGCGGCCGGATCATTGACTCCAAACAGCCCGCCCTTTGGCAAGGCGCCTCCGGGCTCGGGGCCGCGGCACTTCGCATTCCATCCCAATGGCCGTTTCGTCTACGTGATCAATGAAATCAAGTGCACGCTTTCGACGTTTTCCTGGGACGCGGCACACGGAGCGTTGAAAGAACTCCAGACGGTTTCGACGTTGCCCGACGGGTACAAAGTGACCAACGACGACAGCACCGCCGAAGTCCGGGTCCATCCCTCCGGGCAATTCGTTTACGGTTCCAACCGCGGCCACGATAGCATCGCGGTTTTCACCGTGGATCCCGCCAAGGGCACCGTCACGCCAGTCGAGCGCGTATCCACGCAGGGAAAGACGCCACGCGGTTTCGGGATCGATCCCACCGGCGGTTACTTGATCGCCGCCAACCAGGACTCCGATAGCCTGGTGGTTTTTCGCATCGATCCGAATACCGGACGCCTGACGCCCACCGGCCAGAAGCTTGAAGCGTTCGCGCCTGTGGACGTTGAATTTGTAGCGGTAAAGTAGCAGCTGGTAGACGCGGGCTAGAGCGTTGCGAACCTTCGGCGACCCGCCTGTCGCGAAATGGTGGAAGGCGAGCGGAACAATTCGCCCGCTAACGCGTCCAATCGAAATCATGCGTGGCTCCATGCTCTTGATACATGTGTTACTGACGGTCCTGGCCGTCTCGGCGCAGTCGGTCCCGAAGAATGCGCCGCCTAAGAAGGACACAACAAGGGTCACGCAGCCTGTGCGCGGAGAGGACTGGCTCGTCTGGGGCGGAAAGAATCGCGACTTCCGGGTGGATTCTTCGGGCTTAGCCGACTCCTGGCCGGCCGCCGGCCCCAAGAAACTTTGGAGCCGAGCGCTCGGAGACGGCTACTCAGCCATCGCAGAGGAAAACGGAATTCTGTACACTGCATTCCGGCGAGGTTCGAAAGATGTCGTCACCGCTTTGGACGCCTCGACCGGCAAGACGCGCTGGGAATACGAGTACGAGAACCCATTCACCAATTCCTTCTCGGAAAAAGTCGGCCCTGGCCCGTATGCCATGCCGCAAGTGGTCGGCGACCGCGTTGTTACGGCCAGCGGCACGGGCAAAATTCACTCGCTCGACAAGAAAACCGGCCGTCCCGTCTGGTCGCACAATTTGTATACGGAGTTCGACGGCACGCAGCTCCAGTTCGGTTACTCCTGCCACGGGCTGCCGTATAAGGACACGCTGATTTATCTGTCCGGCGGGCGTGGTGACGGCGCGATCGCGTTTCGCCAGACCGGTGGCGCGGTGGTCTGGAAAGCGCTCGAGTTCACGAACGCGCATTCTTCGCCGCTCCTGATCCACGTCGATGGCCAGCCGCAGGTGGTGGCGCTGGCCGCCAACACCGTCTTCGGATTTGATCCCGACAGCGGCAAGCTTCTGTGGACCCACGAGCACAAAACTCCATACGGCCTCGCGGTCAGCACGCCCGTCTGGGCGCCAGGCAATCTTCTCTTTGTTGCTTCCGCGTACGGCACGGGCGCGCGCGTGCTCCAATTGAACCAATCCGGCGGGAAGACCACGGTCAAAGAGCTTTGGGCCGATCCACATGTCCAACTTCACTTCAGCACCGCCATTCAGCGCGACGGGTATGTGTATCTTTCAATGGGGTACGACGGACCGGTTTTCATGGCCGCCGTTGAACTGAAGACTGGCGCCATTAAGTGGAGAGACCGCGCTTTCGCCAAGGCCCAACTGCTGTACGCCGACGGCAAGATCATCCTCGCCGATCAGGATGGAACGCTGGCCCTATGCAAAGTGAGTCCCGAGAAGTTCGAGGTGTTGTCGAAAGCCTCGGTGCTCGAAAGCATCGCCTGGACGCCGCCGACGCTGGTGGGCACGCGCCTCTACGTGCGCGACCGCAAGACGATCGAGGCCTTCGACCTGGCGCGATAGCTTGGCGATTTTGGCTGGCAAGTCCTTCCCAGTCCGCGGCATCGCCTTCGTACTGAAGTATCCCGCGGTGTGGCATTATGGCGAAGGTCCCAATGAAATCGATTGCCACCTGCATTCTCATCTTCACCAGCCTCGTTGTTCTAAAAGCTCAGACGGCGCCCCCGCGACCATTCGAATTAAGGGCTGCATCGCCGGCATTCTGGAAGTTGATCGATCACGGAGCCAAGCTCGATAAGGTGGCCGGCGGCTTCGGATTCACTGAGGGCCCGGTTTGGGATCCTCGGGGATTCTTGTACGTCAGCGATGAAGTGCAGAACAAAATCTTCCGTCTGTTTCCGGATGGCCGGCGAGAAACCGTGTTCGAGACGGGCGATCCTGATGGCAGCACGTTCGACCGTCAGCATCGCCTGATCACGACCGCGAGCGTGCTTCGCGCCCTGGTTGAAGTAAAGCCCGACGGATCCCATCGCGTCCTTGCCGATAAATACGAAGGCAAGCGTTTCAATAGTCCCAATGATGTCGTGCTCGGGCCGGATGGAGCGCTCTATTTTACCGATCCGACGCTCGATCTGCCGAAAGGCGAAAAGCAGGAAATCTCGTTTCAAGGGGTGTATCGCGTGGCGGCGGATGGCTCGGTGCGGCTGTTGACGCGGGACCTGGCCCAGCCGAACGGCCTGGCGTTCTCCCCGGACGGCCGGCGCTTGTACATTGATGACAGCGAGCGGCGTGACATTCGCGTCTACGAAGTTGGTCCGGGTGGAACGCTGACCAATGGCCGGCTTTTCGGAACGGAAGAAGGGCCCCCGCGCAGTGGCGTTCCCGATGGCATACGCGTCGATCGCCAGGGAAATGTTTTCGTGACGGGTCCGCTGGGTATCTGGATCTGGGACCCGAAGGGCAACCATTTGGGCACGATTGTGATACCGGAGCAGCCGGCGAATCTCGCCTGGGGCGACCCGGATTACCGCACTCTCTACATCACGGCCACAACTTCGGTCTACCGATTGAAGACTAAGACGCGGGGCTTTGTGCCCTACGAATAGCGCGGACGCTGAGGGTCCTGACTCTCCGGCCTGCTACAGATTTTGCAGCAACGCATCCACCACCTGCTGCACGGCTTCATACGGGTCTCCCCGGCCACCGGCTTCGATCGAGTACACGCCCTGAAAGTTCGCGGCCTTGGACATTTCCACGCAGCGCGCGAAGTCGAACCGGTCCGGATTCAACTTTGCGTGGCAGACGGTCACGGCGAGCGGAAACATCAGGCGGAGTCCGCGCTCGCGCGTCTCTTCGTTGGGGAAGTTGCCAAAGTCCGGCAGCGCGCCGGCTCCCGAAGCTTTCAGGATTTCGACCAGCACCTCGGGATGTTGTGAAGCGGTCCCGTGGTTCTCCACAATGACGCGGATGTCCTTGGCGTGGCCGCGGGAAACGAGCGTCTTGTAGGAATCGATGGTGGCCGACGGGTCGGCCAGGTTGATGATGCCGGGGTCGCATCGCACCGAACGGGCACCCATTTCGTGAGCGATATCGATCCACTTCGCGTACAAGGAAATGGCCTTCTCACGTTCCTTGGAATCGGGCGCGGAGAGCGCCGGCTTCTCCCAGAGCTCGTCGTAGTCGACCGGAACATTGACCAGGCGCGAGTGCGCCCGGTCCAAGCGGACTTTGAACTCACGAATGTAAGAAGGCTCGCTGGATTCGAAATGCGGCGAGACGATCTCCAGATTGTGGACGTGATAGCGGTCCGCGATCATCTCGGGAAAATCGAGGGCCTTTAGAGGCTTGTCCAGGGCGGCGCCTTCTTGTCGTGCGTAGCGGCGAAGAGGTTGTGGAAGCTCCATGACGAGACGCAGACTCGTGCGCGTTTCGCGTCGCTATCCGGCATCGGTGATTGCGCGCGCGCACCGCTCGGCGCGGACAGAGCGAGAGCGGCTGCCCCCGAACGGATCATGAACTCCCGGCGCTTCATATGCCCTCCTCAATCGGTGCAGACGTTCCCGCTAACTCGCATATCCGCTGCGGGCCGGCGGGTCAACATATCGATTGGCCTTTTCGGAACTGGTAATGCGCATGTTCGCCGCGTCCCATTCGAGCCGTTCACCCGGAAAGCGCTGTGCCAGACAGCCGAGCAGGAATGCTTCAGTTACCGGGCTCTGAATTTCAAAATTGGCAAGCGGCGCTTGCGCATTTCCCTTGCACGCAGCCAGCCACTGGTCCACGGCGACATCGCGGTAGCCGCCGCGCTGCGTCGGTGGCGCCTGGTATTTCTTCGATTCCGGGTAGACGCGCGGATTACTTCCGTTGAAGCCGCCGAGAATCAGCCCCTTGTCGCCAACGTAGAGAATGCCCTCGTTGTCCTCACCGCTCTGGAAAAAGTGCTGGTCTTCCGGTTTCAAGCCCGCGGGACGCGGTGGCCGCATGCCGCCGTCGTACCACGACATCCGGATCGCGGCACGACTCTCGCGCGCCGGAAAGTCGAGGTGTACAATCGACGCCTTCGGAAAGGTCTCGTCGTAGGATTCGCTCGAGCTCGCCTCCACCGATGTTGGCGGTGTGAGCCCCAGAATTTTGAATACGCCGGCGAAACTGTAACAGCCCATGTCGCCGAACGAGCCGCAACCGAAATCGTGCCAGCCGCGCCATACAAACGGCAGATACGCGTGGTTGAATGGGCGCTCGGGCGCCGGTCCGACCCAAAGATCCCAGTCCAGACCTTCAGGAACGGGTTGCATTTCTTTGGGACGGTCGATCCCCTGCGGCCAGAAGGGTCGGCTCGACCAGTTGTGAACCTCGCGGACCTGCCCGATCGCGCCATCCGCAATCCATGCCGAGATGAGCTTGGTGGGCTCGCTCGATGGGTTATTAACGGTCAGCGAAGTCGCCACCTTCATCTCACGGGCCATCTGGGCCATGCGGTGCGCGTCGGCAATCGAGTGCGCCATCGGTTTCTGTCCCAGTACGTGTTTGCGCTTGCGCATCGCTGCCAGCGCGATCGGCGCGTGCCAGTGGTCCGGCGTCGCCACGTACACGGCGTCCAGATCTTTCTCTTTTTCAAGGAGCTCTCGAAAATCCGCGTAGGCGTTGCAGCCTTTATAGGCACCCGCCGCTGAACCTTTTCGCGAGCCGAAATACGCCTCCACTGCCCGCTTCACCGGCTCGCGGCCGCCCATACCGAGGCTGGTTTTGAACTCGCGCGTGAGGTGCACCTCTCCGGGCGAAGCCAGATCCTCGCCCCAGTTCTCGTAGCCCGGCCCGAGCAGCCGGCGCCACATAGTCAAGAGTTGATTCGGACCGTACTCGACATAGTCCTTGCTCGCGCGATTGCAGTCGCATACCGCGGTCACCTGGACGTCAGGACGCGCCAACAGATTCATGGTGACGGCCTGGCCCTGCCGGCCTAACCCGATCGTCGCCAGCGTAATCCGATCGCTCGGTGGAATGAATGGAGCACCCAGCACGTGACGAGGCACGATCATAAAAGCCGCGGCGCCGGCAAACGCGCGGCGTGTGATCGGATGAGTTTCGTTGTGATCCATGGCACGCCTCCCTGGCGGCGTAAACGGTCAACCGCAAGCGACTCAACCAGTGTATTGCAGCCCGGGGTGGGCATGGCTCGGCGGAAGGTGACAAACCATGCTCCATTTGTGAGCATCATGATAGCAATCGGGATGATGCTATGATAGCAATATGCGGACGACCGTCACGCTGGATCCGGATGTGGAAAGGCTGATCCGGAACGCCATGAAGGAGCGTGGACTCTCCTTCAAAGAAGCCTTGAATGAGGCCGCTCGAAGGGGCTTGCAGCACGAGAAGCAGAAGCGTTCGCGACGCTTCACACAGAAATCGTTTCCACTGGGACAGGCGCAGGATCTCCGTTGGGACAAAGCCCTGGCTATTGCGGAGGCCATGGAAGACGAAGATTTGAGCCGGAAGCTGTCGCTGCGCAAATGATACTTCTCGACGCCAACCTTCTGATCTACGCTGTCAACGAAGACGCTCCATCGCACCGGAAGGCGAAGTCCTGGCTGGAATCCGCGATCTCCGGACCAGACACGATCGGCTTTTCATGGAATGTCCTTCTAGCTTTCCTCCGGCTCACTACGCGACCAGCGCTATTCCGCAATCCGCTGTCCGTTGAAATCGCTTTCGATCTCATCGCTTCCTGGCTGGATCAGCCATCCGCGACGGTCATTCACGCCGGTCCGCGCCACCTCCGTATATTGCGCGAATTGCTGCTGTCTATGGGGACTGGCGGTAACCTCACCTCCGATGCGCATCTGGCTGCGCTGGCTATCGAGCATGGTGCAGAACTTTGCTCCTCGGATCACGACTTCGCTCGCTTTCCGGGTCTGAAGTGGCGCAATCCTCTGGCGTGACGCGACCGCAGCACGCCGAGAACTGCGACGGGCACACATCGCAGTGCGCGAACACCATGGTCTTCTCAGTTGTCAGGCTCTGACGACAGCACGCGAACTCGCTGCGGCTGTCCAGTGTGCGCCGCAACGACGCTCCCGTCCTGTATCAGGACGAGCGTGGCCTCGTCCTGCCGCTCATAGACGTAGGTTTCGATGACGCCCTCTTGTTGCATCGTGCGAGCTCTCAGATCCGGTCTTCCGAAGGCCCTGACAAGGCGCGCGCGCGGCGTGCCGATCGTGACATTATGCTCGGTTGGAAACGGCGGTGGCAGGGGCGGAGCCTCCACAATGATCTTCTGCAATTGCGGATTCGCAGGCAGCCTCAGCCGATCCGTCTGAGTTTCTGGCGATTCGCTCTCCGCGCCCATTGCCAGATCGTGCCGGCGACCGCTACGTTTGACCTCCAACTGCTGAATGCCAACTGCCAGGTGCACTGCGGGACGCGTTAGCCTCTGGACCGGAAGGTCTGCCTGAGACAGCGCGTCGGGCGCCTGCCACAACCAGCGAACGCCTACAACCACCATCACGATCGAGGCAATCAGGCTCAATGTGACCGGGCCCACGATGAGTCGAATGAGATTTCGCCGACCGGATTTTCGGACTGGCTCTGGCGCCGGGAAATACGATGGATCAGCGCCCGTGTAAAACTGGCTTGAAGTGCTCATAAGAATTGTGATTTCCAGCTATGGTGAGCCCGCTGGGAGCTTGAGTCAACGCTGTCTTTGGATGAGGTCGAGTCGGTACCGGGCGGAGTTGCCTATTTCTCTAACCGGTAACCAACGGGAACTAACATTGTATTTTTGCTGCAAAAAAAAGGACTTACAGTTCTGCCATTACAATCCCAGCAGCCTGGGGAGGCGGCCCAGCTCTTCCGGTGTGCTATCGTTCGGGACGGAGCAGCCTGGAGTGAGAATGAACCGTCGGCCCGCTGCCTGTGAGGCGGCCTGCCACTGTGCATGCAGCTCGGCTGGCGCTAGCGTTCGGTAGTGCACCTCGTCAATGCCTCCCGCCACGACCCAGGCGGAAAACTGCCGCCGCACCTCCGCGATCGGTATGCCCGATACATGCAGTGAATAGTTGATCACCGGAGCCGAAAAGCCGTGAAACTGGCTCAAAAAAGCCGGCTCGACGTGCAGGTGCATAAAATTTAACCTGGCGCCGGAGATTCCTTCCAGGAAACGTTGGTCGAAGGGACGGCTAAATTTTTTATAGTCCGCCAAGGACAGCTCCTGGGAATTCGCATTTGCGATGGAGAACAAAACTCCAGTCGCGCCCACCGCCAGTGCGCGTTTAGCGTGCGCGACCTCTGATTGCGTGATCGCGTCCAGCGCGTCCATCAGGGCCTGAGGATTCTCCTCTTTCAATCGCAGGACTTCCTCTTTCGACGAAAGCTTTTGAGCTACGTTCCAAGGGTTGAATACCGTCTCGATCATGTAAGCGTTGCCATGGAGCCCGTTGCGGATGAGTTCCAGAGCACGGATCTGATCCGGGAAGGGGTTGGGATTGACCTTTAGCTCGTACCATTTTCCCGTTGCCTTGGGGTATGGGAAGTCGCTCATGACCTTCACGAGATCTGTGCGGTAGAGGCGGTGAAACTCAAGCGTGCGCGCCGCATGAGCTTCGGCGGTCTTCAGGCCAAAATGGTGCCAGAAGGTGAAAGGCGGCTGGTCGACATCCTGACCGGCCAAAGCCCGGTCCACTCGCTCCTTTGGAGAGAGGGCCGCTCGCCCGAATGCCACGGGTGTGGCGGCCGCCACGGCGGACATCAGAAATTCACGGCGTAACATATACATGCCTCCATGGCTCACCAGATTATCACTCGCGGATTCGGTTTCGTTGGGCGCTGCAGTGCTGTTCTCCACACGGCAGGCGAGTTTGGTAATTCTATTACGGAGGAGCACATGATGCCACGTTCCTGCGCAACTGCGCTATTGCTTTTGATTGCGGCGGCGGCCATGCTCGCCCAAGTGGAGGCGCCGCCATCACCGAAGGTCAAGCTTTACATGCCGTACAAGGAGTACTCGCAGGAGGACAATAAGAGAATCCTCGCCATGTTCGAAGATCTGCGCGTGGCCGATGTCTCCGACGGAATGGACGTGGTCGGTCTGGCCAACGTCGGGATCGTAAACGCCGAGATCAAGGCTCTCTGGCGTGATACGGAAAACTTCACCCACCGCATCGTCGGCGTCGCCGTCACCGCCCGCTATGTGCCCACCAACCGGCGCGAGATCCAGATGGATAAGAAAACGATCGACAGGTGGTACGGCGAACTCACTTCGGAAACATTCGAGGAAATGTTGTTTCCGGGTTCCGTCCTGGTGATCGATGGCGCGGAGGACGGAGAGTCACGCTCGATCGGGTCGAACAACATCATGCAGTGGCACAAGAAGGGAATGCTCGGCGTGGTGACCAGCGGCGGTCTGGCGGACAGCGACGAAATCATCGCCGAGAAAGTTCCGGCCTATTATCGCCGGCTGGCTCGTGGCATCCGTCCGGGACGCAATGAGCTGGAATCGGTCAACCGCCCGGTCATGTGCGGCGGCGTGCTGGTGCGTCCCGGCGATATTGTCATCGCCGACGGCGACGGCGTGGTTGTTGTACCGCGCGAGCACGCCGCCGAAGTGGCGCAAGCGTCTCGCCAGTTCCTGGATCAGATCGGGTTGCAGCGCTCGCAGCAAAAAGCGCTTCAGCAGAAAAAATAGCCGGCTGTGCGAGCCCTTCACCGGCCATTTCATTCCACTATACTGTTCGTTCCATCGCGCCACCGGCGGACCGGTCGCGCTGCCTGGGAGGCAAACGGAAACCATGCAAATGATCTCGATAATCCGGGCGGCCATCACCGGCACCCTGTGGACTTTGTGCGCCGTAGCGCTTCTGAATCCGGCTGGGGCCCTAGCACAACGCAACGCGCCGCCGCAAAACATCGTGGTAGATACGACGCCCTCTCATGCAGTCAGTTCTTTCAGCCCGTTCCGCTCGCTGGGTGCGGGTATCGACCGGCTGCGCGGAGACACTACCGACAAAGTCATGACGCCGGATTTCATTCAGAAAATCCAGGCCGCGGGTTGGCAAACGGTCAGCTATCGCCAGAACACCGAGCTGTTTGCCGAAGCCTGGCATTGGAACCCGAAAGGAAAGTGGAGTAACGCGAGGGCGAAGGAAGGCTACTTCGTCGGTGACGCCCTACCGGCGGATATGATCCGTCATTCGTGGGCCGCGCCGCTGCCGCACCGGGGTTTCAGCAACGGCGATGGCGACGGCTATTCGCGCCTCACCGACGGAGATCCGAATACCTACTGGAAGAGTAATCCGTATTTGACGAAACCCTTCACCGGCGAGCCAGACCATCCGCAATGGGTAACGCTAGATCTGGGCAGTGAGCTCGAGATCAACGCTATCCGCATCGCCTGGGCCGCGCCGTACGCGACCAAGTATCGCGTGCAGTACTGGACCGGCGAGCGGGATCCCTTCGATGCGCCGGCCAGCGGCATTTGGCAAACGTTCCCGCTGGGCACAGTCCATGACGGCAAGGGCGGCACGGTGACGCTGCGGCTCGCTTCCTGGCTGACGCCGGCCCGCTACCTCCGCGTCTGGATGACAGCCTCTTCCGGCACATGCGATACCCACGGTGCAGACGACCGCCGCAACTGCCTGGGTTTCGCCATCAGCGAACTCTATGCCGGGACGCTTTCCGGCAACGGCGAGTTTCACGACATTCTGAAGCACGCCCCCAACCGCCAGCAATCCATCACGCAGTGTTCTTCGGTCGACCCATGGCACGCCGAGACGGACATGACGCAAGCCAGCGGCGATCAGGTCGGGTTTGATCTTTTCTATACGAGCGGAGTGACGCGCGGTTTACCGGCCATGATCCCGGTTGCGCTCCTGTACTCCACGCCCGAAGACGCCGCGGCGCAAATCTCCTACATCAAGGCGCGCGGCTATCCGATCTCCTATATCGAGATGGGCGAGGAAGCCGACGGCCAGCACATGCTTCCCGAAGATTACGGCGCGCTGTACATCCAGTTCGCGGCCGCGATTCACAAGGTGGATCCCACCTTGAAACTTGGAGGACCGTCGTTTGAGGGTGTCGTCGAAGACGTCCAGGTATGGCCGGATTCAGAGGGCCGCGTCTCGTGGCTGGGCCGGTTCTTCGATTACCTCAGGGAGCACGATCGCATTCAGGAGTTCTCGTTCCTCTCCTTCGAGCACTATCCATACGAATCCTGCAACACCTCGTGGAACGACCTCTACCGGGAGCCCGAACACATCGGCCACATCATCCAAACTTACAAAGATGATGGCCTGCCGCCAAATACGCCCATTTTCGTTACCGAAGTCAACTTAGGCGCGTCGGTCAGTGAAGCCTTCGTGGACATTATGGGCGGCCTGTGGTGGGCGGACTATACGGGAGCGCTATTCGCTAACGGAGGGACCGGAAATTACTTCTTCCACTACATCCCCGGACGGCTGTCGCGCGGTTGCAACGATTCGTGGGGTTCGTTCGGGATGTTCCTCGTGGACCGGGATTTCAATATCACGAACTACAATGCGAGTTACTTCGCTGCGCAGTTGATCAATCGAGAATGGGTCCAGCCGGTAGATCAGGCCCACAGAGTATTTCGCGCCACGAGCGACGCCCGCGACACGTTCGGCAACCTGCTGGTGACAGCCTATGTGGTCGCGCGGCCCGACGGCCAGTGGTCTCTCATGCTGGTGAACAAGGATAGGAACCGGGCGCACGGAGTTCACATCAGGTTCACCGGCGCGGAAGGCAACCCGGATCGGTACTTCACGGGGCCAGTCGACCGCATCACTTTCGGAGCCAACGAATACCAGTGGCGCCCGAACGGCGCGGACGGGCATGCGCAGCCTGATGGCCCTCAGGTGAAGTCTACGGTGAGCGGCGGCAATGGCGCCGTGTACTCGTTGCCCAAGGCTTCGATCACCATCCTGCGGGGTAAGATCGGCACTTGAACAGGCGGGCTAGTAACGGATGATTATGTCTTGGAAATCCCTGGCGGCTTTGCTCGTCTCAGGCGTACCGCTTGCGTCAGCGACCTCACAACCGTACGCGCTCGAGAAAATTGCGGCCAGCGTTACTGTGGTTCGCGGTCCGGTAAACGGGGTGTTAATCCAACGTAACGGCGACACGCTGGCTATCTACGGCGATCCGCGTCCGAAACCCGTTGCAGCGAGCCAGGTTCTGTTTACGCACCATCGCCGCGACGTGGCGTGGGCCGGCCGGCGGCTGGTAGAACAGGGCACCAAAGCGGTCGCGCCAGAGATGGAGAAGGCGTTGTTCGCCGGCGTTAGTTCGTTTTGGGAACGGTACAAGACCGCGCGCTTCCACGATTACGCCAACCAATCCAGCCGCATTCTCGCCGAGCCGATCCCGCTGTCGAGGACCGTTCGCGGCGGCGATGCCATCGAATGGCAAAGGCTCACGATCCGAGTGATCGAGACCCCCGGCTATACGCGCGGCGCGGTGTCGTACCTGGTCGAGATTGACGGCAAACGCATCGCCTGCGTGGGCGACCTGATCTACGGCCGTGGCCAACTTCTGGATCTGTTCAGCCTCCAGGACGCCATCCCGCAGGTGCAGGAGGACGGTTACCATGGCTGGGCTGCGCGCGCGGGCGACATCGTCCAAAGCTTGCGAAAGGTCGCGCAGTGGAAGCCGGACATCCTGATTCCCGCGCGTGGGCCGGTCATCCACAATCCGGGAGAGGCGATCGACACGCTTGGCCGCCGGCTGCAAACAGTGTTTGCCAGCCATTTCGCCATCGACGCGCTGCGCTGGTATCGCGGCGATGGCAAGATACGCGCCATGGCCGCGCGTGTTCTCGGCCCGATGCCGGTCCACTGGATGCCGATGGCTGAGACAGTTCAGGAAAAGCTGCCGGGTTGGATTATCCCGATTACCAACTCCCGCCTGATCGTCTCGCGCTCTGGCGCGGCGTTCCTGATAGATTGCGGAAACCGCAAGGTGATCGAAGAAGTGGAGCGCCTGAAACGCGAGGGCGCGATCAAGCAGCTGGACGGCATTTACATTACGCACTACCACGACGACCATTCCGACCTCGCGCAGGCCGCGGCCGATGAGTTCCATTGCCCCGTCTACTTCTGCCGTGAAATGCGAGACATTCTCGGGCATCCGGAGGCATATCGCATGCCGTGCCTGACGCCGAATGCTATTCACAGCATGCAGGTGATGGAGCACGGCGCAAAACAGCGTTGGAACGAATTCGAATTATCTTATTCCTACTTCCCCGGCCAGACGATCTATCACGGTGGACTCGTGGCCAAGAAGGACAACGGCGAAACCGTCTTCTTCGTCGGTGATTCGTTTACGCCCACCGGCATGGACGACTACTGCCTGCTCAACCGCAACTTCCTGGCGCCGGAGCCGGGTTTTCTGGATTGCCTGAACATGATGAAGAAGATGCCCGCCGACTATCTATTGATCAACGAACACGTGCCACCGGCATTTCGCTTTTCGTCGCGGCAAATTGACTTCATGATTGACACGTTCGAGAAACGGCGCGCGCTACTGGCCGAGTTGTTTCCTTGGGATGATCCGACCTTCGGCATGGACGAGCAGTGGGCACGCTTCTATCCATACACCGCGGACGTCGCCTCAGGCGGCACAATCGAGCTAAAAGTGATTCTCAGTAATCACTCAGCCTCACAGCAGGAGTTTCGAATCACTCCGCACGTGCCGCCAGGCTGGAAAACAGTGCAGGGTCCGCTCCGTGTGTCCGTGGGTCCGCGTAAAGAGGGATCGGTCGGCATTCCTGTGACGGCTATTTCGACCGGTCTGAAGATCGTTACCGCAGACGTGGCCTTCGGACCGTGGGATCTGCGGGAGTGGACCGAGGCGATGGTTACGGTGAAATAGGACGGCCAAGCGCGGCGCCGTCGACGAGAAGTTCGCACGGCGCTGCGAGCGCTTCACGAAAGCACGGGCTGATATTATCCGCTGTTATTATCCAATAATGCGCTTGCGATGGATCTGTTGAAAACGGGCATGGGCGGTTTTGGTAGGGTGAGACGGTGAGCCAAAACCGAGCGGCGCTGTTCCGCGGACGACATTTTGCGGATGTTGTGATCATCCTTTGCGTCCGGTGGTATCTGGCTACCGGGATCTGGAGGAGATGATGGCAGAGCGTGGGCTGTCGGTCGAAGATGTCACCATTTGGCGCTGGGTCCAGTGCTATGCACCGATCTTGAATCTGCGGCTTCGCCGCGACCTCCGATCCGAATCGCTCCTGGCGGGTGGACGAAACGTATGTCCGGTTCGCCGGCAAGTGGGCATACCTTTATAGGCAGCCGATTCCGCTGGCGACACAATCGATTTCGTGTTGTCGCCCAAGCGGGACCTGACTGCAGCCAAGCTCTTCCTGCGCTTAGCGTTGATCCGGAACCGGCGGCATGCGGCCGCGGGTGATCAATGTGGACGGACACCCGGCATATGCTCGCGTTATCGCCGAACGGAAGCGCTCGGGCGATCTCAGCCGGCGCTGTCGTTGTCGGCCATCACCTTATTTAAATAACGTCATTGAGCAGGACCATCGATTGATCAAGAAGCGCATCGCGGCGAGTCAGTGGTTTCGGTCGGCCGAAGGGGCATGGAGGACGATCGACGGTTACGAAGCGATGAGTCTGATCCGGAAAGGGCAGATCCGGTGGCTGCCCCAGGTGATGTGGTTGGGCAACGCCGGTTCATTCATACCCTCTTTGGCATCGCTGCCTAATCGAGGCTGAATCATCGTAGCTCCACGCGGCCCTCAAACTCCTATTTGCAACAGATCCGCGTTGGCCTGTTTATCGTCCATGTCTCTTGCCTGCACATAGGGGCCCAGACGGCTCGTTCTGCCTGAATTGAAATGTCATGTTGACACCGTGGCGGCGGCGAAGCAAGTCCGCTATCATACAGGCAAGCGTCCGGGAGGTGTTGTGTATCGTCGAGAGTTGTTTCGCCGAACATTGCTGGGCGTGGCCGGGGTGGCAGCCGCAGCGCCGCCGCGAGCCGAGGGGCGCGCGTTTCCCGCGGATTACAACGCTTCCAGGGATCTGGCGTGGGCCGATTGGAAGCCGGTGTTTCTGGATGACCACGAGAACGAGACGCTCATCATTCTTAGCGATCTGATCATCCCGAAAATCGATACACCAAGCGCAAAGGAATCGCTCGCCAACCGTTTTATCGACCGCTGCTGGCAGCCGCAACTCCGGAGGCGCAGCGCGCATTCGTCGAGAGCCTGGCCTATCTCGACGGCGAGTGCATGTCGAGATACCGTGCTGCATTCGGTACACTCCCGTCGAAAACCAGGTGGAATTTCTCGGCTATCTCGCCTATCCGCACTCGCTGGGCACGTGGGGAAGCGAGGGAACCGCCGAGTTTCCGGGCCACGCGCACTTTCGCCGCATCAAGGACGGGATCTCGCGGGCGTTTTACAATTCCGAGACTCGTATGCGGGAGCTGGGGTGGGACGGGCCGCCACATGGGGAATTCGAAGGATGTGCCCACTCCGAGAGTTCGCACTAACAGGAATTATGCCGGGAATGCTGGTCAATATTCCAAGGAGAGTTTGCCTTTCTTCTGGAATCCCCTATAGACTAGGAGAACGTAGAATTTGGCTTTCGTCCTCATATCAGCTGGGAGGGCCGCTCTAATGAGTTTGTTTAACAAACGCAGCCAGGAAGAGATTCCACCCGCGCCACGGCCGGCGGCACAGCCGCCAAATCGACCGGCATCACCGCCGTCGAATCCTATTGAACCTAAGAAGGAGGCACCACCTTTGTCCAGCATGCCTTTCAAAACCCCAGAGCCGGACAGCTCGCGCGGTCAGGCCAGCATCGGCAAGGCCGTCAAGATTAATGGCCAGATTTACAGCAAAGAGGACTTGTACGTCGACGGCGACGTGGAGGGGACCATCGAGCTCCAGGAGCATCGGCTCACCATCGGTCCCAATGGGAAAGTGCATTCGAGCGTGAAGGCGCGCGAAGTCGTGGTCCTGGGCAACATTCAGGGCAACGTCGATGCCAGCGATAAGCTGGAAATCCGCAAGGATGCCCGGCTGGTCGGCGATATAAAGACCGCGCGTATCATCATTGAGGATGGTGCGTATTTCAAGGGCAGCATCGATATTGTGAAGCCCGAGCCGGCCAAGGCCGGTGGCAGTGCGAGCTCTCAACCGCGGCCGCCGCAGCAAGCCACGCCTGTTGCCCCCGCCAATGCCCAGGGTGCCGCCGTCGCCGCCGAGATGAAGCGCTAGGTCGCGCGAGGGACTGGGTAGTTGATAACGGAACGATTGAGGAGCATGCTCCGTCGTCCAGGAGCTACGCTGTCCCCTGGTCCCGCGATAATTGTGCCCGGGAACCACTCCTCGGCCACGAAGCTTTTCGATAAAGAGCTGGTGACCTCGCGGCCGAGCCGGGGCTTGGAACAATTCTTTGCCTTCCTGCGGGATCAGGTGGGGCTCTCCGTTCTTGATCTGGCCGGAGCCAGCCAGCAAAATATCAACTTCATCACCAACCTGGGTCACCGTCTGTACTCCGAAGACTTTGTCAGAACCCTGGACGACGTTTTCGGCGACGCAGATCCCGGTGATCAGGCCAACCAGGGACGGATCGACCAGTTTCTGCGCCAGACGCTCAATTTCGAGAACGAGCAATTCGACGGGGTGCTGGTGTGGGACGTGCTGCAATATATGACGCCGGCGTTGCTCGCCGCCACGCTCGAGCGGTTGCGTACGATCGTGCGTCCTCATGCCTACCTGCTGGCGTATTTTCATGCGGATGAAAAAGCGCAGCAGGTGCCATTTTATTCGTTCCGCATTAAAGACAGCCAGAACCTGATGCTGGCGCAGCGCGGCACGCGCAAGCCCGCCCAGATCTTCAACAATCGCAGTCTGGAAAAGCTGTTTCAGAAGTTCGAATCCGTGAAGTTTTTCCTGACGAAGGAACAGCTGCGCGAAGTGATCGTTAGACGGTAGGGCACTGCAGTGTTTCCTCTCCGGGCCCGTTATCGATACTTTCCTCTCAACTGATGCAGCCGCACGCGCAAGGGGTCGAGGAACGCCGAGAGCCCGCTCACCGCGCCGACTTTAGTTCCAGCCACGTCGTTCCATCGCACAGGCACTTCGATGCTGGAATAGCCAAGCTTGCGGGCGATAAACAGCACCTCCACGTCGAAACCGAAACGCTCGAGCTGCTGTCGGCGGAAAATCTCGCGCGCGGCCTTGGTCTCGAACAGCTTGAATCCGCACTGCGTATCCCAAAACGGCAGGCCCGTGATGACGCGCACCGCAAGATTGAACAGCTTGCCGGCGGATTCGCGGAATAACGGCTGGTGCACGCCGATCAGCGAACGGTCGAGAGCGCGGGATCCGATCGCGATCTGGGCCCGTGACTTTTGTGCCGCGGTCCAAAGCTTCTCCAGTTCCTCAATGGGCGTGGACAAGTCAGCGTCCGTGAACAGCGTCCACTCGCCTTTCGCCTCCAGCATGCCGTGCCGCACGGCGTAGCCTTTGCCGCGGTTTCCTGGATTGCGCAGCACACGCACCGAGCGAACGCGCGCTCGAAACTCTCCCGCCACGCGGACCGTGCCGTCGCGCGAGCCATCGTCCACCACGATCACTTCACTAAACTTCCATTTCCCGCTGTTCAGATAGCCGGTAATGCGCTCCAGCGTATCGGGCAACCGCTTTTCTTCGTCGTAGGCGGGAATGACGATCGAGAGGGAACGGGTCAAAGCAGGCGTCGGTCGATAAGGGATGAACGGCCTGAATTATAATAACGTATTTCCCCAAAGGAGACCGGATTGTCCCTGGAAGATGGGCTGCTCCGCCAGCGCTGGGCGCGGATACGCGAAATCGAGAGCATGGGTTATCACGCCTATGGCCAGCGGTACGACTTCACACACGCGATTCCGCGGATACTGGCGGAGTACGGCTCGAAGACCGCCGAAGAGCTTTCCCCGGAATTGAAAGTCCGCGTCGCCGGGCGGGTGAAGACCATCCGCAGCAAAGGCAAGGCGGGCTTCGCGCACCTGGCGCAAAACGGCGAACAGCTTCAGATTTACGTGCGCAGTGATGCCGTCAGCGCCAGCGATTTCAAGTTATTTCAGGGCCTCGATATCGGAGATCTCATCGGGGCCGAAGGTTATCTGTTCCGCACGCGCACCGGCGAACTGAGCGTGCACGTTGAGGGGCTCGAATTTCTTTCAAAGACGCTGCTATCCATGCCTGAGAAGTGGCACGGCCTGGAAGACGTCGAAACACGCTACCGCCAGCGTTATCTCGATCTCATCGCGAATCCGGAGTCGCGCAAGGTTTTCATTGCGCGCGCCAAAATCATTTCCTCCTTTCGCCGGCAGCTGGAGGAGCGGGACTTTATCGAGGTCGAGACGCCCATGATGCAGCCCCTCTACGGCGGCGCGGCGGCGCGTCCATTCATCACGCATCACAACACACTGGACATCGATCTCTATCTGCGCATCGCGCCCGAGTTGTACCTGAAGCGCCTTCTGGTAGGCGGGCTCGAGCGTGTCTATGAAATCAATCGCAATTTCCGTAACGAGGGGCTCGGTTTCAAGTACAATCCCGAGTTCACCATGCTCGAGTTTTACCAGGCTTACACGGACTATCGCGGGCTCATGGATCTATCCGCCGAATTGTTGAAGCAAGCCGCCATCGATGCCACCGGCGGCACCGTAGTTGAATGGGACGGTGCGCCGCTGGACTTCAGCTCGCTGCGCCGGTTCACCATGCGCGAAGCCGTGATCGAGTTCTGGCAAGGCGCGGACTGCCCCACGCCCGACAACGTGCGCGACCCCGATTGGCTCAAGCGGCATTCGACCAAGAGCACCGCCGGGGAGGCGTTGGCCGATGTATTCGAGAAGGTGGCCGAAGACCAGCTCATACAGCCGACCATCATCTACGATTTCCCAATCGAGACTTCGCCGCTTTCGAAGAACAAGCCCGACGAACCCGAGATGGTGGAGCGCTTCGAAATTTTCGCCGGTGGCATGGAAATTGGCAATGCCTATACCGAACTGAACGATCCGCAGGAGCAACGCCGCCGGTTCGAGATGCAAATTGCCATGCGCGAAAAAGGCGACGAGGAAGCGCACCAGATGGATGAAGATTACATTCGCGCGCTCTGCTACGGAATGCCGCCCGCCGGAGGGGAAGGAATCGGCATCGACCGCTTGGCTATGCTGTTGACCGGTTCGCGCACCATCCGCGACGTGATTCTGTTTCCCTTGCTGCGGCCGGAAGGCGAGATCGGTATCGCTGACCGTCTGCGCGCGCTCGAGCTCTGACGTGACCAGGCAATTTGAAGTCTTCGTCGCCCGGCGTTATTTGCGCGCCAAGCGCAAGGAGGCCGTTGTATCGGTGGTCACCGCAATCTCTGTGATCGGGGTAGCCGCCGGCGTTATGGCGCTCATTATTGCACTCGCCGTGAACAACGGGTTCCGCAACGAACTACAGAAGAACCTGCTGGGCGCGACGGCGCACGTCGATATCGAACCCAAACAGTATGGCGACGGCATCGAAAATTGGCGCGAGCTGACCACGAAGTTGCGCAAGCTTCCGCACGTTATCGGCGCTGCGCCCGCCTTGTTCAGCCCCGTGTTCGTACAGGGTCCGGTGCTGGCAAAAGCCGGCGTACTGAAAGGGATCGACGTCGACACGGAGCTGCAGGTCGCCGACATCCTGAAGCATCTGAAGGCAGGATCGCTTGAGCGTCTGAAGGGTACGGGTCGGCGTCCCGGCATCATTCTGGGCTCCGGCCTGGCACGGGATACGGGCATGACGCTTGACAGCGTAATTACCATAATCTGCCAGGGTACACTCACGCCAGTCGGCCCGACTCCGAATATCGTCCCTTTCCGCGTTGTCGGGATCTTCGAGTCCGGATTCTTCCAGTTCGACGACATCTGGGCCTTCACGTCGCTTCAGTCCGCGCAAAAGGCGCTGTCTTTGCCCGATGTCATCAACCAGATCGAGTTGAAGCTGGACGACCTGAACCTGGCGCCTCAAGTGAGTGCGGAGGCTGAAAAAATCATCGGTCCCAAGCTTGTGGCGAGCAACTGGATGGTGCAGAACCGGCAGTTGCTGAACGCGTTCAAAATGGAGAAAGCCGTTACGATGGTCACCATCGGTCTGATTCTCTTGGTCGCCGCGCTCAATATTCTGATCTCGCTCGTCATGATGGTGATGGAAAAATACCGCGATATTGCGGTGCTGATGTCCATGGGCGCGCGCCGCAATCAGATCCGGCGAATCTTCATGCTGCAGGGAATACTGATCGGCGTGACGGGCACCGCCATCGGCATGGCGATCGGATACACGCTCTGTTATTTTGCCGAACGCTACCGCTGGATCCGCCTGGATGAGCAGGTGTACGCGCTTAGCTACGTGCCGTTTGAGCCCAAGGTTTGGGATGGCGTCTGGGTGGCGGCCGTGGCGATTCTGGTCAGTTTCCTGGCCACGATCTACCCGGCCCGCAGCGCCAGCCGGCTGGCCCCCACCGAGGTTCTCCGCTATGAATAATCGCTCGCTGTACCGGCTGCAGCAGAACGAGCGGGTCAGATAGCGGCACTCACTATCAACGACTTTCTCACATCTACACGTAATGACCTGGCGCGAGTATCACGAGTCCACCAAGCACAGTGTCGAATCGCTGAGGCGAACGCGGCACACTCTCGACTGGGCGAATATGCCCGACCCGTTCCGCCATTACGAGGGTGTGCCTGTGCTCGACTTGCCCGCGGATCCGCCTGCTCCCGCAATCTCCGCACTCGAAGTGCTTCAAGGCGGGGCTGGCGGGACCCTTGCCAGCGATGGCCCTGCATTTCTTTCGCAGCTGTTGTATTATGCCGCCGCGATTAGCGCGTCCAAGCGTGTTCCGTCTACTGGCTCCAAGTACGCGCTGCGCGTGAATCCGTCCTCCGGGAATCTGCACCCTACGGAATTCCACTTCGCTACACGCGGTTTGAAGGATTGGCCGGATGGCTTGTATCATTACCGCGCGTCGTCGCACACCGCCGAACAGCGCGCGCTCGGAAATTTCGCAACCGGCCTGACCGATATCGACGCCCCCATCGTGTTTGTGCTGACCAGCATCGCCTGGCGCGAGGCGTGGAAATACCGCGACCGGGCCTATCGGTACTGTCTGCACGATATGGGACATGCCTGGCAAGCTCTGGCGCTCGCCGCCCGAGCCACCGGATGCGACAGCTTCGCCGCCGGCAATTTTCCGGATGACGAAGTGGCCCAACTCTGTCGCCTCAGCGAGGATGAGTGGCCAATGCTGATCGTAGCGCTGCACGGCCATTCCATTCCCGTGTGCCACCCAGACGTCAGCGAGACCGTTTGGTTCGAAGGGCGCGCCAACAAGCTGTCGAACGAATACACAGCCTATCCACTGATTGACAGAATCCACGCCGCCACGAAGCTTCGCACCGATTGCGGCGGCATTTGTGAGGCCGAGCCAGCACCCGGTGGCTCCGGCGCGATTAAGCTACCGCCGCCCGCCTCCGCGACTCGCAGCTTCGGCGAGGTCGTGCGCACCCGGCGCTCCGCCCTCGATTTCCGGGGCGGCACCCAGTCGATGTCCATCGCGCAACTTTCGGCGATGCTTGACGCGAGTGCCCGGCCGTTTCTCGCCGACTTCGCCGGCACACGCTTCGTTCAGCTCTATCTTTACGTCCATTGCGTCGATGGTCTCGAGCCCGGCGTGTACCGCCACTGGCCGGAGAAAGGGGAACTGGAGTTCGTCCGCTCCGGCGACCAGCGTGTCATCGCCGCTGGCTTGAGCCTGGGGCAGGACCTCGCCGGTAACGCCTGCGTGGCGTTCTCGATGATCGCCGGCATCGATCGCGCCGTTCGCGCCCATGGCGACCGCGGCTACCGCTATGTGCACTTTGAAGCGGGCGCTATTGGACAGCGCTTGTATCTCGCCGCCGAAGCGCTCGGCCTGGGAGCGACGGGTATCGGCGCTTTTTTTGATGATGAAGTGCACCGTTTTCTCAACCTCGCGTCCGGACAAGGACAGGTGGTGTACCATTTCGCGATCGGTTATCCGGTTCCTGATCCTCGGCTCGGGGCATGATGTGTGTTTAGGATCTTTATCGAAGCGGGCGAAGCCGAATTGCGGCGCCCTAACAGAAGACCACGAGCCCCACGAATGGTTCGGATGCCGGCGACGATATGGATTCCCTGCTCGCGAAATACGTGAGAAACTGACCCGATCCGCTCCGGTTCGCGAAGCGAACCGCCCCGTTACGCAAGCTTGCCGAAGCAACCCGCTCTGGCAAGAAGAAGATACTTCCTTCTCCATACAGTTACGACGGAAGATCCTCATGCGTTTGGCTACCAGCCAAGTGCTGTGCAAGATCCAAGATTATATTCTTGAGAACCCAAAATCAGGTTGGCTGTGGGTGGACATCGAATCCGAAAAGCGGCTCTCTCTCCCCGACATTCAGTGGATGCCTTACCGGATTCCATGGTCGAACAGAAGCCCTGGGCGGATTTCCTCAAACAACGCGATCAGCTGTGCCGGGAGTTGCGCGGCCGCGAGGCTCGTAGCCGCGTCGAGAGCCTCTCATAAAGCTGAACCACCGGCCCTTCTGCAAGCGCGACGGAAGCCGGGCGACAGCGTTCGAAGCTATCGACACGCCGGCCTTGAAGCCTCTGCCCATGGAGCCGTTCGATATGAGCGCGTGCGCGTTGGCGCAGAAAGCATGCCGCGACGGTTACTCGGCACTCTACATGCGGGCCGTCGCACTATTCCGCGATCTGAGCATCGCACGTGCCGACGGCAGTTTACGCAGCTTGTTAGTGCGCTTGAGCCGCATCGACGTGTTAGTGATCGACGATTGGGCCATGGCGCCGCTTGCCGAAACCGAACGCCGCGATTTCTGGGAGATCTGCGAGGACCGCTATCAGACTCGCTCGACGATCCTGACTTCGCAACTGCCGGTCGTCCGCGTCGCTACGCTCCGAAAACTGTTCGCCTTCGGCCCGGAATGCCGTTCGCGTTCCCTTCGGAATCAGCGTTCGCCTTCGCCGGAATCCTCACCTGAGGCCGTACCAGTACCGGACGAAGAGACCAACATTGACGTGTTGTGGGCTACCACAGATGGTGTATGGACCTTCTGCGAGGTCAAACTTTCCGAAGCGGACTTTGGCAAGGCTCCGGCATCGCGCCAAGCTTGTTGATATCTACAGCGAAATCCTTGCCGGGCATCTGGAGGCTGCGCGGCTTGAGCGGCTGGCCTTTTTTGACGCTTACCAGTTCAATCGCAATGTCTGGCACATGGTTCGCACAGACCGTAGCCGATTGATCTTCCTGTTGCCCCGCTCGAATGCTGGTCTGTGGAGCCTGCTACAGCACTTGTTGTCCGGGGTGGCACCTGGCACGCGGGAACGCATTTCAGCTGTAGCCATCGAAGATGTCATCGCGAACCTTTCGGCCGACAACCAATGCCCCGAGAGATTGCGGGAATACGCACGGAAACTGAAGCAAAAATATTGCCTCGTCCGAGGAATTTGTAACTTTGATCGACGAAGGGTCCCCAGGCATTCGCCAACCCGCTGGTAGATCGAGCGTTCAGTAATTGTGCAAGCTCGCAGGAGCCGTTGCTTCTTTCATAGATAGGTTTTTTTGCGCTCGTGCGGCATCTTGGATCGAACGCATTGATCTATCCCTTGTATCGTCGTCGTCGGGTGTTTTTCCCTCCCGATCACGCTGGAGGGCCGCTGGACAGCGTGATGGACGCATCGAGGTCCCGCGCTCAGGGCTCCTTGGCGGCGTAGTTCTTCCGATTCACATGACGAGCTCAGCAGCGGTTCTGGAGGAAGTTACCACAAATTCTGCCGAAGACCCAAAATATTTGATACAAAACGCAACCTAACAAGGCGCGGAGCCGCGCCAGTTCGACAACCAGAGGTCGCGTTGTCTTGTGGCTCGACCGCCACTCCGCTCGCTGTGCTATAGTTTGCCTGAAACGAGCTTTAGACAGCAATATGGACAGCATAAACAGACAGCATGGGACATTGAATTCAACGGCTGTTGTTCGGCCGCACTCCCAGGCTGGTGTGCTGTCTGTTTTGCTGTCCATTTTGGCATCCAAACGGGTAGTATTGGATGGACAGCATGGCCGGAATAGACTGGGACGCGGTCTAGGAAGTCCAGTGGATTCAGCTAACTAGCTGATTTGACAGAGTGCGGGAGTAATTCAGTGGTAGAATGCCAGCTTCCCAAGCTGGACGTCGCGGGTTCGAGCCCCGTCTCCCGCTCCACAATTCCCCCAAACCACCTGAGTTAGCGACCTCTAGCCAGGATCCTGGGCAGCGTGGTGATTCCCGAAGATTCCGTTCGCAAGGTCAGTTCGTTGCTGCTCGGCTCAGTTGATTGGCCTGGTGCCGGAACCACGATCTGCTGGCGTCCCCGCGGAGTCGGTTCAGGCGTCGGGCGTGGCACCGGCCCAGTCGGCGGTTGCTGCCGCAAGGGCAGGGGCGCTTATTGGCGATCCGCTTTTTCATGCCCAATAATCGAAGGAAGCCAATGCATTGCGTGTTATTGCCAGCCCCGAGCAGTTGCCGGAATTCCGCGAGAAGCCCTTTCGCTCCGTGATCGAGTTCTCCAAACGGCATTTCCCGCGTGGTCTGGTGGTGCGAGTGACCAGCGAGGTATGGGACGACGGCGTGCTCCATAAAGGGAGTCACGGTTCGTACTTTTCGCAATAGCCGCTCCACTTGGAAAGGTGAGCCGAGACATAGCGCACCGTCCTGGAGGTGGTGGAAGTCGGACTTTATTCTGTTGCCAATCTCCCATACGCTGATCGGATGGTGGGGAAAGGAGGGAGGGATCTGTAGCCTAAGGCAGTACGTTTCAGTAATGGTGCCGATTTCCTTGCCGATGGCGGTGAAGGGGAAGTCTCCGACCAACTCGATGGTTCCGTTAGTTGACGGTTGTACCGCAAAGTCGGTGTATCGCGCGAGAAAGTCGTCGAGCTCCCACGTGGCCCGCCGATGAGCCAACGTGGTCCCCATTGCCTTAGCATCCCCAGGGTTTTGGCGGCGTAGCGATCACCACCGCAGGCGCCGTTACCGTGATGCGGGAACTTCGTAGGCCCGCTATTTGTCGGCGAAATCCTCGCCGGGATTCACGGGATTGGGCACGCATGGGTGGGCGGCATTGATGTGGTCCGGCATGCGTTGTAGGATTCCGGCGAGGCACTCGCAGACCGATTGTTCGCCTATCTGGCTTTGGAGGTACCGAGGCTCCCTCATTGTGGCAGTAAGCTAAGTCAGCGCACTACCCTGCCGTCGTCATTGTGTTGCCGCTTGCCCCGGCCTATACTGGACACGGAGGTCTTTTTCCCTATGGCCTTTCCTGCATCCCGATTAGCGCTGGTCGAAGATCCGGAGCCAGGGGAAGACTCTGTGTGTCGAGAAGCGCGCCTACGATCCGAGCAGTTGTTCCAGGCCGTCATCGATGGCTCTACCGCGGTCATCTACGCCAAAGACCTGGCCGGCCGCTACCTTCTGATCAACCGGCGGCACGAGGCGCTCTTCCAGGTTCCCAGAGACCAGATCAAGGGAAAAACCGACTATGACTTGATCTCCAAAGAGCAGGCCGACCTCGTTCGCGCCAACGATGAAGCAGTGCTCCATGCCGGGGCGCCCATCGAGTGGGAAGAGGTCGTCTCCGCGAATGGCGAGCCGCGCACCTACATCTCGCTGAAGTTCCCGCTTTTCGACTCCAGTGGAAAGCCCTACGCGGTGGCCGGCATTTCGACCGACATCACCGATCGCAAGCGAACCGAAGAACACCTCCGGGAAAGCGAAGAGCGTTATCGCATGCTGGTGGGCAGTGTCCGGGATCACGGGCTTCTCATCCTCGATCCGGCGGGATATGTGGTGAGTTGGAACACGGGCGCCGAGAGCATCACCGGACATCGCGCCGAGGAGGTTATCGGACGGAATATCGCGGAGTTCTATGCGCCGGAGGACGTGGCATCGGGCGCGCCAAAGCGGGAACTCGCGGAGGCGGCCGAACGAGGCAGGGCCGAGCACGAAGGCTGGCGCGTCCGCAAAAATGGCTCGCGCGTGTGGGGCCACATCATCACTACCGCGCTCCGGGATGAAGAAGGCAACCTCCTGGGCTTCGCCAGAGTGCTGCGCGAAGGTTGGGATGAGAAAGACCACACTTCTGAGGTTCGCGTCGCCCAGCAATCCATTGAGCTGAGCCCGCCCATCATCGCCGAATCGCCGGCCATGCGCCAGGTGCTCAACTTCGTGCGCCGCGTGGCGGCGAGCGAGGCTTCCACGATCCTGATGGAAGGAGAGAACGGCACAGGCAAGGACCTGGTGGCCAAGATCCTGCACTACGAAAGCCGCCGGCAGCCTGAACCGTTCATTGCCATCAATTGTGCCGCGATTCCCGAAACCCTGCTCGAAAGCGAGCTTTTCGGGTACGAAAAGGGTGCATTTACCGACGCCCGTATTCAAAAACGCGGCGTGCTGGAGCTGGCGCACAGGGGCACGCTATTTCTGGACGAAGTGGGCGAGCTCCCTCATGTGTTGCAGGCCAAGTTGCTGCGCGTGCTGGAGGACCAGTGCTTCCGCCGCCTGGGCGGCTTGAAAGATATCCAGGTCGACCTCCGCGTTATAGCTGCGACCAACAGGGACCTCATCGAAGCCATGAAGCGCGGCGTCTTTCGGGAGGATCTCTACTTTCGCCTCAACGTCATCCGCATTGAGATCCCGCCGCTCCGCGCCCGGCAGGATGATATTCTGCCCTTGGCGAACTTCTTCATCCAGCATTTCAACCGCAAATTCAAACGACAGATTGAAGGCGTCTCGTCGGAAGCCGCGAAATCGCTGCTGGCGCACCCGTGGCCCGGCAACGTGCGCGAGTTGCGAAACGCCATCGAGCGCGCCATGATTCTGGAAGATTCGCCGCTGCTGACCCGGAGTTCCCTGCCGCTGGCCGTTACCGAGTCCACCCAAACGCTGGCCATTCCGACACCGGAGGGCGTGCCACAGGCTGCCGAGGAATCGTTGTCTCTGAGCGATAGCGAACGGAGCCTGGTATCGCAGGCGATGGAGAAAGCGGGAGCCAATCAAACGCTTGCTGCCAAGCTGCTGCACATCAGCCGCGATGCGCTGCGGTACAGGCTCAAGAAATTCGGGCTCCTCTAAAGATGCCGCCGGACGGCGACCACGCCTGACCTTGCCGGCCCCAAAGGTCCCCGCGGCCCATCATCATCAAGCCGCGGTACGCTTCACTAAGTTGACTGCCTCAACACCTGGCGTGGCTGCCTTTCGGGCGGTAATGTGCACCACCCCGTTCTCGAGAATGGCTTTCACCTGTTCCGGCTCGATCCGGGCCGGGAGGTCAAACTGGCGCAGCAACCTCTTCTTGCCGAGTCCGGAGAGGTGGGCGTTTTCGCCAGGGTACCGATCCCCCTGCTCCTTGCAGCCTTCGATGGTAATCGACTGCGGCAGGACGTTCACCTCCAAACTTGCGGCCGCGAAGCCCGGCACTGCGGCGTGAAGGTGAACCGTGTGCTCGCTTTCGGATACCGTCGATGGCGGCGAGTACAACACTTCACCTTCGGCCTCGGTCCAGTCTTCCAGCGAGCGGCCCTCACATCCGTGCGCCCGGAAACGTTGGAAGGCGCACTCGCGAATGTCGTTATGGACGCACTTCATTAATTGCGCCAGGTGATCCAGCACTTCGCCCCTGGCACATCGGACTTTCACGGTCATCTGAGGCATATCACACCTCCGCACCTTGGCTCCGGACCCGTAGAGGCACGCCCCTTACGTAACTCACCTCCGCGCGTACGCCTCTTTGCGTTGCTCGCGCGAAATCAGCTTCGCCAGCTCGCTCATTTCCTCCGCCAGCAATTGGATCAGGTCGTCGATGGAGATAATTCCCACCAGATACCCCTGCTTGTTGACGACCGGGATGCGGCGTATGCCGGCGCGGCGCATCTGATAGATGGTTTCGAAGACCCCCTGGTCCTCGAGAACCGTCTCCAGTTCCGCCCCCATCATGTCGCCCGCCGTCAGCACGGCTGGATCCAGGCCCAGGGCAACTATGGCCACCACGATGTCGCGATCAGTTATAATTCCAACCGGCTTGCGGCTGCCCTTCACGAGGTCAAGCACCAGCAGGTCGCCCACATGATTCTCACGCATCAGCAGCGCCGCTTCCTGAATCGTCGTGTCGCGCGTTGCCGTCACTACCTCACGCACACAGATATCGCCAACCGGCATGAAACCACTCCTTCCGGGAGATCGCTGTGATTTCTTGCAATCCTCCCACCAAACATCAGAGACAGATCTCAAGAAGTCGGAAGCCAGGGGTTATGCCGTAGCTATGTGACTTCGTTAGCTCCTGACTTCCGGCTTCTCGCGCACGGCCATTCTAACGGCGCTTCCGAATCACCTTCAGCGCCAAGCTGGACGCGAGCGAACCGAACCCCAAGATACTGAACAGAGGCAAGTACGACGCCGTTTCGGGCAGCGCCGCCGGTTCTGGTGCAGGCTCTTTCGCCACCGGAGCGGACCCGACCTTGGGCGCGGGCATGGGTTCTTCACGCTTCGCCTCCGGTTCCCAGGTCTTGAAGATCGGTTTCTCTTCTCCCGATGGTTCCACTAGTCCGAGTTCCGCGGTCTGAAGCTCGGCTGGCTTCTCCGTATGAATCGCCGGTACTTCCTCGCGGGTCTCGCGCGCGATCTCGGTCGCGGCATCCTTGGGATACGCAAATTCCTGGCCGAAGTTGTCCCCAGGGTAGAACCAGCTCTTCAACGGCACCGGTCTCCCGATGGATGTTTCCCAATAGCTGAAATGCGTCTTGTCCGTCGGTTTCAGCCGGTAGTTGGGAATAGCAAGGATTGTCGCGAGGACTTCGGTCTCGTTCTCGTTAAAGATCTGCACGACGTTCCGATTCCCGAGCGAGTTGTACAACTTCATCACGTACGTGCCCGGAGGCAGGACCTTGCCAGGCACTTGAATCGACTGACTCACCGTCAGGATCGTTTTCTTGTCCCACTGATCCGCGAACGCCGTGGCCGCCATCAAGGTCATTCCCAGGCACGCCGCGGCTGCAATTGTACGAACGCGTAGCATACTGCTTACCTCCTATAATTCGCTTTTCGCAAATACCATGTGCAGATTGCGTACCAAAGCTAAGTGCGTGTTCTGGCGCAGCGACCTAAAATCTAACTGGGTCAGGGTACGCGGCGGCCATACCGCCCCAGCATCTCGCTATGTTTTCACTGCGCGGATCTGGCTACCGAAATGAACATCCAAATGCGTGGTGTCTTGGGCTGCACTTGATTTTGCCGTGCTCGCATTGCTGACGCTGGCCGCGGCATCGGGACAGAACGAGCTTCGGCTGTCCTTCCGGCTGGAGACGCGTACGGCCGCATCACCTGCTGTCGAAAAGCTCTATAGCGCCTCGCAGATCGAGCTGCTCGAAAAGCTGAATCGAGCCGACGTCCTGCATCTGAACCGTCTCCAGCTTCTGGTGGTGCCGGATCGTTGGCATCTCGACGAATTGGCGTACAGTCCGCTACCGCAGCAGTACGAGGCAGGCGCCGACAACGGGAAATGCCTGGTCGTTTATCTTCCGGGCCAGATCTTTGGCGCCTACGAACACGGACGGCTGGTGCGTTGGGGTCCGGTGAGTTCCGGACGCCGGCAGCGGCCCACGCCGCCTGGTTTATTCCATTTGAACTGGAAATCGGAAGGCCGGCACAGCACCGTGGACCCCCAGTGGTACATGCGCTGGTACTTCAACTTTAACAACCGCGAAGGCATGGCCCTGCATGCCTATGCGATGCCGGGTTATCCGGCCAGTCACGCCTGCATCCGGCTTCTAGAGAGGGACGCTATGTGGTTGTTCGGCTGGGGAGAATCGTGGCGTCTCGCGGCGGACGGAGTGCGCGCCACCGATCCCGGCACGCCTTTATTCATCGTGGGCGAGTACGAGTTCGCTGCGCCTCCGCCCTGGCACTCGGTTGCATGGCGGAGCCAAGCGATAGGGCTGCCTTCACTACCCGCTTCAAACGCAGACGCCGCGCATGGGGCGCCTCCGTCGGCCCTCATCTTGCAGGAATGATTTGGCGACTGATTGAAATGTAAGAGACAGCTTTGAAGGAGCAACCCATGACGCCAACTGCATCAGCAACCTACAAGTTTCTTGGCATGAAGGATCTGGTGCCGCTCTGTGCTTCATCCGGTCCGTGCATTACCATCACGCTTTCAGCCTTTCATCCCGGAGTGCAATCGCCGTACCGCGTACGGCTGAAGGCCGCGGTCCGCCTAGCCCGGCAGGAGTTAGCCAAACAGAACTCTTTCACTCAGGTCAATGAACTTCTGGCACCCCTCGACGAGTTGGCAAACGATCCGGAAATGGAAGTGGGTGGCCGGGGCATGGCGATCTTCCGCTCACCCGGAGTGTTCCAGCGCTTCCATCTGCCGGGAGCGGTCAGGGAACGTGTGGTGGTGGCCCGGCATTTTCATATCACGCCTTTTCTGAAGCAGCTGCTGCCCCAGCGCGAGTTCTATATTCTGGCAGTCAACCGGAAGCACTTGCGGCTGCTGCGGTTCCTCGACTCCGAATGCAAAGAGGTCGCTCTCCCAGCCGGCATTCCACACAACGTCGAAGAGGCGGGCGGTTTCGATGCGCCGGATCATATGCTGCGCAACCGCTCCGCCGCCGGTAGCTCGGCTGGCGCCATGCCGGCTGTATCATTCGGCACCGGATCAGAGCGCGAGAAGACACACGAACACATCGAGCAGTTTTTCAGGTTTGTGGACCGAGGCTTGAGCGAACTGCTGCAACGCTTGCCGTTGCTTCTGGCTGGTGTCGATTACGAAGTGGCCCTTTACCGGCGTGCGTCGAGGTATCCCCACATTATGAATGACCGGATCGCCGGGGATCCGCGGATCCTGACGCTCCAGGAGATGGCTCGCCTGGCCGGCGAGATTGCGGAAACGGAAGCCCAGCACTTGGCCGGCGCGGCTCTCGAGCGGTATTGCGAGAAGGCTGGTGCAGGGCGGACTTCAACTGAGCCTTTGCAAATCTTGCGGGCCGCTGCAGGAGGCCGCGTCGCCGAACTCATTGTGGCAGAGGGCGCGGAGCTGCCCGACCCCGCGGAAAGCATGCACGACGTTTTGAACGCTGCGGCAGTTCTCACACTTGCAAACGGCGGTAATGTGTTCACACTATCGGCGGACCGCATGGCCCGTGAGTCGCCGATTACGGCACTCTATCGATATTGAGCCATCGCGGGCGGAATCGTAGGGGGATTTTTCGCAGGTTCCTGCGAAATCTCGCTCATAGCGCGCGTAAAACCACTCATACTCATCGCGGACGATCCGCGATCGCTGTTCTGTGAACGGAATTTCACGTGCACGGAATGTGGTAACCCTTACTGAGCGAGTCCGCCAACGACAGTGAAGAACATCGACGTGCAGGTGTTGTCGAGGGACTTCGCGCTCTGATGCGAGAGGGAGGATTCGCCCCGGACGGCATGAAATGGAGGTGATTTTCAATGACAGGTTTCGCCTCCCCAGGCTGCGGCGCGGAGAAGACCGGCCCGAGGCTTGAGGTTCTGACGATTAATAACGAGGGGCACGATTGTGCGTCGCTGCAATCCATCATGCGGCACACCAACTGGGTATTCCATTGCGTTCCGGATCTCGCGAAGGCGCTGGCGTTTCTCGACAAACGCTTTGTGCCGGTTATTGTGTGTTCCAAAGATCTGCCTGACGCCACGTGGAAGGACGTCCTCGCGGCGATGGCCCGCTTTCCGGTTCCGCCAAAAGTGCTCGTCTACTCGCATCAGGCCGATGATGCATTTTGGATGGAGGTTTTGAAATCGGGCGCGTACGATCTATTGCCGGTGCCCTTCAATGCCGAGGAAGTGTTGCGGCTGGTGAGCCTGGCGTGCCGCCAATGGAACGACGACGCGAAGATCGCCGAAAAGGCCCGTTCTATGCAAGCGCCCGGCTAGTGATCTTCTCGTGCAGCAGCAACGGCGGCGGGCAGAGCGCTCGTTTCGGGCTCGGCGAGGCCGCGGATCCTCCACAACTCGAGCAAACCAGAGGTCACCGCAAGAATGATGGGGCCGAGCACAACACCGGACACTCCGAAGGCAATCAGGCCCCCAAGCACCGCGAAGAAAACCGCGAGCGTGTGCAAGCGCAGCTCGCCGGCCACCAGGATCGGGTAAAGCACGTTATCGATCAAGCTCACGACCAGCAGTCCCCAACCGCAGAGCACAATCGCCTTTATCCAGCTCCCATTCATCGCCAGATAAATAGCCGCAGGCCCCCAAACGAGCGACGCTCCCATCATCGGCAGCGTCGCAAGCAGCGACATCGCCAGGCCGCAGAGCACGGGAGCGGGCAGGCCGAGAATCCAGAACATCAGGCCGCCTAGAAAGCCTTGTACCAGTTTCACTGCTAGGTTGCCGTAAAGCGACGCGTAAATCGTCTGCGAGACGCGGCGGAACACCTCCGTGGTTTCCTCGTCCGTGAATGGCACTAGGCGACGAATAAACTGCACCAGCAAACGCTGGTCCCGCAGAAAATAAAATAGGGCCAGCAGCGTCAGCACAAGCTGCGTCAGCACCCAGACCGAACTCCCGACAACGGTGGAGGCCCGCGAGGCCAGCGTGCCGCCCAGTCGCTTGAGCTCCGTGTTGAGGTCGATTCTGGACTCCAGCCAATGGAGGGCGCTGGCTAAGGGCGGGTACCGCTCAATCAACCCGCGGAAGCCCAGCGAGTTCAAGTCCGTCCCGATCGCCCGGGCCGTGTCTCCTAATTCCTCAAATACCCTCTGCACCACCAGCGCTGCGGGGGCAATCAGAACCAGTGCCACGATCAGCACCGAGAGTCCAGCCGCCGCGCCCGGCCGCAGCCTGCGCTCCAGCCGTGCATGCCAGGGATGTGCGACAACGGCCAGGGCCAGCGCCCAGGTGATGATGGCCAGGAAAGGCCGCGCTAACACCCAACAGAGATACAGACTCGCCAGCGTGATCAGCACCGAAGCGGCGTCGCGAATCTGCTCCCTCTTGAATGGCCCGCGTGTTTCGGAGCCTTGTGCTTGGCCTTCTTCCATCAAAGTCCTAGATGCATGTTAGCAGCCCAGGAAATAATCGCTTGTACAGGACTTTACGAGCGCCGCGTAAGAGCCACTCTGAGCGTCTTGGCGCACCTGCGGCGCAGCGCCGAACAGCGGACCGATTGCAAGCACTCACAGGTGATCCAGCCAACACTCAGCCGAACAGCATGCTCCGTCTACGCAGGCGGGGAGCGTGGAGCACGCCTCCCTGGGTGTGAGCGAAAACGGGGACAAGGTCGCTTTCTGGGTAGCCGACTCGAGAGACTGGGAGGCCGGTTTGGAAGGCCGAGGCCTCTATGCGTTCCAGGTTAGCTGTCCCGGGGATCTCGTAGGCGGTGGCGGGGGCCCTGGCAACGGACCGCGTCGGCGAGGCATGGCCAGTATGCGTGCCGTTTCAGAATCACCGGGAGAGCTCCACGCCCGTCCCCTAGGCACCTGCTTGAGTGGTATCCCCCACTGAATGGGCGATTTTCCGCATTGGGAAGGTCTGCCTGATGCCACGGCTATCAACTTGCGTCACTTGCGCGCACCGCGCCGTGGCAGGTGGTTTGCACCTCACAGAGGTGAAAGGCGACTCCTATGCTACGTGTACAGAAAATCCTGTTTCCCGTAGACTTTTCGGAACGCTGCAGTGCCGCGGCCCATCATGCGGCTGCGATGGCGAGGCATTTCAATGCCAAATTGACGGTACTGCACGTGTTGCAGATTCCTCCCGTCTGGTACGGCGATCTCGCCGCTGCCGAGCTTCAGTTGCTGGTGGATATCGAAGAGCTGAAGAAAGAAAAGCAGCATATGCTCGCAGGCTACCTGCGAGACGAACTGCGGGATGTTGCCGGGGTGGAGAAGATCGTAGAAAACGGCGATCCAGCTTTCGTTATCGAAGAGTACGCGCGCAAAGAGAAAGTGGATCTGATCATGATGCCCACACATGGCCACGGTCCGTTCCGGCGTCTGTTGCTGGGCTCGGTGACCGCCAAGGTTCTGCATGATGCCGAGTGCGCGGTCTGGACCGACGTGCATGAGCAAGCCAGTTTCGTGCGCCACGGCTGCCGCTCGGTGATGTACGCCGTGGACCTCAGACAGGAAGCCATCCGTTCGATGCAGTGGGCGGCGCAGTTCGCCGGCTCGCACGGCGCGGAATTGACGCTCATGCACGCGATTCCGGCTCTGGCCGGGCCCACACCGCCGGGAGAAGTGCGCTTCCGCAGTTACCTCACCGAGCACGCGCGCGAATACATCGAAGACTTGCAGCGAAAGGCCGGGGTCGCGGCACGGATATGCATAGAGGGCGGCAAGATTGCAGAAACGGTCCGTGAAGCCGCGCTCCACCATGCCGCTGACCTGGTTGTGATCGGCCAGGGTTGCATGCACGAAACGCTGGGCGGGCTTCGGTCAAACGCATACGCCATCGTACGCCAGTCTCCCTGCCCGGTCGTTCGTGTTTGAGCAGGAGGGCGCCGCTGGCATACCATCTCCTGATCTCCGCGAGCCCAATGCAATGCAAAGAGCTGCTGTCAAGGAAACGAGGCCTTGGAGTCAGAGGGGAAAGGCATTGGCTACCCAGAAAACATAGTTTCCAACCGCCTCTCCGCCCCTTGGCGAAACGAGAAAGCTCCTTCAGTATCTATTCAAACTCACCCACCCGACTGGCCAACGAGGCTCGCCTCGGCTCACAGGAGCGTGAGATGCAGTTCACGTTTGTAGAGGCGCAGGCGCGAACCGCTCGCGCGCGGGAATTGTAATTGTCCTGATGAGGCACAATGCGTACGGACAAACGACCCACGCCTCTTAGGGGTTTCTGGGACAAACCCCGGCAGGAGTTGCTGGAACTGCTTCAGGCAACTCCGGCCGGGCTGACTTCGGACGAGGCGCAGCGGCGGTTGGGTCTCCACGGCCCGAACAGCATGGTGAGGGAATCGCGCTTCGCGGCTCTGGCCAGTCTTCTCCGCTTTTTGATCAATCCCCTGGTCATCATCCTTCTCGTGGCCAGCGGCATATCTCTCGTGCTGGGCGACTCGGTCGGCGGACTGATCATCATCTCGATGGTGCTGCTCAGCGTGCTCCTGAACTTCTTCATGGAGTTTCAGGCGCAGCACGCGGTGGAGGAGATTCGGAAGCAGGTTGCAACCACCGCTGCCGTGATGCGCGACGGACAAGAGCAGGAAATGCCGGTCGCAGAACTGGTGCCCGGGGACATCATTCGGCTCAATGCGGGGGATCTTGTGCCGGCCGATGCTCGTCTACTGGCCGTCAAAGATCTGCAAGTGCGCGAGTCTGCGCTGACCGGCGAATCACTCTGCGTCGAGAAGACGTGTGGTGATTTGCCGGCGGGGAAACATGCCATTACAGACGCAAGCAATTGCGTTTTCATGGGCACCGCCGTCCAAACCGGAATTGGCACCGCGGTCATCGCTTGCACGGGCAGAGATACCGCCTTTGGCGAGATCGCCCAGCGGCTGGCCATGCGGCCGCCCGAGACCGAGTTTGGCCGCGGCATACGGCACTTCGGGCTCATGATTACCCGAGTGATCATGCTGCTGGTGCTTTTTGTCTTGCTGGTGAATATCGCTTTCCACCGCCCGATTCTTGAGTCCTTCCTCTTCTCCGTCGCGCTCGCCGTGGGAATGACGCCGGAGATGATGCCGATGATCATCACGGTCACGCTGGCCCAGGGAGCCCGGCGGATGACGAAGAAGAAAGTCCTGGTCAAGCAACTTTCCGCAATCGAGGACTTCGGAAGCATTGAGATCCTGTGCAGCGATAAGACCGGCACACTGACCGAAGGCGAGATAGAGCTCGACCGGCACGTGGACGTCCAAGGGAAGGACGACGACAGCGTCCTACGGTTCATCTATCTGAACAGCTTCTTTCAGGCGGGCATTAAGAGTCCGCTGGACGCCGCGATTTTGAAGCACGAGCGCCCTTTGATCGCGGAATACGAGAAGCTGGATGAGATCCCCTTCGACTTTAACCGCAAGCGCCTTTCCGTGGTGGTGCGGCATGGCGGCGATTGCCTCCTGATCACCAAGGGCGAGGCAGAGAGTATCTTCGCCATCTGTCAGACGGTGACCACCGATGGCTCCCCCCAACCGTTCGACGAAAGCCGGCGAGCTCAAGCCGCGGAGACCTTCCAGAAGCTGAGTGCCGGCGGGTTCCGCGCTCTGGGGGTCGCAGTTCGGAAGATAGACAAGCAGGATACCTACACGCTGGCGGCCGAGGGCGACATGACGCTGGCCGGTTTCGCGGCCTTTCTCGACCCGCCCAAGGAGGGGATTATTGCCGTTCTGGAAGAGCTCAAGAAGAACAGCGTCTCCGTAGTCATCATGACCGGCGACAACCAATATGTGACCCAGAAGATCGCCCACGACGTGGGGCTGAAAACGGACCGCATGGTCATCGGCAGCGAGGTCGACACAATGGACGACCCCGCTCTGGCCTACCAGGCCGAGCACGGCGCCATCTTTTCCCGCGTGTCTCCGGAACAAAAGAACCGGGTCATCCTGGCTCTGAAAGCACGTGGGCATGTGGTCGGGTATATAGGTGACGGAATCAACGATGCTCCGTCGCTGCACACCGCGGACGTGGGCATTTCTGTAATGAATGGCGTGGAGGTTGCCAAAGACGCCGCGAAGATCATCCTGCTGGAAAAAGACCTTGCCGTTTTGAACGACGGGATTATCGAGGGGCGCCGCTGCTTCGCCAACATTATGAAGTACATCGTGATGGGTACGAGCTCAAACTTCGGAAATATGTTCAGCATGGCGGCGGCATCCCTCTTCCTGCCCTTCCTGCCCATGCTGCCGACGCAAATTCTGTTGAATAACTTCCTCTATGATGTTTCGCAGATCAGCATCCCCAGCGACAATGTGGATCCCGCTCTGCTGCACCGACCAAAGCGATGGCAGATTGGGTTCATTCGCCAGTTCATGATGATCATCGGGCCAATCAGCTCGATCTATGATTTCCTCACGTTCGGAGTGCTTCTCTGGGTATTTCAAGCTTCGACGAACGCGCCGCTATTTCATACCGGTTGGTTCGTCGAATCCCTGGCCACACAAACGCTGGTCGTATTTGTGATCCGGACAGCAAGCAACCCTCTGAGGAGCCACCCCAGCGGGCCTCTGCTGGTCGCTGTGTTCGCTATTGTGGCAGTTGCCGCCGTGCTGCCCTACACGGCCTTGGGTAAGTTGCTGCAGTTTACTCCGCTCCCTCTGTCATTGTTGGGCGCCATTGCGTTCCTGGCCGTTACATACCTCTTGCTGGTACAAGTCGTCAAGTCCTGGTTCTATCGCCGGCACGCGTTGCTGTGACGGTCGGCGGTGTCGACGCTCAACGCCAAGGCTTAGCGATCGATGGTACCGGCGGCTTGACGGGTCTTTTCAAACAATACCTGGAGGTCGCCCAAAGCTTCCGGGTCGCCCTTCGCCAACTCTGCGGCGATCTTATCTTGAAAGGCCAACAGGTCTTCCAAAGCTTTGCGTCCGATTGTATCCGGCGCATGATTCGCCACTTCGCGCGTACGGCCGAAAAACTGTTTGCTCGTTTCGGCCGCGAGGCCATAGTTCTTCTGGCTGGCCTGAACGAAAGCCAGACCTGCCAAATCGCGGAGTTGCGCCATGGCGTTCTCCTGCCGCGCTACGGATAAGTCGTTCTCCAGGCGCTTCACTTTTATATACTGGGGGACGAAGCCGGCCAAGAAAACGATGATCAGCAGGATGATTACGACGATGACCCGGTTCTTCACGCGCACGAACTTTTCAGAGGCGTTTGCCTAATCCAATACTTCATTGTAGGCGAACCGTCGGACCATCCGCGGTGGGAAATCGAGCCTGATCGATATCCTGCTGGACTGGCATTGGGCGGCGGCGGGATACGTGCTGGTGGATGGGGCGGTGATCGAGAACCTCATTTGAAAGGTCAGTCGGCCTTTCACGGGACCCCACACTCCGTGTGCCCCTGGCTAACATGGCAGATTGGCTCGAATTTAGCGTTGGCTGAGCGAATTGTCACAAGCGGACGGCCTTATGGGGTATTTCACGCAACAGAGCTAAGCAAATTGATCCCAACGCATTGTTTGCGTGGCCGCCAGCAGCCTTCCTTTGGAAATCTACTTGCATCATGATGGAAGGACGACCCTAAGATGGCCCCAGCGACTGCAGCGCGCGCTGAACTAGAAGTGGATCGAGTCCGGGACGTTTTCGGCGGTGGCGATAATCTTGAGGAGATCGTTGGCAGAAGTGCGGCTCTGAAGCGGGTCTTGGGAGAAGTTGAAACTGTTGCTCCCACCGCTGCGACGGTGCTGATTCTGGGGGAAACCGGTACGGGAAAGGATTTGGTAGCACGCGCCATCCACAGAATGAGTCGTCGCAAGAATTTCCCTTTCATCACGTTGAACTGTGCCGCCATTCCGACCGGGCTCCTCGAAAGCGAGCTGTTCGGTTACGAGAGAGGCGCATTCACCGGAGCTTTATCGCAAAAGATCGGCCGGTTTGAGTTGGCGAACCGGGGGACTCTGTTTCTGGACGAGGTGGGCGACATCCCGCTGGATCTGCAACCTAAATTGCTGCGGGCGTTGCAGGAGAAGGCATTTGAGAGGTTGGGCGGTACCAGAACGATTCCCATTGACATCCGGCTCTTGGCGGCTACCAACCGGAATCTGACACAGATGATGGGGGATAAGCTCTTCCGCCTCGATCTCTACTACCGGCTGAAAGTGTTCCCGATCACGTTACCTCCGTTGCGCGACCACCCCGAGGACATACCTGTCCTCGCCGAATACTTCACCAGGAAGTACGCCTTGGAAATGAGCAAGCAAGTTGAAACGATTCCGTCGGACACAATGCGAGCTTTGGTCAGTTGGTCCTGGCCCGGAAATGTACGTGAGCTCGAGAACCTCATTGAAAGGTCAGTCATCTTGTCGCGGGGTCCTACGCTCCGTGTGCCCCTAGCTGAACTACGGGCCGATGCGATGGAAACTCCCGGTGGCACGCTGGCAGCAATGAAACGTGAGTATATCATTCGCGTTCTCCGAAACACCGGTGGCGTGATCAGTGCCGCAGCCACCCGCCTTGGGGTGCCACGCACGACCTTGAACGCCATGATGCGGAAGCTGGGCATCTACCGCAAGGATCTTTGAGGATGCGGAGTATCGAGCTTGGAAAGGCAATGGTCCTCCGCGCGGCTTTATCCGCTCTCTTTGCTCAAAGTAACAATTTTCCGGTCAAATCTCAGAATCATTCCAGCGTACCGAACGTCCGCCAAATCGTAGAGTCATCGATCGCGGCGACACAGCGTCACTGGCAGCTGCGGCTCCGCTACACCTATGTGGAGCGCGACGAGGATCGGCGCCTGGACTCGGAAGGGCGCGCGAAGTCCGAGGATGTCGAGGTTTCGAGAACGATTCTCGTCAACGGTGTTCCGTTCGAGCAACTCATGGAACGCAACGGCCGGCCCCCCTCGGCCGAGGAGAAACGGAAACAGAAGGAGAAGCTCGACAAGTTGAAACGGGAAACGCCAGAGCAGCGGGCCGAGCGATTACGCAGGCAGGAGGAGGAGGATGCATCGCTTGTCCGGGAAGTGCCCAAGGCTTTCGACTTCCAGCTTCTGGGCGAAGAGGTAGTCGACGGCCGTCCGGCCTATGTACTGCAAGCTACGCCGCACCCCGGCTACCACCCGCAGGGCAAGTACGGCAAGATGTTCGCGAAGGTGGAAGGCACGCTTTGGGTCGACAAGCAGGACCTGGGGTGGATCAAGGTCGACGGTCAGGTGGTCCAGCCGTTCTCGATGGGATTATTTCTGGCACGCGTGCTGCGCGGCTCGCAGATTAAGATGGAGCAGACGCGCGTCGACGATGGGATCTGGATGCCCGAACGCATCGAAGTGCGTGCGGCCGCGAAAATCTTTTTCGTGAAGAGTCTTTTGATCGATCGGGTCCTGACCTACTCGGAATACAGGCCGGCAGAGGCCGGCGTGCCCACGACTAAGATCCCATGATGCCGATTCCCTGGGCTTGCCTGACAACCGACAAAAAGCTACAGGCAGGAATCTTCCCCCCTCGCACCTTTGCTCATAGGAACGCCGATTCATGAGCAGCTTGATGAGTCGCGAATTGCTCCTGAGGTTGAGTGCTTGAGGCGACCCTTGTTATCGGTCCGCACCGGGCGCCTCTCTCTGTGGTTGAGCGGCGCCGCGCTCGCATTCCTTATGTTCATCCGAATTACAAGGGAGTTGATCGAAGGAGACGTCGGCGCCATGGACAGCGCCATCCTGCTCGCTGTGGCAAAAAAGCGGACTCCATGGCTTACGATCGCGGCCGTCGACGTAACAGCGCTGGGATCAATCACCCTGGTGGTATTGTTCTCCGCCTTCACTCTCTTGGTACTGCTTGTGTTGCGCGATCGGATGGGCGCCCTTCAGTTGCTCGCGTCATCGGCGGGAGCGAGCATATTGACAATCGTGACGAAAGACATGATCGAAAGAATTCGTCCAGCGGAGGCGCAACAGCTGGTCGTAGTGTCGGGCTTCTCATACCCTAGCGGACATTCGGTTTCGGCCTCCGCGCTTTACCTGACGATCGCGATCATCGCAGGCCGTTATGTACAGCACGCGAGCGCAAGAGCCGCGATTTTTCTGGCCGTGTCGGCGGTGCTGATCATGATTGGTGCCTCACGCGTGTACCTTGGGGTTCATTATGCGACTGACGTTGTGAGCGGCATCTCGCTCGGAGTGGCTTGGGCGCTCGTGCTCGCCGGATTCTTCACGCTCGTCGGTCATCGGGACTCGCCGTGAGCGCTGGTAGCAGGGGATCTACTCCTCAAGAAGCGCTTACACCCGGCGGCCATCGCTTGAAGTGCAGTCTTTGCCCCCTTATGGTTGGCTTTCCGGAACGGCTTTCAACCGATCGAGCTGATCGCGCAGCTTCGCCGCTTCGACTTTTTCCTTTCTTGGTGGACTTGGCGGAGACTGGCGGTCGCAGGTTCTTGTAGTACGCCAGGATGTTCCAGCGAAGCTCCGGCGCAATCCCAGCGAACTGATGGTCCGCCAGGATTGCCCCAGCAGCTTCGCATAGGCTTCGTCGGCCCCCTTATACTTGCCGGCAATGTTTGGGACGCTGACATCGAAATTCGCGTTAGGGATAATTCCGGCTGGCCGGCATCCGCGTTCGCGAGCATCGCCTTGTAGCGGTGGACGGTCGCGTTGAAGCTTGCCATGAATAGCTTTCTACTTCAGGAGTCGGCGTGCAGACTTTGAGCGCGCTGTACAATCCGGACGTCGGGTTGATCCGGAACAGGAAGGTCAGCAACTTTGTGCAGCAGCCCGGCTTGCGGTACTCGGTTCCCTATTGTTTTTCGTAGCGCGCGCGGGAGCTGGCTCAGCCATCCCGGACTACCTTGGAAGAAGAATAAAGCCGACGAGACTTTCTCGTTGTTGTCCGCAGAATGAGCAAAACATACGGAAGAGTGCGTTAGGGCGAGAGGATAAGCAGCGCCGCCAAGGGGCCCGACGCCGCTCGGTGAATGTAGTACTTCCGAAAGTCACATTCCAACGACTTCAAGGGAAAGTGACACCGCTGTGTTGATGGGACCCCCACGCCCCCTCCGCCGGCTCTCCTCAAGAAGCCATTCCAAGAACCCAACTGGGCGGCCGTTCACGAGTGCTCGCTTCCCCGCGCTCCCGCCGCCAACTCCACCGGTTTCCCGTGCGGTGTATGCCTGTAGGCATCGGCCCAGGCTTCTTTGCGGGCGAGCAGCGCCGCGGAGTCGGACAAACCTTTCGATGTGACGAGGCGCTCGAGAGCGGCGAGCCAGTGGTCGTAGTAATGGGTGCCGTCGTCGGGTTCGCCGCGATCGGCAGCGGACTTGAGTTCGGCGGCGAGCGCGGCGGCCCACTCTTTCCAGGTGAAATGGCCCTGCTCGGAGAGCTTGACGGCAAGCGCGAAGGCTTGCGCTTGCCACGGCTCGGCGAATACCGGGCCGTCGACGTCGCGCGGCAAGGGCGGCAGGGCTTTGAGAAGATCGGTTGCGGAAATAGAATCAGGCTGGCTCAAGGTAGTCGTCCCATAGATCGATATAAACGGAATCGCGCGGCGCGGCCTGGTCGCCCCACAGTTCGCGCGCGGCGAAGCGGACCGAGTAGACATGCTGCGGTTTCTCGCCGAGGAATTGCGCGTTGGTATCGGGGAACACGTAGACGCCGTGGTCGCGATCAACGGTGCCGAGCTTGCCGCGCGCATAACGCGGCAGCCGCGTGTGACCGGTTGGATTGATGTTACGGGCGCGCACGCCCTGGCCCACTTTGAAGCTCGGGGCAACGGGGACATTGCGGCCCGTGGCGTTATTCCACTTTGACACCAGCAGCGCGACCATGGCGGCCGTCAACGGCGGGGTGGCTTTGGGCGAACCCTTCGCACGCTTGCCAGCTTCCAGCTCAGCGGGTGTTACCAAGCCGCTTTTCGCGATAAGAGCGACGAGTCCCGTGAACCACTTTTCGTAATAGCTCATGCGCAAATATTCAGCCGCGGGGATGACCTCTTTCGAGTAACGCGAGGCGTCGATGTTCCACTTGTTCCAGAATCCCATGGCGCGCACCATCGCCAGCACGCGCCCTTCCCAGCGGGCATGGAATACCGGTTCGTTCTTCTCGTATTGGATGGGGCCCATGCCTTGCATGCCGCCCATGTCGTGGACGCCGTTCACGCTTTGGCTCCGGCTGGCGGCAGCGTGACTTTGGCGACGCCGATCATGGCATCGCGCGTGACAAGCGCGGCAAGCTGATCCTCGCTGAGCTTTTCGGTGCCTGCGGGCCGCTCGGGTAGCACGAGGTAGCGGATCTCGGCAGTGCTGTCCCAGACGCGCACTTCGACATCGTCGGGCAGCTCGAGCCCGAACTCGCGCACCACACCGCGCGGATCGATCACGGCGCGCGAGCGATATGGCGCAGATTTGTACCAGACCGGCGGCAGCCCGAGGACGGGCCAGGGATAACAGGAGCACAGCGTGCAGACGACGAGGTTGTGCACTTTGGGCGTATTCTCGACCACCACCATGTACTCGCCCTGCTGGCCTCCGTAGCCAAGCTCGGCAATGGCCGCGGTGGAGTCGGTTAGCAGGCGCTGTTTGAAGGCGGGATCAGCCCAAGCTCGCGCGACGACCCGCGCACCGTTTCGCGGACCGACCTTGTGCTCGTACGTGTCGACAAGGGCATCTAGGGCTGCGCGATCGACCAGCCCTTTTTCGACCAGCAGCGATTCAAGCGCTTTGACGCGCAGCGTGAGATCCGACGGCACGGCCTGGTGGCTGTGACCGTGGCTGTGATCGTGAGGTTGGTCATGATCTTGCGCCTGGGCGAGATTGTACGCCCCCGTGGTGCCCGCAGCCGCCAGGAAACTGCGACGCGTTGCGTCCATTCAGCCGCTCCTTTCCTTGGACCGCAGAAGTGAAGGTACGTTTATGAGGATCCTCATTTATTGTTCCCGAGTAGACGAGAGTATACACCAAACCCGCTTCGAGAACGGGAGCGATGTTGCTTTTCTGATCCGTAGCGTGGGGATGATGGAAGCCCGGCTTGGTTGCGCGCTCAATTGCAAATCCAAATTGGCGGGAGTAAAATCGCCAGACTGCCTTGGGTTAGTGGCAATGCTTCCTGACCGGCCGCAAGCAACGTATCTGCGCTACCGGCCAGAAAACAACTCGAAATCTACGCGGGAATCGAAAGGAAAATGAATGGCTGGGGAGATTGACCTGTTCCTGAAGATCATCGGCACAAAAAGCGGAAAAATCAAGGGCGAGAGCAAAGATCCAACGCACCTGAGTGAAATTCCAATAGAGACATATTCTTGGGATGTGCAACAGCCTATTAGTAAACATAGCGGTGGCCTGGCTTCCGGAAAGCGCGAGCATGGACCGTTTATTGTTACGTTCAAGACCCAAACCGCAAGCCCTCAGCTGATAAATTGCATCTGTAGCGGGGAGCATCTGAAAGAAGTGACGCTCACCTGCCGGAAAGCTGGAAAAGAGCAGCAGGAATACATGACGTGGAAATTGGGAACGGCTTTGATCTCCAAGTTCGAAACCTTTTATCTCGACGATGATGTCGTCCCCTACGATCGCGTTACCTTTGTTTATCGAACCATTGAGGTCGAGTACAAGGAACAGAAGGCGGATGGCACTTTAGGGGGCGGCTATATGGCCAGGGATGATTGGGATGGGTAAGCTTGCCGGGCAGCCCAGCAAATGTACGGCGGCTCACAGCTTGCAGCAAGCAGCCGTTACAAATCCGGCACGATCATTGCGCGACGGTCTTCGGGCGATGGCAGAGCGCGTAACGTTATGAACGGGGAATCGCGTTGAACGGGGATCGCGCGCCGTTCATGCCGTCGCACTTCCGCGTCTGGCACGATTCCCGCCGCCCGAAGTCTCGCGGACACCGGCCCCTGCGAGCGGAATAGTGCGCGGCTCAAGCCCGGCTTTGGTCAGGATCGCGTATACGATGAAGCCTGCGAAGAATCCGTAGAGGACGGCGGGTTGCCCGTACGTTTTGATCTCGGCCGACACGGGCAGATTGGGCAGGATACCGATGATGAATCCGATGGCCCAGGCGATGTAACCCGCCCAGTTGATGCCCTCGCGCGGGCCGGCCCAGCGCTTGCCGGAAAGCAGATAATCGGCGGCCATGGCGCCGCAGATCGGCCCAAACGATGCGCCCACGATGGTGAAGAAACCGATCAGGTTCGCGGCTACGCCGGTCACTGCCAGGATGATCGCGATGGTGACGCCGGCCATGGTGGACGAGATTCGTTTCACGCCCGGAATCATGGTCGAGAAACTGTTGCCGGCGATGAAGGCGCAGAAGCAGGCCGGGCCGACCGAAGCGATGGTGAAGAGAAAGAACATGGCCGTGGCCAGCACGCCGCCAATCGAGGAGATTACGGCGTCATAGCTGTAGCCTTGCACGTTGGAGTAAAGCATGCGCGCGCCGGCAACGGAAAGAATCGGCAGGCCGCCGGCGTACAAAATCGCCACGGCGATTCCGAAAAAGCCTCCCCAGCGGACGTCTTTTTGGTTGCGGCTGTTCATGCCGAAGTCCGCGCCGGCCGCGCCAGCAGTCGCGAAAAAGCCGATGACGATTTGCAACAGAAGCGTGAAGGCGAAGTATGGGTTCGGATCGGCGGGCACATAATTCGGAATGCCGGGGGCGGTCTTGGCGAACACCAGCAGGATCATGAGAAACGGAATCAGGTTCAGGTAAAGCGACAGCTTGGCCACATACTGGATGCCCATCACGCCGATGTACGCCATGGCATAACCCCAGATGATGCCGATGACGATGAACGGCACGCTGCCAGGCTGAGCGGTGGAGTGGAAGCCGCTCAGGATGAATTTGGTAGAGAAAAATGTGCCGACAGCGAACCAGCCAATCTGCAGGAGTCCCATGAGCAGACCCGGCATGGCATAACCGCCGAGTGTACCGAACGTCGAGCTGCCGACGACGTAGAGCGGGTAACCGGTCTGCATCCCGAGCATCGCGGGGACGTAGTAGAACAGGCCATAGCTCAGCAGCCCGGCGACAGCAAGTGCGACAATGCACAGACCCAGCGATGCGTGGTTGATAGTGTTTTCCGCCATCGAGATGTAAAAGGCGATCCAGAGGAAGACGCCGGCATAGCTGGGCGCGGTGTTGGCGTACCAGGGGCCTCGATTCTGCGGAGGATTGGGTGACGCCTTGGCGATATAGTCGGGCAGCATGGCACGCCAGTATAACGCGATACGCGGGAGGGTGGCGACCTGGGCGTCGCGAGGGGGCCGGATATCATGGCCGAATGTGACCGCTGTGCGGCGTTACGCAGGAGGAACCGCAGTGACCCTATGATCGGTCTGGCCCGTTTCTTCCTCAGCCATGCTCCTGCAGCACCCGCGACTGGGCGTGGCCGGAAATGACTCACACTTTGCTTGCGACAATTATTTTAGCCTGGAGTGGGAAGGGCCGCAAAGGAAGGATGGTAAAGCCGCGAAGAGCGGCAAGTGGAGAAATTATCGGAAATTGTGCCAGCGGCACGTTAATGTTCTGCCGTTTGCCGCCTATAACCATCACTAGCGGGAGACTCGTGGGATACTTCTTCTTGCGGTAAGATTTAAATCCAAATGCAGCTCTCATCGGCCAAGCTGGGCCCCGCGCGAAGATGCGTTCGAGTTGCGATGTAATTGCAGCGCATTTCCGGCAACTGGCCAGCGGTAGAACTTCGGTCCCATTCAGGCTGTAGGCGATGATATGTTCGTTTGTTAGCTTGTCCTTACTACCGCAATAGATGCACTCACCCACTGGCGCAAAAGTGTGATGAATCGTTGGAGCAAGGTCAGGCGAAAGATCAGTCGTCACCCTTCTGCTCTCAGTATATCGTCCGTCAGGTCGGGTTCAGAATATTACGGATCAACCGGCCCGCCGGAAACAAACGTCAGGCTGCAAGCATCAGTCGGTAACCTGCTCGAGGATGGCAAAGTCGCCCGGGTTCCAGGCCTGCGCGATCAGGTAGAGTTTGTTGCCGTACTGGCGAAGCACGGCGTTGTGGATGTGCTTGAAATTCTCGAGGCCCAGATCCTCTTTCGGCATGACGGTCGAGATCAGCTTGTCGTTTTCGAGAATATAGATGGGCGCGCCCTTGCTGGGGTCGGGACCATCGAGCGATCCCACCACCGCATAATTTCCGAGGTAGTAGATGTCGCAGGGCAGGGAACCCAGGGGCATTTTCAACGTGGAAAGATAGCGGCCGTAGCGTGTGAAACGATCGATCTCGGCATTCGGCCGGTCCGCGACGTCGATTCGCTTGGTTCCCGGAGGAATCGTAATACCGTGCCCGGTGCCGAACTGGCCTGGGCCTGTTCCCCTGCCGCCGAACGCCAGATCGTGCCAGACGGCAGTGAGAGGATGAAAGCTAAGGCGGGCGGTCAGGACGAAGTCGAGGTTCGAGTAACCCGTCGTGATGTAAAGCAACCCGTCCAATTGCTCGACATCGGTGGGGACGAAATTTCCTCTTCCAGCGAAGTAATCGTTGGCGATGGGATCGCCCAGATCGATACCAGCCTCGGGCGTATGCAGCGTGTTCACGAGCTTTCCGTCGAGCGTGGTGGTGAAGACCGCAGCCGCCTGGTTGCCAGGAAACGACAGATAAGGAGTGGCGTCGGGCCCAAACCAGATCGTGGTGTTGTGTAGATTCGTGTCCTTCATTTCCGCCGCCGTATTCACAA
>Ga0310810_10000325_pt1 | contig 50353 bp, 49 predicted proteins | sample NCmetagenome_FD_207641 | JGI IMG/M metagenome (GOLD analysis project Ga0310810, IMG submission 207641) | Soil microbial communities from experimental microcosm in Duke University, North Carolina, United States - NC | ecosystem: Engineered > Artificial ecosystem > Soil microcosm > Unclassified ...
CGTGTCGCTCGCGTTCACCGGGCCGCCAAAGAGGAGCGAGTAGTCGCCCAGGCCTTCGGTCTGCGCGGTTCGCACCTGAAGCCCGAAACCGCGGCCGAAAAGATTGCGGGCGCCCAGCCACAGCTCGTGCTGGCTCGCGCCGACGGCCGGCGAGCGGCCGTTGGAAAACGCATAGCCCGCCTCGTAGGGCGGCGCTTCGCGCACGTCGAGCTTGAGCACCGCCTCGCCCGGGCGCTCGCCCGGCGCGAGCTCGGCGTTGATGCGCTCAAGGAGGGGATTGAGGAGAAGCGTCTGCAGCCGCTCCTGCAGGGGGCCGAGGTTGAGCGGCTGGCTCGGGGGCAGGGCGACCCGCTCGCGGATGAAATTGGGCGAGAAGTGCTTCGTCCCGGTGACGATGATGTCGGTGAGGCGGCCCTCGACGATCTGCAGCGTGACCACGCCGCCCGCCACGTCCTGATCGGGAATGACCGCCCCCGAATTGAGATAGCCGCGCTGCACGTAGTGAGACGTGAGGCGGCGGCGCGCATCCTCGAGCTCCGCGTTGCCGATCCGGCGCCCTTCGTAGGGCGCCACGAGCGCGTGCAGCTCGGGCTCTGGAAAGACCGTGGCGCCGACGATCCTGAAGGTCCTGACGAAGACGCGCACCGAGCCCGAGAGCCGGCCCGGGCCCGCGGGCGGCGTGAGCGGCGGCAGGCGGAATTCCGGCGAAGGCGGCGGCTCGAGCGGCGCGGGTGGCAGAAGCGGCGGCAGCGGCCGAATCTCGGTCGGTGGCGTGACGCCGGAGGGCGGCGCGATCTGCGCTGTTGTCGGTGCAGGCAGCAGCGCGAGGGCGCAGCAGATCGCGCAGATCGACACCCTGTGCGCAGCGCTCACCGAAATGGCCGGACTCCCCCTTCCGGGGATTGTAGGGCAGCCCTTATTGGGAGCAGGCGAGGGGCGTGCCAGCCACCTGCAACGGCCGCGCATCGTCCGAGGTCGCGAAGGCATTCGCGACATCGGCATAGACGCCGAAGGAAAGCTGGTCGGGCGCCGCGGCGAGACCGCCGCGACCGGCGCCGGTGAAGCTGTTCGCCGCTCGGCTCGCGCGTACCGAGCACGACTCGCGCATGAGGAGCGAGGCGTCGAAGTAGGCCGACGGGGCCACCTGACCGGCGCTCGCGTCGAGGTTCGGCGCGTTGACCGAGATGGCGCCCGGCGCACCCAGCGTCGAGGAGGCCTGCACGAGGCTCTGCGGGTCCTGGATATACGTGCCGGCCGTGATGCTGATGTTGCCGCCCGGCCCGCCGAACGCGTTCGCGAGGATCTGGCTGTTCTGCAGGATCACGTACGCCGGATCGATGGTGATGTTGCCGCCCCGGCCCGCGCCCTGGCCGACGGAGGTCAGGATGCTGCTGTCGCGCAGCTCCACCTTGTTGCCGGCGATGATCGTGATGTTGCCGCCGTCGGCGACGAGCGAGGTCGTCGTCAGCGAGCCGCCGCTCAGCAGGGTGAGCGAGTCGCTCGCGTTCAGCGCGATGCTGCCGGCGTTGCCGATGCCGGCGCTCTCGGCGCTGATCTTGGCGCCCTCGGCGATCGTGATGCGCGGCGCGGCGGCGGCGATCGAGCCGCCCGGGCCGACGAAGACCGAGCGCGAGACCAGGCCGCTCGTCGCGAAGTCGCCGAAGAAGGGTCGCAGCACCGAGTAGTTGTCGGTGATGATCGGCGGCGCGAGGTTGAACACGAAGGCGTGCAGGAGGCCTTCCGTGGTCGCGGCGTCCCGGCTGCCCGAGATGAAAATGGAGTCGCGCGCGGTCAGGGTTACATTGCCGCCCTGGCCCGAGAAGAAGGTCGTGCCGTCGATGCGCCCGCCGTTCACAAGCGTGGCGGTGCCGACCTGGATGTCCGCCTTGCCTGCGGGCGCGCCGGTGAGCGAGCCGGTGCCCGTGGCGATGATGCCCCCGTCGAGGCGCAGCGCCGGCGTGGACACCGAGATCGAGCCGCCGTCGCCGCCGAAGGTGAAGGCCACGAGGCCGCTGATGTAGTCGAGCGGCGCGGAATGCCCCGACATCGTGGCCGACTCGGTGGCATTGACCGTGATGTTGCCGCCGCGCCCGGTGCCGAACGTGCTCGAGTTGATCTGGCCGCCGTTGATCATCTCGAGCCGGCCGACCTGGACTGTGACGTCGCCCGCGTTGCCGGTCGCGAGAAGCGCCGAAGCCGAATTGACGAGCGAGTCGTCCATGGCGAGGAGCGGCGTGGTGATCGTGATCGAGCCGGCATTGCCGCTGCTGTTGTTCGCCGCGGCGGTGACGAGCGAGCTGCGCTGGTTGAGCGCATTCCGGCCCGAGATGCTCACCGACTCGGAAGCCGCGATCGAGAGGTTGCCCGCATTGCCGGGGCCCGAGGTGCTCGTGCCGATGATGCCGCCGCCGGTCACCGAGAGACGAGCGACCTGGATGTCGACATCGCCGCCCTGGCCGGCTTCCGAATTGATCGCGCCGAGCGTGGAATCGGTGATCGTGAACTGGCCCCCGCGGATGCGGATCGTGCCGGAGGCGAGGCCCGGCGCGCTGTTCGCATCGATGAAGGACTGGCCGGCAATGCTGATCGCGCCGCCCGTGCCGGCGGCGGGGCCGGCGAGCGCGACTTCGCCCGCCGAGGCCGTGGCGACCAGGTTCATCTGTCCGGCCGGCGCCGAGATCGCCGCGCCGTTGATGTTGAGGCTGCCCGCGACGAGCGACAGGCCCTTGCCGGCAGGCACGGCCAGCGTGCTCGAAGTCACGCTGATTCCGGCCGGATTGGCGGCAAGAAAGCCGAAGGCCGAGGGCGCGGCGGTGGAGAGCACGCTCGTGCCGGGGTTGGTCGCGGCGAAGCGGCCGCTGGGCCCCAGGCTCAGGTAGTCGGCGGTAGAGACATGCAGGGAGCCGCTGACGTCGATTTGCGCGTTCGGGCCGAACAGCACGCCCTTCGGATTGATGAGGTAGAGGTTCGCGTTCGCGATGCTCGAGCGCAGCGTTCCGTCGATGCTCGAGGGACTGCTGCCGGTGACGCGGCCGATGATGTTCTGGACGTCGACGGGGCCGGAAAAGGTCGCGCTCTGGCCGGCGGTCAGATTGAACTGCGAGAAGCTGTGGAAGAGGTTGCCGCCAAGCTGCTGGCCAAGGCTCGCGGGAATCGAGAAGCCGGGCCCAGCGAGCGATTGCGCGGCGCCGAGCGTGCCGTCGGTGGCGATTTGCGCGATGGCCGCGTGCGTGACCAGGAGGGCGCCCGCCAGGGCGAGGCTTGCCGTCCAATACCGCCTTCGATGTGCCTTTCCCCGATGCACGCGCTCGCCATCCTGAAGAGGGCCAATACCCGTGTCAACGCGGAACAAATTCACGGTTCTTGCGCTTCGAGGTCGGGTGCCGTGTGGTACTGGGCAAATCTTGCGTTTTCTGACATGCGCTGCCGCATCGGGGTTATCCAGTACTGGGCGCATAATGCCGGACCAGAAATCCGCAGCAGCGGATCGGGGGCATTGTGACGACGATCTACACGTACGTTGACCCGCTCAACATGGACACGTTGACGAGCCAGTGGAACGTCAACTACTCCAACGTCAACCACCTTTACAACGGATATTCGTATATCAACCTGCAACTGTCGAACGGCCTTTGGGCCGAAGCCGACGGTTACTTCCAGTATGTCAGTTACAACTTTGGCCCGTACGGGACTTGGCCGATTCCCACCCCAAACTCGTATCTGACTGACCTCTACATCGGGAGTTTTTCGGGCGGTACGCTCTACTACTCCTACGAGATCCATACCTTCATCAGCGGCGCGCAGATCTATCAACCGATCTACAACGCGCTGATACACGGACAAACGCCGACCTTCAACCTGGCCTCGCTGATCAACGCGACACTCGGGGGCGCCGACGTCATCGTCGGTGCCGGAGCGGCCGATTTGCTGCGCGGCTATGGCGGTAACGACATCGTCAACGGCGCGGGGGGCAATGACCAGGTGTTCGGCGGCGATGGTGCCGACACTCTCAATGGCGGGGCGGGGGATGACACCGTCAGCGGCGAGGCGGGCAATGACATCGTGAGCGGGGCGATCGGCAACGATTTCCTGTCCGGCGGCACGGGCAACGACACGGTCAACGGCGACGACGGCAACGACACGCTGAGCGGCGATAGCGGCAATGACACGCTGAACGGCGGCAACGGCACCGACCTGGCGGTGCTGTCGGGCCTAGCGTCGACGTGGACCTTCGCGCGGCTCTCGGCGACTTCGGTGCGCGCAACCAGCACCTCCGGCGAAGTGGACGTGCTCAACCTGGTGGAGCAGGTGCGCTTCGGCGACAACACGGTGCGGCAGCTGACGGTGGCCGACCTGCTCGCCAACACGGCGAGCCCCTTCGACGACCAGTACAGCGGCGACGCCAACAACAACACCTTCGACGGCCTGGCGGGCAACGACACGATCAACGGCAACGGCGGCGATGACACGCTGACGGGCGGGGCGGGCAACGACACGCTCGATGGCGGCATCGGGAACGACACGATGATCGGCGGCCTGGGCAACGACACGTACATCGTGGACAGCCTGGGCGACGTAATCACCGAAGCGGCGCCCGCGGTCGTGGGCAGCGGCATTGACGTGGAGAAGACGGCGCTCTCCAGCCTGACGCTCGCGGCCAATGTCGAGCAGCTGGTTTACATCGGCACGGGAGATTTCACCGGCACGGGTAACAACCTGGCCAATCGACTGACCGGCGGCGCCGGCAACGACACGTTGAACGGCGACCTGAATAATGACGTCCTTGATGGCGGGGCGGGTGACGACGTCCTCAACGGCGGCGCGGGCATCGATGTGTTTATCGGCGGGACGGGCAACGACACGTTCGTGGTCGACAACACCGCCGACCGGGTCGTGGAAGCAGTCGGGGCGGGCGACGACATGATCACGACGGGGCTGGCGGCGTTGAACCTAAACGCGGTGGACCCGGTGACGCTGGCGCCGCTCTACGCGAACGTGGACGACCTGACTTACACGGGTAGCGCCAACTTCACGGGGACGGGCAACGCGCTCGCCAACGTGATCGTCGGCGGCGCGGGCAACGACGTGCTGAACGGCGCCGGCGGCGACGACGTGCTCGTGGGCGGCTTCGGCAACGACACGCTGACGGGCGGCCTGGGCAACGACGGTGTCGTGCTCGAGGGCGTCGCCACGGACTGGGTCTTCGCGCGGCTCTCGGACACCTCGGTGCGCGCGACCCACGGCACGGAAGTGGACGTGCTCAACACGATCGAGCAGGTCGGCTTCCTCGGCGATCTCTCGGTGCGCGATTTGACGGTGGGCGACCTGCTTGCGAACACGGCGAGCCCGTTCAACGACCTCTACAACGGCGGCACCGGCGCCGACATCTTCGACGGGCTCGCGGGCAACGACACGATCAACGGCAACGGCGGCAATGACAACCTGGCCGGCGGACTCGGCAACGACACGCTCGACGGCGGCGCGGGCGACGACGTGATGACCGGCGGGATGGGCAACGACACCTACGTCGTCGACAGCCTCGCCGACCAGGTGATCGAGCAATCGCCCGCGGTCGTGGGCAGCGGCATCGACGTCGTGCAGACGGCGCTCTCGAGCCTCACCCTGGCACCGAACGTCGAGCAGCTCCTCTACACGGGCACGGGCGACTTCACGGGCACGGGCAACAACCTGGCAAATCGCCTGACCGGTGGCATCGGCAACGACGTGCTGAATGGCGACCTAGGCAACGACACCCTCGATGGCGGGGCAGGCAACGACACGTTGAACGGCGGCGCGGGCGCCGACGTGCTCATCGGCGGCACGGGCGACGACACGTTCGTGATCGACAACGCCGCCGACCGGGTGGTGGAGACGACGATCGCACTGGGCGGCGGCATCGACACGATCCAGACGGCGATGGCGGCGCTCAACATGAACGCGGCGGACCCGGTGACGCTGGCGCTGCTGTACGCCAACGTGGACAACCTCACCTACACGGGCGGCGCGAACTTCACGGGCACGGGCAATGCGCTCGACAACGTGATCACGGGCGGCGCGGGCAATGACATCCTGAACGGCGGCCCCGCGGGCAACGACACGCTGATCGGCGGCGCGGGCAACGACACGCTGACCGGCGGCACCGGAAACGACACGGCAGTGCTCTCCGGCGTCGCCACGGACTGGGTCTTCTCGCGCCTGTCGGCGACCTCGGTGCGCGCCGTCAACGGCGGCGAAGCGGACGTGCTCAACACGATCGAGCTGGTGCGTTTCACCGGCGACGACTCGGTGAGGCAGCTTACGATCGGGGATCTGCTCGCCAACACGGCAAGCGTGTTCGACGACGTCTACAACGGCGGCAGTGGCAACGACACCTTCGACGGCCTTGCCGGCAACGACGCGCTGAACGGCAACGACGGCAACGACACCCTGACCGGCGGCGCGGGCAACGACACGCTCGACGGCGGCGCGGGCGCCGACGTGATGACGGGCGGGCTGGGCAACGATACCTACATCGTGGACGACATCGGCGACTCCATCATCGAGCCGGCGCCTGCGGTGGTCGGCAGCGGCATCGATGTGGAGAAGACCGCGATGTCGAGCCTCACACTCGCGCCCAATGTCGAGCAGCTCATCTACACCGGCTCGGGCGACTTCACGGGCACGGGCAACATCCTGCCGAACCTGCTCAAGGGCGGTGCTGGCAACGACATCCTGAACGGCGATGCGGGCAACGATACGCTCGACGGCGGGGCGGGCAATGACACCCTCGACGGCGGCGCCGGCGCCGACGTGATGATCGGCGGCGCGGGCGACGACACGTTCGTGATCGATAACGCCGGAGACCGCATCGTGGAGGCGACGCAGGCGCTGAACGGCGGCACCGACACGATCAAGACGGGCTTTGCGGCGCTCAACATGAACGCGGTGGATCCGGTCACGATGGCGCCGCTCTACGCCAACGTGGAGAACCTGACCTACACCGGCACCGGCAACTTCACCGGCACCGGCAACGCGCTCAACAACGTGCTGACGGGCGGCATCGGCAACGACACGCTCAACGGCGCCGCGGGCAACGACACGCTGGTGGGCGGCGACGGCAACGACACCTTGATGGGCAGCGCCGGCAACGACACCCTGACGGGTGGCGCGGGCAGCGACCTCTTCGTGTTCAACACGGCGCCGAACGCGCTCACCAACGTCGACACCATCACCGACTTCACCTCACTGCAGGATCACCTGCGCCTGGCGATTGCCGCTTTCCCGGCGCTTGGCGCGCTCGGCACGCTGGCCGGCGCAAAGCTGGCCGAGGGCAATTTCAGCTCTGGCCAGGACGCGGACGATCGCCTCGTCTACAACACCTCGACCGGCGACCTCTTTTACGACGCCAACGGCTCGGTGGCGGGCGGCTCGGTGCTGATCGCGCACCTGGAAGGCGCTCCGGCGCTCGACCACCTGGACATCACGGTGTTCTGATCACTCGTCGGCCTCGCCGGGCTCGTACAGGGCCTCGCGGCCGAGGCGATCGAGGCAGAGCTCGGCGGTCCAGGGGAGCATGAGCGCGCCGCAGCGCGAGTCGCGGTAGAGGCGCTCCAAGGGCAGGCTCTTCAGCATCGATTGCCCGCCGCAGGTGCGGATCGCCAGGGCGCAGAGGGCGTTGGCGTTCTCCATGATCGTGTACTGGGCGGCGTAGGCGCGCAGGCGAGCGTCCTTGGGCGGGTCGATGCGCGCATCCTCGAGCATGCGAAGAAAGAGCGCCCGGGTCTGCTCGAGCTTCACCCACATCTCGGCCACGGCGATCTGCTTGGTCGGATACATACGGCGCTTCACGGGCGGCATGCCGGGCAGCTCGCCTCGCAGGTACTTGACGGTGAACTCGTAGGCGGCGATCGCAATGCCCATGTAGGTGGGCGAGAGCGTGGTGAACATGTGCGGCCAGCGGCTCGCCGCCTGGTGGTAGATGCCGCGCGGCATCATCTGCGCGTCGTCCGGGACGAAGACGTCCTTGAAGACGAGCGTGCGCGAGACGGTGCCGCGCATGCCGAGCGGATCCCAGTCGCCGGTGATGCTGAAGCCGGGTGCATCGGCCGGAATCGCCATGTAGAGCGTGTCGCGCATCGAGAGCACCGGCTTGTCCTCGGTGCAGAGCACGCCGTAGTAGCGCGCCGCGCCCGAGAGCGAGGCGAAGATCTTCTTGCCGTTGATCTTCCAGCCGCCCTCGACCTTGGCGGCGACGGTGCCGAAGGGCGCGCGGCCGGCGGCGGCGGCGCTGCCTTCCGAGAATGGCTGCGCGTAGACCGCGCCTTCCTTCACCACGCGGCCGAAGTGCACCGCCTTGTAGCGCTCGTGCTCGGCCCGTTCTTCCGGGGTCATGTCGAGCGCGTCGGCGAGCACGCCCGGCCAGAGCGTCGAGCAGGCGTGCATGTTGAAGGTGAGGGCGGTCGCGCCGCAGTACTTGCCGAGCGTGGCGGAGACGAGGGCGTAGGTCTTCAGGTCCGCGCCCTTGCCGCCGTCCTTCTCGGGCACGCACAGGGCGAGCAGGCCCGCGGCCCTGAGGTCGGCGTAGTTCTCGTGCGGAAAGCTCGCCTCGCGGTCGTATTTCGCCGCCCGGCTTGCGAATGCCGGACCGAGGGATTCAGCGAGCTCGATCAGTTCCTGTTGTTTTCTTTCTAATTTAAAACCAGAACCGGTGACGGAATAACGCGGGTCGGTCATAGCCTGTGGCGCTTCAGGAATGCGAGGAGCGCTTCGTTGAATTCCGCGGGCTTGTCCATGGGCCCCAGGTGGCCGCACTGCGGGATGCAGGCATACTCCGCGCCGGGAATCTTCTGCGCCATCTTCTCCATGACCGAAGGCGGCGCGGTCTTGTCGTTTTCGCCCGCGATGAGCAGCGCCGGAACCTTGATGGCCGCGAGCTCCTTCCTCCGGTCGAACGTCGTCAGCAGGCGCACGGCCTTGCGGTAGGTGTCCGGCGCGATGCCCGCCATGATTTCCTGGGCGTGCGCGGAATGGCTGCCCATCGTCGGCATGAGCTGCGCGGCGACCTCGGCCATCGTCTTGCCCTCGTCGAGCGGCTTCAGGCGCGCGGCGAGGAATTGCTTCGTGAACTCGCTGTCGCCGCCCGCGAACGCGGGGCTCGTGAAGGTGAGGGCGAGCGCCTTCACGACGCCCGGATAGCGCGCGTAGACCTCCTGCGCGACGAAGCCGCCCATGCTGTGGCCGACCAGCACCGCCGGGCCCTCGCCGAGCGAATCGACGAGGAGCGCGCACGCCGCGGCCACGTGCTCGAGGTCGTAGGGATCGACCATCGGGCTCTTGCCGTAGCCGGGCTGGTCCCAGGCGTGCGAGGAATAGCCGAGCTTGGAGAACCAGGGCAGCTGCGCGTCCCAGGCGTGGTGCCCGCCGCCCAGGCCGTGCAGGAAGAGGAGCGGCGTCATGCGAGCTTGCCGTCCTTGACGACGGGCTTGCCGTCCAGCTCGACGGTGCAGTGGCGCAGCGGCAGGTCGAAGTGGCCGAGCGTGTGGCGGCCGGCGACCTCGTTCGCGCCGGTCGAGTAGAGGAAGTTGCCGGCGAAGGCGCGCTGCTCGGTGCCGTTGACGTCGCGCCGGTCGTACATCGCGAGCGCGTCCCAGCGCGCGCGCGTGTTCATGCCCCAGCCGACGTGCGAGACGGCGTAGGCCTCGCGGTCGCCCCAGGCGGCGAAGTACTCGCGCATGAGCTCCGCGTCGAGCGAATCGCCTTCGATGCCGGTGACGTAGTCGTCAACTATTTCCAGGGTTATTTTGTTTTCAACATATCTTTTGAATGTCAGGTTCAGATCGCCCGCGGCCATGACGAGCCTGCCGTTCACGCTTTTCGTCGTGGGGAAGCACAGGCACAGGCCGCCCGGCCAGTGCGAGAGCGTGCCGGGCTTCTCGGTGTAGCCCCAGACGCCGCCCACGCGAGCGCCTTCCACCTTGATCTCGAGCGAGGTGCCGGCAGGCGAGGAGACCTTCATGAGCTTCGCGCCCCGCAGCGTGCGCATGGCCGCCCTCACCTGCTCCTCGTCGGCGGGGGAGGGCGCGAGGCGCTCGAGCACGTCGGGGTGCTCGTTGGAGATGTAGAGGACGCGCGCGCCGCCTTTCAGGATCTGCGGCAGCTCGGCCGCGTGCATGAGGCCTTCCAGGGTGCAGTCGGCGACGAAGGCGGAGGCCGAAAGCGCGCCGATCGCCGGGCCGAGGTTCTGCAGCGCCGAGGAGGCGCCGGTCGAGCGGATCGGCACGGGCGCGGACTGCCGCGGCGTGGGCACGACGACGTGGAAAGGCCGGGCGCCCAGGCGCGCGAGCGCCAGCTCGGCGAGGCGCACGTTCAGCTCGCGCGACTGCGTTTCCGAGAGGATGGCGCAGGGCTCGCCGGGCGCGACCTTGCAGCGCGCGAACACGTCGGCGAAGAGCTCGATCCACTTGGCCTCGATCCGGTCGGCGATCATCGCGCTTGCCCTCGGTGGGAATCGGGTCTATCGTATTTCATGAATATTCATAGGTCAATGAAAAGTCATAGAAAGCGTCGCGCCTCCAGGAAGCGCCGGGCGGCCAGCCGCTTCCCGGACGACTACCTGCCGTACCTCGCGGCGCGCGCGAGCCACGTCATCCTGCGCGAATTCCACGCGCTCCTGCCGCCGCGGCGCATGCGCGTGCCCGAGTGGCGCGTGCTCGCGACGCTCTCCGCGGGCGGCGGCTACACCGTCGGCGCGCTCGCGCGCGCGACGTTCTTCAAGCAGCCGACGCTCTCCAAGCTCCTCGACCGGCTCGAGAAGAAGGGCCTCGTGCGCCGGGTCGCCGGCGACATGGACCTGCGCCATTCGCGGGTCGAGCTCACGCCCAAGGGGCGGGCGCGCATCGGGCCCATCGTGGCGCAGGCGCGCCGGCACGAGAAGAGGGCGCTGAAGAAGTTTCGCGCGCGCGACATCCAGGCGCTGAAGCGCCTCCTGCGCGCCTTTACCGACGGTTTCGAGCGCAAAGCAGGCTAGAATCGGCCGGAAATGATCGTTTTCGACCTTTCCTGCGGCGAAGGACACCGGTTCGAGGGCTGGTTCGCGTCCTCGGGCGACTTCGCGAAGCAGAAAAAGCGCGGCTTGCTGAGCTGCCCGGCCTGCGGCGCGCGCTCGATCGAGAAGCTCCTGTCGGCCCCGCGCCTGAATGTGGGCGCGGAGGCGCCCCGGCCCGCCACGGCTCCGGCGAGCGCCCCGCTTGCGCAAAAGACGCCGGACATGGAAGGGAAGGACCCCTTCGCGGTCGCGCAAATGCTCTACTCGCGCATGCTGGACGAGGTCCTCAGCAAATCGGAGGACGTCGGGAAGGAATTCCCGGCCGAAGCCCGCAAGATCTTCTACAGCCGGGCCCCGGGCCGGGCGATCCGCGGGCAGGCGACCAGCGAGGAGCATGAGGCGCTCCTGGAAGAAGGAATCCCGGTCGCGCGGCTTCCCGTGCCGCCCCCCGACCGGCTCAACTAGGAACTATAAGGCCCCCGGCTCCTCGCCGCGCTCGAGCATGGCGTGGATCTCCCCGAGGCGCTTCACCGGGTTGTCGGTCAGCACGTAGGAAAAGTGCGTCGGCCCGCCCGGCGTGGGTTCCTCGCCCGGGACGTGCATGAGCAGCCGCTGGGAAAGCGTCTGGGTGTGGTCCGTCACGAACCCGACGTGGATCGGCAGCTCATCGCGCCACAGGATGTAAACGGCTGATCCTTCAGGGAGCCGAGCCGTTTCCTCCCGGCTAAGAGGGATCCTTGCAGAGTTGACAGGCATCGGGCCGACTGTAGCAAGCCCACCGAGGCGCTGGTATCACTGTTTTCACTACAGTAAGTTGCACAATGTATATTATGTTAAATAATTAAAAGGCTATACCGCAGCAACGCTTCAGTGATTCTTAGTCCACCGCGCCGGCGCGGCGCAGGAGCGCTTCCAGCGCCTTGTCTTTCCTTCCTTTCGCGATGGCGAGCGCCGTGTCGCCGCCGGGCGAGCGGATCGACACGTCCGCGTCCTCGTAGAGCAGCGCGCGGGCGGCCTCCAGGTGGCCGCTGCGGGCGGCGAGCATGAGCGGGCTGAATCCGTTCGGCGCGATCGCGTCCTTGTTCGCGCCCTTGCCGAGAAGGAGCTTCACCATCTCCGCCCGGCCCTCGAACGCGGCGTAATGCAGCGGCGTCCAGCCCGGCGGATCCACGCGCGCGCCGTGGGTCAGCAGGAGTCTCGCCACTTCGAGCTTTCCCTTCAAGGCCGCGAACATGAGCGCCGTGTCGCCCTGCGGGCTCTGGCGGTTGACGTCCGCGCGCCGTGCAATGAGCAGCTTGGCGAGCTCGAGGTGGCCGAGGCGCGCCGCGATCATGAGCAGCGTGTGTCCCTCGGCATTGGTGCTGTCGGCCTCGAGGCCCTTGTCGAGGAAGCTCGCGACCGTTTTCACGTCGCCCTCGTTCACCGCCTTCATCAGCTCGTCGAACGACTGCGCCTGCGCGGTCCCGGCGACCAGCAGCGCGGCCGCGAGCGCGGCGAGAAAAGCCTTCAAGGCGCTAGTGCGCCGGCATGCCGGCGAGGAGATCCGCGGCCAGCAGCTTGGGGTTGAGCGGATGGCGCGCGAGCAGCCGCTGCTCGCCCAGCGAGCGCGCGTAGGCGAGCCAGGCGCGCGCCTGCGCGGGCGCGCCGCCCTTCAGCCCGGGGGAATATTTCGCCTTGCCGCAGAGCGAGGCGAACGCGCGATCGAGCGCGATCTTCTGCAGCACCTCGGCAAGCGGCTCGAGCTCGCCCCGGTCGGCGATCGCGGTGAAGGCCGCCGGGTCGCGCGCGGCGACCAGCTTGAGGGCGCGCTCGATCGCCTCGCCGCGCTCGCCGCTGGCATATTCGAGCGCGCGGAGCGGCGCGCCGCCCGAGAACGCGAGCCAGCGGGCCGCCTCGCGCACGCCCTGCTTCTCGAGCCAGGCGCGCGCGGCTTTCTCGTCCGGAATCGGCACCGGCACCGGCACGCAGCGGCTGCGGATCGTGGGAAGGAGCGCCGCGGGCCGGTGCGAGACGAGCAGGAACATCGCGCCCGCGGGCGGCTCCTCCAGCCCCTTCAGGAGCGAGTTCGCGGTCGCCTCGTTCATGTCTTCAGCCGGGCAGACGATGGCGATGCGCCGGCCGCCGCGGTAGGAGGCGAGGTTGAGGAAGTCGGCGAGCGCCCTCGCCTGCTCGATGCGGATCTGCACGCTCGGCTTCTTGTCGTCTTCCTTCTCCGGGTCCTTGCCGTAGATCCGGTGCCTGGCGAACGCCTCGGGCTCGAGGTAGCGCACGTCCGGGTGGTCGTCAGCCGCGAACCAGCGGCAGGCCTCGCAGGCGCCGCACGGGATCGTCCCCTGCCCCCGCTTCTCGCATAAAAGGAGCTGCGCGAAGCGCTCGGCGAGCTCGAGTTTCCCCACCCCGGGCGCCCCGTGGATGAGCAGGGCGTGCGGCAGCCGCTCGAGCCGGCGGGTGAGCTGGTCCCAGGCCTCTTTCTGCAGATCAAATACCAGCGAAGTCAAAGCTCTGCGATGCCTTTCTCAATTTCCACCTTAACCTCCTCCGGCGCCTTCGAGCCGTCGATCACGCGCACGCGCTGCGACTCGTTCCGGGCGATCCGTCCGTAGGCTTCGCGCACCCGGTCGAAGAAGGCCCGGTCTTCGGCCTCGAAGCGATCGAGCGCGCGGCCCGAGGCGGCCAGCCGCTGGCGGCTCACCTCGTAGGGACAATCGAAGACGAGCGTGCGATCCGGGGCGAAGCCGGGGTGCACGTCCTGCACGAGCCGCTCGATCAGCTCGAAGGGCACGCCCTTCCCCGCGCCCTGGTAGGCGCGCGTCGCGTCGGTGAAGCGGTCGCAGACGATCCAGGCGCCGCGCGCGAGCGCGGGACGGATGACCTTGTCGAGGTGATCGGCGCGCGCCGCGAACATGAGCAGCGTCTCCGCAACCGGCGTCATCGGCTCGGTGAGCACCAGAGCGCGCAGCTTTTCCGCGTACGGCGTGCCGCCGGGCTCGCGCGTCACGACGACCTCGCGGCCGCCCTGGCGCAGGCGATCGGCGATCCATTCGAGGTGGGTGGATTTGCCTGCGCCGTCGACGCCTTCGAGGGTGAGGAAGCGGCCGGCGGCGCTAGCGGGCATTCAGCTGGTATTTTCGCACGGCGCGATTGTGCTCCTCCAACGTGCGCGAGAACTCGCTCGAGCCGTTGCCGCGCGCGACGTAGTAGAGCGCATCGGTCTTCGCGGGGCGCAGCGCGGCGCGCAGCGAGGCGAGGCTCGGCGCGGCGATCGGCGTCGGCGGCAGCCCGGGGCGCATGTACGTGTTGTAGGGCCCGTCGGTCTGCAGGTGCAGCTTTTTCAGGTTGCCGTCGAATTTTTCGCCGAGGCCGTAGATCACCGTGGGATCCACCTGCAGCAGCATCCCGGCGCGCAGCCGGTTGACGAGGACGCCCGCGATGCGGTCGCGCTCCTCGGCCTTGCCGGTTTCCTTCTCGATGATGGAGGCCATGATGAGCGCCTCGTACGGCGTCTTGTAAGGCGATTTCGGATCGCGCGCCTCCCACTCGCGCGCGAGGTGGCGCTGCATGGCGTCGTAGGCGCGCTTGAGCACGTGCAGGTCGCTCGTGCCCTTGGCGAAGAGATAGGTGTCGGGGAAGAACATGCCCTCCGGATGGCCCTCGCGCCCGCCGAGCCGCGCGACGAGCTGCGCGCCGTCGAGCCCCGCGCTCTCGTGCTTGAGCGACTTGCTCGCCTCGAGCGCCGCGCGCAGCTGCCGGAAATTCCAGCCCTCGATGAAGCGGACCTCGTCCTGCGTCACGTCGCCGCGCGTAAGCTTGTCGAGCAGCTCAAGCGGCGTGGGCGCGGCGGTGATCTCGTAGTTGCCGGCCTTGATGTTCTGGTCGCGCCCGAGCGCGCGGGCGAGGAGCTCGAACTCGAGCGGCGCGACCGGGATGCCGGCCTGGCGGATGAGCGGCACCGCGGCGCGAAAGCGCGTTCCGGGCGGCAGGTCGAAGGTGGCCGGCAGCGACGCCACCGGAATCGGCGTCGCGACGTACCACGCCGCGTAGCCCGCCGCCGCCAGCACGCCGAGAAATACCAGTGCGAAAAGGGTCTTGAGCAACGGAAGCGAATAAAATGGCGATTCTACTTTGAGCAACGAGCGCGCCGCGAAGCTGGAGCACTACGGCCTGCTGCACGCAGCCGGCGCCGACGCGCGCGCCTTCCTGCACGCGCAGCTGACCCACGACATCGAGCACCTGCCGCCCGGCCGCGCGCGCTACGCCGGCTGGTGCACGGCCAAGGGCCGGCTCCTCGCCACCTTTCTCGTCATTCCCCAGGCCGAGGGGTTCCTCTTGCAGCTTGCGCTCGACCTCGTGCCGTCGGTGCAAAAGCGGCTCTCGATGTTCATCCTGCGCGCCAAGGTGAAGCTCGCCGACGTGAGCGGGCAATGGCAGCAATACGGCGTCTGGGGCGCGCCCGCGCTCGCCGAGGACCTCGCGGTGAGCGAAGAGCCGGGGAAGGTTTCGGTACGCATCGACGCGGAGCGCACCCTCGTCCTCGCGAGCTCGCCCATTTCGGCCCCGGCTCCCGCGAGCGACTGGGCGCTCGCCGAAGTGCGCGCCGGCCGCGCGCTCATCACGCAGGCGACGCAGGACCAGTTCGTGCCGCAGATGGTGAACCTCGAGCTCTCGGGCGGGGTGGATTTCCACAAGGGCTGCTATCCGGGCCAGGAGATCGTCGCGCGCGCGCAGTATCGCGGCGAAGTAAAGCGCCGGCTCTACCGGCTGAGCGGCGCCGCGCTCTCGGCGGGCCAGCCGCTCTACGCGGACGGCAACACGGAACCCGCCGGCATCGTCGTCAACGCCGCCAACGGCGAAGCGCTTGCCGTCCTGCAGGTCGCCGCCGGAGACGCGAAAGCGCCGGTGCGCCCCGCTCCTCAATCACCCGCGCTGGAGATCCTCTCCCTGCCCTACTCTCGATGACGAACTACTATGTTTACTATCGGGTTGACCAGGCGGCTCTGGATTCCCTTCGTCCTCGAATTAAAAAGCTTTTAGAACAGATTCAAAACACCTTCGGCATTCAAGGTCGGTGGCTGCGGCGTCGCGACGACCCGTCGACCTACATGGAAGTCTACGAAGGCGTCGCGGACGGCAAGGCGTTCGAGGCGCTGCTCGAGCGCGAGACGGCCGGATTCGGCCTGCAGCGGAAAACGGAAACCTTCGTCGATGTGCCTGATCGTCCTCGCCTGGCGGGTTGACCGGGCGCATGCGCTCATCGTCGCCGCCAACCGCGATGAGTTCCACGGGCGCCCCGCAGCCCCTGCCGCTTTCTGGAAGGACCACCCGGAAATCCTCGCCGGCCGCGACCTCGAGGCGGGCGGCACCTGGATGGGCGTCTCGCGCACGGGGCGCTTTGCTGCCGTGACGAACTACCGCGGCGGCCGGGATCCGGGCGCCAAAGAGTCCAGGGGGTTTCTCGTCAGGGATTTTCTGTCCGGGAAAGCAAAAACTAGGGATTTCATGCAGCAAAAAGACGAATCCAGAGGCGGCTACAGCGGCTTCAATCTGCTCGCCTGCGACGGCGAAGAGCTCTGGGTGCTCTCCAATCGCGACGGCGGCGCGCGCCGGCTCGAGCCGGGCATCTACGGCCTGGCGAATCTGCTGCTCGATACGCCCGAAGTCGCCGGGCCGAAGGAGGATTTCGCGCGCTCGATCGGCGCCGGCGCGGCGGACGAAAGCCTTTTCGGCGTGCTGGCGAAGTCGAAGATCCTCGGCGCGGAATACGGCACGCGCTGCTCGACCGTCCTCGTCTCTAACGGGGGAAGCCTGCGCTACGCCGAGCGGCCGTTCGATGCCGCGGGAAAGGAAAGCGCCACCGGGCGCTTCGAATTCGGCACGCAGCGCTAGAGTTTCCTGCGCATGTCCTGGTGCAGGATGCCGGCGTCCTTGTAGACCTTGCCCTCGGCGACGAAGCCCTGCTCGCGGTAGAACTCGGCGGCCTGCAGCTGCGCCGAGAGGACGACTTCCTTGTGCCCGCGCTTGCGCGCTTCGTCCATGAGCGCGGTCAGGATCATCGCGCCGATGCCGCGCCGGCGCCATTCCTTCACGACCGCCATGCGGCCGATATGCCCGTCGGGCAGCAGGCGCCCGGTGCCGATCGCCGTGCCGGCGTCGTCGTAGGCGATCGCGTGCAGGCACTCGGCATCCTTGTCGTCGAGCTCGATGCCGGGCGGGACGTTCTGCTCGCCGACGAAAATGCCGAAGCGGATCGGCCCCGCGATGGTCTGGGCCTCTCCCCAGTTCATCAGCTCGATGCGCGGCATGGCCCCGAAAGTATAATCCGCGCGGAATGAAGAGCCTCTGGAATTCCGGCGAGGCGGCGGGCTTCCAGGGGCCGCTCGGGCTGCGCGTCTACACCTCGCGCCTGCTCGGGCGCGAGCGCTCGCTCGTGCTGCACGGCGGCGGCAACACCTCGGTCAAGCTGCGCGAGAAAAACGTCCTCGGCGACGACGAGGAGGTCCTCTACGTGAAGGGCAGCGGCTGGGACCTGGAGACGATCGAGGCGGCCGGGTTCACGCCCGTGGCGCTCGGCTACGCGCGGCGCCTCGCCGCCCTGCCCGCGCTGTCCGATTCGCAGATGGTGGGCGAGCTCGCCACGCACACGCTGCGCGCCGGCGCCCCCGCGCCGTCGGTTGAAACGCTCCTGCACGCGCTCCTCCCGTACCAGTACGTCGATCACACGCACGCCGACGCGTTTCTGTCCCTCTCGAACTCGCCCGAAGGCGAGAAGCGCGTGCGCGAGGTCTACGGCGCGGACACGGTCGTCGTGCCCTACGTCATGCCCGGCTTCGACCTCGCGGCGCGCTGCGCGCGTGAGCTTGCCGCGCACGGCGGCCCGGGCGCGAAGGGCATGGTGCTCCTCTCGCATGGCGTCTTTTCCTGGGGCGAGGACGCGCGCGAATCCTACGAGCGCATGGTCGAGCTCGTGTCGAGGGCGGAGCGCTACCTGGAAACGCACAAAGCCTGGGCGATCAGCCTGCCGCCCGTGGCCCCGCCCGCATTCCGGCGGCGCGAGCTCGCCGCGCTGAGAAGCGAGGTGTCGCGCGCCGCGGGCATGCCGCTCGTCGCCCGCTCGAACGTGTCGCCCCGCGCGCTCGGCTTCGCGCGCCACTCCGGAGTCGGCCAGATCTCGCAGCGCGGCCCGGCGACGCCCGATCACGTGCTGCACACCAAGCGGGTGCCGATGCTCGGGCGCGACGTCGAGGGCTTCGCTTCCGCGTACCGGCGGTATTTCGAGACGAACGCGAAAAGCGCGAAGGAGCAGAAAAAGATGCTCGATCCCGCGCCGCGCCTCGCGCTCGATGCCGAGCTGGGCCTCGTCGCCCTCGGCCGCAGCGCGAAGCAGGCGCGCGTCGCCGAGGAGCTCTACGAGCACACGATCGACGTCATCCTGCGCGCCGAGGCGCTCGGCGGCTGGCGCGCGCTCGAGGCGCGCGACATTTTCGAGGTCGAATACTGGGAGCTCGAGCAGGCCAAGCTGAAGAAGGCGGGCGCGCCGCCGCTCTTCGCGGGCGAGGTCGCGGTGGTGACCGGCGCGGCCTCCGGCATCGGCAAGGCGTGCGTGGAGGTGCTCCTCAGGCGCGGCGCGGCGGTCGTCGGGCTGGATCGCAATCCCGCCGTCGAGTCGCTGTGGAAGCGTCCGGACGTTCTCGGCCTCACTTGCGACCTCACGGAGCCGGACCGCGTCTCGACGGCGCTCGACCAGGCGGTGAGGGAGTTTGGCGGCGTCGACATGCTCGTTCTCAATGCGGGCATCTTCCCCGCCACGCAGCCGATCGAGAGCATCGGCGCCGACGAATGGAAGAGCGCGATGAGCGTCAACGTCGAGGCGAACCTGCACGTCCTGCAGGCCTGCCACGCGCTCCTCGCGCTCGCGCCGCGCGGCGGCCGCGTGGTGGTGATCGGCTCGAAGAACGTGCCCGCGCCGGGCCCGGGCGCGGCGGCCTACTCCGCCTCCAAGGCGGCGCTCAACCAGCTCGCGCGCGTGGCCGCGCTCGAATGGGCCAAGCACTCCATCCGGGTCAACACGCTGCACCCGAACGCCGTCTACGACACCGCGCTCTGGACCGAGGAGGTGCTCGCCGCGCGCGCCAAGGCCTACGGCCTCAGCATCGAGCAATACCGGACGAACAACCTTCTCAAGACCGAAGTCACCTCGCAGGACGTGGCCGAGCTCGCGGCGGAGATGTGCGGGCCGCTCTTCGCCAAGACCACGGCCGCGCAGGTGCCCGTCGACGGCGGCAACGAACGTGTCGTCTGAAGTCGAGCCGATCCGCTGGCAGGGCGACCGGCTCGAGCTCCTCGACCAGCGGCTGCTTCCGGAGAAAGAGGAGTATGTCGTCTGCAGGACGGCCGCGGAGGTCGCCACCGCGATTCGGGACATGGTGGTCAGAGGGGCTCCGGCTATCGGGTGTTCTGCCGCGTTTGGAGTCGCCTTGTCCGGGGGAAGTCCCGAAAGCTATGAACTGCTCGCAAAGAGCAGGCCCACCGCGGTCAATCTCTTCTGGGCCCTGGAGAGAATGAGGAAGGCGAAGGACCTGAAAGCGGAAGCCGAAGCCATCCTTGCCGAAGACCTGGCCGCCAACCGCAAGATGGGCGCGATCGGCGCGAAGCTCATCCCGTCGGGCGCCCGGGTCATGACCCATTGCAACGCTGGAGCGCTGGCAACGAGCGGACACGGCACGGCGCTTGGTGTGGTCAGAAGTTCTTTCAGGAATGAAAATCCTTTATCCGTGATCGCTTGCGAAACCCGTCCCTACCTCCAGGGCGCGCGGCTCACGGCCTGGGAGTGCGTGCAGGAAGGCATCCCCTGCACCCTCATCACCGACAGCATGGCGGGCCATCTCATCAGCCGCGGCGAGGTCGACCTCGTCATCGTGGGCGCCGACCGCATCGCGGCGAACGGCGATACGGCGAACAAGATCGGCACCTATCCCCTCGCCGTCCTCGCCCGCCGCCACGGGCTGCCGTTCTACGTCGCGGCGCCGCTTTCCACCTTCGACCCGGCGATCCCGGAAGGCTCGGCGATCCCGATCGAGGAGCGCCCGGCCGAGGAAGTGACCGGCCATCGCGGCGCGCGCTGGGCGCCGCAGGGCGTGAAGGTGCGCAACCCGGCGTTCGACGTGACGCCCGCCGAGCTGATTACCGGAATCATCTGCGAGAAAGGCGTCGCCACGGCGCCCTACCGCGAGTCGATCGCGGCGCTGAGGAACGGCTAAAGGATCTCGACCTCGGTGTAGGGCGGCACGCGCTCGAAAAGCTCGACGATGTCCTCGTTGCGCATGCGGATGCAGCCGTGCGAGCCGGGCTTGCCCATCTCCGCGAAGTCGTGCGTGCCGTGCAGGTAGATGAAGCGCCGCATGGTGTCCACATCGCGCAGCCGGTTCTTGCCGACCTCGCGCCCGGAGAGCCAGAGCAGGCGCGTGAGCATCCAATCGCGCCCCGGATGCTTCTGGTGCAGCTCCGGCGTCCAGATCTCGCCGGTCGGGCGCCGCCGCACGAACACCGAATAAAGCGGCTGCCCGGCGCCGATCTTCGCGCGCACGATGTGGCGGCCGCGCGGCGTGCAGAAGCTGCCGTTCTTCTCGCCCAGGCCGTTCTTCGCCGTCGAGACGGGATAGGTCCTGTCGCCGAAGCGAAGCTCCTGCCTGGCCGTATCGATGACGATTTTCATCGCCGGGCCGCGAAGAACTCCTTCAGCAGCGAGCCGCACTCCCCCGCCAGCACTCCGCCTTCCAGCCTGACCTGATTTTTCAATACGAGCTTCTTGGGATCGCTCGCCCCGTACACCGCTCGAGCGATGCGCGCGTGAAACATCGCGCCCACGCACATGTCGCAAGGCTCGAGCGTCACGTAAAGCGTCGCGCCGGTCAGCCGGTAGTTCTTCTGCGCGAGGGCGGCGTTCCTGAGCGCCTGGATCTCCGCATGCGCGGTCGGATCGGCGGCGGCGATCGGCCGGTTCCAGCCTTCGCCCACGATCCTGCCGTCCATCACGACCACGGCGCCGACCGGGACCTCACCTTCGACCTGCGCGCGCCGCGCGAGCTCGAGCGCGCGGCGCATGGGCTCTTCATCCGTCATCGGCCGCAATTCTAGGCCTAGGCGCGGGAGTTGGCCGGAGCGGCGCGGTGCCAGAGCGCGCCGCGCCAGCCGTAGCCGATCGCAAGCGTGGCCGCGAGCGCGAGGCAGCCATAGAGCAGCGCCATGGCCGGAAAGCCGAAGTGCGCGATGACCGGCCCCGAGGCGAGGAGGCCGAGCGGCAAGCCCCAGACCGCGAGCACGCGCAGCCCCATCACGCGCCCGCGCATCTCCTCGCTCGTGCCCCGCAGCAGCACCGCCTCGATCGGCGGGATGCAGAAGCCCTGCGCCATGCCGGAGAAGAAAAGGAGCGCGAGCGCGACCGGCAGCGAGCGGGTCTGCCCGAAGAGGAGCACGGCCGCGAACCACGCGGCGCCCGCCCAGAGCATCGCGCGCGCCGCGCGCGGCCGGACCATCCGGGCGCTCACCGCCAGCGAGCCGATGAGCGCGCCGATTGCCGCCGCGGCGGCGAGCCAGCCCAGCCCGGACTGCCCCATGTGGAAGACCTCTTTCGCCACGTAGGGCAGCAGGCCGAGGGTGAACGGGAAGGCGAAGAGGTTGATGAGGAACGCCATGCAAAGGGCGCCGAGCAGGTCGGGCTTGCGCCAGACATAGATCACGCCCTGCTTGAGTCCCGAGAACACCTCCCGCGCCCGCGCGGCGACCGCGCCCTGGCGCGCGCGCGGCGGCGCAAGCCCGAGCGACAGCAGGAACGAGGCGACGTAGAGCGTCGCGACCGCCGCGTAGGCCGGCCCCATGCCGACCAGCGCCACGCCGCCCGTGCCGGTGAGCGCGCCCGCGACCCGGGCGGTGTCCGCGCTCGTGCGCGTGAGCCCGATCGCGCCCATCAGGATCTCCGGCCGGATCGTCTGCCCCACCATCACGTAGCGCATCGCCGTGTCGGACGGACGCAGGAGGCCGTTGATGGTGGCGATGAGGAAGACGTGCCAGGTCTCGAGCAGCCCGGAAAGAGTGAGCGTCGCGAGGGTCGCCGCGCAAAGCGCGTAGGCGCCGCGCGTCGCGCAGAGGAGCGTGCGCGCGCCGAAGCGGTCGCCCGCGAGGCCGAAGAACGGCGAGAGCAGCGTCCCCAGCCAGATGAGCGAGGCGACCGCCACCATCTGCTCGACCGAGCCCGTGGTCGAGAGCACGTACCAGCCGAGGATGAGCGCCTCCATCTCGAAAGCCCAGGAGGTGGCGAGGTCCGCCGGCCACTGGAAGCGGAAGCTGCGCACGGCAAACGGCGCGAGCGCGCTCGCGCCGACGGACGATCCTTCTACTCCCACTCGATCGTGGCCGGCGGCTTGGAGGAGATGTCGTAAGTGACGCGGTTGATGCCGCGCACTTCGTTGATGATGCGGCTGGAGACCTTGGCGAGCAGCTCGTGCGGCAGCGGCGCCCAGCCGGCGGTCATGAAATCGGTGGTCTCGACCGCGCGCAGCGCGACCACGTGCTCGTAGGTGCGCCCGTCGCCCATCACCCCGACCGACTTGACCGGGATGAACACCGTGAAGGCCTGCGCGGTCTTGTCGTACCAGCCGGAATTGCGGAGCTCCTTGATGAAGACGTCGTCGGCTCGCTGCAGCAGGTCGATGTATTCCTTTTTAACTTCGCCCAGGATGCGCACCCCCAGGCCCGGCCCGGGAAAGGGATGCCGGTAGACCTGCTCGCGCGGCAGTCCGAGCGCGAGGCCGAGCTCGCGCACCTCGTCCTTGAAGAGCTCCCGCAGCGGCTCGAGGAGCTTCAAGTGCAGCGTTTCCGGGAGGCCGCCCACGTTGTGGTGCGACTTGATGGTGACCGCCTTCTTCGTCTTCGCGCCCGCCGACTCGATCACGTCGGGATAGATCGTCCCCTGCGCGAGCCACTTTGCATTCTTTATCTTCTGGGACTCGGCCTGGAAAACATCCACGAAGAGCTTGCCGATGATCTTTCGCTTCTGCTCCGGATCCGACACGCCCTTCAACGCAGACAGGAACTCCGGGCCCGCGTCGACATGCACGACCTTGAGGTCCCTGGGGAACGCCGCGAGCACCTCTTTCGCCTCATTCAGCCTGAGCAGGCCATGATCGACGAAAACGCAGGTGAGCTGCTTGCCGATCGCCCTGTGCAGCAGCATCGCCGCGACCGAGGAATCGACACCTCCGGAGAGGCCGAGGATGACTTCCTCTTTTCCGACTTGATCTTTTATTTTCTGGACCGCCTCCGAAACATAGTCCGGCATGTTCCAGTCCCCGGAACATCCGCAGATTTCCCTCACGAAACGATTCAGGAGCTTGGTGCCCTGTCGCGTGTGGGTCACTTCGGGATGGAACTGCACGCCGTAGAAGCGGCGCGCCTCGTCCGCCATTCCGGCGATCGGGCAGGCCTCGGTCGATGCCATCAGGCTGAAGCCGGCCGGCAGGGCGACCACCTTGTCGCCGTGGCTCATCCAGACCTTGAGCATCCCCTCGCCGTTCGGCCCGCGCGAGTCCTCGAGGCCTTGGAGCAGCTTCGTATGACCGCGCGCGCGCACCTCGGCGTGGCCGAATTCGCGCACCTTGCCGGCCTCCACCTTGCCGCCGAGCTGGTGCGCCATGGTCTGCATGCCGTAGCAGATGCCCAGCACCGGCACGCCGAGCTCGAAGGCGACCTTGGGCGCCTGCAGGGCCTCCTCGTAGGCCGAGGCGTGGCTGCCGGAAAGGATGATGCCTTTGGGCGCGTACTCGCGGACGAAGGCGTCCGGCACGTCGCAGGGATGGATCTCGCAGTAGACCTTGGCCTCGCGCACCCGGCGCGCGATCAGCTGCGTGTACTGCGCCCCGAAATCAAGGATGAGGATTTTGTCGTGCAATTACTCAGCCCGGTAGTTCGGGGCCTCCTTCACGATCTGCACGTCGTGCACGTGCGATTCGCGCATCCCCGCCTGGCTGATCTCGACGAACCGGGCGCGCTTGCGCAGGTCGTCGAGCGTCCGGCTGCCGGTGTAGCCCATGCTTGCGCGCACGCCGCCCATCAATTGCTGGATCACCCACACGGCGCTGCCTTTATAGGCCACGCGCCCCTCGACGCCCTCGGGCACGAGCTTCTCGACGTTCATGTCGGAGTCCTGGAAATAGCGGTCGGCGGAGCCCTTCTGCATCGCGCCCAGGGACCCCATGCCGCGATAGGACTTGTAGGAGCGGCCCTGGTAGAGCTCGATGTCGCCGGGAGATTCGTCGGTGCCCGCGAAGAGCGAGCCGAGCATGACCGCATGCGCGCCCGCGCCGAGCGCCTTGGCGATGTCGCCCGAATAGCGGATGCCGCCGTCGGCGATGAGCGGGACGTTGGTCTTCGCGAGCGCCTCGGCGACGCTCTGGATGGCGGTGATCTGCGGCACGCCGATGCCCGCGACGATGCGCGTCGTGCAGATCGAGCCCGGCCCGATGCCCACCTTGACGCCGTCCGCGCCGTGATCGACGAGCGCCTTGGCGCCCTCGCCCGTGCCGACGTTGCCGCCGATCACTTCCGTCTTCGGATACTTTTTCTTCACCCACTGCACGCGATCGAGCACGCCCTGCGCGTGGCCGTGCGCGGTGTCGACGACGAGGACGTCGGCGCCCGCCTCCACGAGCGCCTCGACGCGCTCCTCGGTGCCTTCGCCCACGCCGACCGCCGCGCCGACGCGCAGCTTGCCCTGCGGATCCTTGCAGGCGTTCGGGTGCTCGGTTTCCTTGAGGATGTCCTTGACCGTGATGAGGCCCTTCAGCCGCCAGGCCGAATCCACGACGAGCACGCGCTCGAGGCGGTTGGCGTGCATGAGGCGCATCGCCTGCTCGCGGGTCGCGCCTTCGCGCACCGTCACGAGCTTCGCTTGCGGGGTCATGATTCTCTTCACCGGCTGGTCGAGGCGCGTCTCGAAGCGCAGGTCGCGGTTGGTGACGATGCCGACCACCTTGCCGGCGCGCACGACCGGGAATCCGGAGATGCGGTGGCGCTTCTGCAGCGCGATCGCCTGGCGCACGGTCATGTCCGGCGCGACCGTCATCGGGTCGCGCAGCACGCCGGACTCGAAGCGCTTCACCTTCGCCACCTCGGCGGCCTGCTCTTTGGGCCGCATGTTCTTGTGAACGATGCCGATGCCGCCTTCCTGAGCCATCGCGATCGCGAGGCGCGCCTCGGTCACCGTATCCATCGCGGCCGAGACGAGCGGGATGTTCAGCTCGAGCTTGCGGGTAAGACGGGCCTTGAGGGAAACCTGCCGGGGGAGGACGCGCGAGTGGGCGGGAAGGAGGAGGACGTCGTCGAAGGTCAGCGCCTTCTGGATCAACCGCATTGTTGGTCCTGTCCGCAAATCGGCATTATACGCGGTCGCGGCGCGCCCGACGCTTCCTCGCCTCCCTTGGTTCGACGGCGAGGGGGCGAAGCAGCTCGATCCGGTCTCCATCCCGGAGCCGTGTACCGGGCTCGATCCGCTCGCCATGCCGGCCGAGCGCCGCGTGGGCCTCGGCGATTCCCGAGGCCGCCACGGCGTGCGCCGCAGTGGCGCCCTTCTCCAGCTCGAGGGCGACCACGCGCTGGCGCCCGGGCAGCGCCCAGACCACCTCGACTCTGAGCTTCATTGCGCGGTTTCGCCGCGACGCGCGGCGCGCCGGACGAACGCCTCGACCGTCTCATCGGCCATGCGCTCGAACATCGGCCCGAGCGCCACGGCGAGAATCCCGCTCGAGAACTCGAACTCGAGCGAGAACTCGGCCTTGCAGGCCTGCTCTCCGAGCGGGTGGAAGCGCCATTCGGCCGCGAAGTGCCTGAACGGGCCCTCGAGGAGGCGCATCTCGATCGAGCGGCCGGGCACGTTGACGTTCTCCGTGGTGAAGGACTGGCGCACGCCCTTCATGTTCAGGGCCAGCGTCGCCACCGTCTTCCCGGGCGTGCGGCTCTGCACGCTCGCGGCCGCGCACCAGGGCAGGAATTGCGGATAGGACTCGATATCCTCGACCAGGGCGTAGAACGCCTCGGTACTCGTCTCGATCACCGCCGAGCGCGTAATCCGTCTCATGGGAAAATGCGCGCGTGTCGATCGTTGAAAATCGCAAAGCCTCCCACGATTACTTCATCGAGGAGCGCTATGAAGCGGGGCTCGTCCTCGAGGGCTGGGAGGTGAAGGCGGTTCGCGCCGGCCGCGCGCAGATCGGCGAGGCCTACGTGATCGTCAAGGACGGCGCGCTCTGGATGATCGGCAGCCACATCTCGCCGCTGCTTTCGGCCTCGACCCACGTCAACGCGGATCCGGTGCGCACCCGCAAGGTGCTCATGCACGCCGAGGAGATCCGGCGCCTGATCGGCAAGGTCGAGCAGCGCGGCTACACCCTCGTGCCGCTCGACCTGCACTACACCAAGGGACGGATCAAGCTTGCGCTCGGGCTCGCCAAGGGCAAGCTCAGGCACGATAAGCGGGCGTCGGAGCGCGAGAAGGAATGGCAGCGGGAGAAGACCCGGATCCTGCGGGGCCGCTAGCGCCGGCGGCGGCTTTGGCGAGGGCCTCCCAGGTCGAGACGACGGTGTCCGGGTTGAGGGACAGGCTCTCGATGCCCTGCTCCATCAGCCAGCGCGCGAGATCCGGATGGTCGGAGGGCCCCTGCCCGCAGATGCCGACGTACTTGCCCTGCTTGCGGCAGGCGCGGATCGCCATCTCGAGCATGATCTTCACGGCGCCATCGCGCTCGTCGAAGGCTTCGGCCACCAGCCCCGAGTCGCGATCCAGGCCCAGGGTGAGCTGCGTGAGGTCGTTGGAGCCGATCGAGAAGCCGTCGAAGTGCTGCAGGAATTCCTCGGCCAGCACCGCGTTGGAGGGCAGCTCGCACATCATGACGACTCGGAGACCGTTCTGGCCTCTTTTCAGGTTGTTTTCCTTGAGTAAATCCAGGACCCGGGCCGCCTCACGGACCGTCCTCACGAACGGGACCATCAGCTCGACATTGGTGAGCCCGAGCTCGTCGCGCACCTTGCGCAGCGCCGCGCACTCGAGCTCGAAGCAGGCGCGGAAGTCGGGCGCGACGTAGCGCGAGGCGCCGCGAAAGCCGAGCATCGGATTCTCCTCCTCGGGCTCGTAGCGCTCGCCGCCAAGGAGCTTTCGGTACTCGTTCGACTTGAAATCCGAGAGTCGCACGATCACGGGCTTGGGCCAGAACGCCGCCGCGATCGTCGCCACCCCCTCGACCATCTTCTCGCGGAAGAACGTCTTCGGGTCGGCATAGCCCCGGCTTTTCTCTCTCACTTTGCTTTTCAACTCTTCCGAAAGAGAGTCGAACTCGAGACAGGCCCTCGGATGGACGCCGATCTCGTTGTTGATGATGAATTCGAGCCGTGCGAGGCCGACGCCGGCGTTGGGCAGCTGCGCGAAGCCGAAGGCGAGCTGCGGGTTGCCGATGTTCATGGAGATCTTGACCGGGATCTCGGGCAGCTCGCCGCGCTCGCTCGAGGTGACCTCGAAGGCGAGCTCCCCGGCGTAGACGTTGCCGGTGTCGCCCTCGGCGCAGGAGACCGTGACCGTCTGCCCGTCGGGCAGCGCGCGCGTCGCATCGCCGCAGCCCACCACCGCCGGGATGCCGAGCTCGCGCGCGATGATCGCCGCGTGGCAGGTGCGGCCGCCGCGGTTGGTGACGATGGCGCTCGCGAGCTTCATGACCGGCTCCCAGTTGGGATCGGTCATGTCGGTGACGAGGATGTCGCCCTTCTTGACGCTCGACATTTTCGAGGCATCGGCGACGACGCGCACCTTGCCCGTGCCGATCTTGGCTCCGATGGCGCGTCCGGTGGAAAGGACCTTGCCCTGCCCTTTTAGCCGGTAGCGCTCCTCGCCGCCCGCGCGCTTCGTGGAGCGGACTGTCTCGGGCCGCGCCTGCAGCACGTGGATCGAGCCGTCGTCGCCGTCCTTGCCCCACTCGATGTCCATCGGGCGGCCGTAGTGCTTCTCGATGGCGCAGGCGAGCCGCGACAGCTCGAGCACGTCGGCGTCGGTGAGCGAGAAGCGATCGCGCTCGGCGGCGGGCACGTCGACCGTTTTGGTGGACTTGCCGGCGGAGGCGCCCGATCCGAACACCATCTTCTGCAGCTTCGAGCCGAGGCGCCGGCGCAGGATCGCGGGCTTGCCCGCCTCGAGCATCGGCTTGTGCACGTAGAACTCGTCCGGGTTGACCGCGCCCTGCACCACCATCTCGCCCAGGCCCCAGGACGAGGTGATGAACACGACGTCCCGGAAGCCCGATTCGGTGTCGAGCGTGAACATGACGCCGCTCGCGCCTCGATCGCTGCGCACCATGCGCTGCACGGCGGCCGAGATCGCCACCTCGCCGTGGGCATAACCGCGGTGGGCCCGGTAGGAAATGGCCCGGTCGTTGTAGAGCGAGGCGAAAACGCGCCGGATGGCGGCAAGCACTTCGTCCGCGCCCCGGATATTGAGGAAGGTCTCCTGCTGCCCCGCGAAGGAGGCGTCCGGCAAGTCTTCGGCGGTGGCGGACGAGCGCACCGCGAACGAAGTGGATTCTGAGGTACCTTTTACAAGCTCTTGATACTTTGAACGAATCTCTCGTTCAATCGGCTCCGGGAACGGTGCTTTCTCAATCCAGCCCCGAACCTCGGCCCCGCAGCGCGCGAGCGCCTCCACGTCTTCGGGGTCGAGCGCCTTGATGCGCCCGGCGATGCGCGCATCGAGCCCATCCTGGGCGAGAAACGCCTTGAAGGCCTCGGCGGTGGTCGCGAAGCCCCCGGGCACGCGCACGCCCGCCTGGGACAGCGCGCCGATCATCTCGCCGAGAGAAGCGTTCTTGCCGCCGACCTGCGCGAGGTCCTTCATCCGCAGGTCCTTGAGCCAGGCTACGTGCATTCCTTGGTATTTTATCGTCATGACGCAGCGCCGCACCGTGTTCTTCGTGTCCGACGGCACCGGCATTACGGCGCAGATGCTAGGCCACAGTCTGTTAACCCAGTTCGAAGGCCTGGAGTTCGATCAGGTCAACCTGCCCTTCGTCGACACGGTGGACAAGGCGCAGGATTGCCTGGAGCGCATCGAGCGCGAGTCCCTGCGCGCCGACGGCCAGCCGATCGTGTTCTCGACCCTCGTCAACGGCGACGTGCGCGACGTGGTGCGCCGCGCGAACGCCCTTTTCCTCGACTTCTTCGAGACCTTCATCGATCCGCTCGAGGCGGGCCTGGGCGTGAAATCGAGCCACACCATCGGCCGCTCGCACAGCTCGATGGACAAGCGCGAGTACAAGCAGAGGATCGAGGCGGTCAACTTCGCCATGGCGCACGACGACGGCGCCTCGCACCGCGAGCTCGCCGATGCGGACGTGATCCTCGTCGGCGTCTCGCGCAGCGGCAAGACGCCGACCAGCCTCTATCTGGCCCTGCAATTCGGCGTGAAGACGGCGAACTACCCGCTCATCCCCGAGGATTTCCAGAGGAAGGAGCTGCCGCCGGCGCTGCAGGCGCACAAGCCCAAGCTCTACGGCCTTTCGATCGCGCCCGAGCGGCTGCGCGAGATCCGCCAGGAGCGGCGCCCGGGCAGCCAGTACGCCGATCCCGAGAACTGCCGCTACGAGATCGAGCACGCCGAGCGGATGATGCGCCGCGAGGGCATCCGCTGGATCAACTCGACCGCCAAGTCGATCGAGGAGATCGCCACCACGATCCTGCGCGAGCTGAAGCTCGAGCGCCGGGTCTTTTAGGCTTTTGAGCTCGGCCGGGCCGAGACGGCCGCGTGCCAGCGCGCGAGATGGGAAAGCGTCGCGGGTGCCTCGGCGCCGACCCGCTTCGCGAAATCGAACACGCAGAGCGCGGTGATGTCGGCGACCGAGTAGCGCTTGCCGGCGAGGAATTCGTGGTCCGCGAGCTGCCGGTCGAGCTTCTCGTAGAACCAGCCGAGGCGCTGCTTGCCGCGCTCGATCAGGCCGGGGATCTGCTCGAGCGTCCCCGGCATGCCGGAGAGGCTGCGGCCGGTGAAGGCCTTGCGCCCGTTTCGAAAAAACTCGGCGACCGCTTGCATGCCGTCGTTCTCCGCGATGCGCTCCCACATCTCGATCGTGGCTTTCTCCAGCGCATCGCGGCCCATGAGCGGCGGCTCCGGGTGCAGCGTCTCGAAGTAGCGGCAGATCGCCATCGCCTCGCAGATCTGGGTGCCGTCGTCGAGCACGAGGAGCGGCACGCGCCGGTGCGGCCCGGATTGCAGGAACTCCGCCTTGAGGGTCGGCTCGTTCGGGGTGCCGGCGTCCTCGGTCTCGACCTTCAGGCCCTTCTCGGCGAGGAAGATCAGAACGCGCCGCGGGTTGGGCGCGACTCCCCACACGTAGAGTTTCATCGTCCGGACCTCCTCGAAGCCTCGTAGAAGCAGATGGCGGCGGCGGCGCCGACGTTGAGCGACTCGGCGAGCCCCGCCATCGGAATCGTGACCTTGAGCGCGGCGCGCGCGGCGAGCGAGCGCGTCACGCCCTTGCCCTCGGTGCCGAAGATCCAGCCGATGCGCGCCGGGAGCTCCGCCTGCGCGATCGGCGTGCCTTCGCGCGGCGCCGTGCACACGAGCGTTCCGCCAAAGGTGCCGACGACCTTCTCGAGGTCGGCATCAGGGGCGATGCGCAGCGAGAAATGCGCGCCCATCGCGGCGCGCAGCGCCTTGGGCGACCAGGGATCGGCACAGCCCTGCCCGAGCACCGCGTCCCGGATGCCGAAGGCCGCGGCGCTCCTCAGGATGCCGCCAACGTTGCCGGGGTCCTGCACGCTCTCCAGGAAGATGCAGCCGGCCGAAGCCGCAAGATCCGGCTTGGCCGCGGGAATCTCGATTTCCGCGGCGATGCCCGCGGGACTTTCCGTATCGGAAATGAAGCCGAAAACCGAATCGGAGACCACGAGCGGATCCCTGCCGAAATGTCGCACCGCGCTCGCGTGCTCCGGTTTTCCCTGTCCCTTAGGACTCAAGATAAGTTGCCTCACTGGCACGCCCGCATTCAGCGCCGCAGTCACGAGATGCGCGCCTTCGAGCAGCGCCGCTCGCTCGCGCTTTCGCGCCTTGCCTTCCAGGCTCAGCTCGCGCCACCGCTGCACGAGCTTGTTCTGCCTCGAAGTGAGGGCGCCCATCGTCAGTCCGCGAGGGGCAGCTCGGGACTGAAGAGGCGCCGCACCGGCTCGAAGCTGCGCCGGTGGATCTCGCAGGGGCCGTAGCGCTCCAGCATCGCGAGGTGCTCGGGGGTCGAGTAGCCCTTGTGCTCGGCAAGCCCGTACTGCGGATAGCGCTCGTGCAGCCGGCGCATCTCGGCGTCGCGCGCCGTCTTGGCGAGGATCGAGGCGGCCGAGATGACGTTGCGGCGCCGGTCGCCGCCGACGATCGCGCGCGACGGACAAGGCAGCTCGGGACAGAACGTGCCGTCGATGAGCGCCTCGTCGGGCACCATGCCGAGCGCCTCGACCGCGCGCCGCATGGCGAGAAGCGCCGCGCGCAGGATGTTCAGCCGGTCGATTTCTTCCACACTCGCGTGGGCAACGGCGAACGCCAGCGCGCGTTCCTTGATTTTTATTGTGAGCTCTTCCCTGATTTCCGCGGTCAGGAGCTTGGAATCCTTCAGGCCGCGAATCTTCCGGCCGGGGTCGAGCACGACCGCGGCGGCATAGACCGGCCCGGCGAGCGGCCCGCGTCCCGCCTCGTCCACGCCACAGACCCTAAGCGCTTGCAGCATCGAGCACCCCGAGGACCGCATCGGCGGCCTTTTGCGCCGTTCCCTGCCTGAGGATCGCATGAATCTCGTGGAATTTCTCGATCTGCCGGCGCTTGGCCTCGCCGTCGTGCAGGAGCGCGAGCAGCGCCTCGGCGAGCGCGCCGGGCGTGGCCTTGTCCTGGACGAACTCGGGCACCAGGCGCTCGCCGGCGAGGATGTTAGGCATGCCGATATAGGGCAGATAGGCCATGCGCTTCTGGATCGCCCAGGTGAGCGCCGCTTGCCGGTAGGTGATGACGAGGGGCGTCTTGAAGAGCGCGGCCTCGAGCGTCGCGGTGCCGCTCGCCACGAGCGCGATCTCCGCGGCGGCGAGCGCCTCGTGCGAATGCCCGAAAAGGAGCGTGAGCGGCAGGTCGCGGGCGCCGTGCCGCCGCAGCGCCGCCTCGAAGAGCTCGCGCGTCGCGCGCGACACGGTCGGGCACACGAAGTGCGCCTGTGGCAGGTCCTGCATCAGGCGGCGCGCGGTCAGCACGAAGAGATCGGCCATGTAGTGCAGCTCCGAGCGCCGGCTGCCGGGCAGGAGCGCGATGACGCGGCTCGAGGCGGGCAGCCGCAGCTCGGCACGCGCCAGGCCCTTGTCGACCTGCAGCGGGATCACGTCCGCCAAAGGGTGCCCGACGTAGGTCACCGGCACCCCTGCCTTCTCGTAGAGCGCCGGCTCGAACGGGAACATGGCAAGCAGGTGCGTCACCGACTGCGCGATCCGGCGCACGCGCCAGCCGCGCCAGGCCCAGATCGCCGGGCTGACATAGTGGATCGCCGGGATGCCCGCGTCCTTCAGCTGCTTTTCCAGGTGCAGGTTGAAATCCGACGAATCCACGCCGATGAAGGCCGCTGGGCGCTCGGCGATCAGCCGCTCGGCGAGCCGGCGGCGGATGGAGGTGATCTCGCGATAGTGGCGCAGCACCTCGGCATAGCCGCGCACGGCGAGCTTCTCCATCGGCAGGCGCGAATCGAAGCCCTGGGCGATCATCTTCGGGCCGCCGATCCCCGAAAAAGCGAGCCCCGGCCGGCGCGCCTTGAGCGCCGCGATGAGGTGCGCGCCGAGCAGGTCGCCCGAGGCCTCGCCCGCGACCATCGCGACCCGGAGCGTGGACGGCGCCTGCACTAGCGGATGTAGCCGCGCTCGGAGGCGTTCAGAAAGTCGAGCATGCGCCGCACCTCGGCGCAGTCCTGCGCCTGCTTCTCGAGCTCGCGCCGCGCCTCCTCCTGCGTGAGGCCGTTGCGGTAGATCGTGCGGTAGGCGCGCTTGAGCGCATCGATCGTGGCGGCGGAAAAGCCGCGCCGCCGCAGGCCCACGGTGTTGATGCCGTAGGGCTGCGCCATGTTGCCCGCGGCGCGCACGAACGGCGGCAGGTCGCGGTCGAGGTAGGCGCCCATGCCGGTGAAGCTGTGCGCGCCCACGCGCACGAACTGGTGCACGAGCGTCGCGCCGCCGAGGATCACGTAGTCCTCGATTTTCACGTGGCCGGCGAGGCCGCACATGTTGGCGAAAATCGTATGGCTGCCGATCTGGCAGTCGTGCGCGAAATGCACGCTCGCCATGATCCAGTTGTCGTCGCCCACGCGCGTCACCCCGGCGTCCTCCGCGGTGCCGCGGTTGATGGTCACGTACTCGCGGATCGTGTTGCCGTCGCCGATCTCGACCGCGGTGTCCTCGTCGTCGTACTTCTTGTCCTGCGGCGTCTCGCCGATCGAGGAGAACTGGAAGATCCGGTTGCTGCGGCCGATCCGGGTGCGGCCGGTGAGGACGACGTGCGGCCCGATCACCGTGCCCTCGCCGATCTCGACCTGCGGGCCGACGATCGAGTAGGCGCCGACCGAGACGCCGGGCGCGAGCTTCGCGCCCGCCTCGATGATCGCCGTCGGATGGATCATGCGCCGTCGACGGCGCGCACGGTGCAGAGGATGTCGGCCTCCGCCGCCACGACTGCGCCGACATGCGCGGTGCAGCCGAATTTCCACACGCCGCGCTTGGAGCCGAGGATGGCCACCTCCAGCTCGAGCTGGTCCCCCGGCGACACCGGGCGCTTGAAGCGCGCGTTGTCGATGCCCGCGTAGTAATAGACCGAGTTCTTGTCCGGCTGCGAGCCCTGGCTGTGAAACACGAGGATCGCCGCCGCCTGCGCCATCGCCTCCAGGATGAGGACGCCCGGCATCACCGGCCGGTTGGGGAAATGGCCCGGAAAGTACGGCTCGTTCGCCGACACGTTCTTCAGCGCGCGGATGCGCTTGCCCGGCTCGCACTCGAGCACGCGGTCGATCATCAGGAACGGAAAGCGCTGCGGCAGCAGCGCGAGCACCTTGTGAATGTCGAGCTCAGGCATCGCGGCCTCCCCGCTTCTTCTTTCCATTCTTCGTTCCGTTCTTCCCGGCATCCTTGAGGCGCCCCTCGAGGGCGCGCACCCGGTCGGCGAGGTCCGCGAGGTGGCGCACCAGCGCCGTGTTGCGCGCCCAGGACGCATTGTCGTCGAAGGGAAACATGCCGGTGTAGGTGCCCGGCTCGCGGATCGAGCGCGAGATCACCGTGTCGGCCGATACCTGCACGTCATCGCAGATCGAGAGGTGGCCGAGGATGAGCGCGCCCGCCCCGACCGTGCAACGCTTGCCGATCTCGGCGCTGCCGGCGACCGCGGCGCAGCCGGCCATGGCCGTGTGCGCGCCGATGCGGCAGTTGTGGCCGATCTGCACCTGGTTGTCGAGCTTCACGCCGTCGCCGATCACGGTGTCCTCGATCGCGCCGCGATCGATCGTGCTGCTCGCGCCGACCTCCACGTCGTCGCCGATCAGCACGGCGCCCGCCTGCGGGATCTTGACCCAGCGGCCCTCCTCGCGCGCGATGCCGAAGCCGTCGGCGCCGATCACCACCCCCGAATGCAGGATGGCGCGCGCGCCGATGCGGCAGCCCGGGTACACGACCACGAGCGGATACAGGCAGCTGTCGTCGCCGATCGCGACGTCCTCGCCGACGACGCAGCCCGGGCCGATCGAGACGCGCGCGCCCAGCTTCGCGCTCGGCGCCACGGTTGCCGTCGGGTGCACGCCGGGCGCCTGGCGGGTGAGCGGGTTGAAGAGCTGCGAGACGCGGGCGAAGTAGGCGTAAGGATTGTCGCTCACGATGCGCGGCAGCGCGGTGAGCGATTCGGCCTGGGGTCCGAGCACGATCGCGGAAGCGGCGGTGCCGGCGAGTTTGGAGCGGTACTTCGGATTGGCGAGAAAGGCGATCTGGCCCTGCGCGGCGCGCTCCAGGGTGCCGACCTGGCGGATCAGGACCTGCGGATCGCCGACGACCCGGCCGCCCAGCTGCGACGCGATCTGCGCGAGCGTGTACGGCCCGGGCATGTCATTTTGTCGCGGCGGGCTTGCCTTCCATCATCTTGATCACCTTGTCGGTGATGTCGATGCGCGGATTCGCGTAGGCGGCTTCCTGGAAGATGATGTCGTACTTCTCGCTCTCGGCGATCTGCCGGATGACGCGGTTCGCCTGGTCGATGACCTGCGCGAGCTCCTCGTTGCGGCGCTGGTTGACGTCCTCGCGGTACTCGCGCTGCTTGCGCTGGAACTCGCGGCTCTGGTCGTTGAAGTCGCGCTCCTTGTTCCGGCGCACGGTCTCCGACATCGTGACGCCCTCCTTCTCCAGCTCGTCCTGCTGGCGCTTCAATTGATCCGAAACCTTGGCGAGCTCGGCCTCGCGCTTGGCGAATTCCGCCTCGAGCTTCTTCTGCGCGCGCACCGCGGGCACCGAGTCGCGCACGATGCGCTCGATCTGGACCACGCCGATCTTGCTCTGGGCGAGCGCGCTGCCGGCCGGCGCGGCGCACGCGGCGGCGGCGGCGAGGAGCAACAAGTAGCGAACCATGGGACGGGGCAGCCTTCCTTTCCGGCTAGAACGTCGTGCCTACGTTCAATTGTAACCGTTCGACGCGGTCAAAGCCTTTCTTGGCGTTGAGCGGCTGCGCGATGGAAACCCGCAGCGGCCCGAATGGCGAGTTCCAGGCAAGGCCGAGGCCCGTCGAGTAGCGCAGGTCGCCGAGATCGAATTTCTGGTCGGCGCCGTAGGCCTGCCCCGCATCGAGGAACACCGAGAGCCGCAGCGACTTGTCCTGCTGCGCGCCCGGCACGGGGAAGTACACCTCGGCGCTGCCCGACACCCGGCGCGTGCCGCCCAGCACGTTGCGATCGGCGTCCTGCGGGCCGACCGAGAAGGCGCGGAAGCCACGGATCGATCCCGGGCCGCCGGCGTAGAAATTCTTGAAGAACGGCACCACCCGGTTGCCCAGGCCGTGCACGTAGCCGATGTCGCCGAGCAGCGAGAGGGTCAGCGTCTGGCTGAGCGGATGGAACCACTGGGCGTTGGCGTTCAGCCGGTAGTACTGCAGGTCGCCGCCGGCGAGCTCGGCGCTCGCTTTGGTGATTGCGCCGCGCGTCGTGAGGATCGCGCTGTCGCGCCGGTCGCGCAGCCAGCCGGCCGTGCCCGCGGCGTAGGAGTACTTGTTGCCGAACTGCGAGGCGAAGGTCCGGTAGGTGAGCGGACTGTTGCTGAAGAGCTCGAGCTCGACGTTCTCCGCGTTGAGGCCGAAGTTCACCGTGTCGAACTCGGTGACCGGATAGCCGAACTTCACGCCGCCGCCCAGGGACCGCGTGATGTAGGGGCCGACCACGAGCGAGGAGGCGTTGACCGTGCGGTAGTACGCGTCGAACCCCTGGCTGATGCCGTCGATCGTGAAATACGGGTTCACGTAGGACAGCGCGTAGGTGCGGTTCACCTTGCCGGTATTGACCTGCGCCGAAATGTACTTTCCGCTGCCGAAGACGTTGGACTGCGACACCGACCCGGAGAGCACCAGCTTGTCCACCGAGGAGAAGCCCGCGCCGAGCAGCAGCGCGCCGGTCGGCTTTTCCTCGACGGTGAAGTTGACGTCGACCTGGTCCTGGTTTTCGGCGACCGGCGCCGTGTCGACGCCGACGTCCTTGAAGTACTGCGTCTTGTCGATGCGCGCCTTCGAGAGCTGGATCTTGGAGGCGTCGTAGTACGAGCCCTCGAGCTGGCGCATCTCGCGCCGGATCACCTCGTCGCGCGTGCGCGTGTTGCCGGCGATGTTGATGCGCCGCACGTACACGCGCCGGCCGGGATCGACGACGATGCTGAAGGCGACGGTGCGCTTGTCCTTGTCGACCTGGGGGATCGCGTTGGCGTTCGCGAAGGCGTAGCCCTCGTTGCCGAGCCGGTCGGCGATGGCCTTGGTGGATTCGGTCAGGCGCTGGCGCGAGAACACCTCGCCCGGCTTCACCTTGATCAGCTTCTGCAGCTCCTCGCGCGGCACGAGCGTCTGCCCCTCGAGCGCGACGCTCGAGACGGTGTACTTCTCGCCTTCGGTCACGTTGATCGTGATGTAGATGTCGCGCCGGTCGGGCGTGATCGAGACCTGCGTGGAGTCGACGCTGAAATCCAGGTAGCCGCGGTTCTGGTAGAACGACTTGAGCGTCTCCAGGTCGGCCTGCAGCTTCTGCTTGGAGTACTGGTCGGCCTTGGTGTACCAGGTCAGCCAGCCGGGCGTGCGCAGCGCGAGCTGCTCGAGCAGCTCCTTCTCGGCAAACGCCTGCGCGCCGACCAGGTTGATGGAGCGGATCTTGGCGGCCTGTCCCTCGGTCACCGAGATGTTGATGCCGACGCGGTTGCGCTCGAGCGGGGTGACCGTGGTCTGGACTTCCGCGGCGTAGAGTCCGCGCGAAAGGTACTGGCGCTTTAGCTCCTGCTCGGCGTTCTCGAGCACCGCGCGGTCGAAGGTGCGGCCTTCGGCGAGGCCGACATCGCGCAGGATCCTCTTCAGCACGTCGGTCTCGAATTCCTTCACGCCGGTCATGTCGACCGACGCGATGGCGGGCCGCTCCTCGACCAGGATGACGAGCACGCTGTTCTCGACCTCCAGGCGCACATCGCGAAAAAACCCGGTCGCGAAGAGCGCGCGCAGCGCCTGCTGCGCTTTCTCCTCGTCCAGGGTTTCGCCGACCTTCACCGGCAGGTAGCTGAAGACCGTGCCGGGCTCGGTGCGCTGCAGGCCTTCGACGCGGATGTCCTTGACCACGAACGGCTTGAAGGACTGCGCGTGCGCCACGCCCGCCAGCAGCAGCGCCAGCAGCAGCGCTGGGCGCAGGAAGAAGCCGGCCGCGGCAAGTAAATGCTTGTGCATGGCTAGCCCGTCAGCACGCGATTCAAATCGTTGTAGAGAGCGAATGCCATGATGACCAGGAGAAGCGCGAGCCCTGCTCGCTGCCCGAGCTCCATGGCTCGCTCGGACACCGGACTCCCCTTGATTATTTCCACCGCATAGTACATCAAGTGCCCACCGTCGAGGAGCGGTATCGGCAGCAGGTTGAGCACGCCGAGGCTGATGCTGATCAGCGCGAGAAAGAGCACGAACGGAATCCAGCCGAGTTGCGCCGACTGGCCGGCGTATTCGGCGATCGTGACGGGGCCCGAGAGGTGCTTCCAGGACACTTCGCCCACCAGCATCTTGCCCAGCATCTTCAGGCTGAAGATCGAAATGTCCCAGGTCTTGACGATCGCCTTGCCGAGCGCGGGCACCGGTCCGTAGGACATCTTGACGACGATCTTGTCGTCCTGCGTCGAGGGCGCGCGCGCGATCGCGCCCAGCCGCCCGAAGGTTTCGCCCTTTTCCGTGACCGCATCGGGCGTCACCGCGACCTCGGTGGTCACCTCGCCGCGCTGGATCGTGAGCACGAGCCGCTTGCCGGCGCTGCGGCGCACCTCGCGCACGAGGTCTTCCCAGGTCGCCATCGGCTTGCCGCCGATGCGCGTCACGCGGTCGTTCGGTTGCAGGCCGGCGCGCTCGGCCGCGCTCCCGGGGGCGAGCTGGCCGATGACGGGGTCGAGCGGCCGGCGGAACAGGCGCAGGCCGAGCCGCTCCATCGTGTCGCTCTCGACCTCTTCCGAGGGATAGTCGCGCAGCTCAAGCGTTCGCTCCGCGATCCCGCCGCGCGCATCGGCCACTTCGAAGCGCAGCGTCTCGCGCTGCAGCGCCCCCTGCAGCACGCGCCAGCGCAGGTCCTGCCAGGTGGCGATCGACTCGCCGGAAATGGCGCGCACGAGGTCGCCCGCGGCGAAGCCCGCCTGCGCGGCACGGGTGCCCGCCGCGGGAGCCGCGAGGACCGGCCGCGCCTCCGGCAGTCCGTGCATGTACAGGCCGGCGTAGACGGCGATGGCAAACAGGAAGTTGAACACCGGCCCCGCGGCGACGATGAGGAAGCGTCGGCTCACGCCCTGCCGGTTGAACGCGCGCGGCAGCTCGGCGGGCTCGACCGGGCCTTCGCGCTCGTCGAGCATCTTCACGTAGCCGCCGAAGGGCACGGCCGCGAGGACCCACTCGGTGCGATCGCGCCCCAGGCGCCACAGGAGCAGCGGCCGCCCGAAGCCGACCGAGAAGCGCAGCACCTTGACGCCGCACAGGCGCGCGACGAGGTAGTGGCCGTATTCGTGCACGACGATCAGCACGCCGAGCGCGATCACGAACCACAGGACGTACTGCAGGAAGCTCATGCCGCGCGCCCGCCCAGCGCGCCGAGGCGCTCGCTGCCCCGGGCGGCGATGCGCTCGTTGGCGAGGCGGCGCGCCAGACGATCGGCTTCGAGCACCGCCTCGAGCGAATCCGCCGGACCGGCGGCGCTGCGCTCGAGCGCATGGGCGATCACCCCGGGAATCGCGGTGTAGCGCAGCCGCCCGTCGAGGAAAGCGGCGACGGCGACCTCGTTGGCGGCGTTCAGCGCGGCCGGGGCGGTGCCGCCGGCGCGCAGCGCCGCGTACGCGAGGCCGAGGCAGGGAAAGCGCTCCGGGTCGGGCGGCTCGAAGGAGAGGCTCCCGACCTGCGCCAGGTCGAGCGAGCGCGCGCCCGACTCGATGCGCTCGGGAAAGCCGAGCGCGTGCGCGATCGGCACGCGCATGTCCGGATTGGAGAGCTGCGCGATCATCGAGCCGTCGAGATATTCGACCAGCGAGTGCACGATGCTCTGCGGGTGGATCACGACCTCGATCCGCTCGGGCGGCATCTCGAAGAGCCAGCACGCCTCGATCACTTCGAGGCCCTTGTTCATCATGGTCGCCGAGTCGACCGAGATCTTGCGGCCCATCGCCCAGTTGGGATGCGCGCAGGCCTCCTCCGGCGTCACCTGCGCGAGGCGCTCGAGCGGCGCGGTGCGAAACGGCCCGCCCGAGGCGGTGAGGACGATCTTGCGCACGAGCCTGCGCTCGGTGAAGCACTGGAAGACCGCGTTGTGCTCGCTGTCGATGGGCAGCAAGGTGGCGCCGCTCTGGCGCACCGCCTGCATGAACAGAGGCCCGGCCATCACGAGCGCTTCCTTGTTGGCGAGCAGCACCCGCTTTCCCGCCCGGGCGGCGGCGATGGTCGATGGGAGGCCGGCGGCGCCGACGATCGCCGCCATCACGATGTCGCCTTCCGGGTCGGCCGCGAGCCGCTCGAGCGCCGCGGCGCCGAAGAGGAGCTCGGTCCTGCACCCGGCCTCGGCGAACTTGCGGCGCACGCTTCCCTCCTCGGCCATGCCGGAGAGCACCGCGTAGCGCGGCGCGTGCTTCAGGCACAGGGCGAGCAGACCGTCGGCGGCGCGGTGCGCCGAGAGCGCGCGTACCGTGTACCGATCGGGATGACGGGCGACGACGTCGAGCGTGCTCTGGCCGATCGAGCCGGTCGCCCCCAGAAGAATGAGATTCTGCGCCATGCCCTTCAGGACGCCCGCAGCGCCTCGGCGAGGAGAAGCGCGACTGGCAGCACCGCCGTCGCGCTGTCGATGCGGTCGAGCACGCCGCCGTGGCCCGGCAGCAGCCTGCCGCTGTCCTTCACGCCCGCCTGCCGCTTGAGCGCCGATTCAAACAGGTCGCCGAGCACGCTCAGCACGAAAAGCGCCAGCGCCGCGGCCAGAAACGGCACCCAGATCGCCCCCTCCACACGGCCTCCGAGATCCGGGGAAAACATCACGCAAATCATAGCGTAGATAAGGGTGCCGACCGCCCCTCCCATGACACCTTCCCACGTTTTGCCGGGGCTGATTTTCGGGGCGAGCTTGCGCTTGCCAAAGGCCCGTCCGACAAGGTAGGCGGCGGTGTCGGCGATCCACACGAGACCGAGGGCAAGCAGCACGAGCCGGGGGGGAAGTACGACCATCGCAAGCCCCGCCGGGACGAGCACGGCGAGTCCCGAGCCCAGGCGCAACGCCGCCGACTTCTGCCCTCGCGCGAGCAGGATCGGCACCGCGATCGCCCAGAAAGCGAGCGCCGCGCCGCAAAGCGCCGTCGCGGCCGCAGGGACTTGCTGGAGCGACAGGAACAGGATCGCGCAGGCCGCGCCGTAGGCCCACGCGCCCGCGCCGCGGATGCCCGCGAGCGAGGCCCATTCCTGGCCGGCCAGGACCACGACCAGGCCGACCAGGGCGCAGAGCGCTGGCCGGTCGAGCCAGAAAAGCGCTCCCAGCAACGCGGCGATCAACGCCGCCGCGGTCAGGAGGCGGGTGACGAACAAACGCTCAGACGTCGGTTGCCGCCGGGAACGGCAGCTTGCCGGCCGCCTCGCCCAGCTGCTCGCTCGTGCGCCCGAAACGGCGCTCGCGCGAGCGGTAGGAACCGATCGCCGCATCGAGCGCGGCGGCGTCGAAATCGGGCCACAGCGTGTCGGTGAAATAAAGCTCGGTGTAGGCCAGCTGCCAGAGCAGGAAGTTGCTGACGCGCTCCTCGCCGCCGGTGCGGATGAACAGATCGGGCTCCGGCGCGTAGCTCATCGAGAGATGAGGCGCCAGATCCGATTCCTGCAGGCTCCTGTCCTTCGCCGCGCCGCGCTCGGCGAGCAGGCGGTTGAACGCCTGCAGGATGTCCCAGCGGCCGCCATAGTTGGCCGCGATGGTCAGGGTGAGCCGCTGGTTTTCCGCGGTGAGCGCCTCGCCTTCGACGATCAGGTCCTGGATATTGCGGTCGAAGGCGCTGCGATCGCCGATCACCTTGAGGCGGATGCCGTTGCGGTGCAGCTTCTTCACTTCGTTCTCGAGCGCGGCGATGAAGAGCTGCATGAGCAGCGCCACCTCGTCGGCCGGGCGGCGCCAGTTTTCCGAGCTGAAGGCGAACAGGGTCAGGAATCTGACGCCGCGCTCGGCGCAGGCCTTCACCACCTCGCGCACCGCCTCCACGCCGCGCTTGTGGCCGGCGAAGCGCGGCAGGCGCCGGCGCCGCGCCCAGCGGCCGTTGCCGTCCATGATGATGGCGACATGGCGGGGCACGTCGCCGTGCGCGGGAATGCCGATGGTGGAGCTGACGTCGGCCATGCGCGCCGTCACACCGCCATCAGCTCGGCTTCCTTCTGCGCGAGCAGCTTGTCGATCTCGGCGATGTGCCGGTCGGTCGCCTTCTGGACCTCGTCGTGCGCCTTGCGCTCGTCGTTCTCGGAAATCTCCTTGTCCTTGAGCGCTTCCTTGAGCGCGTGGATCGCGTCGCGCCGCACGTTGCGCACCGCGACGCGCGCGGTCTCGGCCTCCTTGTGCACGACCTTGGTGAGCTCCTTGCGCCGCTCCTCGGTGAGCGCCGGCATCGGCACGCGGATGGTGTCGCCCGCCGCCGCGGGATTGAGGCCGAGGTTCGCTTCGCGGATCGCCTTCTCGACCGTCTGGCCCATCTTCTTCTCGAACGGCGCGACGCCGATGGTGCGCGCATCGAGCAGCGTCACCTTCGCGACCTGGTTGAGCGGCGTCTGCGCGCCGTAGTAGTCCACCATGACGTGATCGAGGATGCCCGTGTGCGCGCGCCCGGTGCGCACCTTCGCGAGGTCCGACTTGAACGCCTCGACGCTTTTTTGCATCTTCGCTTCGGTGCTTTTCTTCAATTCCGGAATCATGGCTCGCTCCCTCGGCCGGTCACAGGTGCACCAGGGTTCCTTCGTCCTCGCCGGCGACCACCCGGCCGAGGGCGTTCTTGCGGAAGATGCTGAACACGTTCACCGGCAGCTTCTGGTCCCGGCACAGCGTCAGCGCGGTCGCATCCATCACCTTGAGATTGCGCTGGATCGCCTCGTCGAAGCTGACGCGGCTGTAGCGCTTGGCGCCCGGGTCCGTCTTCGGGTCGCTAGTGTACACGCCGTCCACCTTGGTGGCCTTGAGCACGATCTCGGCGCCGACCTCGCTCGCGCGCAGCGCCGCCGCCGTGTCGGTGGTGAAGAACGGGTTGCCGGTGCCGGCCGCGAAGACCACCACCTGCCCTTCCTCGAGATAGCGGATCGCCTTGCCGCGGATATAAGGCTCGATCACCTGCTCGATGTTGAGCGCGGACAGCGCGCGGCTGGCGAGCCCGGCGTGCCGCATCGCGTCCTGCAGGGCGAGCGCATTCATCACCGTGGCGAGCATGCCCATGTAGTCGGCGGTCGCGCGATCCATGCCGGCCGCGCCCGGCGCGACGCCGCGGAAGATGTTGCCGCCGCCGATCACCACGCCGATCTCGACGCCCTGCCTGGCCACCGCCGCGATCTCCGCGACGATGCCCTCGATCACCGGGCGGCTGATGCCATAGGCGCCCTCGCCCATGAGCGCCTCGCCCGAGAGCTTGAGCAGGATGCGCTTGTACTTCGCCTTCATCGCCTCAGTTTTTCACCATCGACTTCACTTCAGCGGCGAAATCCGTCGCCTTCTTCTCGATGCCTTCGCCGACAACGAGGAACCGATAGCCGAGCAGCCGGGTCTTCTTCGCCGCCAGCATCTTCTCGATGGTCTGCTTGTCGTCCTTGATGAACGGCTGGCCGAGCAAGGTCTGCTCGCCGAGGAACTTGTTCAGCCCGCCCTCGACCATTTTGGCGACGATCGCCTCGGGCTTGCCGGACTCCTTGGCGCGCGCGGCCAGAATGCCGCGTTCGCGCTCCACGACCTCTGCCGGCACTTCTGCCCTGGTCATGAAGGCGGGCTTGGCAAACGAGACGTGCATGGCGACGTCGCGGCCCGCTGCATCGTCGCCGTCGTAGTCGACCAGCACGCCGATCTTGCCGTTGTGGACGTATTGCGCGAGCTTCGCCTGCGTCTGGATGCGCGCGGACCTGCGGATCGTGATGTTCTCTCCGATCTTCTGCACCAGGCTTTGCCTTTTGCCTTCCACTTCCGAAAAATCCGCGGGATCCTTCTCCGCCACGAGCCGCGCCAGTTCCTGCGCGAAAGCGACGAAGTCGTCGTTCTTCGCGACGAAGTCGGTCTCGCAGTTGAGCTCGACCAGCGCGCCGAGCTTTGCGTCGGCCGACAGGTAGGCGCCGATGATGCCTTCGGCGGCGACCCGGCCGGCGGCCTTGCCCGCCTTGGCGCCGCTCTTGATGCGCAGCAGCTCCTCGGCCTTCTTCAGGTCGCCGCCTGCTTCGGCCAGGGCCTTCTTGCACTCCATCATCCCGAGCCCGGTCATCTCGCGCAGCTCTTTCACCAGGCCAGCACTGATTTCAGCCATGCTTTCGCTTTCCTTTCGCTTCGGTCAAAAAAAGGGGCCCGTCGAGGCCCCTGGCTTGCGTCCGTTCGCGGCAACGCTCAACGCGCGCCCTCTTCGTCCACCTCGACAAATTCGTCGCGCGAGGCGGCGACCACCTCTTCCACGGCCTGCGCGCGGCCCTCGATCACCGCGTCGGCGATGCCGCGCGCGTAGAGGCGGATGGCCCGGCTCGAGTCGTCGTTGCCGGGAATCACGTAGTCGATCTTTTCGGGCGAATGGTTGGTGTCGACCACCGCCACGAGCGGGATGCCGAGCTTGCTCGCCTCGGCGATGGCGCCTTTCTGATAGCCGACGTCGATGACGAACATCGCGTCGGGCAGGCTCGAGAGCTCCTTGATGCCGCCGAGCGAGCGCTGCAGCTTCTCCATCTCGCGCGTGATGCCGAGCGCTTCCTTCTTCGACATGCGCTCGAGCGTCCCGTCCTGGCCCATGGCCTCCATTTCCTTCAGGCGCTTGATCGAGTTCTTCACCGTCTTGAAGTTGGTGAGCATGCCGCCCAGCCACCGGTAATCGACGAACGGCATGCCGGCGCGCATCGCTTCCTCGCGCACGATCTCGCGCGCCTGCCGCTTGGTGCCGACGAACAGGATCGTGCCCTTGTTGGCCGCCAGCTGGCGCACGAACTTGATCGCGCCCTGGTACTGCTCCATCGTCTTTTCCAGGTTGATGATGTGGATCTTGTTGCGGTGGCCGAAGATGTACGGCGCCATCTTCGGATTCCAGTAGCGGGTCTGATGTCCGAAATGGACTCCCGCCTCAAGCATTTGACGCATCGTGACCGACATGACGTGCTCCAGTTAGGGTTAAGGGTCTGCCGCGCCGATCACTTGCACCCCCGGAGTTCCGGGAGCACCCTAAACGTCGGGCGGGAAATTTGGCCCGGCCAATGCCGAAACCAGGCCGAAATTCTAGCATAATCAGCGGTTTTCCCGGTCAGCCGATGTCCGTCGTCATCAAGTCGCAGGAAGAAATCGCCAGGATGCGGGTCGCGGGCCGCCTCGCCGCCGAGGTGCTCGACTACATCGCGCCCCACGTGAAGCCGGGCGTCACGACCGGCAAGCTGAACGACTTGTGCCACGCCTACATGACGGGCGTTCAGGGTACCGTGCCGGCGCCGCTCAATTACGCCCCGCCCGGCTACAAGCCCTTCCCGAAATCGATCTGTACCTCGGTGAACCACCAGGTGTGCCACGGCGTGCCGGGCGAGCGCGTGCTCAAGGCGGGTGACATCCTCAACATCGACGTCACCGTCATCAAGGACGGCTATCACGGGGATTCCAGCCGCATGTACTACGTGGGCGAGCCCGGCATCCAGGCGCGCCGGCTCGTGGACGTGACCTACGAGTGCATGTGGCGAGGCATCGAGCAGGTGCGCCCCGGCGCGCGCCTCGGCGACCTTGGCGCGGCGATCCAGGCGCATGCCGAGCGCCACGGCTACTCGGTGGTGCGCGAATTCTGCGGCCACGGCATCGGCCGGCGCTTCCACGAGGAGCCCCAGATCCTGCACTACGGCAAGCCCGGCACCGGGCTGCGCCTCGAGCCGGGCATGACGTTCACCATCGAGCCGATGATCAACGCCGGCAAGGCGGCGATCCGCGAGCTCGCCGACGGCTGGACGATCGTCACCAAGGACCACAGCCTTTCGGCGCAGTGGGAGCACACCGTGCTCGTGACCGACACCGGCTGCGAGATCCTGACCCGCTCCGAGGGAACGCCGGCGCCGCCCCAGCCCTCGTGAGCGCCGTCGAGCGCCTCCGCGACGAGCTGCGCCGGGCACGCGAGGCGTTGCGCACGGGCTACCTCGGGGGCAAGTCGGCGAGCTGGCTGCTGCGCGCGCATGCGCGGCGCATCGACGCGATCCTCGGCCAGCTCTGGCGCGAGCAGAAGCCGCCTCGCGGCATGTCCCTCGTCGCCACGGGCGGCTACGGGCGCGGCGAGCTCTTCCCGGCCTCCGATGTCGACGTGCTCGTGCTCCTCGAGGCCGAGCCGGGCCCGGCCGAGAGCGAGCTGCTCGAGAAGTTCATCGGCCGGCTCTGGGACATCGGCCTGGAGATCGGCCACAGCGTGCGCACGGTCGAGGCGTGCCTGGAGCTCGCGCGCACCGACATCACCATCGAGACCTCGCTCCTGGAGGCGCGCCTGCTCGTCGGCAGCGCCCCGCTCTACCGCCGGCTGTCGAAAGGCCTGGAGCGGATCGTCGATCCCGCGGCCTTTCTCAAGGCGAAGCGCCTCGAGCAGGAGCAGCGCCACGCCAAGCATCGCGATACGCCCTACGCGCTCGAGCCCAACCTGAAGGAAGCGCCCGGCGGCCTGCGCGACCTGCAGGTCATCCGCTGGATCGCCCAGGCCTGCGGCCTGGGCAAGAGCTGGCGCGACCTGGAGAAGCGGGACCTGCTGCAGCCGGGCGAGGCGCGCCAGCTTGCGCGCACCGAGGCGCTTTTGCAGAACCTGCGCGTCCGCCTGCATTACCTGGCCGGGCGCCGCGAGGACCGCATCGCCTTCGACTATCAGGACGCGCTCGCCGGTCAAAGCGGCTTCAAGGACACCGCCACGCGCCGCGCCAGCGAGCATCTCATGCAGGCCTACTACCGCAACGCGAAGACGGTGACCCAGCTCAACACCATCCTGCTGCAGAACCTGGAGGAGCGCTTCGACACCGAGCATGCGGCGCCGCGCCTGCTGAACGAGCGCTTCCAGGCGCGCGGCGCGCTGCTGGAGGCGAGGCAGGAGGACCTGTTCGCGCGCGAGCCGCGCGCGATCCTGGAGAGCTTCCTGCTCATGCAGCAGCACCGCGACCTGCGCGGCATGAGCGCGCCCACCCTGCGCGCGCTATGGCGCGCGCGCGGGCGGCTGGATGCGAAGCTGCGGCGCGACGAGCGCGCGCAGCTGCTTTTTCTCAACATCCTGCAGCAGCCGCGCGGCATCGTGCACGAGTTCCGGCGCATGAACCAGTACGACGTGCTGGGCGGCTACCTGCCCGAGTTCGGCAGGATCGTCGGCCAGATGCAGCACGACCTCTACCACGTCTATACGGTCGACCAGCACATCCTCATGGTGCTGCGGAACCTGCGGCGCTTCACGATGCCCGAGTTCGCGCACGAGTTTCCGTTCTGCAGCCAGCTCATGAGCGGCTTCGAGCGCCGCTGGCTCCTCTATATCGCCGCTCTCTTCCACGACATCGCCAAGGGACGCGGCGGAGACCATTCGGTGCTCGGCACCGAGGACGCGCGACGCTTCTGCCGCCGCCACGGCCTGTCGCGCGAGGACACCGAGCTCGTGTCTTTTCTCGTCGAGCAGCACTTGACGATGTCGGCGGTCGCGCAGCGCCAGGACATCGCCGATCCGGAGGTGGTGCGCGCCTTCGCCGACAAGGTGGGCACCGAGCGGCGGCTGGTCGCCCTTTACCTCCTCACGGTGGCCGACATCCGCGGCACGAGCCCCAAGGTCTGGAACGCCTGGAAAGCGAAGCTGCTGGAAGACCTCTTCCGGCTCGCGCGCCGCATCCTCGCGGGCGAAGCGCCGCAGGTGGACGCCGCGGTCGCCGACAAGCAGGCCGAGGCCGGGCGGCTCCTGCGCCTCTACGCGCTCTCGGATGCGGTCAAGGAAAGGTTCTGGTCGACGCTCGATACCGCCTACTTCCTGCGCCACGACGCGCAGGAGATCGCCTGGCAGACGAGGAACCTGCATTACCGCGTCGACGCGAAGGCGCCCGTCGTCAAGGCGCGCCTCGCGCCCTTCGACGAAGGCCTGCAGGTGATGATCTACACGCCCGATCGCGAGGCGCTCTTCGCGCGCATCTGCGGCTACTTCGAGCGCTCGGGGTTCAACATCGTGGAGGCCAAGATCCACACCACGCGCACCGGCTATGCGCTCGACACCTTCGTCGTCATGGGCCAGGGCTCGGGCGGCCACTATCGCGACCTCATCGCGGGAATCGAGACCGAGCTTGCCGCGGAGCTCGAGTCGCGCGAGCCGCTCGGAGCGCCGCGCACCGGGCGCCTCTCGCGCCGCGTGAAGCACTTTCCCGTGTCGCCGGCGGTGGATATCCGGCCCGACGAGCGCGGCACCTACGATGCGCTCACCATCGTCGCGAGCGACCGGCCGGGGCTTCTGTATCGCGTCGCGCGCAAGCTCGCGGGCTACAGGCTGAACCTGCACTCGGCCAAGATCAACACCCTCGGCGATCGTGCCGAGGACGTCTTCCTCATCTCGGGCGGCGCGCTGCAGGACTCGAAAACAGTGCTCAAGCTCGAGCAGGAGCTGCTCGCGGAGCTGCAAATCTAGTCTTCCGCGGGGAGTTCCTGGCCGGGGAAAAGCTCCTCGATGAATCCGAACTTCGTCATGTCGCGGATCCGCATCGGGTAAAGGATGCCGTCGAGGTGGTCGCATTCGTGCTGGACCACCCGCGCATGGAAATTTTCCACCAGCCGCTCGAAGCGCTTGCCGTTCTCGTCGAACCCCGAATACTTGAGTTTCTTCAGGCGCGGCACGACGCCGCGCATGCCGGGAACGGACAGGCAGCCTTCCCAGGCCTCCTCGACCTCGTTCGAGACTGCCTCGAGCGTCGGGTTGATGAGCACCGTATCGGGGACTTCCTCCGCGTCGGGATAACGGGGGTTCGATTTCACGCCGAAGATCACGACGCGCAGGCCGACGCCGATCTGCGGCGCGGCGAGGCCGGCGCCATTCAGATGCGCCATCGTGTCGCGCATGTCGGCGAGAAGGTCTTTCAGCTCCTGCGAGCGGAAGTCTTTCACGGGGGCGGCGACCGCCAGCAGCCGCGGGTCGCCCATGCGCAGGACGTTTCGGATCATCGGCTGCAGAGTTGTACCAGAATGCGGCGCACGCGCGCCATCGCCTGACCGAGCACCGCCTCGAGCCGATCGAGCGCGATGCCCTTCGCGCTGTCGCCGCGCCCCGCCGCGTGGTTCACGATGACCGCGAGCGCGGCGTAGTCGAGGCCGGCCTCGCGCGCGAGCGCGGCTTCCGGCATCCCGGTCATGCCCACCATGTCGGCGCCGTCGCGCGCGAGCCGGTCGATCTCGGCCGCGGTCTCGAGGCGCGGGCCCTGCGTCGCCGCGTACACGCCGCGTGCCGCGACGGCTTCGCCGCAGGCGGCCGCGGCGTCGAGGATCCGCTGGCGCAGCACGCTCGAGTACGGCTCGGTGAAATCGATGTGCCGTACCGGCACGCCCGGCCCCTGCGAGAAGGTCGAGGGCCGGCCCCAGGTGTAGTCGATGATCTGGTCGGGCGCGACGAGCGAGCCCGGCGGCAGGTCCTTGTGGATGCCGCCGACCGTCGCGATGGCGACCACCTGCCGGGCGCCCGCCTCCTTCAGCGCCCAGATGTTGGCCCGGTAGTTCACCTCGTGCGGCGCGATGCTGTGCCCGTCGCCGTGGCGCGCGAGGAAAACGATCTCCTCGTTGCCGATGCGCCCGAAGCTGAGCGCCGCGGACGAATCGCCGTAGGGCGTGCGCACGGTCTTGCGCCGCGCGTGCGCAAGTCCCTCGAATTGCGCGAGGCCGCTGCCGCCGATGACCGCAAGCATCAGGCGCCCCGCATGGCGCGGATCTCGGGCAGGTTGCGCCAAAGGCCTCGCGCATCCATCCCGCAGCCGAAGACGAAGCGATCGGGAACGCTCAAGCCCACGAAGTCCGCCCTCACGGGCTTGGGCGCCTTCAGGCGCTTTTCCACGAGCACGGCGCAGGCAAAAGTGGCCGCACCCTTTTCCATGACGCGGTCGCGGATCGCCGCCAGGGTGTAGCCGCCGTCGAGAATGTCATCGATCACGAGCACGTTGCGTCCGCGCACGCTCTCGGGCGGGTCGACTTTCCAGTGCACCTTGCCGCCCTGGGTTTCGGCGCCGTAGCGCGTGACATGGATGTAGTCGAGATCGAGCGGGATGCGCAGGCGCGGCAGCAACTGCCCCGCGAAGACCACGGCTCCGCCCATGACGAGGAGCACGAGCGGATA
>Ga0310810_10000326_pt1 | contig 50267 bp, 36 predicted proteins | sample NCmetagenome_FD_207641 | JGI IMG/M metagenome (GOLD analysis project Ga0310810, IMG submission 207641) | Soil microbial communities from experimental microcosm in Duke University, North Carolina, United States - NC | ecosystem: Engineered > Artificial ecosystem > Soil microcosm > Unclassified ...
GGGCGAAGGGGTCACCGCTTGCGGCTTTATCTCGGGAGAGGAGCGGCCGCTGATCAGCGCAAGCCCACCAGCGCCGGCAATCAGCAACACGATGCCCAGCGCGATAACGCTTTTGGCCGACGGCAACGGCCAGCTGTCGCGTGCGGCTTCCATCGGAGCGAAAACTTCCGTGTACGGAAGAGATTGCGGTTCGTCCTCTGCCGGCGAATCTGGAGCGTCTGGGCTCGCTTCGACAACGGCATCGTCCGGGTCGGCAGGGGGAAATTCGGGACGCAGGTCGATGTCGGCCGGCTCGCTGCAAGGAGACTCGCTGCAAGGAGAGGGGGCGTGCAGCGTCGCGCTTGGCGCCGGCGCCAATTCGTTGCGCATGCGCGCCGCCGCTTCGGCATGTGCCGCGTCAATCTGCGAGGCGCCTTCGGCCGCGGCATTGAAATACGCAAGGCCCGCAATGGTGCGCAGCAAGCGCGGCACGCCCCGGGAGGCGTCGATGATCAGGTCGAGCGCTTGCGGCGTAAACAGGTTCGGGCGCCCGATGCTGTTGCCGCGTTCCGTCAGATAGAGGCGCGCGTCCAACAACGACAGCGGGCTGAGCTCGAGGACCACCGCGTCGGTTCCGGAAAAACTGAAACGGCTGATGCAAGAGGGCAGGCACATGAACACCATGGTTCTGTCCTGCCCGTCCCGTGCGGAGAGAAACGACTGCAGCACGGCGTTGGACATGGAATCAGCTTCGTCCACGAAGAGCACGTCGGAGGTGTCGCCGGCCGCCTCCGTCAGCAGATCGCCGCGCTCGATGCGGCGCACGGAGAGACCCATATCGGCGCAGGCGCGCGCGACCATGCCGACGAGCACCGTCTTGCCGGTGCCTGCATTTCCCAAAACGACGACGACGCGGGTCCGCAATCCGATAAGGCGGACCAGTTCGCCGAAAGCGGTTTGTGCCGGCCGGCCCAGGCGCGAAGCGGGCGCACCGGACGCGAAGGGATCCCGTCGGCTGTCCAGAGGCGCCTCCGCACGGAACGGAGCCGTTGCAGACGCCGGGTCGGGTTCGATGTGCAGCTGCTCGGCAAACCTCATAACACCTCCGTCGCGCGGGTCTCGTAAGTCGCGGACAGCGTTGGGGAATTATGCGGATCGCCGGGGTCGGCGCAACGCGCTCGCGATCACATAATCGATTGGCATTGTGATGAAGCTGGGACAAACGAGGTGCGGCGGTGCGGCGGACAATAATCTATTGCCACGGCAAAGCATGCGCGTTGCCTATTTGCAGGTGGCGGGGCCCAGGTTAGCGTGAAATGCGCGTTCATGACGTCTTCAACAGGTGCAGGAGAAACGGCCATGACATCTCAGAACGATTCCGCCCCGTCCGACAAGCCAACGTCATCGCGGCGCGACTTCGTTACCGCAGTGACGGCGGCGGCTGCGGCCAGTGCGGCGGTCGCGCCGGCTTCGGCGGCGCAGGCGCAGGCGGGGCCAAATGTGCGCCATTCCAATCCGCCCGGGATGAGCCAGCCGGCAGCTTACAGCCAGGTGGTGGAGATCGAAGGTCCGCATCGTATTGTCTTCGTCGCCGGCCAGACCGGCGTCGATGCCAGCGGCAAGGCCGCACAGGGATTTCGCGCCCAGGCGGTGCAGGCGTTTACGAACATCAAAACGGCACTCGCTTCGGTAGGCGGCAGCATGGATCACGTCGTGAGGCTGACGACGTATCTTACCGACATCCAGCAAGACGCCGACGCGTATCGCGAAGTGCGCGCGTCCTTTTTGCCGAACAAGAGCGCGCTGCCGGCTTCGACGCTGCTGCAAGTGGTTCGGCTGGCCGATCCCGCTTACCGCATCGAAGTGGATGCAGTTGCGATCCTTCCGCCGAAGTAGCTCCGGGCTTCAGTGACGCGGGAGGGGCGCGGCGCGCGAGGCCATTTCGCGTGCGGCTTCCGGAGTGATCGAGCGATCGAGCAGGAATGCAGCCGCGCCCGAGGCGAGCATCGGCAGCGCGCCCAGGATGAAGATCATGTGGAGCGGCGTGTCGAGATAGATCAAGAGGCCCGCGAGGAGCGGCCCCAGAATGGCGCCGATGCGCGAGGCTGCGAAGGCCGCGCCCGTCGCGGTCGAGCGGATGAAGGTGGGATAGATCATGCTCGGCACGACGGAGAGTCCGACGTCGCCGCCGAGCACCAAGAGGCCGCCGGCGAATGCCGCCAGCATGGTGAGGCCGGCGCCCATGTGGGCGAGAACGCCGATGGCGGCCACAGGAAGCGCGGCGAAGGTCACGGCGAGGGTTGCGACGGAGACTCCCATCCTGTCGATCAGATAGCCGAAGACGAAAGCGAACGCCGCGCCCAATTGAAACAGCGCGAGCGTGCGTGCGCCATTGGCGAAGCCGAGCGCGGGCGTCAGCAACGTCGGAAGCCACTGCGACAGGAAGTAATGCGTCATGAAGGCAAAGCCGAGCGCGAGCCACAGGAAGAGCGTCATCGCGGAGCGGCCCTCGGCGAAGAGGTGCTTGAGCGGAACGCCCTGCTTGACGGGTTCGTCGATGGCGAACGTGGCGTCGGGTGCGATGCCGGCTTGCGGCTTCAGCTTGCGCGCGTAGAGGCCGATGCGCGCGTCGGACGGGCGACGGAGCGCAAGAAAGCGCACGGACTCGGGCAGTGCGAATAGGAGCACGGCGCCGATCGCAAGTGCGCCTACGCCGCCGACGTAGAACACCGCGCGCCAGCCATATTGCGGCACGATCTCCGCGGCCAAGAGGCCGCCGCCGGTGGTTCCGACCGTGTAGCCGAGGAAGAGCAACGTTCCGCGGAAGCCCCGGTTGCTCGACTTGGCGTAATCGCAGACGAGCGCAATCGCCATCGGCATGCCGCCGCCGACGCCGAAGGCGGCGCAGAAGCGGAGCAGCGACAGTTCGGTGAGGTTGGTCGCAAGCGGAACGGCCAGCGTGAAGGCGCCGAACAGAAGGACCGCAAGGACGGTCGCCGGGCGGCGGCCGATGCGGTCGGCCAGCATCGCGAATACTATGGAGCCCATCGTCCAGCCGATGACGCTGATGTTGAACACGGGCGTCATCAGCGCGCGGTTGATGTGCCATTCCTCGATGATCGAGGGCGCGGCGTAGTTGATCGCCTGGTTGTCGAAGCCGTCGGCGACCATCACCAGGCAGCACAGGACGAAGATCGTCCTGGTGAACCAGGTCGCGTCCTGGTTCTCGATCACTTCGGCGATGTTGACGGTTTTGGGCTGCACCTAATCCTCGAGAATGACGGCGCGGAGAGGCGAGGCTTCCACGCCGGTCATTTTCAGCGGCAGCGCGATGAGCGTGACGCGCGGCTTGGTGATCGCTCCGAGATTGGTGAGGTAGGGCATGGTGAGAATGCCGCGCTCGAGCAGCTTGCGCGTGGTGCAATTGCCGCGGTCCTGCACCGGCTCGGCGGCGTGGTAGAAATCGAACCCGACGATCGAGGCGCCGTGGTCGGCGCACCAGGCCACCGCTTCGTCGCTGAGATAGGGGGCGCGGGCCATCCACTCGGACGAGCCGTCGTAAGATTCGTTGTTGTCGGTCCTGAGCAGGAGCCTATCGCCGGGCTGGAAGACCGCGCCCACGGCGTTGTCGAGATCGTGCGGGGTGATCGCCTGCTTGGGCCCGCGGTGGCGCACATCGGCGACCACGGCGGGACCAATGAAAACCTCGAGCGGCAATTCGTGCAGGTCGCGTGCGCCCTTGGTCATGTGCGAGGGCGCATCAACATGGGTGCCGGCGTGGAGCCGCATGTGGACGCCGCGCACGAGCTGGCCGAGGCCGCCGTCGGCGTAATCCTTGATCACCTCGGTCTCGAACTGCATGTCCTTGCGGAAGCCCGCATAGGTCCGCATGCGGAATTTGCTGGGATCGAGCTCGAGGCTGATATCGATGACGCGCGCAGCCTTTCCCAAAACGGTCGAGATGGAGGCGGTTTCAGCAGTGCCGGTTGGGAGGCTCGAGACCCGCTCGTTCATGGCGCGTGACCTTCGCTTGGGCGCGCCAAGCAGACCCCTGTTGGTAAACGCGAGTCAACGGGGAAGTGTTTTGGTAGGTGAGTCGGTTTGGCGTTGTCGCGGCGATCGCCAATGGAGCCGCCTCGGAGTGGGCATGCCAGAACGCGCCGCCGGTTGCGCAATTCGACCAAATAGACAGCCGCAGTGTCGTCGGTGCGCTTTTCTTTGCAGGGGCAGTCGCTTACACGCGGTGGTCGTAATTGAGGGAGCGTGCTAGCCTCCGGCAGATTCCGTCGGCTAGGCGGTCGAGGGGGAGCGGGGCGTGAGCGAGGGCTCCGAAGACAAAGCTGTTCAACCGGCGGGCGCCGACCGGATGGCGCAGCTGTGGCGGCGCCTGAAAGAACACCGCATCGCGCAATGGACGGTGGGTTATGTCGCGGTGGCCTACGGCATTCAGCATGCGGTCATCCTCACCAGTGAATCCTTCGAGTGGCCGAACGCGATAGCGCGCTTGACCATGCTGCTGCTGGCGCTCGGCCTGCCGGTCGCGATGACGTTTGCGTGGTATCACGGCGAACTCGCCAGCCGGCGCATCTCGGGGCCGGAGCTGACGATCATCGCGATCCTGCTGGCGATGGGCTCGCTGTTCTTCTACGTGCTGGTGCGGCCGGCCGAAGAAGTCATCGCTTCGCGCGCGCCCGCCGTGCAGCAGGCGGGGGTGGCCGCCGCGCGAAACGCGGCTGCCGATCCGCATAGCGCGATTTCGCTGGCGGTGCTGCCGTTCGTGAATCTCTCGTCAGAGAAGGAGCAGGAGTTCTTCTCGGATGGGATGACGGAGGAAATCACCGCGGCGCTGGCCAAGGTGCCGGATTTGCAGGTCGTCGCGCGCACATCGGCGTTCGAGTTCAAGGGCAAGAACATCAACATCAAGACGATGGGCGAGCAGCTCGGCGCGACGCATCTGATCGAAGGCTCGGTGCGCAAAGCCGGTAACCGGCTGCGAATCACGGCGCAGCTCATCAAGGCCGACGACGGCAGGCACATCTGGGCCGAGGACTATGACCGCGAACTGACCGATGTGTTCGCGATCCAGGAAGACATCGCGCGCGCGATTACCGCCTCGTTGCACATGACGCTCGGGTTGAAGCCGGGGCAGAATCTGGTCAACAACCGCAATATCGATGCGCCCTCGCATGAGAAATTCCTTCGGGCGCAGGCGCTTTATCGCGCACGGGGTGAAGACAATATCGAGAACGCGATCGCTCTCCTGAAACAGGTGGTTGCCGACAATCCCGCCTATGCGCCGGCCTGGGCGGCGATCGCGCGGGCATACACGACACTGCCTAATTATTTGCCGGCGCTGCAGGCCGTGGTGCCGCCCTTGGAGGCGCTGAAGCAAGACGTCATCTCGTCGCGCGAGAACGCGATGCCGGCGGCGCAAAAGGCGATCCAATTGGATCCGAATTTGTCGGACGGTTACGCAGCCCTCGGCGCGGTTGAAGAAAGGGCGGGGCAATTCATCCTCGGGCAAGAACACTTTGAAAAAGCGTTGGCGCTCGATCCCAACAATGCAGATGCGCTTGCAGGATACGGCTCGCTCTTGAACTATGTAGGACATGCGAAAGAAGCGCTTGCGCCGATGAAGCAGGCACATGCGCTCGAACCTTTCATCCCCATCCTGAGTCGAGATTACGCAATAATTCGTTGGCTGAATGGCGACGATGCGGCCGCACTGGAAATTTTCAGAGCGTACGCGTCGGTTGCGCCAGCCCAAGCTGCCGTCAACATGGCGATCGTTCTCGCCGGGGAACGTCATTTCCAGAACGCCGCGGACACGTTGGCGGCCTCGCCGCCGCCGGAGCGGTATCGGGAGGCTGTAAAGGAGGCGGTGCGCCTTTTGCGTGTCGCGCCGAATAAGGCAAAGCTTTCCGATCCTCCCATGGGTTTGGGAGCACTCGATTTTGTTTATGTCTTCGTGGGCGCCCCTGAGCGCGTGCTCCCTTATTACGAGCGCAATATCGAGGCCGGATGGATGTCCAATGTTCGCACCACTCTGCTGTGGGGGGCATCTTATTCCCCGGTGCGCAAGACCGAGCGGTTTAAGGCAATGATGCGTAAGGCGGGGTATGTCGACTATTGGAAAGCGCGCGGTTGGCCGGATGCGTGTCATCCGGTCGGCGGCGATGATTTCGCGTGCGAGTGATCCTGCTTCGCCCTGCGGGCTACGCAGGACAAGGGGAATTTATGGAACAGGAATGTAGAGCTTGAGTGAAGACGCCGGCCGCAGCAACGACAAGCCCGAGCATATCGACCGGATGGCGGGCCTGTGGCGGCGTGTCTATGAGCGCAAGATCGTGCAGTGGAGCGTCGCTTATGTCGCGCTCGCCTACGGCGTGCAGCACGGTGTCGTGCTCACCGCCGAAGCGTTCGAATGGCCGCACGCGGTGCAGCAGGCTTCCATGCTGCTGCTGGCGGTAGGTTTGCCGGTGGTCGTCACGTTTGCGTGGTATCACGGCGAGCGTGCCAGCCGGCGCATCTCGGGGCCGGAGCTGACGATCATCGCCATCCTGCTGGCGATGGGCTCGCTGTTCTTTTATGTGCTGGTGCGGCCGGCCGAAGATGTCACTGCCTCGCGCGTGCCCGCCGGAGTTGCTGCCGCGCGCAATGCAGCCGCCGATCCGCATGGCGCGATTTCGGTGGCTGTGCTGCCGTTCGTTAATCTCTCATCGGACAAAGAGCAGGAATTCTTTTCTGACGGCATGACGGAGGAGATCACGACGGCTCTTGCCAAGGTGCCGGACCTGCGCGTGGTCGGGCGCACCTCCGCCTTTCAATTTAAAGGTAACAACAAAGATTTACGCAGCATTGGCCAGTCGCTTTCGGCGACGCATTTGATCGAAGGCTCGGTGCGCAAGGCCGGCAACCGTCTGCGCATTACCGCCCAGCTGATCAAGGCGGACGACGGGACCCACCTCTGGGCCGAGGATTATGACCGCGAACTGACCGACGTCTTTGCGATCCAGGAAGATATCGCGCGCGCGATTACCGCCTCGTTGCACATGACGCTTGGCCTGAAGCCCGGCGAGAACCTCGTCAACAATCGCAACATCGATGCCGGCTCGTACGAAAAATATCTCCGTGCCGGAGCACTCATCGTAGGACGCGGCGGCGAACCGACGATCGCGCAGGAAATTCGGAACAGCATGGAAGCGGTTACCTTGATGGAAGAGGTGGTCGCGAAGAATCCAAGCTACGCGCCGGGGTGGGCGCTGTTGGGCGGCGCCTATTCGGTGCACCTCAACAACAACACGCGGGCCGGTGTTGCGGTCGGGGAGGCGCGGCGGTTCGTGGAAGAATTGCGCCCGAAGGGAGAGGCCGCCATTCAACGGGCGCTCCAACTGGACCCTAATCAACCCCTGGCGAATGCGCAGCAGGCCTACTTCCTACGATCCCGCGGCAAGTTGGCCGAAGCCGAAGAATGGCTGAAGAAGTCGCTGGCGCTCGATCCGTCCAACAGCAACACGCTGTTCCTTGCGGGGATGTTCCATGGCTCTGTCGGGCGCGTGAAGGAAGGACTCGAGTTTTACGAAAAGGGAAACGCGGTCGATCCTTTTTATCCCAATCTCGCCGCGGAGACGGCGCAAGAGCGCTGGGTCAGCGGGCAGAATGATTCCGCGATCGCGCTGGCAAAGACGTTGCGCTCCAACAATCGAGCGACGTTGCTTGCGTTGATCTACGCGTCGCTGGGACGAAATGGCGAGGCGGCGGATTCGCTGATGGACGGCAATCCCAATGCGGCTGCAATTGAAACTGCGCGGCTGTTGCGGATGATGCCGCAAAAGATACCCACGGTCGGTGAATTGTCGCCGATAGAGGTGGTAAGCGGGGCCAACCTCGACGCGCTCTATATCTATCTGGGCGCCTCCGATCGTGCGCTCACCGATTATGAACGCAGGGCGGAGATGGGCTACGTCCAGGGGAACAGGGCTCTGGTTTGGCATCCGTCGTATGCGCCGGTGCGCAAGACGGAGCGGTTCAAGGCGCTGATGCGGAAGGTCGGCCTGTTCGATTATTGGAAAGCGAAGGGTTGGCCGGCGCAGTGCCACCCCACGACCGGCGACGATTTCGCGTGCGAGTGATCCGCCTTCGCGCTTCGCGCTTCGGCGCGACGAGGGCGGGCGTGCGAGTGACTGTGTGCTCAATGCCCGCTGATGGCGACAGTCCGACGAGGTTGGCTCGCCGCCTGCCGTCCCCTTCTTACCCGTAAGCGGACGCGTCGCGAAACCCGAAGTTCGCAGCCGAAACCCACTCGCCGACCTGTTATCGCGAGCGGACGCGTCTCAAAGTGGGAGCGCGTTAACCGTGTCTTAAGCTTTAGGCGCGATATCCCTAAGGGCGGGTTAAGATGCAATTGCCGATTCGGGGCCGCTCCATGAAATCCTTCGACGTCTGGCGAACGGTTGATCTGCTCACCAACACTTTCGGATCGGATGCCGAGCGCGTCGCGCTGCAGCTTGCCGATGCATGGGAAACCGAAGGCGACATCACGATGAACCTGATCTGGAACAGGGTCAGCCAATCGATCCGGGATTTGCGCCGCCAGGATCGAGCTCAGGACGAAATCGTCCACTAAACAGTTTTCCGCAGTGCCTCCCTGATCGAAGACCTTCCTCCCCCGCTGACGTTTTGCGGGGGAGGCGTTTTTCCGCTGGGCGGGAGCCGAAGCTTCAGCGGCAGTGCAGATAGCCGCGCGGGGTCATCGGCACGAGAATGTATGCGGGCCGCTCGACATCGAGAACTTCCACGCCGCGCGCGCCGCAGAGACCGGCCGATGCTTGTGTGATTTGCTGCTTCAGGCCTTCGTCGTTCTCTTGGAAGCTCACCCAAGGAACCAGCGGGGTGATCTCGTAGGTGTTCCGCTCCAAATCCATTTTGGTGACACGCACCGCGTCGGAAGCGCAGGCGGTGAGGGCGATTAGAAGAACGAGCGGCAGGATTTTCGATACGTGAATCATAACGCAACCCCAGCTTGGAACGGATGCGGGAATGATGCCGGTATATCGCGCGCGACGTCAACGATGGGGTGATCGCATCTGGCAGCGCCCCCCACCCGGCTCGCCCTTGCGCTGACGCGCAAGAAGCTCGCCGACCTCCCCGCGTTGGGGGAGGTAGGAGTTGGTTTCCGCTACGTCGATAAACTTAGTATTTCCAGCGCAGCGAGAAGGAGACGATGTTGACGGGGACGTTGTATTTGCCGTGCAGCGTCACCGCATGGGTGAACGGATCGGTGTTGTTGACGCTGTCGTTCATGCTGGCGTGAATCTCGAACGAGTGCTGGTAGCCGAGGTCGAGCGACATCGCATTGTTCAGCTTGTATCCCAAGCCGAGGCCGACGAGATAGCGGTCCTCGTCCGGCAGATTGACCATGCGGAATTTGTCGGTGACGGGGGTCTGGTCCCAACCCAATCCGGCGCGCAGCTGCCATTGGTCGTTGACCCGGTAGACGCCGCCGACGGAGATCATCCAGGTGTCGCGGTAGTGTAATTCGAAGGGGAAGGGCGGGTTCTGACTCTCGATGAAGACGGTCTGCAGCGAGCTCCACTGGGTGAATTGGACGTCGGCGGAGAGACTGAGATTGGGAGTCATCTCGTGCGTGATGCTGACGCCGGTGGTCGCGGGGAGGTGAAAGTCGGCCGCCGCTGGGCCGCTGATCAGGTTGAGCACGGGCGCGGTGCCCATGAAATCGAGGCTGCCCTTGATGCGATGATCGATGGCCGAGCGATAGGTCAGTCCGAGGCGGGTGCCTTGGCCGAGCTCGAACAGAGTGCCGACATTGTATCCAAACGCCCAATCGTTGGCGTTGAAGCGATAGAACGCGTCGGGTGTGCCGGGACCGAAGATGGCGAATTGCGCGATCGCGGTGGTCAAATCGAGCTTGAGATATTGCGCGGAAACACCGGCGCCGAGCGAAAGCCAGTCGGTTGCCTTGAACGCGATGGAGGGATTGATGTCGGCGGTTACGGAGGTCGTCTTGACGTTGAGGTAGCGGCCGATCCAGGGACTGTTGTAGGAGGCACCGTTGCCGAACGGGACGGTGATACCGAGTCCGGCCTTCAAGCGGTCATTGATGCCGAACACCCAGTAGGCATTGGGCACGAACGCGACGCGGCCCGCATCGCCGCCGTTGCCGCCGCTTACGGGGAAGCCGCCCGCGGTGGCGGTGCCGCTAAACGTCATGGAGAGATCTATGACGGTGGCGCCGAGCTCGACTTCATCTTGGAGCAGATGCGTCATGCCCGCCGGATTGTTGAACACGGTCGAGGGCGCATCGGCGCGCGAACCGTTGCCGGCGAAAACGGTGCCCACGCCCGAGGCGCTGTTCTCGCGGATCATGAATCCGCCCGCGACCGCATTGGCCGAAACGACGATGGCGCTCAACGTCGTCATGACGGCGCAGGCGCGCGCCGTCGAAACGCGGATCGAGGGGCGTGCGGCGGTTTCGCGATTGCGTGGCGCGTGGGCGTTGAAGCAATAACGACAGAGGAAATAGCGGCCGGTGCTGTAGAGCGTCGTGACGCGTTTGCGGCAAGCGGCGCCGGCGCGCCTGCCCGGGCAGACGAAAAAGCGTGACACGCCGGCCAAGCCTTTGCGCCGGATGACGCGAACACGCTCGCAGACATCCTCGAAAGCGCCGGCGGCGTTTCGGTAGCGATACGCCAGTGTGATTCTCCCCGCTTCGGCGCGCAGCCCGATTCGCCCCACGGCCACGCCGTCGCGAACCCATTGGCATTGGCCCACCCGTCCGGGAATCAGGGCGCCAGCCCGGGTGAGCCTGTCAAGCTCAATGATGGGCGGAGCATCGCCGCCGGTGTTTTCCGGCCCCTTACTCCGCGACTCCTCGGCCGCCATACGTACTCCCGCTACCTGAGCGCGAGCATGCGTTGATTCTGTCGCAGAAGCGTCAATTTTTTGAACCGCATTTCGCTCAACCCGATGGAAAGTGTGGTTAACGCGGCGGAAACTTACGCAGCGAATCGAAAAGTGCCTGGTTCGCGATGATGCGCGGCACCTTGTGCTGGCCCCCGAGCTGGCCGCGCGATTTCATCCAGGCGGCGAAAGTACCGCGGGGCACAGCATTCAGCTGCGGCGGGTCCAGACCGAAACCGCCCGAGCGGTGGGCGCGGTAGTCGTCGTTGCGGTCCGACAGGATGGCGTCGATCGTCGTAAGAAACCGCTTGCTCTGCGCCTCGTCGGGAGGAGGCGTGCTGAACTCGACGATGTAGAGGTGCCGGCCGCGGCTGTTCTCCGAATCGGGAAAAATCGAGCCGACGGAGTAGTCCGTGACCTGCGCCCCGATGGCAGCGGTCGCTGCGCCCACGGCCACTTCGATGTCCTCGCCGGTCAGGTGTTCGCCGAAGGAGGAGAGATAATAAGAGGTGCGCCCGGTGACGAGCAGGCGCGGCGGCGTGCGGTCCACGAATTTGACGGTGTCGCCGAGAATGTAGGCGAAGAGCCCGGCGCAACTGGTGACCGCGATGGCGTAATCGACACCCAATTCGATGGTCTTCACCCAGTGCCGCGTGGGATTTTTCGAATCGAGCTCTTCGAGAGGAATGAATTCAAAGAACAGTTGATTGTCCGCGACGAGGCGCATGCCTTCGCCCGGACCGCGGTCGGCGGCCGCGATGAAGCCTTCGCTCGCGGCGTAGACCTCGCGCGTCTCCGCGTGGCTGCCTTTCAGGAGCGCCTCGAATTGCGGCCGGTAGGGCGCGAAATTCACGCCGCCGTGGGTGATCAATTCGAGATTGGGAAAGTACGCGTGGAGCAGCGGCTCGCGGTTGGGGTCCAGGGCGAACAGGCGCTCGAAGAAAATCAGCAGCCAACTCGGCGTCCCGGCGATGTTGCGGATGTCTTCTTTCAGAACGCCGCGCGAGATCGCCTTGATCTTCTTTTCCCAGTCCGCGATGAGGGCGAGCTCCTGCGGCGGATAGATGAAGCCGCGCGCCCATGCCGGCAATCGGGCGGCCACGATGCCGGAGAGATCGCCTGCGAAGATTCCTTCGGTCAGCTCGGTCAGATCGGTGCTGCCGCCGAGCATGAAATTCTTACCGCCGAGAATCCGGGTATTCGGGCGATTTCGGATATGGTGCACGAGAACGTCGCGGGCGGCGCGCGCATTGGCGCTGTTCATATCGTCCGAGCACGGAATATATTTCGTGGTGCCGCTGGTCGTACCGGAACTGAGGGCGAAATAAGGCATTGTGCCCGGCCATGTGCAATTGACGAGCTTCGGAAATGAGGGGAGCCAATATTCGCTCCACATGTCCTCGTAACGCCAAAGCTTCACGCGCGCCTGGAAGTCGGCGACGCTGCCGATCTCCGAAAAGCTATGATCGCGGCCGAACTTGGTGCGGGCCGCCCGCGCGAGAAGCTTCCGCAGCTGTTGTTCTTGTGCCGCGGTTGCGTCTTCGCGGTCGAGCGCTGCCTGCCGACGGCGGGCAAACATTTTCAGGAGCGGTGTGCCGTCGATCATGAACGCGGTTCCGGGGTGATCACCGTGTGATGAGCCGCGCGGGCCCGCGCCGTCTCGGGTTGCAGAGGCACGCTGACGTATTCGCCGCGCCGCCACAACTCCACCTGATCGGCAAATGTGGTGCTGCCGAACCAGCCGTCCTGACCACCGAGGAGCGCGAAGAGGTTTGCGTCAGGATCGGCGAGGTCGGAGATGTGCCGCGCGACGGAACCGTAGCGCGCGACGTGGCAGCGGTTGGTGATCCCGTGCGCTGTCTTCATCAGTGTTTCCGAAGTTCCGGACGCGGGCAGGTCGGCGAACCGGAAGCGGCGGCCGATCAAAGGCAGATTTCCAAGCGGATGGATAAGTCGAAGGCGGTGGATTCTTCCCCACTCCAAGCCGCGGGCCAAATCCCGCCTCGCCTGGCGGACGGCTTGCACAAGCGCCTGCGCCCGCAGAGACGGCTCTGCTGCGACGATGTCTTCCCAGATCAGGGTGCGTGTTCCCCATGCCGCGTCATAGGCTTGCGCACGCGACTGCGGGATCAGGTTACGCGCGAGATGAAAGAGCAAGAGCTCGAAAGCCAGCGCGCCTTTGGAGCCTGCGTCGTAGTTTCCGTTCCAGAACTTGATCACCAGGTAGAATGCCCGCTCCTGCTCCGAAAGCGGGCGCGGGCGCATTGTCCCCATCCATGAGAGAAGGAAAGCCTTGTGAAGCCGCACGTTCAGATGGACGTCGCGCTGAATAGTCATCAGATCGGTCGTCGAATACGTGCTTTTGAACCTGAGCAGTTGGGCAAGCCTGTGCGTCCTATCGCCCGGGGAGAAGTGAAAGCTCACGACGATCTCAGAATCGCCTTTATCGAACCATGGCCGCCCGTTTGCGGACGCGAGAAATCCTTCGGGCGGATCGTAGCGGGCCGGCAATTCCGCGCTGCCTTGCAGATTGTCCCAGCCGTTGTCGGGAGGGCTGAAAATATCGTCGGGGCTCGCGTTCGGCCGCTGCGGCAGGCGAACCGCTAAGACTTGTCCGATGTGTCCCGAAACATCGGCGTAATTCATTTCGAGGCCGGGAAGGTCGTAGTGGGCGAAGGCCTGCCGGAACTCCTGCCAATTGCGCGCGCGTCCGACGTTCAGCATGGCGGTGAATTCGTCGCTCGCGCGATGACCCATCCAACGCAGCGCCAGCGTGGCGTCGCGCACGCGCAAATTGGGCAGATCGCTGACGACAGGACCGAACTGCGATTCGCGGACACGAAGCGTGCGAGGTGCTTCGCCGCGCACGGCAATCGTCTCGATCCGCTCGTTCAATGGCGTGTTTTCCGGCAGCTCGACCAAATCGCTGCTCGCCGCGTGCAAGCTCGCGCCGCCCCAAGCGATCCACGGATTGCGGCCGATGGCCACGAACGGAATGCCGGGCACCATCATTCCGACCGCGTGATGCGAGGGCGATTTCATGCCGGCCAGCAGCCACGCATTGGGCAGCACGATCGAGAGATGCGGGTCATTGGCGATCAGCGCCGCTCCGCTTTGGCTGCGCGCACCCGCGACGACGAAAGAGTTGCTGCCTGATCGCAATGCGGTGCCAGCGAGGACGTCGACATGTTTGCCCTTGTCCGAACTGGCATAGGAACTCAGATCGTGGCGCAGCAGCCGTTTCCACAGCTTCGGCCAGCCCGGCGTGACGTCGCGCAATTTGAGCAGCCGCATCCACACAATCCAGTTGACGTCGGCGGCGATCAGGCGCCCCAGCGCGACGACATCGGCGATGCTCCACGGTTCGGGTTTGAGATCGAGCAGAGAGAATTCGAGCGGCAGTTCCGGCGCGCGTTCCACGACATGGTTGATCCCGCGCGCGAAACTCTCGAGCCAGGTTCGTGTTTCGGCCGGCATCGTCGCGACGATGTCCGGCACGGCGCGTCCGATGTCGAAGGTGCGAACCAGACGGTCGAGAGCGAAGCCAAATCCGCCAACCATTTCGGAGATGCGTCCTCGCGCGAGGCGTCGCATCAGTTCCATCTGCCCAAGCCGCAAATGGGCGTGCACGAGCCCGAGGCCAAAGGCGAGATCGTCATCGGTTTCCGCTTCGACGAACGGAACCTGATGCGCGTCCCAGCTGATGCGGAGGGCTGCGGAAACCGCCGCGGCTTCGCTGGGCAGCATGGCGAGGCGTTCAGGGAGCGAGCGTCTGCGCCGAAGATCCGCGAAGGCGACGCGGCGCAAAATATGTGCGGCGATGCCAAACCTGCCAAACGCCATGAGAATTTCCCTTTGGAGGGGCCGATGTTAGCGCGCACATCGCGGGCGCGCGAACGTCCGCACGAAACGGGTTTGCTGTTCGCTCGTTTCAGCGCATGATGCGGAACGAATGGAGCAGTCGATGAAGATCAGCGCGCGCAATCAGCTCAAAGGCTCGGTTCTCGAAGTCCACAAGGGGCAGACCACCGCGCATGTGCGGATCGAGCTTGGAAACGGCGCCGTCATCACCTCGTCGATTACGAACGAGGCGGTGGACGAGTTGGGCCTGAAGAAAGGCGATTCCGTTGTCGCGATCATCAAGGCCTCCGACGTCATGGTCGGGAAGTAGTTTCAGCAGAGTGCGTTAGATCAAACCTGCCTCACCCTTCGACAAGCTCAGGGTGAGGGATGAATTTTGCCGCTTGCGAAGGTGTTACCGCCCCGAGCGGTCGCGGCGCTTGCGTTCGTCCGGAAGTGTGCCCCCGGCGGCCTTTGTCAGTTCACCAAGGTCGGTCGCCGCGGCTTGGGCGGCGGTCGCCTCGATCGCCCGATAGCGTGCAATCACCGTCTTGCCGAGTTCCGTCAATTTGGCGCCGCCGCCTTTGGCACCGCCCGTTGCCGTGGTGATGACGGGCGCACCGAACGTGTCCTCGACCGCCTGCAACAGCAGCCAAGCGTGGCGGTAACTCATGCTCATGGCGGACGCGGCGCCGCGGATCGAGCCTTGCTCCTCGATCAGTTCGAGCAGGCGCGCCTTGCCGGGCCCAAACGCCTCGGCGCCTTCGAAATCGATGCGGATGGAAAGTCGCGTCATGGCGCGATGTTGCAAGTCGCGGTGCGATTCGTCCAGAGCTTGATGGCAGTCAGCCGCACGTGATATTTGTACGGATACCACATGGAAGCGGCGATGATTACCTTTCGACGCCTGACGGCCGGTTTGGCGGCCGTTCTGCTTCTCATCAGTTCGGGTCTCGCAGCGGCGCAGAACCGCGACAGCATCACCGTGCTTGCGGCGGCTTCGCTCACCAACGTCATGCAGGACATCGGCAAGACGTACGAAGCCGCCACCGGCAAACGCGTGGTGTTCTCGTTTGCCGGCTCCATGATTCTCGCCAAGCAGATCGAGGCGAGCGCAGGCGCCGACGTTTTCATCGCTGCCGACACGGACTCGATGGACTATCTCCAGGGCAAGAATTTGCTTGCCACCGCTACGCGCGCGAATCTGTTCGGCAATAGCCTGGTCCTGATCGCGCCTGCGGATTCGAAAACCGCGCTGACGATTTCCCGGGGCTTCGATCTCGCGGGCGCGCTCCGGGGCGGGCGTCTCGCGCTTGCGAATCCCGAAACCGTGCCGGCGGGCCGTTATGGCAAGGAGGCGCTGAGCGCACTCGGCGTCTGGGACCGGGTGAAGGACCGCTTGGCTCAAGGCGAGGATGTTCGCGCCACGTTGGCCTATGTCGCGCGGGGCGAAGCGCCTCTCGGCATCGTGTATGCCACCGACGCCCGGATCGAGCCGAGGGTGCAAATTGTCGGCACATTTCCGGAAAACACGCACGCGCCCATCGTTTACCCGGCCGCGCTCACGAAAGACGCGAAACCCGCGGCGGAGGCATTTCTCGTCTTTCTCAAAGGACCTGCCGCAGGCGCCATTCTGCAGCGCGAGGGTTTCACCCGATTGTCCGGCCAGAATGGCGTCAGATAACAGTCCCGGCGGGGCCTGACGGGGAGTTGAAATCCATGAACATTTGTAACAATGCCTTCATGCGTCAGATAAGATAGGTTTCGCAGCTTCGGCTGAGACAATCCGTATCATCCAATCCTCGGAGTTCCCTATGGGCAATTCTCGCGTGCGCCATGCGCGCCGGCTGGGTTTCGCGACTGCACTGCTGGGCGGGCTTGCCGCGGGAATTTTCGGAGTTTCGCACTTCGCTTCGGGCCCGGCGGTTGCGCCGGCCGAGGCGGCTGCTCCGGCGGGCGAGCAGGGCGTGCTGCGCGCGACGCTGCCCAATGGACTGCGCGTGATCCTGGTGCGCAACACGCTGGCGCCGGTGGTAGCGACATCGGTGAATTATCTCGTCGGGTCGAACGACACACCCGAGGGTTTCCCCGGCACGGCGCACGCGCTCGAGCACATGATGTTCCGCGGCAGCCCTGGACTGACGGCCGATCAGCTGGCCGCCATCGGCAGCGTCATGGGCGGCAATTTCAACGCCAATACGCGCGAGAACCTGACTCAGTATCTGTTCACAGTGCCGTCGGAAGACATCGAGGTGGCCTTGCGCATCGAGGCCACGCGCATGCAGGGCATGCTCGCCGATCCCAAGGATTGGGATCAGGAGCGCGGCGCCATTTCGCAGGAGGTGGCGCAGGATCTTTCGAGTCCGAATTACATCATGTTCCAGAAGCTGCGCGAGGTGATGTTCGCCGGCACGCCCTATGAACACGATGCGCTGGGCTCCCGTCCGTCTTTCGAGAAGACCACGGCCGCCGACCTCAAGGCGTTCTACGACAAGTGGTACGCGCCGAATAACGCGATTCTGGTCGTGGTCGGCGATCTCGATCCGCAGGCAACGCTTGTGAAAGTCCGCACCATTTTCGGCGGCATCGCGCGCAAGCAGATCGGGACACATCACGCGATCAATCCCAAGCCGCTGACGAAACTCGATCCGATCAGCGTGCCGACCGACAGCGCGAATTCGACCGCCGTTCTCGCCATGCGCATGCCCGGACTCGACAGCCCGGACTTTCCGGCACTGGAAGTGCTGTCCGATGTTCTGAACAGCGAGCGCGGCGATTTGTATGCGCTGGTGCCGGCGGGCAAGGCGCTGTCGACAGGGTTCTCGCTCGATCCGTTGCAAAAAATCGGCATGGGCTACGCGATGATCTCGTTCCCGGCCGATGGCGACGCCAAGACTGCCGAAGGGGAGCTTCGTTCGACGCTGCAGAAGATTTTGCGTGAGGGCGTGCCGGCCGATCTGATCGATGCGGCGAAAATACAGGAAGAGCGCCAGGCGGAATTCCAGAAGAACTCGATCTCGGGTCTTGCGTCCATCTGGGCGGAAGCGGTTGCCGTCTACAATTTGCGTTCACCGGACGAGGATCTCGAGCGCATCAAGAAGGTCACCGTCGCGGACGTGAACCGCGTTGCGCGCCAGTATCTCGACCTCGATCATTCGGTTACGGCGGTGATGGTGCCGCGCGGGGCTGGGCGGCCCGTGGCGTCGACCGGTTTCGGCGGTCAGGAGACTATTGCGCTCGGCGAGGCGCAGGGTACGAAACTGCCCGATTGGGCCGAGAGCGCGTTAAATCGCCTCAACGTGCCCAAGTCGGGAGTCAATCCGAGGGTCAGCACGCTCTCCAACGGCATTACGCTGATTGTCCAGCCGGAAGATGTCAGCGATTCGGTCACCGTTTACGGGCACATCAAGACGCGGCCCGAAACGATGGTCCCTGACGGCAAGGAGGGGCTGTCGCAGGTCCTGTCTCAGCTGTTCGACTACGGCAGCGAGAAGCTCGACCGCATCGCCTTCCAGAAGGCGCTGGATGAAATCGGAGCGAACGAAAGCGCCGGTACGGATTTCAACGTGCAGGTGTTGACGCGCGATCTCGACCGCGGCGTCGAACTCTTGGCCGACAACGAGCTGCATCCCGCTCTGCCGGCTGAGGCGATGGACGTGATCAAGGGCCAGGTGGCGCGCGTGGTCACGGCGCAGCTGAAGAGCCCGGGCTATCTGGTGCAGCGTTCGCTGCGCGAGGCGCTGTTCCCGAAGACCGATCCGTCTTTGCGCGATGCGACGCCGGAAAGCGTGCGTTCGCTGACGCTCGACGATATCAAGAGCTATTACCGCAAAGCTTTCCGGCCCGACCTGACCACCATCGTGGTTGTCGGCCGCGTCACGCCGGAGCGCGCCCGCGCGGCAATCGAGAAATATTTCGGCGATTGGAAGGCGGAAGGACCGAAGCCCCCGATCGATTTGCCCACCGTGCCGCCGAACAAGCCGAGCGTGGTCGCGGTTCCCGACGAAAGCCGGGTGCAGAACAGCGTCATCCTGGCGCAGACCGTCGGCCTGACGCGGTCCGATCCCGACTATTACGCGCTCGAAATCGGCAATGCGGTGCTGGGCGGCAGCTTCTACTCGACGCGGCTGTCGATCGATCTGCGCAAGAACGCGGGGCTGGTCTATTCGGTCGGCTCCGACATCAATGCGGGGCGGACGCGCGGCAATTACTTCGTGCAGTACGCCTGCGATCCGGAGAACGTTTCCAAGGCGAGCGCGATGGTGGTGCAAGAGCTCAAGCGGATGCAGGACGCGCCGGTCAGCGCCGACGAGCTGCAGCGCGTGAAAGCGCTGATGCTGCGGCAGATTCCGCTCGGCGAAGCGAGCATCGGGGGCATCGCGCGCGGGTTGGCGGGACGTTGGGACTTGGATTTGCCGCTCGATGAGCCGACGCGCGCGGCGCAACGCTATATCGCGATCGGGCCGGCGGAGATTCAGGCGGCTTTCAAGAAATGGGTGCGCCCGGACGATCTGGTGCGCATCAGTCAGGGCCCCGCCCCGCAGTAGCGGGGTCAACGCCGAAGCTTTCGGGTGGGAGCCCGCTTTGTTGGCGCTCCCACATCGTGGCGTAGATTCGTTCCAGATCTTTCGCGAAGCTCGCGGTGTCGAACATCGGCTGCGTGTCGCGGTTGGCGATAATTTTCGCGCGGATGGCGGCGAGCGTGTCGGGTTGGCGCGCGAGCTTCAGCGCCAAGCGCTCGTATTCGATTGGTGAGGATGTGACGAGTTCCGGCATTCCGATGGCGTGCAGCAGGCTTGCCGCTACGCGCGCCGGGAAGGTGTTTCCGGGACAGGTCACGAGCGGCAGGCCCATCCACAGCGCGTCGCTCGCCGTCGTGTGCGCGTTGTAGGGCTGGGTGTCGAGGAAGAGATCGGCCAGGCGCTGCCGCGCCAGATGCTCGTGCGGCAGTTTGCGCGACGCGAAAATCAGCCGTTCCGGATCGACGCCGCGCGCCTGCGCCTCGCGTCTGAGATTTGTTGCTGCGATGGCGTTGTCTTCGAGCAGCCACAGCACGCTTCCTTCGACATCGCGTATGAGGCGCATCCAGATGTCGAAAATCTCCGGTCCGATCTTGTAGGTGTTGTTGAAGCAGGAGAACACGAAGCCGGTTTCCGGCAGGCTCGCCTCGCTGCGGGTGGGCGTGTCGCCAATACGGCGGTTGCGGTCGTTTGCCTGATAGGCGTAGGGCAGGTAGGCGACCTTCTCGCTCTGGTACATCCGATGCTCGGGCGGAATCACCATGCGGTCGGCGATGAGGTAATCGATATAGGGGGCGCCCATCGTGCCGGGATAGCCGAGATAGTTCACCTGCACCGGCGCCGGCCGGAAGGCGAGAATGCCCGCTCGCGAGTCGCCGGTATAGCCGTTGAGGTCGATGGCGATGTCGATCTCAGATTCGCGCATGATCGCGGCGGCCTCAGAATCGCTCATGTTCTGCACGTCGATGAAGCGGTCGAAGGCCGTTTCGATGCGCTGGCGCGTCTCGCTTCTGTCGTCGGGACTGAACGAGATGGCGGTCGTTTCGAACCGGGTTTTGTCGTGGTGTTCGAAAATCCCGACGATCAGCGAGGCGACGGCATGGGCGCGAAAATCCGTCGACAAATAAGCGAGGCGAATCTTGTCGTGACGGTAGCGCTCGCCGCGCCACAGCGGGTGCGACGCCGGCGGGAATTCCTCGGCCGCGAAAAGCGCCGCCGCGATGAGATGCTCGCGCTCGGAGTCGCCTAAGCCGCGATGATCGAGCGTGTTGACGACGCGTGAGCCGGCTTCGAGGCCGGCCGTGATTCTGCGCTTGTCGTCGTCGCGGCGAGACCAATCGCAGGTGTGCAAGCGGCAGTGAAACGCCATCCGCTGCGCCGAGGCGTGGTTCGGATCGAGCGCGAGGGCCTGCTCCGCATCGGCGATTGCCTCTGGCAAGCGCTTCAGCGCGGAAAACGCATGCGCGCGGTTGCTCCAGATGTTCGGATCGGCGGGACCGAGCTGGAGGGCCCTTTCGAAATAGGGCAGGGCCGCTTCGTCCTGCTTCAGCGAGAGCATGGCGCCGCCGCGATTGTTCCAGGTCACCGGATTGTCCGGCGCAATCGCGAGGGCGCGATCATAGGCCGCGATCGCGTCATTGTGCTGCTTCAAGCCGGCGAGCGCGCTGCCGCGATTGTGCCACGCGGCGGAATAATCCGGATCGACGGCAAGCGCACGGTCGGCGCAAGCGAGCGCTTCGTCGAAGCGCTTCAAACGAAGCAGAACGCTCGCCCGGTTGCTGAGCGCGTCCGTGTTGTCGGGAGCGTGGCGGAGCGCATGATCGAAGGCGGCAAGTGCGGCTGTGGGCTCATTCCGGTCGATCAGAATGACGCCGCGCTCAATGGCGGCTTCCGCGTGCGTCTCGTCGAGCGCAAGAACCCGGTCGAAGCAGGCGAGCGCTTCGTCGTTGCGATTGCGCTTCGACAGTAAGTGCCCGCGGCCATACAGCGCTTCGACATTATCGGGTTCGAGCGTGCGGACGCGGTCATAGTCGGCAAGCGCCTCGTCATAGCGCTCGAGCTTCTCGAAGGCTTGCGCGCGATTGATGAGCGCGTCGGCATAACCGGGCTCCAGTTGCAAGGCTCGCCCGTAGCTGGCGAGGGCGTCCTGGTGGCGGCCGAGCTCGCCCTGCACATTGCCGCGATTGTTCCAGATCAACGGGTGCTTGGCGTCTCTCGCGAGCGCTGCCTCGTAGCTTGCGAGCGCTTCGGGATATCGCTTCAACTCGAAGAGCACGTTGCCGCGATTGAGCGGGACCTCCGCCGATGCCGGCATCATTGCGGCGGCAAGATCGTAGCTCGTCAGCGCGTCCTCGAAGCGTCCCATCTGCGACAATGTGTTGCCGCGGTTGAGCATGGCCGGCGCGTAATCGCTCTTGAGCGCCAGCGCCCGGTCGAAGCAAGTGAGCGCATCCTTGTGGCGGTCGAGGGCCTGAAGCGCGCAACCGCGGTTGTAAAGCGCGTCGACCGACTGCGGATTGAGCTTGATCGCCTTGTCCATGACGCGCTCGGCGTCGCCGAACTCGCCGCGCTGGAAATGCAGAAACCCGAGCAGTTGCAAGGCGCCGGCATGGCGCGGATTGGTGAGGAGCACTTGCCGATAGAGCCGCTCGGCCTCGGCAAGATTGCCGGCCTGATGCTGGCGCCAAGCGCTTTGCAGGATGATATCGCTCATTGCGGAGATCGAAGCATAATTACGGCGCGCTTGCGACGGCAAAGCCTGCGGGCGGTTCGCCGCGCTGGTGACGCTGCCACATCGTGGTGAAAATCGCTTCCAAATCGCGCGTGAATCTGCCGGTGTCGAAAAGGGCACAGGTCAGGCGATTTGTCGCCAGCTTGGCGCGAACGGCGGCAAGTGCGGCCGCGTCGCGCGCGAGGTCCAAGGCGAGGGTTTCGTACTCTGCTGCCGAGCCCGCAATCAGCTCCGGGAGGTCGGCCGCTTTGAGAGCGCTCCCCGCCACGCGGCTCGCGAAGCTGCCGCCCAGCATGGTCACAAGCGGCACGCCGGCCCAAAGCGCGTCGATTGCCGTCGTGTGGGCGTTGTAAGGGTGAGTGTCCAGAAACAGATCGGCGAGAGACAGGCGCGCCAAGTGTGCCTCCGCGCCGGGCACAGGCGGTGCAAAGATAATGCGCTCCGGTGCGATGCCGCGGGTTTGCGCTTCCCGCGCGAGGTTTCGCCGCGCGGACGGGTTGTTTTCCGGCAGCCACAACACGCTTCCTTCGACGGCGTGCAGCAGCCGCATCCAGATGTCGAACATCGCGGGATTGAATTTGTAGCTGTTGTTGAACGAGGCGAAGACGAAGCTCTGCTCGGGAAGTCCCACTTCGGCGCGGCTCGGCCGTTCGGCGACAGCGCGCGTGCGGTCAGCCGGCAAATAGCAGTGCGGCAGGTAACAGACGTTTTCTGCAAAATGGGATTGATGCTGCTCCGGGATCACGGCCGGGTCGGCGATGATGTAATCGATGTAGGACGCTCCCATCGTGCCGGGGAAGCCGAGATAGTTGACCTGCAAAGGCGCCGGGCGGTGGGCAAAGATTGCGGGCCTGCATTCGCCGGTAAACCCCATGAGGTCGACAGCGATGTCGATTTCGAGTTTGCACAGCAGGGCGGCGATTTCGGAATCGCTTTTACCGCGCACATCCATGAAATGCTCGAAAGCCAATTGAAGCCGCTGCCGCATGGGTGTTGATTGATCACTGCCGAAGGAAACCGCGAAGAGTTCGAAGCGTTCGCGGTCGTGGCGTTCGAACACGCCCGCCATCAGGCTCGCGACGGCGCTGTTGTTGAAGTCGGCGGAGACATAGGCGAGGCGGATGCGGTCGTGTTGATAGCGCGCGTTTTGCGCAAGCGGCTTGGCAAATGCGGGACACTCGTGCGCCACCCAGAGCTCGGCGCAGCGGCGGTGTTCGGCGGGCGAATCCGAAACGGCTTTCCAATTGAACGGTGAGCAGACGCGCTTGCCGTCGCGCAGCGCCGCCGAGATTTGGTCCTTGCTCTCGTCGAGTGACCGCCAATTGCAGCTCTGGAGTTTGGAGTGAAGGAGCACGCCGCGTGCATAAGGGTAATCGGGAGCGAGCGCGAGCGTCGCTTGACAATCGCGGATGGCCTCTTCGTAGTGCTTCAGGATGGAGTGATTGTTGGCGCGATTGTAAAGGAGGGTCGCGTTTCGCGGGCTCAACGCCAGGGCGCGGTCATAAGCGGCAATCGCATCTTCACGCCGGTCGAGCTGGACGAGCGTGGTCCCGCGATCTTCCCAGGCATCGGCGGAGTTCGGGCGCAAACGCAGCGCTCTGTCGAAACTCTGGAGCGCGTCGCCCGGCCGGCCAAGCTGCAGGAGCGCGATGCCGCGATTGCGCCAGCCGTCCGCATAATCCGGCATCAGCGACAGCGCGCGATCGTAGCTCGGCACAGCATCAGCGGCGCGCCCCAACGCGAGCAATGCGTTGGCGCGATTGTTCCAGGCCTCGGGCCGGTTGGGGCTGACCGCCAAAACCTTGTCGTAGGCCGAGAGCGCTTCCGCGTGCCGGTTGAGGGACGACAGCGCATTGCCGCGCGCCGCATGGGCTTCGGCGAAGTCCGGGCGCGCCTTGAGCGCGCGATCAAGACGCGTCAAGGCCGGATCCATCTCGCCGCGCTGAAGGTGAACCGTCCCAAGCAAATACAGCGCGTCGGCGTTGCGCGGCTCCGCCGCGACGATCTGTTCGTAGAGACGGGCCGCCTCGGCAAGTTGCCCCGCACGATGCAAAGCCAGCGCACTGCGCATCACCGCTTCGTTCATGGGTTTGCCGTATCGGCAACCGCGAAGGTCGCAGGCGGCTCACCATCCTGGTGCCGCCTCCACATGGTCAAATACGCGCTTTCAAGATTGCGGGTGAACCGCGCCGTGTCGAAGAGGGGCTCAGTGACGCGATGCCGCGCGAGCTTGTCGCGCAGCGCCCTGAGGGCGTCGGCGTCGCGCGCCAGCTGCAGAGCGAGAGCTTCGTATTCCTGCCGCGATCGTGTGATCAACTCTGGAAGACCCACGCCAGCGAGCAGACCGGCGCCGACCCGTCCTGCGAAACTGGAGCCCAAGAGCGTGATCATCGGCACGCCTGCCCACAGCGCGTCGCATGCGGTCGCGTGTGCGTTGTAGGGCAACGTATCCAAAAAGACATCGGCCAACCGCAGGCGCGCGAGATGCTCGCCGGGTGACGCAACGTAGGGAGCAAAGATGACCCTGTCGGCAGCGACGCCCCGCGCTTGCGCCTCACGCCGCAAATTGGCGACGGCCCCAGGGTTGGATTCGGGGAGCCACAAGACGCTGCCTTCCACCTGCGCGAGCAGGCGCATCCAGACGTCGAAGATGTCGGGTGTGATCTTGTACACCATGTTGAACGAGCAGAAGACGAATCCGTCGTCCGGCAGGCCCGCTTCGGCGCGAGACGGCGTGCGCTCGGCAATGGGGCGCGTGGCGTCGTTGGGTAGGTAACTGTGGGGCAGGTACACGACCTTCTCGTCGTAGAATTCCTGCTGCTCTTCGGGAATGATGAAACGGTCCGCCAGAACGTAATCGATATAGGGCGCCCCCATCGTGCCGGGAAACCCGAGATAGTTGACCTGAAGCCCGGCGGGCCGGCGCGCGAAAAGCGCCGTCATCGAGTTCTCCGTGAAGCCCGTCATGTCGATGGCGATGTCGATTTCCATCTCGCGCAGCAGCTGCGCGGCTTCGACGTCGCTTTGGTCTTTGACATCGATGAAATGATCGAAAGCCGCCCGCGCACGCTTATGGATGTCGCTGCCGTCGTCCCCCGAAAGCGAAATCGCGAAGGTCTCGAAGCGGCTCTTGTCGTGGTGCTCGAACAGTCCCGCGGTCAGTACCCCGACCGGGTGCCGCCGGAAATCGGCCGAAACGTAGGCCACGCGAATGCGATCGTGGTCGTAGCGTTCGCCGCGCCAGACCGGCTCTTTCGATGGCGGCGCTTCGTGCCGCATCCAGATGCGCGAGCATTGCCGGATATCCGCAGCCGAGGAGGAAATCGCGACTTGCTGCAACGGGCGCAGTGCCCGTAGTCCGGCGCGCAGACCGGCCGCAGCTTTTGCGGTCTGTTCGGTCATTCCCGCCCAATCGCAGCAGCTGAGCCGGCCATACAACAGATTGCCGAGCGCATATTTGAAGTTCGGGTCGCCCCTCAGAACCTGTTCGCAGTCGGGCACGGCTTCTTCGAAGCGGCGCAGCGCGAGCAGCGACGTGCTGCGGTTGTAGAGGATCTCGATGTCGCCGGGTTTAAGCGACAAGGCCCTGTTGTAGTTCGGCAGCGCCTCTTCGTGGCGGCTGAGCAAGGCGAGCGTGATGCCGCGATGCGTGAACGCGTCGGCATAAGACGGATCGACCGCAACCGCGGCATCGAACTGGGTCAAGGCTTCCCGGTGGCGGCCGAGCCGAGTCAACGCCGAACCCCGGCTGTACAGCGCCTCCGCCATGTTGGGCGTTTCGCGCAAAGCCGCATTCGCCGCGGCAAGGGCTTCCTGGGGCTGCTCCAATTCGAGCAGCGCGGTGGCGCGATTGTTGTGCACGATCGCAAGCTTCGGGTTGGTCTCAAGGATGCGATCGAAACAGGCAAGCGCCTCCTTGTGGCGCTTCATCGCGAGAAGCGTGACGCCGCGATTGTTGCGCGCTTCGACAAAGTCCGGCTTCAGCGCCAGCGCCCGGGCGAAACAGGCGAGTGCGTCGCTTTGCCTGGAAAGACCCTGAAGCGCGCAGCCCTTGTTGTAGAAAAGCTCGGGCGATTGCGAATTGATCTGGGCGGCCGCGGTAAACAGCCGATCGGCATCGGCAAAGTGCCCGGTCTGGAGGTAGATCACTCCCAGTTGATTGAACGCATCGAAATTTCGCGGCTCGGAACGAATGATGTCGGCGTAAATGCGCGCCGCTTCAGGCAGGCGCCCCGCCTGTTGCAATTGCCATGCGCTTTGGAGCCGGTCGCTCATGTCAGCGCCGAACCGGGCGCGGCGACTGCAAAGCTCGCAGGCGGTTCGCCGCGTTGGGCTCGCTCCCACATTTGCGAATAAGCGGCTTCGAGGCTGCGCGTGAACCGCGCCGTATCGAACAGGGCGCAGCTGTTGCGATTGGCCGCGAGCTTGGCGCGCAGGCCGGTCAGCCGTGCGGGATCACGGGCGAGCTCGAGCGCCTTGCGTTCGTACGCGTCGGCGTCGTTCGTGATCAACTCCGGCAACCCCGCCGCGAGAAGCAGACTTGCCGCGACGCGGCTCGCGAAACTTTCGCCCTGACGCGTGAGGACCGGCAATCCGGCCCACAACGCGTCGCTCGCCGTCGTATGCGCATTGTAAGGAAACGTGTCGAGAAAGAGATCGGCGAGCTTGAGGCGCGCGAGGTGGTCGTCCGCGCTAGGCAGATGCGGTGCAAACACGATGCGGTCGGGTTCGATGCCGTGCGCTTGCGCCTCGCGCCGCAGGTTCCTCATCGCGGCGGCACTTGCCGTTGGCAGCCACAGCACGCTTTCGGAAACGGCGTTGAGGAGCCGCATCCAGATCGCAAAGGTGGGCTCGTTGAATTTGTATGCATTGTTGAAGGACGCAAACACGAAGGCGCGCTCCGGCAGTCCCGCCGCCGCGCGCGACGGGTAGGTTTCGGCGATGCGGCGCTTGGAATCTTGCGGCATATAGGAATCGGGCAAATAGACGACCTGCTCCGCATAGAACGGCTTATTCTCTTCCGGGATCACGGTGACGTCCGCGATGATGTAATCCGCTTGCGAACCTCCGAAGGTTCCGGCGTAGCCGAGATGGTTGACCTGAATAGGGGCGGGACGAAGCGCAAGAACGCCTTGCCGCGCGCTTGCGGTCAGCCCAGTCAAATCGACGAGAATGTCGACTTCCAGACCGGCAATGAGATCAGCCACTTCGCGATCGCTCTTTGCTTGCACGTCGATGAAACGATCGAAGCTGCGTTCCAGGCGCGAACGCATCTCGCTTCCGTCGTTGAGCCCGTGCGACAGCGCGATGGTTTCAAAGCGCGCCCGGTCGTGCAGTTCGAACACACCCGCCATCAGAACGGGGACGGGATGCATGCGGAAGTCGGCCGAGAGATAGGCCAGCCTTATCCTGTCGTGGCGATAAGCGGGCCGCGGCGAATTGGTTTCGGGCGCGGGAAGATACTTGTCGCGCATCAGAATTTCCGCGCAGCGCAGCTTATCGGACTCCGAATCGGACACCGCCACGAGCACCAAGGGCGTGGCCACGCGTTTGTCCGCGCGTATGGCCTCCGTCATAGCGACAGCCGCGGAATCGTCGCGCCAATCGCAGCAGGTTCGCTGCGCATAGACGAGCATGCCGAGCGCGTAGGGGTAATCGGGCTGGTTGCGCAACAATTCCTGGAACGCCGCGATCGCTTCGTCGTGGCGTTTCACCTCCACAAGCGCGGAGGCGCGGCCATAGAGCGATCTCGCGTCGTCCGGCCTTCGTGCGAGGGCTTTGTCGTAGCTCGCCAGCGCCTCTTCGAAGCGGCGCAATTGCATGAGCGCATTGCCGCGATTGCCGAATGGGTCGGCGTCTCGTGCATCCGAAGCGATCGCGCGATCGAAGCTGGCAATCGCCTCCTCATGGCGGGAGAGCCGGGACAAGGCGATGCCGCGATTGCTGAGAATTTGCGCGTTGCCTGGTTCCAGCGCGATCGCGCGATCGTAGATCGCCACTGCGTCGTCGAGGCGATTCAACTTTGCCAGCGCGTTGCCCTTACCGTAGAGCGCCGCCACGTTGTCTCGCACGAGGGCAAGGGCGCGTTCATAGCTTTGCAACGCGTCTGCGCCCCGGTCCAAATCGAGGAGTGCGTTGCCGCGGTTGATGAGGGCGTCGGCGTGACCGGGCTTGAGGCGCAAGACCGCATCGAAGCTGGCGACGGCCTCGCTATAACGATTCAGAGAACGCAATACCGCGCCGCGGTTGTTGAGGGCGGCGGCATTGTCCTTCTTCACCTTGAGGGCCGCATCATAGCCTGCCAAGGCCTTTTCGAGCTGACCCATGTCGCGCAGCGTATTGGCGCGATTGTAGAGAATGCCCGCATTGCCCGGACTGATCTTGAGCGCGCGATCCATCAAGGTGAGTCCCGCTTCGTGGCGCCCCTGCTGAGTCTCCAGAACACCGAGGAAATGCAGCGCATCGGGTTGCCCGGGAGCTTTCGCGAGGACCTCTCGATAGAGCCGCTCGGCCTCGGCGAGCATGCCTTGCTGATGCAGAACGGACGCTTGTTTGAGCTTGATCATCAGCTCCGCGCCGAACCCGGGCGGAAGCGGGCGGTGATGCCTGTTGTCCGGTCCACGGCCGCGGTTCATGCGTCCACCGCGTCCACCGCGAAACCCGCAGGGCGCAGACCGGCCTCGGTGCGATCCCGCATCGTTCGGAATGAGGTTTCGAGATGCCGGGCGTAGCGGGGCGTGTCGAACAGCGCGCAGCTGTCGCGATTGCGTGCGAGGGTCGAGCGAAGGCGGCGCAGCCGCTCAGGGTTGCGCGCGAGGTCGAGCGCAAGCGCTTCGTACTGTGCCATTGAAGTGGTTATCAGCTCGGGCAGACCGACATTCTCGAGCAGGCTTGCGGCGACGCGCCCCGCGAAGGTCGTTCCGAGACAGGTGAGGACCGGCACGCCGCACCAGAGCGCGTCGCTCGCGGTCGTATGCGCATTGTGGGGCAGGGTGTCGAGAAACAGATCGGCAAGCGAGGCACGGGCCAAATGCTCGGCGAGCTTTACGGTAGGCGCGAACACGAGCCGCGTGCCGGAAACGCCACGGTTTGCGGCTTCGCGTTCGAGACTGGCCCTGACTGCGGCGTTGCCTTCGAACAGCCACAGCACGCTTCCGGGAACCGCGTCGAACAGCCTCATCCAGATGTCGAAGAATTGCGGCGCCAGCTTATGGTTGTTGTTGAAGCAGCAAAACACGAACCCGTCGCCAGGCAATCCGTTCTCGCTTCGACTCGGGACCCGCTCTGCGATCGGCTTCTTGCGGTCATTCGGCTGGTAACAGTCGGGTAGATACACGACCTGTTCGCTGTACCAGCCGACGTCACGTTCCGGAATCACGAGGCGATCGGCAATGATGTAGTCCATGTACGGGGCGCCCATGGTGCCGGGAAACCCGAGATAGTTCACCTGCACGGGCGCGGGGCGCATCGCGAAAACGTTGGTGCGGTCTCGGCCGAAATAGCCGTTGAGATTCAAGAGCACGTCGATTTCCGCGTTCCGCACGAATTCGGCAATTTCGGAATCCGAGCTGGCGGACATTTCGGCGAAGTGGTCGAAGGTGGCTTCGAGCCGCCTGCGCATGGGACTGTCGTCGTTTGGCCCGGTGGAAATCGCATAGAGTTCGAATTGCTCCCGATCGTGCGTTTCGAACAAATCGGCCGTCAGGTAGGCCGTCGCCTGTTCGCGAAATTCGCCCGAAACATAGGCAACGCGAATGCGATCGTGGCCGTAGCGTTCACCGCTCCACAGCGGCCGGGCCCTGGGTGGGTGCTTGTCGCTCGAGAATGCCTGCGCACAAGCGAGCTGTTCTTCGGGCGAAGTGGAAATCGCCAACAGCGGAAACGGCTCGCTGGCACGCTTGCCCGCCATAACGCGGCGACACAGCGAGGCGGATTCCTCGGCGAAGCGGGACCAATCGCAGACGAGCATTTTCGCGTGCAGCCGGAATCCTTCGACATAATTGAGATCGGGATCGAGCCGCCACGCCTTGTCGTAGTCGAGAAAAGCGCGGTCGTATTGGAACAGCTCCGAAAACAGATTGCCTCGCGCCACATAAGTTTTGGCAAAGTCCGGCTCGTGCGCAATCGCGCTGTCCAAGGCCGAGATCGCTTCGCCATAACGCTTCAGATGCATCAATGCGATGCCGCGATTGGCGATCGCCTCCACGTTCGAAGGCGCGAGAGCGAGGATTCGGTCGAAGTGGCCGACCGCATCCTCGAACCGCATCAGCCGCAACAAGAGCGTGCCGCGATTGTTCAGGGCCGCAAGACTGTTCGGTTCCACCTGCAGCACGCGCCCATAGGCGGCCAAGGCTTCGTCCAGCCGCCCCATATCGCGCAGCGCATTGCCCCGGTTGAACAGGAGCGCCGGCGAGTTCGGCTCCAGCAGCAAGGCGCGGTCGTAGTTCTGGAGCGCATCGGCCGGCCGGTGCATCTGCTCGAATGTCGCACCGCGGTTGATGAGCGCCCCCAAATGATCGTGCCGCAGCGCAAGCGCCGAATCGTAGCTGGCGAGCGCTTCCTCGTAGCGCTTGAGATCGCGCAGCGCGTTGCCGCGATTATAAAAGGCGGCGGCGTTCTGCGGATCGCAGAGAAGCGCACGCCCGATCAGTTCCGCGGCGCCGGCCGAATCGCCTCGCTGGGCGGCGAGGATACCAAGAAGATGCAGCGCGTCACTCTGTTCGGGCGCGGCTTTCAGAACGGCGCGATAGATCTCCTCGGCTTCCTGAAGCCGGCCCCGATTGTGCAAAGCCACCGCCTCGCGCAGCAGGGTGTGAATGCCGGCTGTCTCGGTTGCGCTCATGGCTTTTGCGCTTCCCGCAGCGGCACGAAACCGAGCAACCCGCGCCGTTTCAGGCTCATGAACGAAATGGCGGCCGCGATCAGACAGACGCCGCCGCTCAGCATGAAGGTGTCGCGCACGCCGATCAGGTCGGAGACGTAGCCGAGAAGCAGAGCGCCGAATGGCGGAGTGCCGAGCGCGCCCATGGCATAGAAGGCCAGCACGCGCCCGAGCATCGCGTCGTCGGAGAGCGTCTGCACTTGGGTGTTGCTGGAAACGGCGATGCCGAGATAACCCAATCCGGTCGGCACCACGAGCAGAAGCGCGGGCAGCAGCGATTGCGTGTTGGCAAATGCGATGAGGCTCAATCCCAGGATCACCGCCATGATGGTGGGCATCAGCGGCAGATGACGCTCGTGCAGACGCGACACGAAAATCGCGCCCAAGACGGCGCCCACGCCGAAGGCGCTGATGATGTAGCCCAATCCGTCCGCGCCTTCGTGCAGGATGTCCTGCGCAAAGGCCGGCATCAGCGCGAGATAGGACGTCCCGAAGCACGAACAAACCGCCGACAGAAACAGCACCATCCGGATGTGCGGGTGCCTCGCGACGTAGAGGAAGCCCTGCTTCAAATCCTCCCAGGGGTGGGTGTGCGGGCGCACGATTCGCGTTTGCAGCCGCATCATGAACAGGCTGGTGAGGACCGCGGCATAAGAGACGGTGTTCAGGAGAAAGCACAGCCCCTCGCCAATGGCGGCAACGATCACGCCGCCGATTGCCGGGCCGATGGTGCGCGCGATGTTGAACATCATCGCGTTGAAGGCGATCGCCTGAGGCAGGTCCTCGCGCCCGACCATGTCGACGGTGAAGGACTGCCGCGTCGGCGTTTCGACCGCCGTAATAATGCCGAGCAGCAGCGCCAACAGGATTATGGTGTTGATCTCAATCGCATTGGTGAAGGTGAGGACGGTCAGAACGGCGGCCTGCGCCATGCAGAGCGCGCGCGTCACGATGAACACGGTGCGGCGGTCGTTGCGGTCGGCGATCATGCCGGCGAAGGGCGTGATGAAGAAGATCGGTCCTTGCGAGGCAAAGGAGACGACGCCCAGGAGAACGACCGAATGCGTCAGCCGGTACACCAGCCAGCTCAGGGCCACGCTCTGGATCCACGTGCCGATGAGCGAGATCGCCTGTCCGGCATAAAACAGGCGGTAGTTGCGATGCCGGAACACGCGGGGCACGTACGCGAGCCACCCCGGGGGGGAGGGGGGAGCGGGCATCGGCTCGGTGTTCATCGGGGACTCGAGAAACCTCGGGGAACCAGAGCGTTAGTAGACCGTGCCCGTTCCCGCATGCAAGGCGGCAGGGGTCAGCTGGTGGGCCACGGCGCGGCACCCGGTGCGGACCTCAAAGCGGCCGAAATTCGAGGGGGAGTGCCGGAAAGGGCGGAGGGGGGAGCCGGTGTCGCGGGCGAGCCGGCGGCGGCGCCCGTTGGCTAGAACGGAGCGCAGATCACCCTCTTAGAACAAGCCGTCGCCGTTCAGGTCCTGCTGGAAGAACGATTCCGTGGCGAGCAGGGCAGGGTCGTTGCCCGCAACCGACGTGACCAGATTGCCGGTGTAGTTGCCGTTCACGTCGGTGCTCCAGACGGAGTACTGATCCGCGCCCGTGACTTTCCAGGCGACCTCGTAGCCCGAGCCTGTCGTCTCCGCCGCAATCGGCGTCCAACCGCCGAACTGACCCGCCGACACATCGGTGCCCCCGAGTTTCAGGCTCGGCCCCGCGCTCGTGTTGTCCTGCAGAAAGAAATGATTGCTGCCCATCGCCAGTGTCGTCACACCGTGCGTTTCGATGGCTGTGTGTCCGGCGCTGATCAAGCCGTCGCCGTTGAGATCCTGCTGGAAAGAGGCTTCGGTGGAAAGAAGGGCAGGGTCGTTCCCCGTCACCGTCGGCACCAGATTGGCGAGATAATTGCCGTTCGCGTCGGTGCTCCACACCGAGTACTGATTGAGCCCCGTCACCTTCCAGGCAATCTCGTAGCCGGAGCCGGTCGTCTCCGCCGCAATCGGTGTCCAACCGCCGAACTGACCGGCGGCGACGTCGTTGCCGCCGAACTTCAGGCTCGGTCCCGCGCCGTGTTGTCCTGCAGATAGAAATGATTGTTTCCTGTCGCCAGCGTCGTCACGCCGTGTGTCTCGATCGGTACGTGCGCGCTGCTGATCACACCATCGCCGTTGATGTCCTGCTGGAAGAACGCTTCGGTGGCGACGAGAGCAGGGTCGTTGCCTGTCACGCCGGGCACCAGATTGCCGGTGTAATTGCCGTTCGCGTCGGTGCTCCAGACCGAGTACTGATTGGCGCCGGTGACTTTCCAGGCGATCTCATAGCCCGAGCCTGTCGTCTCCGCCGCAATCGGCGTCCAGGCCCCGAACTGACCGGAAGCGACATCGCTGCCGCCGAACTTCACGCTCGGTCCGGCGCCCGTGTTGTCCTGCAGATAGAAATGATTGTTTCCCAACGCCAGTGTCGTCACGCCATGCGTCTCGATGGGCGTTCGCCCGGAGCTGATCACGCCGTCGCCGTTGATATCCTGCTGGAAGAACGCTTCGGTGGCGACAAGCGCGGGGTCGTTGCCTGTCACGCCGGGGACCAGATTGCCGATGTAATTGCCGTTCGCGTCCGTGCTCCACACCGAGTACTGATTGGCGCCGGCGACTTTCCACGCGACCTCGTAGCCTGATCCGGTCGTCTCCGCCGCAATCGGCGTCCAGACGCCGATTTGGCCGGCCGATACATCGCTGCCGCCCATTTTCAGGCTCGGCCCAACCCCCGTGTTGTCGTGTAAGTAAAAGCGATTGACAAATGCGATCAGGGCCGTCGCACCGGCCGATTCAATCTGCGTCTGCAGCGTCACAGTAGAGTTGGCAAACTGAACTTTCTCAACGTCATGCAAAGTGTCTGCGCCATCCGGACCAGATACCGTGACGTCGCTGCCGGCCAACCCGATCGAATACGCCGACGCAACACCTGAGAAGATTGCCGTGTCTACCCCCGCGCCGCCATCGAGAGTGTCGTTGCCGATGCCGCCATTCAGCGTATCCGTGCCGTCGCCCCCGTTCAGAGTGTCGTTGCCGTTGCCGCCAATCAGGGAGTCAGAGCCACTGTTGCCGCTCAACGTTGCGATGAAGATGTCTGTCGAAAGGAAATTGCCGCCGGGGACCAGATTGGTTGCACCGCTCACGAAAGCGATTTTGGCGGCGTCCGAAGAAAACGTTGGCTGATACGAGCCAATGTCTGCTTGAGTCCCGTCGAGTGCAGTGGAGATTCGCGAGATTGCTCCTGTTGCTAAATCCTTTAGGAAAATATCCTGCTGAAAGTTTGTGTCATTGGGCACAAGGTTTGCAGATGCGCTGGTAAAGACGATTGCGGTTCCGTCAGGAGAAAAGGAAACGGGCCCGAGGAAAGTCCCCGCTTCCAAGCCAATAAAAATCGGGTTCGCCTGATTTCCCGCACTGTCGGTCGATACCCTCGTGACGGTGCCTGTAACCAAGTCTTTTACAAAGACGTCGAGACCAGAGAGTTCGCCGGGTAACGGCATCTCAAGGCCCGTGCCCGGAGTATTCACCAAATCACCGTTGGTATCGCCACTCACAAGATTGTCGGCGGCGCTCAAGAACGCGATCTTTGTTCCATCAGGAGAGAAAGTCCCGAACAGCGAGGCGGAATCCGCTTGCGCTCCGTTGCCGCCGGTCGAGACCCGGGTGATCGCACCCGTGCTCAAATCCTTGACGAAGACGTCGAGAGCGTTGTTCGTGTCGCCGGCAATAAGGTTGGAAGCGAGGCTCTCGAAGATGATTTTGCTGCCGTCGGGGGAGAAGACCGGATGATGGCTTTCGCCGGCGCTTTCCGCGTTGGACGAACTGGTTGAGACGCGGGAGATCGTCCCTGTCGAAAGGTCTTTGACAAAGATGTCGTAGGCGCCATTGGTGTCGCCGGAGACGAGATTCGACGCGTAGCTTGTGAAGGCAATCTTGGTGCCGTCGGGGGAAAATGCAGCTTCGCTTGAAAGTCCATCGGCTTGCGAGCCATTGGCAGCGGTGGAAACACGCCTAACCGTACCGGTGAGCAAATTCTTGAGAAAGATATCCGCTTCGCCGTTTGTATCGCCTGGAATCAGGTTGGTGGCCCAGCTGGTAAAGGCCAGTTTGGTGCCGTCCGGAGAGAAGACGGGATAGTAGGACCCAAGTCCATCGGCCTCGGCCCCGTTTGCCGCGACGGAAGCGCGCGTGATGGTGCCGGATGACAGATCCTTCACGAATACGTCTCCTTGGCCGTTCGTATCTCCGGCGACGAGGTTCGAGGCGCCCGAACCGAACGCGATTTTGGAACCGTCGGGGGAGAACACCGGCGAGTCCGCCGAATGTTGAGCTGCGACGTTCGTCACCCGGGTCAATCCGGCCAGACCGCCCGCGCCGCCGGAGAGAACATCGTTGCCGTCGCCGCCGTCGAGCGTGTCAGCACCGTTGCCGCCGGAGAGGCTGTCATCGCCGGCAAGACCGGAGAGCAGATCGTTTCCCGCGGTGCCGATGAGCGTGTTGTTTCCGCTGTCGCCAATGAGAGTAGTCATCAATTTTCTCCAGCGATTATTGCCGCGCGCTGCCTCTGGTCCCACATCGGACGGCAACGCGTTAGATCGCCAGAATCAAAGAGACGTCGGGAAGACGAAATGCGTTTGAAATACCAAAATAATTGCAGAAGGTGCGTCCGGCGCGTCGATGTGGGTCAAGAAATCGGAACGCGGGTCATCGCTTCCGGAATGCGCGACGGTGGTCCGTACCCGTCAATCAAAAGACTGCGGCACGGGTTTTGCCGAACGGGAGAGGCGCTTTACGCGAAGCGGCGAATGCTAGGCCGCGGCGTCCTTGACCGAAGCAAAGGAAGAGCCGGCGATCCGCCCCGGAAGCGAAACGGTCACCGTCGTGCCGACGGCCACTTCGCTGTCAAGCGCGATCGTGCCGCCGTGCAGCTCGACAAGCCGCTTGGTGATGGCAAGGCCAAGACCCGTGCCTTCATGACGCCGATTGATGCTGGAATCCACCTGACGAAACAGTTCGAAAACCGTCGCGACGTGTTCTTTGGCAATTCCAATCCCGGTGTCGGTGATCGCGATCTGCACGTGAGAATCGGCGGGTTTCACTTCGATCGTGACCGAACCGCCTTGAGGCGTGAACTTCACGGCATTGGCTATGAGGTTGATGGCGATCTGGCGCAGCGCTCTGGCGTCCGCGTTCAGCCAAACTTGGTCGGCCGGGGCAGCGAAGCGCAAATCGACGCCGCCTTTGAGAGCGGCAGGCGAGACGATCGTCATAACGCTTTCGACGATGTCGCGGACATTGATCGCCTGAACATCGAGCACATAGCTGCCGGCTTCGATCTTCGACAGATCAAGGATCTCGGAAATCAGCGAAAGCAGGTGCTTGCCACTGGTGTGAATGGAGCCCGCATAGTCGGCATATTTGTCGGTAGCTTGCGGCGTTTTGCCGAAAATCGCGTCGCGGATCACTTCCGAGAAGCCGAGAATGGCATTGAGCGGCGTGCGCAATTCGTGACTCATGGTGGCCAGGAATTGCGACTTGAGCCGGCTTGCCGACTCGGCGGCGATCTTGGCTTCCGCAAGTTCGCATTCGCGTGCCTTCAGCACGGTGATGTCGGAGAAGGTGAGCACCATGCCGCCGTCGGACAGCGCGCCCGCGGCCACGAGGTACCAGGACGATCCGACCGCGATTTCGCGCGTGTCGCCGGTTTCGGCCAAGTGGCGCGCGACGTCGGCAGAAATCGCCTGGCTCTCGAGCGCGGCGGTCAGCGCGCAGCCGAGCGAACGCCCGAAGGGCAGCCGCTCCCCCATTCCTGCGGCAAGCGTGCGCAGGGCGGAATTGCCGCTGACGAGTTGCAATTGCGAATCGAGCAGCGCCACGGCGCAGGGCGCGGCGTCCATCGCTTCGATCAGGCGGCGTTCGGCGCGGCGTGCAGCCTCGCGCGCTTCAATTTCATGGGTGACGTCTCTTGCGGTGCCGCGGTAGCCGCGGAATCGGCCTTCGAGGTCGAACACGGGTTTGCCGGCGACGGCCACGTGGAGTTTTTGTCCCGGCGGTCCCGCGAGGTCGAGCCGCAGGCGGAAATGCTCGCGCGCGGCAAGGTTTTCGCGCAACGCGCGCCAACCCTCTTCCCCCATTCCCTGAGGGGCGTGTCCGTCAGCCGTTGGTCTCAACAATGAAGGCAGCCGTGCCACAAAATCGGATTGGATCGAAGCGCTGACAGTCACATCGGACAACGCCTGATCCATTTCCCAGAAACAGTCCGAAGATGCTTCCGCGAAGTCCTGGAAGCGCATGCGGCTTTCCATGATTTCGCGTTGCGCGCGCATCCGTTCCGAAATGTCGCGCACGATCCAGAGTTGGCGGCGGCCGTCGGACATCTGCAAATCGGCGCATGAGAATTCGGCCGGAAATACGCGGCCGTCGAGCCCTGTCCCGAACAGCTCCGGGAGCTCGCCAGCGGCATACTCGCCGCGAAGAACCTTGCCCGCCGGAGCGCCGAGAAGTTTCTCGATGTGGAGCCCGGCGAGATTCCCGCTCTGTGCCCCAAACTGTTTTTCGGCCGCTGAATTGGCGATGGCAATCTGCCCGTCAAGGCTCACCACCAACATGCCCTCCGACGAATTGTCGAGAATGGCCGCCAATACCGCATCGTGCTCGCGCTTGGCCTGCGCGTTCGCCGCCTTCAATTCGTCTTCCATCAAGGTTGCGGCGCGGTCGTTCAGACGCCGTTCACGGTCGAACTCCGTGTAGGTCTGATCGACGATGGCGGAAAAGGCCTCGAAATCGACGCCCGTTCCATCCTTTCTCGCGGCCGCCCGCAATTGCCTTGTGAGAAGCTTATGCACCGACACTCTCGCCGAAGACCGTGATGGTCATGGTCTGGTTGTGCAGCTCTGCGCAGTGGGTCGCCGCATGCGGAGACACTTCGCCGTAGGAATAGAATCCGGTCAGCGCGATGTCGTCGCCGAACACGTCTTGCACCGCTTCCACCTCCTCGCAGATGCGTTGCCCGAGCAGCAACTTGCGGCCGATGCAGCTGACAAGCACCGCAACCCGGTCGCCCGACTGCGGCAGGCTCGCCTGAGATGCGGCATCCGCCGCGCCTTCGACGAGACGGTCGAAATTGCCGCGCATCAACTGCGCATAATGACCCTGCGGCATGTCGCCGGCGAAGGTCATCGTCCGCGCCTTTTCGTCGATCGCGACGATGGTGCGCGTCAGAGCTTCGCCGGGGCAGTTCGGGGGAAACACTTTCAGCGGGAACAGAAGCGCGCTGCCGGGAAGGCGTTCCGCATCTTCGCCGAGATAATTCTTGTACAAGTCGAGCGCAGGTTTGCCGTCGAGCTCGTAGAGCACGTTGCCGACCGAACGGGTGACCCGGCGTTCGGGTCCGAACACGTCCCAGCCTCCGGCGCTGCCGTGTCCGACCGCAATCGCCTTGCCGTAGAATCCCACGGCCGCGATCCGTCCCGGTGCGGCAATCCCGTTCAATCCCACATAAGTTGTGCCGAAACGTGCCCCATCGCCGGCAAGACCGCCGGTGATCACCACCTGGTTACCCACGCATGCGCGTATGCCGCGAACGAGTTCGCTGCCGTTCACGCGCGTGCCGTCCGACAGCACGAAGACGGTCTTCAGGTCGCCCGCGGCAAGCTGCTGGCCGATCGACTGGCCGGCGTCGAAGGACCCGGCCGCATCGCGAACGCTCGCTTCGGCGCTTTTCAGCCGCGTGTGGTCGAACGACATGGTCGTGACCGAGAGGCTCTCGTCGAACACATCCGAGCCGTGAATTTCGCCGCCCGTGCTGCAGCCCAGCACAATTGCGCCGGGATGGCGGCGCAACAGATCGGTCCACAGCGACGCGTCCTTGATCGCGTCGGTTCCCCCGAACGCGAGCAGAAGGTCCGCCGGCCCATCCGAGGTTCCGATCCATCCCTGATTTGCCGTCCATAAGGCCTGTCTTGCGCGCATGGGCTCCTCATTTCGCTTATATTTGCGGGCGATTTTGAGCGGAGCGTACGCGGGCAACACTTAACGGCGCGTTTCGCAACAAATTTTCGGCAATCACGGTAAATGGAATTTAATCTCGCGCCCGCCTGCGCGCGATCGTTCAGCCGACAAGCAGAATGTGCAGCTCACGAGGACCGTGAGCGCCCAATTCGATGGTCTGCTCGATATCGGCGGTACGAGAAGGTCCGGTGACCAGGTTGAGCGTGGCCGGCATGTTTTGGGCACGAAGGGCGCGAATGACGTCCTCGAGACGCGGCAGGATTTCTGCGCGCTGCAGCAGGGCAAATTCGCGCCCTGGGCGGAAATGCCAGGAGGAAGCGCTACGCGCGCTGGAGCAGAACACGAGGGTGCCGGTTTCCGCGATAGCATAATCAGCGGCAGCAAGCGCGTTGTTCTCGCCCGTCGGGGGCGTGGAGGAAATCTCCAGACCCGGCGCGCTGCTCCAAGGCAGATCGAGCAGGCGAGAGCAGTCCGGAAGGTGCAGCCGCCGCGGCGCGTTGGATTGCGTGAGGATCGACAAGATCCGCGCCGGCGCGTCCTGCATATCCGTAAGTTCATGGACTTTCGCAACGCTCGCTTTCGCCTTGGCTATGAAATGGGCAACCGGATCGGCTGTCCAAACAGGCAGCTCGTAATCCGGTACGGCCGTCGCCGTGGCGCGCCGGCTTGCGATCAATTCGAGGATGGCGCGGCGCGCGTCGCTCACGATTGTCCGCTCCGGCGCTTGCGCCATTGCGATTGGAAGCTTTCCGCGGCCGGTTTGGGCAGATCGCGCACTTGGAACCAGCCGGTCAGAATGGGGAAGGACCGCAAATGTCCCTTCCTGCCGGCGATCCATCGCATCAGCCATGCGCCGGTTTTAGCGAACCGCGTGTAAAGCAGAGGCCGGCGCGCGGCGATGCCCCAAAGTTTGAGCCCGAACCCGAAGCTCCGCGACGGAATCCCTTGTGCGAAGGCTTCGTTGCGCCAGTGGCGCATGATGCGCGTGAGCGGAATTTTCACCGGACAAACCGAGTCGCAACGGCCGCAAAAACTGCTCGCATTGGGCAAGTGATACGACTTGGGAAGGCCGTCCAATCCCGGATCGAGAGCGCCGCCCAAAGGACCCGGATAGGTCGCGCCATAAGCGTGGCCGCCGATGGCGCCGTACACGGGGCAATGGTTCATGCATGCGCCGCACCGGATGCATTGCAGAACTTCCTGCGCCGGACTGCCGAGCAATTTGCTGCGTCCATTGTCGAGCAGCACGACATGAAAATTCTCCGGCCCGTCGGCATCACCGGCGCGTTTCGGCCCGCTCATGAGGCTGACGTAAGAACTGATCTCTTGGCCGGTTGCGGACCGCGTAAGAAGCCGCAGCAGGATCGATGCGTCTTCGAGGCGCGGCACGATCTTTTCGATCCCGGCCACGACGATGTGCGTGCGCGGCAATAGGCGCGTAAGGTCGCCATTGCCTTCGTTGGTGACGATGATCGCGGTCCCGGTTTCGGCCACGAGAAAGTTCGCGCCGGTGATGCCGGCATCGGCGGATTCGAAATGGCGCCGCAGAATCGCGCGCGCCTCCGAAACCAGCGACGGGCGGTCGGCAAGGACGCGCGCGGCCGGCAGCATGTCGTGCTTGGCGCGGAAACTTGCTTCCACATCGGTTCGACGCAAGTGAAAAGCGGGCGCCACGATGTGGCTCGGCTTCTCGTTGCGGAGCTGGATGATGTACTCGCCGAGATCGGTTTCGATCGGCTGAATGCCGTGCGCAGCGAGGTGCGCATTGAGCTCGATCTCTTCCGTCACCATGGACTTGCCCTTGGTGACCGTACGGGCGCCGCTCTCGATGAGAATGCGCGTGACGATCTCGCGCCCTTCCGCGGCATCGCGCGCCCAATGGACCTGGCCGCCATTGGCAACGATGCGGGATTCGAACTCGATCAGCAGGTCGTCGAGGCGCGACAGGGATGATTGACGGATTGCGCGGCCCTGCTCGCGCAAAGATTCAAATCCAATCGGAAAGGCCGAAAACGCAGCGGCCCGCTTGACCTGGAAGCCCTCCCGCAAATGCGTGAGCGCGCCTTGGAGCGCCACGTTCTGCAGCGCCGCGCGGGCGTCCTGCGGGAAGGCGCGGGCGTCGGTGGTCACCCGTCTTCCTCGCCGATTGCCGGAAGTGAACCCATATCCGCGAGAACTTCCGCCGCGTGACGCACGGACAGCGGCTCATTCTTGCGCGACAAGCGCCCCGCTAGATGCAGCAGGCAGCCGAGGTCGCCGGCGAGAATGGTTTGCGCGCCCCGCGCCTTTGCATCGGCGATCTTGTCGTCCGCCAGACGCGCTGAGATTTCGGGATATTTCACAGAAAAGAAGCCGCCGAAGCCGCAGCATGTTTCCTTTTCGGTGAGATCGCGCAGGGTAAGGCCCGCTACCGAATTGAGCAGCAGCCGCGGCTCGGCGCCAACGTTCATCTCTCGCAGCGAAGAACAGGAATCGTGGTATGCCGCGTCCGTCCTGCACGTTGCGGCGACGCTCTTCATGCCGCGCACATTGACCAGAAACGAAAACAGTTCGTGCGTTTTTGCGGCGAGTGCCTGCGCGCGCGGGCCCCATGCGGCATCGCCTTGAAGAAGACGCGGGTAGTGCACCTTGATCATGCCGCCGCAGGAACCTGAGGGCACCACGACGTAATCGAACGGCTCGAACGTCGCGATCAGATTTTTCGCCAAGGCCCTCGCGTCCGCGGCGTCGCCTGCATTGTAGCCAGGCTGACCGCAGCAACTCTGGCGCGGTACGTCGACATCGCAGCCGGCCTGCTCCAGCAGTTTCACCGCCGCAAAACCCACTTGCGGCCGGAACATGTCGGCAAGGCACGTCACGACGAGGCCGACCCGCGGGCGCGCGTTCATGCCGGTTTTTTCCGCACCAGACGCTTGCCCTGCGGCCGGCGCCCCCGAACCCGCCGGTATGGCAGAGCGGCGCCGAGCGCGTAGGTTTGCTTGCGCAGATGCTCCATCAGGTTTTTGCGATCCAGGCCTTCGAGCTCCTTGTACGGAATCGCCGCACCGATGCGAACCTGAATCTCGCTGCCGATCTTGTCATAGACCTCTTTGAAAAAGAGTGAGAGCCGCAGCGTCATGCTGATGTGGCTCGCGATCTGAAACAGGCGGCTGTTCTGCCCGGCGAAATAGACCGGCACGACAGGCGCTTTGGCGCCCACGATCAGGCGCGCGGTGAAGTTCTTCCACTCCGCATCGATGGCGCGCTTGCTCCAGGGCTTGGGCGCCGTAGACGCACCGCCCGCCGGAAAGACCACGACGCAGCCACCCTTGGTCAGGTGGGTCTTCGCCAGGGCGCGCGATTTCAAATTCGTGTTCAGCGCCTCCTTCGTTTCCGCGAAGTCGATCGGAAGCAGATGCGCCCGTATTTCGTCCGCCTGATAGAGTACGCTGTTGGTGAGCACCAGAAAGTCGTCCCGCACCTTCGACGTCAAATAACTGATGATCAGCCCGTCGAGCACGCCAAACGGATGATTGGCAACGATTACCAGCGGCCCCGTCCCGGGGAGCTGATGCAGCGCTTCCTCATTGCAGGTGATCTTCAACTCGAGCTGCCGTATCGCGGCGGCCCAGAAGCTTTCGCCGGGAACGGGATTGGCCCGGTGCTCGTCGTAGAGCCGCTTCAGGTAAGGCTGGCCAGTCATCTTTTCGACGGCGCGAATCAGGAGACGCTTCAGCCGCGGGTCCTCGGGCGTGGCGTAGGAGAAATTCTCGATGTGGCCGGTTGTCGTCATCGCAGTCGAGAATCGCGAGTTTAGGCCGCTTCTGAAGGCATCTTAAGATGATTTGAGGGCGGCATAGGCGAGCGTCAACCAACCCGCCAGGAAACATAGCCCGCCCAAGGGTGTGACGAGGACGAGGGCATTGGAGCCCGCGAGCACCAGGAAGTAGAGGGAACCAGAAAACAGCACAATCCCGGCGGTAAACAGCCAAGCTGCGAGATTGGCACTTCCTGTCGCAGAGCCCTTCGGAACCAGCCCCACAGCCACCAGCGCGAGCGCATGCGTCAGATGATAATGGGCGCCGGTATCGAAAATCTGCAGCGCACGGGCGTCTACTCTGGTTTCCAGCCCGTGCGCCGCGAACGCACCGGCGGCCACCGCCAAAAATCCGTTCACTGCGCCGACGAAAAGCCACTTGTTCATGGCCCATGGTGAAGCCGCGCTCCGCTGCATGCAACCCGCTTGCAAACCCGGGGCAAACGCGCGAGTTAGCCCTATGACCTATTTCGTGACCACTTCCGACGGTACCGATATCGCCTATGACTGCACAGGCGACGGGCCTCCTGTGGTCCTCATCCATGGCTTCGGCGCCAACCGCAAGATCACCTGGGGCAATACCGGCTGGTACCAGACGATTGCGCGGGCGGGGCGCAAGCTGATCGCCATCGATTGCCGCGGTCACGGCGAATCCGACAAGCCGCACGCGCCGGCGGATTACGCCGAGGGGCGGATGGCCACCGACATCATTGCCGTGCTTGCCGCCCTCGAAATTCCGGAAACGGACCTCGTCGGCTACTCTATGGGCGGCCAGCTTGCCTTGCGCCTCATGTTCGATGCCCCTGGGCGCGTTCGCCGCGCGGTGCTCGGCGGCATCGGCGAAAACTATTTTCGCATGTCGAAAGAATCTGTCGAAACGATTGCCAGAGGGTTGGCCGCGAAGGATGCATCCACGGTCACCGATCCTCTGGCGCGGGAATTCCGGCTCTTCTGCGAAAAAGCCGGTGACGACCTGCTTGCGATGGCGGCGTGCATGCGCCGGCCGCGGCGCAATCTCTCGGCAGAGGAACTGCGCGCGTTGCCGCAAAAGACCCTCGTGGTCTGCGGCGACGAAGACGCAATGGCGGGCTCGCCGGAACCGCTCGCGAAAAATATCGGCGCCGGCGAGATGCTGATCATCCCCAAGCGCAACCATCACTCGACCGTCGGCGACCGCACCTTCAAGGACGCGGCTATGGCGTTCCTCGCGAGCTAAGGGCGACCGGAAATGGCAGATTTCGATTGGGCAGACCCGCTTCTCCTGGATCAGGAATTGTCGGAGGACGAGCGCATGGTGCGAGACAATGCGCGGCGCTTCTGCGAAGACAAGCTCGTGCCCCGCGTGCGCGACGATTTCCGCCACGAGCGGTTCGACCGTGGGCTTATCGTCGCGATGGGCGAAATGGGTTTCCTCGGCGCGACCTTGCCCGAAGAAGAGGGCGGGACAGGGCTCAATCATGTCGCCTATGGGCTGATTGCGCGCGAGGTCGAGCGCATCGACTCGGGTTATCGCTCGATGTTGAGCGTGCAGAGTGCGCTCGTGATATATCCGATCCACGCGTATGGCAGCCCGGAGCAGAAACGGAAATTCCTGCCCAAACTCGCGCGCGGCGAAATCCTGGGCTGTTTCGGATTGACCGAGCCCGATCATGGGTCGGACCCCGGCTCGATGAAGACGCGAGCGGTGTCCGCGCCCGGCGGATTTCGTCTCAGCGGCTCGAAAACCTGGATCACGAATTCGCCCAACGCCGATGTCGCGGTCGTCTGGGCGAAGACAGATGATCAGCGCATTCGCGGCTTTCTGGTCGAGCGCGGCAGCAAAGGATTTTCCACGCCTAAGATCGAGGGGAAATTTTCGCTGCGCGCATCGCCGACCGGCGAAATCGTGCTCGAGGATTGCTTCGTGCCGGAGGAGAATCTGCTTCCGAACGCGCGCGGGCTCGCCGGCCCGTTCGGCTGCCTCAACAAGGCGCGCTACGGCATCGTCTGGGGCGCGATGGGAGCGGCGGAGTTCTGCTGGCACGCGGCGCGCCGCTATGTCCTCGACCGCACGCAGTTCGGACGCCCGCTCGCCGCCAATCAGCTCGTCCAGAAAAAGCTCGCCGACATGCAGACGGAGATCACGCTCGGACTTCACGGCGCGCTGCGCTTAGGGCGCCTCATGGATCAGGGCAAAGCCGCGCCGGAAGCGATTTCGCTGATGAAGCGCAACAATTGCGGCAAGGCGCTCGACATCGCGCGGGTGGCGCGCGACATGCACGGCGGCAACGGCGTGGCCGACGAATACAACGTCATTCGGCACGTTCTGAATCTCGAGGCGGTCAACACCTACGAAGGCACGCACGATATCCACGCCCTCGTCCTCGGCCGCGCCCAGACCGGCATTCAGGCCTTCACCTCTTGAACTGGCGCTACCGGTAACTGCTCGACAGATAATCGAGGCCATAGGGCGCGCATCGGGTTCCGCACGGGCCCTAGCGCGGGCGGAAAATCACGAACCCCGCCCAGCCGAACGTAATCGCCATCAGCACCGCGGCAAAACCGTACGCGAACGACGCCTGGTAGGCGTAATTGTATACGCGCCGTTCGAACCCGCTTTTGTCGATGAACAACGGCGAGGATTGCGCGCTGGCTACGGTTCCGCCCTGGAACAGATACACCTCGGCGCGATACTCGCCCGGCGGCACGGCGGCGGGCACCGGAATGCGGGCGCGGAACAGCGTGCGGCTCAGAAATTCGATTCCGGTGGGGCTTTCCCAGTAGAGGTGCTCGCGTTTGCGGTCGCGAATGGCGGCCGCGCGGAAGGCGTTGGCTTCGTCCGGGCTAATCCGTACCTTCGTTGTGGCTTCGAGGCTTGAGGTGCCGAGCCGGAACCGCTGCTGCGTGGCAAGGGACGCGATGTCGTCGAGCGGTCTGGTGCTGGCGAGGAAGTAATAGCCAGGCATCCCCGTGAGCTGCACCTGCTCGGTGTTGACCCAGATTCCCAGCATTCGCTTCTTGCGCCGCACCGTCATGTCGAGCTGCGGTCCGCGAATGACGATGACCAGGTCCTGATCCTTGGCCGGGCCCGCTTCTTCGGTAGGCTCGATGGCGCCGAACAGCACGATGTCCGTGCCCGTGAAATTCGAAGTGATCTGGATAAGGTCGGTCGAAAGCCCGGACACCAGATCGTCGGCTTTTGCTGCGCCGGGAGCGAACAACAACAAAAGGATGAACCACGAAGCGAACGTCTTTCGTAATCCGATGCGATTGGCCAACCGGCGGGTGCTCATGAGCTCCCCGCGACGATAGAATAAATATCGTTCGGCGTCGTCACGAGACCGATGAACAGCCTGAGCGCCACAAGAACGACCAGCGTGGCAAGCAACGCGCGCAGCTGTTCGCCGCGCAATTGCGATCCGACGCGCACCCCCATCTGCACCCCGACAACCCCACCGAGTACCAGAAGAAACGCCAGCACGATGTCGACGGTCTGATCGCTCGTGGCATGCAGGATTGTCGTCGCCGCCGTGACGAACAGGATCTGGAACTGCGAAGTGCCAATGACGACGTTGGTCGGCATCCGCAGCAGATAAATCATCGCCGGCACCAGCAGGAAGCCGCCGCCAACGCCCATGATCGCCGTGAGAATTCCTACGAGCAGGCCCAGCACCATCGGTGGGATCACGCTGATATAAAGCTTCGAGCGGCGGAAGCGCATCTTCAACGGCAGTTTATGGATCCAGCTGTGCTGTCCGACCTTGCTCCGCGCAGGCGTTGCGCCGGAACGGGCCGCGCGCATGGCCCGGATGCTCTCGTTCAGCATCAACCCGCCGATCGAACCCAGCAAAACGACATAGCTTGCGGTTACAACTAGCTCGATTTGACCGAGGTCCTGCAGAATGCGGAACACGTAGACGCCGAGCGCGGATCCGACGAGACCACCCGCGAGCAGGATGACGCCCATTTTTGCGTCGACGCCTTCGCGTCGCCAGTGTGCCAAGGCCCCTGACAGCGAGGAGGCCGTAATGTGGCTTGCCTGCGTCGCCACCGCGATTCCCGGCGGTATGCCGTAGAACACCAGAAGCGGCGTCATCAGGAAGCCGCCACCCACGCCGAACATGCCTGACAGGAACCCGACCGCGGCACCCATGCCGAGGATCATGGCCCAGTTGACCGAAAGCTCGGCGACGGGAAGGTAAACTTCCATGTCCTAGCGCAAGAATCCGAAACCGCGGCTGAACGATACGCTGATTATGAGTATCGGGTCGGGATTTCCAATCACGGCCCGTCGTTGGCCGCGATGTTGAGGGCCTGCGGCCGATAAGCCTTGGCGGCGCGGTCGGCCGCGTCGCGATCTGCAGGGCGGATTTGACTGCCCAGCGCGGCCATTCGCGTCTTTGACTCGGTGTCGCCTGATGCCGCGGCAATGGCGTACCATTTGTAAGCATCGGTCAGCGAAGCCTTGACGCCCAAGCCGCGCTCGAAAAGAACCGCGAGATTGAACTGCGAGTCGGTCAACCCAAGTTGGGCGGCCGACTGGAACCAGTGCGCCGCTTCCGCAAAATTCTTCTCGGTTCCCGATCCGTCGGCATAAGCGACGGCGAGATTGTGCATCGCCTTGCGGTTCCCGCGCTTTGCGGCCTCTGTGTACCAGCGTAACGCTTCGCGCGGATTGGCGTCGACCCCGCGGCCCTTCTCGTACAAGGTTCCCAGGCGGTATTGCGCCACCGGTTCGCCGGCTTCGGCAGCTTTCTGAAGCCAGCGCGCTGCTTCCACGTCGTTGGCGGGGACGCCGTTGCCGTCGGCAAATTTGAGTCCGAGCGCGAGTGCGGCCTTCGCGTCGATATCCGCAGTTTGCGGGCCCAAATCCCCCTTCGGAGCGGTAATCGGAGCCGTCTTGGGCGGAGTTGCGGAGGCGGTCCGTTCCGGTGCCCGGGGCGAAGCCGGAGGCGTTGCGGTCTTCGCGGCCGTGTCCGTCGGAGCGGCCGAAGCGGAAGCAGATTGTGTCACATCCTCAGAGGCCGCGCTCTGCTGTGCCGCAGAGTCCGCCGCCGGCGTTCCTTGGTCCGCTGCCTCTTGGACAGGCACCTGGGCCACGACGTCCTGTTTCTTGTCGCCTATCTTGGTCAGCACCAAGCCGCTGACGGCCGCAACGAGAACCAGCGCCGCAGCGGCTGCGACGGTGCGCGGGACGCGCCGGCTCTTTTTCGTAGGCGGCTGCGTTGCAGAGCGGCCGCGGGGAGGCATGCGCAGATTTGGCTCGGCGTCCGTGCTGGAGGCAGCCTGCGCGGCGCGGCGGGCCTGCGCGAGATAATTCTCCGTCAAGACATGCGTCGGCTGGCTGAGGAACGGAGAGTTCGTCGCGGTGATCTGGGCAGCGGGCGGGGGTGAGTCGCCACTCACCAAAGGCGGCGCTTCCGCGAGTGGCGCGACTTCAAAACTCGCCCGCTCGGAAGCCTGCGGAGGTGCAACAGGCGGAGGCGGATCCGCGTAGAGCTCGGGCGGGGTTGCCCCGGTCGCGTTCTTGGTTTCCAGCGTTTCAAGGCGCTTGGCGGTCTCGCCGATGCTCCCCGCCAGCTCGACGATGGCTTCGCTGTTCCGCTTTTCGGCGGCGTCGAGGCGAGCGTTGAGTTCGCGCACGACCTCTTCGACGCCAGGGCTCGATGAATCGCGCTGCTCGGCTTGTTCCAGTCGCGCTGCGATCTCCTGGAAGTTGGCCTGGATGGCGGCAAGGTTGCGGCTCAACGCATCCTGCATGCGTTGTTCCGAGGAATTCAGCCGCTGGTCGAGTTTGGCCAAACCGTCGTCAGGGTGCGGCTGCGAAGCCATCCGATATTCGGCCTGTTTCAGCCGGTCTTCCGTATAGCGGAGGCGCCCTTCCAGATCGATCGCCGTCGCGACTCGCTCTTCGTTTTGCTTGACCCGTTCGGTTAAGGCCTGGAGCTTTTCTTCGAGGTCCTGGCGAACTTGAGTCGATTCTTCGCGGGCGGTAGCGATCTTGCCGGCAAGAGCTTCCACATTCTGTGCCAGCGCCGAAATCTGCCCCGAGGATTCGGTCGCCGTTTTCGCGATCTGATCCGCAAGCCGCGACAATCCCTGGTGCAGCGCCCGCACCGCATCGCGAAGCGCACTGGTGTCGGTCTGCCGTTCCACCCGGTCGATTCGCGTCGTCAGGTGCTGGAAGGCAACAGATTGATCCCGCGTCGCGGTGTTGATCTCGCGTGCGGCGGCGCTTATCGCGCGCTGGGCTTCCAATTGCAGGCGCTCGCTGTCCTCAAGCCGGCGGGCAAGCGTTCCGAGCGTGGCGTCGAAGTGGCGGAAGGTGAGCTCGGCCTGCGATTCGCTGCGCGCGAGCCGAGCGCCGAATTCGTCGGAAGCCGCTGACGCAGCAGGCAATTCCATTCGGGACGGTGGAAGCGGGGGCTCAGAGGGCGTCGGGGCTGCGGACGGGTCGTCGATGAACGCGAGAATGCGCCGGGTCAACCATTCGCCGACACTTAAGCCCTCTTTCGCCGCGGCGGTGCGAGCGATTTCGCGAGCTTCCGGCGGTATGCCGGAGACATTCCAAGGAAGATTATGCTTCATTTCGCCTTCAGCGGCGGGCACACCCTCAACAAAAAGTAGCGGGCGCGAGATGTTGTGTAAAGAAAGCATTAACCGTCCAATATGCGGATTCGTTGCGGAATTCGGTTTTTCAACAGGGGAATGAGCGGGTTTAGTGTGCGGCTGAATTGTCCTGCACATGTGCCCGGCGCAATTCCGCATCGAGACGGCCGGTGAGCCAAGCGCCCGTCATGCGGAAATCCGAGATCAGCGACCAGAACGGATAGCGTAAGGTTGCCGGGTGATTGTGCTCGACGAAGGTATGGGCGAGCCAAGCGGGCGCGTAACCCACGATCACGGCGGCGAAAAAGAGTTCGATATCCAGCGAGACCAGAGCCGCGATCAGAATCACGCTCGCCAGGGCGGTCCCGGCGATGTGCCAGAAGCGGGTCTTCTGTTTCGCGTGCTCGCGCAAATAATAGGGCCAGAACTCCGCGTAGGTGGCGATTCGTTCCACGCGGTCGCTCATGGCGGCTCCGGCAATCCCAAATCGGTGGCGAACACTTCCGCAGCGTAGATCGTGTCGCCATTCACCGAGATTCCGATCCCGGTCTTGTCGAAACCCCCGTAAACAAGGTTCATCCGGTGATCGGGGCTTTTGAGCCAGATGTCGAGGAATCCGCGCGCGTAGGTGTCGGGATCGAGCCCGTTCGCCGGCGTGAAATATTGAGCGGCGGAAATCTCGCCGACATAGCCACGGAACTTCGGATCGGTGAGCAGGATGTTCACGGCCAGATTGCCGTTAGGATTGCCGGTGTCGAAGGAACGCTTCGAGGCCATGTCGTCGGAATGCGATTGGGCCGCCTTCATCAGCTCGGGATCGAGAATCAGGGGCTTCGCGTCCGCACTGGCCCGGTGCCGCTCCGCCTCCACGAGCACGAAAAGCCGCTCCTTGAGGGCGCTCACCTGAGCCGAAAGCGGCGGCGGGTCCTTTGGAGCGGGCGCAGAGGCACAAGCCGCAAGACAG